>Ga0315279_10011657_pt1 | contig 10128 bp, 8 predicted proteins | sample YL17G06_20_MG_FD_203694 | JGI IMG/M metagenome (GOLD analysis project Ga0315279, IMG submission 203694) | Sediment microbial communities from Yellowstone Lake, YNP, Wyoming, USA - YL17G06_20 | ecosystem: Environmental > Aquatic > Freshwater > Lake > Sediment | place: USA: Wyoming | collected...
ATCGGGAGCCTTGCTTCAGCATTCACCATTTGAAAAGAGAAGGAAGAAGGCTCGAGAAGCAAGAATGTGTCTTTGATCGGACGTGGTTTTGGGGTCTGTCCGTCATAAGCTCTTCATCTACATAAATCAGACTGGGACGGCAACATCATCCCCCACATCCTAGCGTCGTCCCACTCAAATAAAGTGTTTGCGACGCTGTGGTTCATGAAGAAGGAAGCTTACGCAGAGTCGACGATCAGCGCTGTTGGCAAGCGGCTTAGGCATTTGTCAAAGTCTTGTCTGCTTGACAATCCCGAGTTTGTCAAGGGCTTTATCGCGGAGAAAGGGTGTTCTCCTGCTTTCAAGGAGAGTCTCGTTGAAGCTTACGATTTGTATTGCAGTGCAAACGGCATTGCTTGGGGTAAGCCGTTCTATGAGCGCTATGATAGGATGCCGAAGATTCCGAGTGAAGAGAAGCTGAACATGATTATTGCGAATTCGTCGAAGAAGCTTGCTTTGATACTGTCATTGATGCGTGACTTGGGCACGAGACCGATAGAGTTGACGTGGCTCAAAGTCAAGGACATAGACTTGCAAACTGGCATAGTCAGCATCACTAGCGCAAAGCACTGCGTGGGCAGATCATTGAGACTGAAGCCTCAGACGTTGCTTATGTTGAGTGCGCATGTTCTGAGAAAGAAGCTCAATCAGAGTGACTCGCTGTTCAAGATGAGTTCGTCTTCGATTTCTAATGACTACAGACGCGTACGCAACAGACTAGCTCAAAAGCTCGGCGACGCTAGCTTGACATCGATCAGGCTCTATGATTTCAGACATTTCAAAGCTTCAATGGAATATCATCGGACAAAGGACTTGCTTCACGTCAAACAGCTTCTAGGTCACAAGGACTTGAGAACCACGCTTCGTTACACGCAGCTGATTGACTTTGGCACAGAGGAATATCACAGTGCAACAGCGAAAACAGTTGATGAAGCTGCGAAGCTCATTGAGCAGGGCTTCGACTTCGTGTGCGACGTTGACACTGTGAAGCTGTTCAGGAAGCGGAAGTAGCTCTGCTCAGCTTCTCTTTTTTCTTGTAGACTGTGACTGACACCAGCGTTGCCATCATAAACAGCGGAACGACAAGAAGCGTTGGAAATTCTGGAATAGTCATGTCTCCTTGTATCTCTTGTTGACTTAATGCCCTGTTGTAGATTCTTACTTCGTCGATTGTTCCGTTGAAGAAGTATGTTGCGTTTGTGCCTGTTTGTTTCTGACAGCCGATTGTCAACACTCCGGTGTTGTTTGCTGTTTGGGTTGATGTTGTTCCATTCTTGTCCAGTTGCCCATCGATGTATATCTTGCTGTTTGTACCCTCCTGTGTTCCGGCGACGTGGTACCACGTTTGATTGGACAAATGAGTAGTAGACAAAAAGTTATACCATGTTGCACCGGTTCCGATGGATGAAAGAAGCTGATTACCGGTTGAGCCGCCGTATCCATTTCCGAAAATGTCGAAGGAATAGGATTTGCTAATGGTTTCCTGCTTTGACACTATCCTTGCCTGAGTGCCAACGACGTCTGAGCTTAGGTAGATCCACGCTTCTATCGTGAAGTTCGAGCTTGTCAGCGTCTCGTTGTGAGGTATCTCGACGTAATCATCTGTCCCATCGAAATTCAGGGCGGTGCCGAATTTTCCGTTCCACCACAAAGGAGCGTTTATCAACGTACCATTGTTGCCGTTTCCGCTTGAATCATGGACTGTTGTTCCTGTTGATTCGTCAAAACTCCAAGAACCGACTAGACCGCTTGAGGCTTCAACTCGATGGACTGATAGAACGCATCCTAACATGATGAACAGCAAAATCGAGACGGGAAACAGTAGAGACAGGGACTTCATATTGCAAACCTCGTTGTTTCCGGTTTGTTGTTTGGATCGGCTTTTAAGACTTGCGGCGCAAGCTTGAAGTCAAAACAGGGATTTTCCCATGTAGAATAGTATATAGGTTTTTCACGCTTTGAAGATGCTCATAGAATGATGATGCTAGCGCGCCATCTATGGTAGGCTTTTTCTTCGTGACTCAAATAGCTCTACTGGCAATTTGATGGAGGCGACAGTATTTGGAACGACAGGTTGTCTACTACATCTTCATTGTCAATTTCATTGCTATTCTGATCATTTCACTCTACGCTTTGAGCGGATTGAGTAATTTGCCGTCGAGTCCGCTTAGGGATTTGCTGATCACCCTCGCTTCGTACCAAGTCCCAATGTCTTTATGCACTATGTTACTCGCAAGATGGGTTGGGTAGGATGGAGAAGTACTAGCGGAGGAGACAGAAAGTGGAAGACAGGAGCTTGAACAAAGGGTATTGGAGCTTGAAAGGAGACTGGGCATTGGGATAAGGAAATCAAAGAAACCAGAGTCAACGGAATCTCAGGCGAAAGAAATGGGTTCAGACTCTCGGGGAAAGAGGTTCTGCATTTACTGTGGAGCCCTGAATGATGTCGATGCAATCTACTGTGATAGATGCAGAAAGAAAGTGCTCCATGTATGAGACGCCTACTGGCGCGCAGTGTCGTCAATATACAACGATGAAGCTATTGGGATCAGTGAATGGCGCGCTAAAGGAGAGCGATTTGCTATCCTACAATCGTGGCTTCCGAGAAACTCTTCGGCTGTTCGAAGACAGAAGGATCGCAGAGGCTCTATTGTTGCGCGCACGGTCACGCTTTTTCTTAACTCTTCTATTTTTTCTCTGCGTGTGCGCGTGTCCTCTGTTCCGTCTTGCTAAGTGTGGCTTCCTGTACTTTTCGCATTGAAGCCTCAACTCGGAGACTCTAGTCTTCAGTGCCTTAAGTCTTTGCAGCACTAGCTCTGCCCTTTCGCTTGCGTCCATTTGTTCATCGTCGCGGGGGTGATCCCCTGATCTCTTCCTTTCCCACATAACCTTTCACTAGAACACCTTCCGTTTGAGTAGTAATGCTTTATTTCCAGAATCGCAATATTCCAACGCGAGTGTCTGGCAATTGTAGCAAGCTATGGCTTTAGCGCGCACAGAGATGTGGACCCATCACTTTTCAAAAAGAGCAAAGCTTTTGCAGCTTTTTTATTTGGACCAGAAAAATGCTGGTTTTTGAAGTACTCGCTCAGAAAAACCTGTGATTGCCGGCTGCGGCAAAGCATGCTTAGCTGCGCTTTTATATATCTTCTGACGCTCCCGCAGGGATTTACACAAGATTTGGCGCACGCTGCAAGCTTGCTTAGAAAAAATGAGGGATTTTCACCCCCTTTTCGTGGAATTTATGCAATTATAGTTTTTCATCGCTGTTACCAATAGACCGAAAACGAGAGTCTCTAGCAACGTCAGCTCAAAGAACGGATTCTGAAGCAGCTAACTCGCATTCCACATTTTTCTTAAAGCTCTGATTACTTTCTGTTTCTTCTTTGTCTCTCTATGAAATCAGTTCAATAGTTTGAAACTATATACTTCCGGAGTGTGTACCTTTCTTGCTTGTAGTACACACTCAGAAAGTAAATATCTCACCATTGTTTCGTTTGCTACAAAGTACTTTGCTCAGATTTAATCTGTGGCAGTTTGTACCTTCTTACTCTTCGATCATCAAAGTCAGTTTCTTCGATTAGTAGACTCATGCTTGCCAGAATCTTGAGCATTTCGCGAGCTGCGTCATAGTTAGTTTTTCTGTAGAATGTTTGCTCATAGAAGTTCTGAAAGTCATTTATAGTTATGCCAATCTCGTTCACAATAGGGGTTTCATTGATGTATGATTCTAGCTTCTGAAAGACTGTGAAGATCTCTGGGCTCAAACCAAGCTCGTTTGCTTCGCTTACGCTTTCGTATAACTTGAAACCAGCGTTAACGTCTTCCTGTACTACTTTGATGTTTTCACTGATTTTCTCACGATGGTCAAAATTGAGCAGAGCATGAGCTTTAATCATCGCGAGAAGCCTGCTAATGTCACGCTGGTGTCTCGGCTTCAGTTTCTCATGTTTACGCATGAAGTCTTCGAATCTTGTCGCTGATTTCTTGCGGAATGATTATGTGCTTTACGTTTGCCTTCTTGACAGCAAACACTCTTTGAGTCAGAAACTGCCTTTCAGCGTTCTTCTGCATCGTTTCTTTGTATGCTTGTCTGTTGCTCTCTTTCGCGATTTTCAACGAGATGCTTTCTTTGAGCTTCGCTTGAGTCGTCTCGGGACTCAGCAGGAGAAGGCGAGTCTTCTCTTGGTCAGACAAGCTGAACTTCGCGCTCGAAAAGATCACAGTTGGGTATCCCCGAACAAGAACATGCTTGGTTCTGAGACTCTTGTTCTTGTTTCTGTCAGTTATCAAGAGAGGAATCTCTTTCTTGTCATGGCTCAGAATTGGTCTGAGTCTCTGCAAAAGCATGTCATGGGGCTGATCAACAAAGACCAAGATTTTCTTCTGCAGGTCTACCATGAAAACAGTTTGCTTGTTGCTGCCTGTTTTGACCATTCTCGCATAATCATGGAAGAAACTCGTGGGAGAAGCATAGCCTATTTGCATGACGTCTTCTTCGGGGAAATATTGACATAATTCTAGGGGAATGTAGCTCTTGCCAGTTGAGCTTTCAGCCAGAAACCCCATGTTGATTTGGTCTTCTTCAGTGTAGTTCAAAAGCATACCTAGGAAAGTTATGGCTTTGTTGGCATCATCGTGCTTGACAGTGGAACTCAAAATCCTCGTCAAGTCTTCGACTGTTATTGATTTGTTTGTAGGTGGTGCCGCGCTTGATGAGATGCAAATCCCGCTAGAACCCGTTTGGATTGCAGTTTCCATTTTCCTTTTCCTCCTTCCAATCTGGAAGGTTTTTCACGACTAATTTTCTATTTGCGTCAGCTTGTTTGACAAAAATCACAGTGGCGCCGACGCTGTCGAGGAAATCCTCAACTTGCTTCCATCTTTCTGGAAGCATCTTCATTACCACTGCATAGTTCTTTTCACTCATGTTTTTTCATACACCTTTTTCACTATCCTCGTTTTTTGGAGAAAACGAGAAACCTCCTCAACGGATTATGAATGTAATCAACGCGAATCTACACGTGCTTCCACGATAGAATTTGACCTTTCTGATTATCTTGTCAATGCAGCTGCGTCAAAAACACGTCGTAACATAACACGCATTATAGAACTGGACTACCCTTCTCAATAATACAGTACACAATTATCATCTCTCGCCCTCCACTTTCTGACCATCTAATTCATAGAAGGTTGGCATCTTTTCGAGTTCTCTAATGATGAATTTTGGTCGTGACCAGCTGTAGGTTGCTGAGGGCAAGAATCTTCGCATGTAGAGACATTTGCCGTTTGTACACCTAGCGAAGATTTCCCAATGTCCATTCTCATCTTTTCTGTAAGTGTAGGAATACACCCGATTCCCACAGATGCATTCGGGCGGTAGCGGGATGACCTGTCTCACGAGACCCCAGAGCTTATCCAGCTTTGAAAGAAGGTCTCTTCTCCTCGTCTGCTCCAATTCAGTCTTCAACATGTCTTTGATGGCAGACCAGTGCGGCTCTCGGGTGCTGTGTTTTCAGTTTGGTCGATAGCCTATGTATTTCAACGATTTCTTCGTCTAAAACCCATTCTCGAGGTCGCCCAGGTTTTCTTATATGCACCATTGAATTGAAGTTGTCAGTTCCCAGATTTAACTCATCTGCCAATTGCACGGAAGGTTTTCTGTTTTCTGACCTGAAGACACGAGTCTACGACACTAGAAGGAAGCATATGCATGTGGCTTATTTAGAAACTCAAAAACAGAAGAAGCTCTGCTTCTGCTCTTCCTCACTCTATATTACAGAAAATCAATCCACATTGTCCTGCCCTAGAACCTCATCCCTGAAAGCTGAGGCGCGGTCAAACGAACGTGAGGATTGAGTTTGGTCTATAAAAGGGGCTAAAACACGGTTTTTTCCCCTAATACTATATTATATGGGGTTTTACGTGTTTTGAAGCTCGTGCCCAGCTTTGCCCCATGTGGTAGACTACGTCAACAACGTGATCATGACAAACTGATAGGGATCTGCGGTTTCTTGATGCAGACGAAGGCTTACCTTTTCTGGGAACGGTCCGCTTGAACTCATAGACATTTACGATCGTTTCTGTGGGTCACCAGCTGTTTATCTCGGTCCAGGCATGCTCTTACGAGCTCAGCACGCGCCCTTTTCTGACAGATGCTAGATACCTGTCTAGTTCTCGCCTAGATACGACCCATTTTCGTCCTTGCTTATATGCCCCTAGCAGTCCTTTTCTGGCTATGAGACTGAGATATTCCTGAGAGTAGGGTGTGATTTGGCTGGCCTCGGCGAGAGTGAGTATTTTAGGTTCCTCCATGGCGTCAAGATACATGTCTAAAGCTCTTTCTACGCATCTGGCTATGAAATTCACGAAACTCGAAGTGTTTCCCAAGTCTGCTTCCATGAGGGTCTTCAGATACTTTGGGCGGTCAAGTTTCGGGACTATCGCGATGAAAGGATATCCATCCTTCATGAGTAATGCATTCATCAACAGCCTAGCGGTTCTTCCATTCCCTTGTGAAAATGGATGCACTTGGGCAAAACGATGATGAAAGACTGCTGCAAGTTCTATCGGCGTGAGTTCGTCAGGATTTTCTCTTAACCATTTCAGAAGCTCATCTATTCTGGGTTTGACTTCTGAACTAGGTGGCGGCATGAAAGTAGCCCCAGTTATTCTTACTCCCATGGTTCGATAATGTCCGGCATCTTCTGTAATATTTGACATGATCAACCTATGAAGTTGAAGTATGGCATCTTCAGTTAACTCGCTTTTTGCGTCAACAAGTCTCTCGATAAACTCTATTGCCTTAGGGTGATTTTTTGCCTCCAAGGTTTCTGTTATGCTTTTCCCGCCGACTGTTATTCCTTCTTCAATAACCAACTGCGTTTCTCGCAAGGTCAGCGTGTTTCCCTCAATGGCGTTGGAGTTGTATGTATACTCAATCATCATTTGTTTCTTCAGTCTTGCAACAAGCGATGACGGAAGAGGCCTCAACCCCTCTAACTTCCTCTTTCTGTCAAGCACTCTTTGATGAATTTTCTTGTTAATCAATGCCATTGATTGCCACCGGTGCAAATATGTATATGTGACCGATATAAAAATATATCGTGTAACTAAGAAAACGTGCTTATCCGATATTCACCTATATCGGTTGATGGTGAAATGCGATAACATAACCCTTTCCAGAACTATTTTTATAAATACTCGGTCAATCTAGCCTTATTTTGAGAAATAGGCTCTTGGGGGGTCATATAGGTTAGAGCCCACGTTTGAGCCCTGGGACGCATGACAACGCGCGCCAGTTGAGGCATGATGAGGGACACGAAGTTTTGCGAAAAATCATGCTGCAAAACCTAAGAGCTTCATAGTGTAACGCAAAAGTAAGCCTTGGTGAAGGCTATGCCGTGTGCCAACAATCAAGGAGTCCGAATTCATTATGAAGTTGGAGGTGATGGAGCGCCACTGGTACTCCTGCATGGGTTATCTGAAACTTATGAAATCTGGCATATTTCCGGTTACGTAGAGTCCCTGAAGAAAGAGTATAGGCTTATTCTGGTTGATGCTCGAGGACACGGCAACAGCGATAAGCCTCATGATTCCGAAGCCTACACGATGAAATTGATGGTAAGCGATGTGGTCGCTGTCTTGGACAGTCTAAATGTCAGCAAGCCCATTTTCTGGGCCATTCGATGGGCGGATGGATAGGCTTCGGCATTGTGAAATACAGCCCGCAACGTTTCCACTCATTAATAATAGGTGGCATGCACCCATATGCAAGACCGAACCAACCTTGAATCAAGATGCTCACTACCTACCAGAGCACTTTCGCAAGCGACTCACTGGATACAGGCGCGAAGATGGCATTAGTAGAGGAATGGCTTGGACCGGCTGCAGCAAAGATGCCAGAGTGGAAAGCGTACGCTCAACGCGTGCTTCCTGCCAACGATTGGCAGGCTTTCATTGCTTTAGTATCAAGAGACTGGGGGCGCGGTTTTGATGATGTCTTGCCAACAATGACCATGCCAGTTTTGCTTTTTGTCGGTGAGACCGACTCCTTTTACTCAGGTGTTAGAGAATGCGCCAAGAGCATACCAAACGCGACCTTCATTTCTTTCCCTGGGCTTGGCCACGCAGAGCTCGAAGTCAGAAAGGATTTGGTGCTGTCTCATGTCACCAAATTCCTGAAGAAGGTAGGTCAACCGTAGCAAAACTTGCTCGCCGAAAGACTTCATCATTGCACGAAATGTCTAATTGTAGTCTTGCAATATTCTTTGAACGCGCTAGCGTGTTGCTAAATTCGGGGAATTGACATGATCTTGTTTGGTCGTGCTTTGGCTTGACTGGACGCCCATGATTTAAACGTGTAAGTGTTGGGAGAATGCAACTATGCTTGGAAGGTGAGCAGAAATTGACGCAAACAATTCGATTTAGCAACGCCCTAGCGCGCGTTGCCTGTTAAACGTGCTTGCGATTGCCGAAATACGATAACCGCCGAACACACACTGGTTCTTTCGTTTTTGCCCATCAAGACATGGCAAGAAACCAGACCAACACCACAATTCAAGGGGGCATGTGAAGAGCCTATCTGATGCTTTGCCATGTTTGCTTGACTATCACTATTAGGCAGAAGTTCCGTTTAGCTTTCTAGGCTTACGCCTCACAAGTGAAATGCACAAGAGCGATCCCAGGCTCACTATCGCAAGAGTCACGGAAAGGTAAGAGTACTCTGGAATTATATCCGCTCCCGGCCAAAACCATGCTGGAACTGATTGAGCAGCCGGACCGAGGATTCCATCGTTAGGTTGCACCGAACTGTCATTTGCGATGAGGCCGCTACTCTCATCAAATTGCCAATACGCGACCAGATTAGAGTTTGAGGCTTCGGCTCCACTGAGCGTTCTGTTTAGAGTGTTGCCTATTTCTGTCAGCGTTCTGGAGTAGTTCCACACTCGGACTTCGTCAATCAGCCCACCGAAAGCGTGATCATTGAGGCAATGGCGACCTATGTGCGTTGTAGCATCATAGTCGTAGTCGATTCTGCGGTTTTGATCGTGCTGAGAGTCGAGAGCTCCATCCACGATGAATTTCACGTTTCCCGTTGGCAAGCCGCGATCATACGTCACCGCGATATGGTACCATGTGTAATTGTACCAAACTGGTCGATTGGCGTGAAACTGCACAGAAGCAGGATACGTTGGAAAGCCACATAAGAGGTAGAGGTTACCGTCTTGATAGTTGAAGCCGATGAACCAACCGTGATATTGCGGGTCTGTCGTTGGTCGATGGTGGATGATGCAGCCCCACGTGTGACCATAGGCAGCGTCGCTTCCAGCGTGAACGTTGTATTTAGGCTTGATCCAGGCTTCGATTGTGAAGTAATCCAGATTAAACACGTTTGACTTGCCGCATGTGACGCTGTCATTTATGCCGTCAAAATCAAGACACCAATTTTCCGGGTAATCCAAAACACTGTAGCCTGGAGCAGCGGCTAGTGCGATTGGGTACATAACGGAACATTGTGATATGAGCAAACACGCAGCAAGAAGAGTATAGGTCAATTTCTTCAATGGAATCCACACCTAGTATTACGACGTTATCTCTTTTGTTGCGCTTTTAAGTCTTTTTGAACCTCACTCTAGGGATTATGCAGATGTACAACACGTAGGCTGCTCATTGCTACAGCTGTTCAGGCGAAACAATAAGGTAAGAACAGGATGGCTTTGCTTCGGAATAGCTAAAAACTCAACTGGCAGAAGATAGCGCATGTTTCCCTAGAACTTGCATAATACAGGCGCAAGCTTCGTGAAGTATAACCATCCGGGGTTCATGAAGACCTTCAGCCACCACCAGCCATACGGGCAGAAACAAGCATACAGAAAGCCTTTTAAGCCCAGAACGCGCATATTTCTACCAAAGAAGGCGCTAAGATGGCAGAAAATCAAAAAGAGTTAGCGGCGAAGCCGCAATCAGACTGGGACGGCGACATCATCCCCCACGGCTTGACAGCGTCACCCATGAATAAAATCTTTGCGACACTCTGGCTTACGAAGAAAGAAGCCTAAGCTGATTCAACGATTAAAACATCCAGCA
>Ga0315279_10011658_pt1 | contig 10127 bp, 10 predicted proteins | sample YL17G06_20_MG_FD_203694 | JGI IMG/M metagenome (GOLD analysis project Ga0315279, IMG submission 203694) | Sediment microbial communities from Yellowstone Lake, YNP, Wyoming, USA - YL17G06_20 | ecosystem: Environmental > Aquatic > Freshwater > Lake > Sediment | place: USA: Wyoming | collected...
GCGAGGCTGTACAAACCTTTAAAGGGGAATCCACAGTCGATATCCAACCTTGGGTGGATCGATTAGATCATCTCCGCGTGACAATTACTGGAATAAAAGATACACCTTATGAAGGTGGGAAATTTGTATTTGAAATCAAAATGTCATCAAATTATCCATATAATCCCCCCTATTGCTTCTGTCAAACTCTCATATGGCATCCTAATATTGACCCCTCTGTTCTTGCTGGCAAAACTAATATATGTCTTGATTTAATCAACCCTGATCTCGTTGGAAAGGTGGATTCTGCATCTGGAGCTTCGGGATGGACTCCTTCCAAGACCCTTACTAATGTAATTGAAGCCCTCAAAGGGATGATTCATATGCAAGCCCCCTTTTACAACCCCTATTTCTTCTCTGACCCTCTAAATAAGAGGGCGATGCGATAAAGAAGTATGACGCGAAAAATCCCATGAGTTCAACTAAATGGTTAATCGCTAGTAAATCTGGTTTTAGTTCTTTTTAAAAAGAGATTTTAAGAAAAGAGGGAATTTACTTGATTAATTGCTGATTCAGACCAAACAGTTAATCGCCCACAACGACCGCCGGGGGCGACTAATTTTGCATTAAGATTCCTGACTTCGATAACATCGACTCCCGGGAGGTTCCGGGCAGCTTGGAAAATTCCATCATTTTTTCCAGCAACTATTAATAAACTCGTTTTCCGCTTGTATCTCCGTCCGCGCATTTTACCCTTTCCAGCGCGAATCTTTCTAACAGAGGCGCGTTCGATATCGCCTATTACTCCAATTAACTGCAAGACATCACGAACTTCCTTGGTTTTCTGAAGTTTTTCAAAGTCATCTACAAGGACTATCGGAACTTCTACTTCTTCGTCGATTACATGGCCTCTTTCAATTACCTTTGCTTTATTTGCCGTAGCGGCGATGGCAGACCGTGTTGCTAAAAGCCGTTCCTTCTTGTTTATTTCTTTTCGGATGATTTTTTCAGGTTTCGGGGGAAATGCCTGCCGACCTCCCACTGAGCCAGGTATAAAGCCTCCTTGATGCGCGGCACCTGTGCCTGCACCTTGAATCCGGGGGACGCGTGAGATACCATGCCCCGGGCCGCTAGATACAGCAGTATTTCGTTGCCCAGCTTTAATATTTACACTTTGGTGTTGAATACGATGCGTGAGAATCGCTATAACGACGCGATTAATAACATCTGGACGAAATGGTGTTTGAAAAATTTCGGGGAGCACAATGGTCTTGACCGGTTTTCCTTCTAATGACAGAACCTTGACAGATTTTCCTTCTTTCTGTTCCATACAAATCCATCCCTGAATTTATCCTTGTTTACTTTCTAAAGAAATGAAAACTATATCAGGCGGGGTTTCAGGTATATTTTTCGGGCGGCGGACTGCCTTTCGGATCCGAACCATCCGCTTCCGGGTCCCTGGAATGGTCCCCAAGACTACTATGTAATCTCCTCGAATCAAGCCATAATTTAAGAATCCGCCTTTAGGAATAATTTCTTTTGGGTCGATCCCCACTTTAATAATGCGTTTATTGAGTTCTACTCGTTGATGAAATCCCATTTGCCCTGAACGAGGGATTAGCCACAATGTTCGAGCTGGTTTCCACGGACCCAATGTGCCAATCCCACGAACTGTTTTGCGAGATTTTCGTTGCAGTTTTTTTACATGGAATTTCTTCACTGGACCCTGAAAGCCTTTCCCCTTAGTTACTGAAGAGATATCTATAAACTCCCCTTCCTTGAGGATATTGCTTACCTTAAGTTCATTACCCAATAATTCTTTGGCAAACGTCCATTGATCTCTTATGGCTCCCCCTACGATTTTGCTCTCAAAGATATCTGGTACTTTCTTGGGGAGCGCAGTTAGACGTGGTTGGGTATGAAGAATTAATCTCAATTCCGATGCTTGGTCAATATTCTGTTCCAATTCCTGAAGTGCTTTATCCATGCTATATTCTTTTGGTGTCGGTAATCTTCTCCTTAGATCCTCGCTCAGCTCACCTGCCCATACTTCATCCATCGCTTTCAGTTCATGTTCAATAGTTTGATAGGCACGGATAGCACATACCATTACAGGAGGCGTATCAATGATGGTAACGGCCTTTGATATTTCGTGACCAAAAAAGGGACTACTTGGTCTATCTTCTACCACAACAACATGTGTCATTCCCGCTTTATAACCAGCGAATCCGAGTATCGTTGGTGAATTATAAGAAAGACCCTGTCCCCATGTGCGCCAACGTCCGGTAACATATCTTGCTCTTTTTCGAGGATGATAAGCCGTACTTCCACGTCGCGGGGCTGATTGCTTTCGGTGACCCATTGTTTCATCAACCTTTATCTAATTTACTGAATCAAGTGATTATAATGCATCAATTTTTAATGCACACTATTCTAAACTCACCAATTTGACAAAGAAATAACTAAGATTGGCAAATTGGCAAGAGAATAACAAATCCAATCTATTTAAATCTTTTTTTAATGAGGAACTAAATGAATCAATTGCTTAAAATGATTTAGTATGTAGAAAATATTCTAAGTTTAAAAATTTTGTGAAGGGAAAAATTTCCATGTGGCTGAATACGGATTTACATTGTCATTCCGGTGCCTCTGGAGGCGTAGGCGACCTCAGTATCGAAAAAGTTGCTGAAACGATGCCCTTGAAAGGCATTGATTTAATAGGCACAGGGGATTGCTTTCATCCAAAGTGGCGTTCAAAGCTCAATCAAATATTAACTGAATCCTCAGAAGGAGTTTTTACTCCGAATTTTAATGATAAGGTAAAATTCATACTGCAAACCGAATTAATTTTCACCTGTAATGTTGAAACGGGACGAAAATCCGTGCATATCGTATTTTTACTCCCCTCTTTTGAAGTAATCGACAAAATATTACCCTTATTGGATCAATGGGATGTGAAGAATACGATAGGGCGGCCCTTTGTGAAGTGTGAGGATAATAATGATGTTGCCCAAAAATTGCATGAATTGCGAAAAATTGATGATTTGATTGAAATTATTCCCGCCCATGTGATGACTCCCCTAGGCGTTTTCGGGTCGGATAATCCCATCAATCATCTACACGACTTTTTTGGAGACGCAGAAGAATTAATTAATGCTGTGGAAACCGGATTAAGTGCGGATCCAATTATTCTTGGAATGATTCCTGAACTGGATAATCGCGCTTTAATTTCAAATAGCGATGCACATTCACATCATCTTGAACGCTTAGGGCGCGAATTTACAACCTTGAATATTCAAGAATTGAGCTATCCTGCAATTATTAAGGCAATAAGGACTAACAGCATTATCCGAACCTGTGAATTTAATCCTTCTGAAGGGCGTTACTTTTTAACTGGTCATAGGGCCGGTAAGAAGGGGCATGAGAAAAAATTCTGTGTTTTTTCACCTCAATTCACCCCTAAAAATAAAATTTGTCCCATATGCGGCAAAAAATTGACAATTGGTGTACTCGAACGTGCTTTTGAATTAACCATTGCCCAAGATGGCAATCGCGAATTGGGTTTTTTACCTCCCCATTCTCGTCCTTTTGTTCACATGGTGCCCCTAATTGAAATTATCGCCGAATCCCATGGCATTAAATCTACTACAGGTAAAAAAACGATCGGGGAATATCAGCAGATTGTTTCTCTGCTGAAGAATGAATGCGAAATGTGGTTTATGGATCCAGAGACGATCGAGAGTAAATTAAATGGAATTATTGAGGACACGCTCCTTCAAGCTATCCTTGAAGTCAAAAAAGGGAATTTCACTTTCGAACCGTTTGGATATGATGGTACATATGGACATCTGCGGATAGGCGAGAAAAACGATTATTTAAACGTAAATATTGCTCCAAAAAGCCCTCAAAGAAAATTGATATAGAAATTTTAAAAAATTAATCTCGAATAGGTTTCACAATGAGTCGCAGGCCATCCACCTTTATCACTTCTATTTCTTCTCCCTGAAGAACTGGCCATGTGCCATCAACAGCAATTGCACTCCATTCTTCTGCCTTTACCAGAACTTGGCCCTCTGGTTTTAATTCCATCTTCACGTAGCCTCTCGCGCCCACGATTTGATTAACATCAAGGTCCGATTTCATTTTTTTCGTCTGAAGCACTTTAATTGCAATCGTTGAGAAAAAGGCGATAAATATTGCACTAATTCCGAAGGCAGTCCATTTCGCTGAGAGTAAAAAGCCTGGTATTGTCCAATAATTACTAGAAGGTATGATGAATAAACTCGCGATCGCGATACAAACGCCTCCTGCAATAGCCAAGGACCCATTGAATCCCACATTAAACTTTATCTCTGCAAGAAAGAAAGCTAAGCCAATAATGAATAATATCACCGCCCCAATGGCAATTCCAATAATGCCTACGCCAATCAGTCCGATAATAAGCGCTAATGCGCCTATAATCTCATCCCAATGAGTATTCGTGGTTGTTATCCCAATTATCAATCCAAAGGAGCCAACTGTTAAAAAGACAGAAACTACTATTGGGTTCGTAACAAAGCGGATGAAATAGACTGAAATACTCGGCGAATAGGATACGATTTCAGCAGATTTGATATTCAAGGCAGTAAAATTTGAGATTGGCTCATCATAGCTATAGGCACCACTAAAGGTTGGGATTAAAGTGGTATAATTCACGCTTCCCGTATGATTTTTCACGAGCATGAAATCATTCAATTGATTCAATAAGAATGAAGGGCTATCTGCGACAAATTCAATTACCTTTTCACTTAATCCCCTTGATGGACCAATATTTGTGTTCAGTGTAATGAATTGTTCTGCTAAGGTTTTATTCCGATTGTGGAGCTCGGCGTGATTGACCATGAGCCCAATCAGCGCATTCAAATATTTACTATCTGTAATCGGGACTCCATTATCGCCCACAGGCTGACAACTTCCTATTGTTGCTCCGGACCCCATAGCTGCGATATCAGATGCCATTAGCAAATAAGTTCCACCTGACCACGCAACTGCGCCTAAAGGAACTAAGATGCAAATTGGAATGGGTGAATTATCAAATTTTGCCATTATATTCTTCACCGCGTCAACCGTGCCTCCCGGAGTATTAAGTTCCACCAAAATGAGATCAACATCTAAATTCTGGGCTACATTCATAACATCATCAAACATCGTTTCCTCTGCGAGCCCAATATCATTATCTAGCGATACGTATAACACCTTGGATGATCCTTGGGCCTGTGCATCATGTGAAAATGCGAAAATGACAATCGGCAAAAGGATTAATAACAGGAGAAGGCGGGATTTATGCATAAGCTCCTTTAAGAAATTAGATAATAAAAAGGTTTAGTACTTTTAAAAGTGGAAAAAAAGAATAAAAAATCTGATAATAATTGAAGTGCATGAAAAGTGGCATTATTAGAACATCGAGAAGTAATAAAGGAATCTGATATTTTCATAAAAACAGATAAAGCGAAAGCGATCCGTGCAGCAATATTGATAATAAAGTATCATCGAAAACATTTAGAAGATTATATAGTAAGGCATCCAGACTTTTTAACAACCCTCATTCCAATAAGAATTGAGGAAGATGCCCCAGAAATAGTGAAACTAATGGCTGAAGGCGCAGAAGTTGCAGATGTAGGACCAATGGCAGCGGTTGCAGGTGCCCTCGCAGATCTGGGAGTAAAACAAATGGTTAAAATAGGCGCCAAGGTAGCGATTATCGAAGATGGAGGCGAAATTGCAGGTATTTCGAATGTATCGATTAATGTTGGGATTTTTGCGGGATATTCCCCATTATCAGGGAAAATTGGGTTCCGACTGCATGTCGAAGATTTTCCTATTGGTATTGCCACCAGTTCAGGCACTGTCGGTCACGCATTAAGTTTTGGGGAAGCGGATGCTGCTACCATAATCGCTCATAATGCTACATTAGCTGATGCGGCTGCCACTGCAGTTTGTAATGAAGTTAAAGGGCTCGATTTTGAAAAATCTGTCCAAAATGGGTTAGAAAAAGCAGAAACTATTGATGGTGTCCGTGCCGCGCTAATTATTCGAGGAAAATTCGCAGGAATTGTCGGAAAATTGCCACAACTCCTTAAAATTATTGGTGATTCATGGAAAACCTTAACAGAGCGCTATTCAAGTGTCCTCCCCCCTGATTTTACGATGCTCTGAAATTAGGAAAATTTTTTCAATAAAATATTTTTTATAGCAAAAAAGATTGCTATCAATTATAACAAAATTTATATTTAGGGAATCAAATAAACCTGATGATGGAACAAATTAATTTCCGAGTCAGCGAGGACGAAAAGCAAGTATTAAAAGTTCTGGCAGAAATAAAGGGTGTCTCTATTACTGAATTTGTAAAGAAAATAGTATTAAAAGAGATAAGTCCAATTCGGGTGGACTTAGCATTCCAACTGCTTGCAGAAGGCAAACTTAGTCGTAAACGAGCATGGTTATTATCTGGGCTCACATACCACGAGTTTATGTTGGAATGGGAAAAACGCCACGCAGAAGAGATTATTCCTGAAGCAATACGTGCAAAAGAACTCGAAATTGCATTGTCAATCGATTTAAAAAACTTTCTTAAAACTATAATTGATAAATCCAACGAGCCAATGGTTTGACATCAATAATTCGAACAATTCATAGACTATATGGTAATTTTTCATGCTCTTACTAGCGGATACATGTTTTTTAAACCATATGCGAGATATAGCCGAAGCTAAAATTTACGATTTCAATGAAATTTGGACAAAATTTCGTTGGGGAATCACCCCAGACATCGAAAAGGAATTGGATTACTTTCATATTTTCGAATTTTTTCCAAAAACCAATGCTTATGTCATTCCAATAGGCAATGATGAAATTACAAATACACTTGCCCTATATCCGATACTATCACATTTCGACCAAGCGGATCAATCCCTTATCACTGCGGCAATTCAGGAAAATGGCATAATTCTCACAGATGATGGAGATCTATTGATAGAATGTATTACTATGGGTCTTCTGGCTATGAGTTTACCAGTCTTTTGCCTTGATCTTGTGAAAAGCGAATTATTATCTAGAAGGGAATGCTATCAATTGCTTATATTCTGGGAAACTCATCATCGATATTCTAAAAAAGATTTAAAACGATGGAAAAAATCACTACAGACCCTCTAAAAATCGACATTAGCAAAATCTTGATTCATCTTAAAAAGAAGTATAATTTAATAAAAAGATCATTTTTATTAAAGATATCCATTCTTGTACAAATATTCTGCCACTAGAACCTCGCCTTTGGCGGCTCCGCGTTTGGTATTGTGTGATAGAACCGTGTATTTGAACCCACCAAATTCTGTTTTTTCGATGCCACCTACTATTGCTGCCATTCCACCGTATCGTTCTGCGTCAAGTCTTGGCTGTGGACGGAATGGGTCTTCCGTAAGAATGATGGGGGTTTTAATTGCCGTTGGGAATTCGCTAGGGTCAAAACCAGGCCATTCTCTCATTACTGCTTTGATATCATTCTCATCACATGATTGTTCCGTTTTTATGAAGACACTTTCCATGTGACCATCCAGCGAAGGTACTCTATTACATTTGCAATCTAATTTGAATGGCGCATTTATGATTTTATCACCCTCAAGTTTTCCAAGAATCTTCAAAGTTTCTTTTTTTACTTTGCCTTCTTCCTTTGCAATATAGGGAATTACGTTCGAGGTGATATCATAGGAGGCAACACCTGGATAGCCCGCACCGGAAACGGCTTGCATCGACACCATAATAGCCCATTCAAGTCCAAAAGCTTCATAAATGGGTTTCAATGACATGACAAGACCAACGGTCGTGCAATTGGGTCCTGGAACAACGAAACCATTCCATCCTCTTCTCTCTTTTTGGATATTTATTAATTCAGTGTGGTCTTTATTTATCTCTGGAATTAGAATTGGCACATCCTCCTCATATCTAAACGCGGAGGCAGTACTTATAACCGGTTTATATTGTGCATATTTCTCTTCGCACGTTCTTGCAATTTCACTCGGTAAAGCAGAAAAAATAACATCTACTTCTTCATAATTAACATTATCAACATGGCCGATCATCATTTCCCGAATTTCTTCTGAAGGCGGATTCAAAGGAAGCCAAGTAGTTACTCTCTCTCGATATTTCATACCTGCTGATTTCTCAGACGCGTAGATTGCTGCAACTTCAAACCAAGGATGATTTTCCAATGCTTCAATGAATTGCTGACCCGCCATTCCGGTTGCCCCTAGGATGGCAGCTTTTAACTTTTTCAAATAAATCACTCCGTCGTAATTTTCTTATTTTAGTTATGAAACTATAAATCGAGAAATAAAAAATTTACCTTATGTATTTTTAATGGTTGAGAGCTGTTGATTTATTCAATGAAATTTTCATTCGATGAGTGAAGGTAAATGGAGGAACTGCCTTTAAGTTTAGTAAAAAAAATTGAATTGAAATTAGAAAATTCCATTGAATCAGCTAAACAATTAATAGAGCCTCTTTTGAAAGAGTATAAAGGCGAAGAAATCCTCTTTAAGAAAAAAGATTCGAATTGGTTCACGAAATTCACAATCGGATCCAGTACAAATCAAAGTAATCTTTCCATTAATCTCACCCCAGATGTTAATAATACAACAATTATGACTTTAGCAATCATTTTCACAAATTCATCCTCTCAAGGAGAGACTATGTCTCAAATAGCTAAAAGAATAGATATTTTAATTGAAGATATCTTATTTCATATTATTAACGATTTGAAAATTAAAGAAAAAGCAAAAATCATTGAAAAAGGCAAACAATGTAATAAATGTAAAAAAGTTAACGACTTAGATGCACAGTTTTGCAAAATATGTGGAAACAAAATTTCCGAAAAACCATCCAAACCTTCCCAAGAGCCCCCCTTGGAGTCTCCTGCTCTACCAAGACTTCCCAAAAAACTATCTGAACCATCCAAACCTTCCCAAGAGCCTTCCTTGGAGTCTCCTGCTCTACCAAGACTTCCCAAAAAACTATCTGAACCATCCAAACCTTCCCAAGAGCCCCCCTTGGAGTCTCCTGCTCTACCAAGACTTCCCAAAAAACTATCTGAACCATCCAGACCCTCCCAAGAGACTTCTTCCATATCCAAAACCTCCCATAAATCCCCTAAACCACCCAATCTATCACAAAAAACAACGACAGAAGCGTTTGCCCCTTCGTCTCAAATATCCAGTGTTGTTCCTGATTCATTAGAAGAACAACCCCAATCCACCCAAGGTCTAATTAAAGTTCTAGATTTAAAATATCCCAATAAATATGAATGCGGGTTGTGTGAAATAAAGTGCGCTTATAAGGATCCCTTTATTTTACTTTTGAATGATGTGAAAAATTTAAAGGAACCGTTTAAAAAATTCGATGAATTTCTTCACACAAAAGATTTGCTCTATTTTTCAGATTTCATTTATAATTTTGCTCAGGATCAGCTGAAACGATACCCGAAATTCTCATTGAATGAACTACCTAACATCGCCTATTGTATTTTCTCGATATTAAGTTTCCATATTTTAGAAAAGGCGGATCAAAAGATCCGGCTTACCTTTGCGGAAAAAATGAAGACCCAGATCAACGATCGGTTTAATAAAGAAAATACCTCCCTATCAGATAAAAGTTTAATGGGAGAAGATATTGGAGCAGCATTTCCTACAATCAAAACTGGATTGCTTCATATTGAAGAAAATCGGTGTCCATACTGTTATAGAAAGTTTGATGAACGCACCTTAAAACTTAAAATCAAGGGATACCCTGTCAATTGTCCCAATTGTGATCATCCGCTATAACCTTCTAACTACTTATAAAATTCTATCATTATTTATACAATTCCAAAATTTATGGTAGTCTTCAATCTGCCCCATGGGAGACAGACCAGCCCTAAGGTTATCCGGCTGTACGCCCGTCGCCGGGTTCAAGACATTCTGCATCAATACTTCTTTTTGGAGTATTTTGGAAGTCTTGAAGGACGTTATCCCGCTGTGCTTGAAGAGGTCGTGGACTCGGGCCCATCCATAGTAGGGACTGCTCTTTTTCAAACGGGGCTTAATGAGATCCCCGACTTGTGAGAGGAGCCGCTGATAGAT
>Ga0315279_10011659_pt1 | contig 10126 bp, 4 predicted proteins | sample YL17G06_20_MG_FD_203694 | JGI IMG/M metagenome (GOLD analysis project Ga0315279, IMG submission 203694) | Sediment microbial communities from Yellowstone Lake, YNP, Wyoming, USA - YL17G06_20 | ecosystem: Environmental > Aquatic > Freshwater > Lake > Sediment | place: USA: Wyoming | collected...
TTCTGCCTGTTTCAGAGAATCTTATTTTCCCATTCAAAGTGGCCAACCTCAGGGCTGTTGACCTGAAAATAATAAGGATATTCGATAACAACCTGCCATATTTTCTTCAGGAAAATGATCTTAACGGACGTGGCTATATAAAACGGTTTGGCCGACCTGTCTGGTCAGGAAGAGTCGACCTGGTTAATAGCCAGGCCACGAATACAAATAAATGGAACCTGTATACCATTGACCTTTCTGATTATATTGATGTTGAGCCCGGTGTCTTATATAAGGTTCAGCTTGGAATGAGACGATCCTATTCTCTTTATCCCTGCAGCGGCAGTGCCGGACCGGGTAAATATGAAGAGTTGCTTATGCAATCGGAAGAACAGCAAAAGGAGTTCTGGGAAGATCCTGAGAATTACTATGAAGACGTGGAATCATCAATTTTCTACAGGTACGCTTATAACTGGGAAGACAGGGAAGACCCCTGTAAAGAGGCCTATTATGATCCTGAGAAGAATATTGCAAGAAATGTCCTGGCCTCAAATCTTGGAATCATTGCCAAGAAAGGTGAGGATAATAACCTTCATGTTTTTGTAAGCGATCTGCGGACCGCAGAACCTGTAAACGGGGTAAATGTTGAAGTGTATGATCTTCAGAACCAGCTGATAAGTTCAGATGTTACTTCTCAGAATGGTATGGTTAATATCTTCTGTTCAAGGAAGCCATTCCTGGTAATTGCGAAGAAGGATAACGACAGAAACTATCTTAAGACAAATGACGGTTCTTCACTTTCTCTTAGTTCATTCGATGTAACCGGAATCAAGCCGGAGAATGGCATTAAAGCTTTTATTTATGGTGAAAGAGATGTCTGGAGACCAGGTGATTCAATATACCTGTCAGTATTTATCAGGGATCTGAAAAATGACTTGCCTGCAGGTCATCCTGTTCAGTTTGAGCTCATTAATCCTCTTGAGCAGAAAGTAGATAACCAGGTTCAGAATCTGGCAGGTTCCAATCTTCTTGTATTCGGCACAAAAACCTCTCCTGATGCAGTTACCGGCAATTATAATGCAGTTTTCAGAATCGGAGGTGCTACCTTTACCAAAAGAGTCAGAATTGAAACAGTTAAACCTAATCGTCTGAAGATTGACCTCAGCTTCCCGACAGAAATTCTTGGAGGAGAAGAGAAAAAAGCAACGGGAAATCTTTCGGTCAAATGGCTGAATGGTGCTATCGCCAAAAACCTTAAAACAACTGTTGATTTCATTTTCAGGCACACCAGAACAGTGTTTGATAAATATGGTCAGTACGATTTTGATGATCCTGCAATCCGTTTTGGCTATGAAACGACTAAAACATTCGACGGGACAATTGATGACCAGGGAAAAGCAACTTTCGAATTTGATCCCGGAAGAGAGATTGTTTCTCCCGGTATGCTCAACGCGGTATTCACAACACGGGTATTTGAACAGGGCGGTGACGCAAGCATCTTCCAGAAAAGCTGTAAATATGCTCCATTTCCGGTATTTGTTGGCATAAACCTTCCCGGACTTAAGGGAAAAAGCCGGATGCTTTTCACCGATGCGGAAAACGAAGTCAGAATTGTCACTGTTGATAAAAACGGAAAGCCTGTAAGCTCAGAAGCTGAAATAACAGTTTATAAGATATCATATCGCTGGTGGTGGGAATCTGATGATGAGAACCTGGGAGAATATATCTCAAATGATATGTATAAACCTGTTATCTCCAGGAAGATCGTTACCCGGGGAGGAGAAGGATCATTTTCATTTACAATTAATAAAAATGACTGGGGCCGTTATCTTATCAGGGCCACGACTTCCACAGGTCATTCAACCGGAAAGATTGTGCTGATCGACTGGCCATGGGATTATGTAATGAAAAGAAATACTGAAGGAGCTACTTTACTCACAGTCAATACCAGTAAGGAAAAATATAATGTCGGTGAGACAATTCAGCTTTCATTTCCCGCACCTGAAAATGCCAGAGCAATAATCACTCTGGAAAACTCAACAGGTGTCATAGATGAGATGCGTGTCAATACCAGCGGAGCAAATACTGTAGTCAACCTTCAGGCCAGGATGGAAATGGCACCTAATGTTTACGCTTATATAACAGTCATCCAGCCACATGCACAAACCGTTAATGACATGCCTGTAAGACTCTATGGAGTAGTACCTGTTCTTGTTGAAGATCCGGCAACAAGGCTGACTCCTGTTCTCGGAGTGCCTGATGAGATAAGATCACAACAATCTCTGGATATAAAGGTCAGTGAGACAAACGGTAAACCGATGACTTATACCCTTGCTGTGGTGGATGAAGGTCTGCTCGATATAACAGGATATAAAACACCGGATCCGTGGAATTATTTTTACGCCCGTGAGGCTCTTGGCGTAAAAACATGGGATATCTATGATTATGTTCTGGGTGCTTTTGGCGGGACCCTCGAAAGAATCTTTGCCATTGGAGGTGACGAAGCCGTTACAGATAAATCTGCCAATAAGGCAAAAAGATTTATTCCGGTTGTGAAATTCTTCGGACCGTTTAATCTTGCCTCAGGTAAAACAAATACTCACAGGATAACTCTGCCTCAGTATACCGGTTCGGTTAAAACCATGGTGGTGGCCGGCAATGACAGGGCTTATGGAATGGCTGATAAGTCCGTACTCGTTAAAGATCCGCTTATGGTTCTGGCAACAGCGCCAAGAGTTCTGAGCCCGGGAGAGAAGGTCGCACTTCCTGTCACACTGTTTATCCAGAAAGACAATATCAAAAATGTAACAGTTGCGGCAGAAAGCAACAACCTCATCATATTTGAAGAAAAGACAAAGGTTGTTTATTCTGAAGAACAGGGAGAAAAGGACATTGATTTCATATTTACAGTTGGCAATAAAACAGGAAAAGCAACTATCAAAGTGACAGCAAACGGAAACGGGGAAACTGCTCTTTATTCCATGGAAATTGATGTCAGACAGCCAAATCCTCCGGAGACCAGAGCAGAATTAAGAATTCTGAAGCCCGGAGAGAAATGGGAAAAATCATTCAGCCCGTTTGGCATGGAGGAAACAAATTCTGCCCGGCTTGAGATCTCTGCTTTACCTTCAATAAATCTTGAAAAAAGGTTAAGTTATCTGACTGAATATCCTCATGGTTGTTCGGAACAGATTACATCAGCGGCTTTTCCGCAGCTCTGGCTTAAAGATCTTTCGGGCAATGATGCAGAAATTGTTCAGAAAACATCCGTAAATATAAAAGAGGCTATACACAAGATTGTATCGCGACAGATGAGCAATGGAGGAATTGCCCTTTGGCCCGGTGCTTATCAGCCTGATAACTGGGTTACATCATATGCAGGTCATTTTATGACTGAGGCTGAAAAAATGGGATACAGCATTCCTGCGGGATTTAAGCAGAGATGGATTAACTATCAGAAAAAAAGTACACAGGACTGGCGCTTTGATTCTAAATTCAAACAGTCTGCCAATGATCAGGCTTATCGTTTGTTCTCTCTCGCCCTGGCAGGTCAGCCCGATAAAGGAGCGATGAACAGGTTACGTGAGCTGAAGGATATTCCGCAATTATCAAAATGGTTCCTTGCCGCTGCATTTGCAACGACTGGCAGAACAGAGGTTGCAAATGAACTGATTGATGTAAGGAATGTTCAGACCGAACCCGACTATTACGATTATTATTACGGCAGCTACCTCAGAGACAGGGCAATAATTCTTTATACCCTTACAATCCTCAAAAATGAAGAACAAGCATTACCGCTACTGAAAGATATCTGCGATAACCTAAACAGAGATTACTGGTACAGCACCCAGACTCTTGCCTGGAGCCTTTTCTCATATATGAAGTTTGCGGAAATGATGCCCGGAGATAAGAACAGTCCTGTTAAAATCGCATTATCATTAAACAGTGAAAAAACAGAGTTATCAGTAAATCCCCGACAGATAAGCTCAAAAACACTTAAGATAACAAATGCTGACAATTCACTGATAATTGAAAACAGCTCTCAAAATCCTGTTTATGTGACACTCATCCGGAAAGGAATTCCTCTGAAATCGGAGGTGCTGAAAGAAGACAAAGGCCTCAGCATGAAGGTTGAATATTTTAATATGGAGCTTCAGCCCATTGACCAGAAAAGTCTTGAGCAGGGAACTGATTTTCTTATGGGTGTTAAGGTTTCAAACAACACATTCAGAAGGGTGGACAATATTGCACTTACGGAGATGGTTCCATCGGGATGGGAGATTCAGAATACCAGGATGTACGAATCAAATTACGGACTTAAAGAGAATGATTACGATTACCGTGATTTCAGAGACGACAGGGTTTATACCTATTTCGGCCTGAATCAGGGACAGACCAAAACATTCATCCTTGTCCTGAATGCCGCATATAAAGGAGAATATTACCAGCCGGCAGTGTGGTGTGAGGCAATGTATAATGAAAATTGTTATTCAAGGTATCCGGGAAATTCTGTTAAAGTCACCAGTCAGAGGATTGAATAGAAAGTTAAAAATAGTGCTTATTGCAGCCGGAGTAATAATTACTCCGGTTTTGCTTTCTCCTCTGCCCCGGTTTAAAGCTCCGCTTTCAACGGTTGTCGAAGCAAGGGATGGAAGTCTTCTGGGTGCACGTATCGCTGATGATGGTCAGTGGAGGTTTCCTCCTTCCGATTCTGTACCATATAAATTTGAGAAAGCACTCATTACTTTTGAGGATAAATATTTCTATTATCATCCCGGGATAAATCCCGTTTCAATTATCAGGGCCTTAATAAGTAACATAAAAGCAGGTGAGATTGTCAGCGGGGGAAGCACTATTACTATGCAGGTCGCCCGTATTTCACGGGGAAACAGGCCACGGACATACTGCGAAAAGATCATTGAGATGCTTTCGGCTGTCAAGCTGGAGATCTTCAGATCAAAAAAAGAGATCCTTAAGATGTATGTTTCAAATGCACCTTTCGGTGGAAATACAGTTGGCCTGGATGCAGCAGCATGGAGATATTCAGGCATCTCTTCAAATAATCTTTCGTGGGCGGAAGCAGCAGCTTACGCCGTTTTGCCTAATTCCCCGTCACTTGTTTTTCCAGGGAAAAACCAGGAGATCCTTAAATCCAGGCGTGATGAACTTTTAAGAAAACTCTACCGGAAGAACTATCTGGATTCATTGACACTGGTTCTGGCTTTGGAAGAACCGCTCCCGGGAGAACCCGGGCAACTTCCTTCAGAAGCACCTCATCTGACAGATTATTTTTTTAAGAATAACAGGGGAGAAAGGGTGCATACCACTTTAGATCCGGCCTTGCAGGAAAAGGTAATTGAAACGATCAATTCACATCAGAAAACTCTCGAAAACAATTTTATTTTTAATTCTGCCTGTATAGTTGTCAGTGTTGAAAACGGAGAAGTGCTTGCTTATGTTGGTAATAGTACTCTCACGGAAACAGCATTGCATGGTGGAGATGTTGATATTATTCAGGCGTTGAGAAGCACGGGCAGCATACTTAAACCTGTTCTTTATGCAGGTATGCAATTTTCAGGAGATATACTACCGAATACGCTTGTACCTGATGTTCCGACACGTTTCCCGGGTTTTTCGCCAAAGAACTTTGACCGGTCTTTTAGCGGAGCTGTAACTGCAGACTATGCTCTTTCACAATCGTTAAATATCCCCTCTGTGAGGATGCTTCAGAAATATGATCCGGAAAATTTCCTGGCACTTTTAAAAAAAACCGGATTTACAACATTTCATAAACCGGCCAACTATTATGGCTTATCGCTAATCCTCGGAGGAGGAGAAACTTCTCTTTGGGAACTTTCGGGTGTATATGCCTCATTGTCACGTGTACTCAACAGATTCATCGTAGAGAAGAAATATAATGTGACGGATTATCATCCTCCGGTATTAGTAAAAGACGGGGAACCTGGAAAGACAGACACATCAGCTTTGTCAATTCCTCTTTCTGCATCTTCCATCTGGCTTACTTATGAGGCGCTTCAGCGGGTTAACCGGCCTGAAAGTGAAACAGGCTGGCAATATTTTTCCTCATCTCAGAATCTTGCCTGGAAGACCGGGACCAGCTTCGGGTTCAGGGATGCCTGGGCTGTTGGAACAACACCTGAATATGTTATCGGTGTATGGGCGGGTAATGCAGACGGAGAAGGCAGGCCGGGTCTAACCGGGGTCACAGCAGCGGCCCCTATATTGTTTGATATTTTTAATGTGATGGGAACTTCGAAATCATTCATTCAGCCCGCTGAAGAAATGACAACCATTAAGGTTTGCAGTCAGAGTGGTTACAGGGCCGGTCCTGACTGTCCTGATACTCATGAGATATGGAGCTGCCTTGCAGGGTTGAGAAGTGATGTTTGTCCTTACCATAAAATAGTTCATCTCAATAAAGCAAAAACCTTAAGAGTAACCAGTGCCTGTGCCGATCCCGCAGAAATAATAAATGAACCCTGGTTTGTTCTTCCGCCTGCCATGGAGTATTTCTACAAGCAGAAACATCCTGAATATAAAACCCTTCCGCCTCCTGCCCCTGGCTGCACCGATGATAAAAGTATTCCGGTTATGGAATTTATTTACCCGACCCCCGGAGTAAAAATATTCATTCCGCGCGACCAGATAGGACTTCTTACACGCATCATCCCTGAAGTTGCCCACAGGAATCCTTCAAAAAGGATCTACTGGCATCTGGACGACCGGTATATTACTACAACCCGCTTTATGCATCAGATTGAAATTCTTGCTGCTTCCGGCCTTCATATTTTAACAGCTGTTGATGAAGATGGTAACTCAATACATTGTTCCTTTTCAATTACAGGGACAATTGAGAGGGAATCTGGGGGACGGACTCAATAACGGTGGACAAAATGTTAGTTGATGAATGTTGAATGGGATTGCTTCTCTCTCTCTGCGGTATTTATCCAAAAAGTCTTATTTTTACACTTCACTATGAATCATGCATGAACTTTTCTCTTCTCAAAAAGCTTCTCCCCGGCCTTCTTCCACTGTTCATTTTCATCCTTGCCGATGAGATCTGGGGCACACAAATAGGACTCTATGTTGCGCTTGCTTTCGGGTTCGGTGAATTGGGATTTTATTATATCAGAGACAAAAAAATAGATCGGTTTATCCTGCTCGATACCGGTTTGCTTGTCGTTCTGGGAATTGTATCAATCGCCCTTGAAAATGATCTCTTTTTTAAAATTAAACCTGCTCTTATCGAGATAATACTGCTGGCAATAATTGCTTTTTCATTATGGGGACCGCGCAATCTTATAGTTGCTATGTCTAAAAGATATATGGGTGATATTCAGCTTAATGCCGATCAGGAAAAAGCTATGCGGATAAACATGATCGCAATGTTCTGGATAACCCTGGTTCACATAATCCTTGTCCTCTACTCGGCAAAATATATGTCGAAAGAGGCATGGGTATTTATAAGCGGAGGTCTGTTTTACATCTTCTTTGCGGCTTACTTTACTGTTTTATGGATCATTAACCGGTTGAAAGCAGGACGGTACAGAAATGAGGAGTGGTTCCCTGTAGTAAATGAAGATGGAAAGGTCATTGGTAAAGCTCCGAGAAGTGTTTGTCATGATGGAAAAAGTAAGTTGCTCCATCCCGTTGTTCACCTTCACTTATTTAACAGGGAAGGGAAGATTTTCCTTCAGAAAAGAGGACTGAATAAGGATATACAACCGGGAAAGTGGGATACATCGGTGGGCGGACATATTGCACCTGGGGAAACTATAGAGAATGCTCTTTCCAGGGAAGCAAGAGAGGAGATTGGCCTCAGGAGTTTTCAGCTTCAGTTCATAAAAAAATATGTGTGGGAATCATCCCGCGAAAGAGAACTTGTCTTTTCCTTTGTATCTGTTTCTGATATCATACCTGTAATTTATAAAAATGAAATTGATGATGGAAAATTCTGGTCATTTGATGAAGTCCGGAGAAATATCGGAAAGGAAATTCTTACTCCCAATTTTGAGCATGAGTTCAAACTTTTATTAGATAACCTGTCCGAAAATAGAACTGTCTTAAATGCATGATTTTGCCCACATTAACGATATGATAAATAGCACAGTACGTTTTGCAATAGAATCGGATTAAGTCCGTTATAATTATCTTTGCGAAATAGTAAGTTTTATGCTACTAAGTATTTTGTCGTATAGAACTCTTTCGAAGAAGATTTTATCTTTATGTTAAATCTGATTTTAAAATAAAATTCCAGTATGAGAATTAAAATTGATAAGGTTTACCTGTCTCTGACATTTGTCGTAATTTTTGCTGCACTGTCCTGGGTATCTTCCTGCCGGCATGATCCTCTTCTTCCCTCAAACATACCGGAGATCTGTTTTGAAAAAGAGGTTCTTCCAATATTTCAGAATAATTGCAGTATGGCAGGTTGCCATGATGGCAATGGAGAATCCCGGTCGTCTTACAATAATTATGTGGATATAAGCCATGGGGTTGTTGCCGGTAATCCTAACTCAAGCAGATTATATCAGGCAATCATTGGCAAATCAGGTGAAGGCAGGATGCCTCCGGATAAACCTCTTTCACTTGAGAACCGGATGATAATAAGGTTATGGATTGAACAGGGAGCAAATCTTACTGTTTGCCCGGATTCTTCATCACAGCCTCAGACAAATGTTAATTTACGCGCTTGTTTTTCCCGCGATATACTTCCTATATTGGTATCATCCTGTGGAATGGCCGGATGCCATGATGCAGTCAGCCATAAATCGGACAAAATTTTCGTCAGTTATTCTACAACAATGAGGTCGGTCAGTCCGGGAAACCCCGGTGGAAGCCCACTTTATGAGGTCATTACAACTACCTCCGGAGAGGACAGGATGCCTCCTTCTCCCAAACCAAGGCTGACACAGGTCCAGATTGATTCAATATATAAATGGATTAGTTATGGCGCCCGGGATGAATTATGCGGAGAGGTTTGTGATACAATAAATCCTGTTACTTATTCAGGAGCTATCTCATCGACTATTCAGGCTTCATGTTTGGGCTGTCATAGCGGGGCAACACCTTCAGGGGCTATCTCACTGACCAGTTATTCAAATGTTCAGACAATTGCATCGAACGGATCGCTGATGAATGCCCTGAATGGGAATGGTGTTCCTAAAATGCCTCCAGCCGGTTCACTCTCTGCATGCAAAATCAGACAGTTCCAGATCTGGATAGTCAACGGATATATACAATAAATAAATAATTATTTTATGAAGCGATATTTTTTGCCGGTTTTCATAGTTTTCGTAATCCTCATTGCTTCATGCTATTACGACAATGAAGAAGCATTATATCCATCTTTGAATAGTGTTTGTGATACTTCAAATGTTACCTACAGCGGAACAATAGCTCCTATCCTGAGTAATTACTGTACCGGCTGCCATAGCGGATCAGTGCCTTCAGGGTCTATTTCACTGGCAGGTCATGCTAACGTTCAGACAGTTGCTGCAAGCGGAACGCTTATGAATGCACTTAAAGGGAGCGGAGTTTCACTAATGCCTCCCTCAGGATCATTGTCTGCATGCAGAATAAGACAGTTCCAGATCTGGATTAGTAACAGTATGCCTAATAACTGATAAATCACCAAATTATATGAGACAACTATCTATTATAATTATATTTATTTTGTTCTCAACTTCACTATTTGCACAGGATGACCTGATGAATCTTTTGAATCAGAATACTCCGCCTGAGATAAATTACACAACAGCAACCTTTAAATCAACGCGCATTATGAACGGCCATTCAATTGAAAGAATGCCTTCAGGACAGCTTGATTTCAGAATTTCTCACCGGTTCGGGACTTTAAACTCAGGTGCATACAACCTGTTCGGGCTCGATCAGGCAAATATTCATTTCAGTCTTGAGTACGGAATCACTAACTGGATGATGTTTGGAGTCGGAAGAGGAACCTATGAAAAAACCTTTGATGGTTTTACAAAATTCAGCATACTGCGGCAATCTACAGGCGCCCGGGTAATGCCTGTTTCTCTTTCCTTGTTTACTTCAGCAGCCCTTAACTCGATGAAATGGTCAGATCCGGCACGTAATAACTATTTTTCATCACGGCTTTCTT
>Ga0315279_10011660_pt1 | contig 10125 bp, 9 predicted proteins | sample YL17G06_20_MG_FD_203694 | JGI IMG/M metagenome (GOLD analysis project Ga0315279, IMG submission 203694) | Sediment microbial communities from Yellowstone Lake, YNP, Wyoming, USA - YL17G06_20 | ecosystem: Environmental > Aquatic > Freshwater > Lake > Sediment | place: USA: Wyoming | collected...
GGTTCTTGAAATGCGTCGTCTGCGTCGACTGCGTGGGTGAAAGGATAAATGTGGCATTCGCGGTGCTATTCATCTTGATGAGTGTGCGGGAGATGTTCGTATTGATTTGTGTGATGAGCCCCTCAAGCATGCTCGAGGAGATGGTATCAAGCACCCCTGCACCTTTCATGACCCAGAACACCTCAAGGGTCCCACGTTTCCCATGGTTTATGCGGTCCGTGAAGTTCTCCGGGATGACGACCAGTGCGACCCCGTTTTTCTGGCCAACGGTGCTCACCCCTGTTTGCTGGTCCAAACTTGTGGTTGAATTGTACACCACCTTCGCTTGCGCATGCAGGATCGTTGAGGCCATAGTGCCGAAGCTACCGGTATCCTCGGTGATCACGCCGATCACCGGCGGTGTCATCGCCCCTTCTTGGATCCCCTGAATGCTGTTACCCATCACGCCGAAGATCAACGCGACAAGGACGATGGGCAGAAACGTCGCTGGTGTGAGCAGCTCCCGTACTTCCTTTTTGATGATATTCCCTAGGCCGCTCATTCGTGCACCACCTCGATGAAGACCTCTTCGATGTTGCGCGCCTTGTATTTCTCCATGAGGGTACGTGGTCTGCCTTCCTCGACTATTTTTCCTTCTGAGATGAGTGCGATGCGGTCGCAGAGGTACTCGACCTCAAGCATGTTGTGTGATGAGAGCAGTACGGTCGTCCCGCTTTTCGCCACGGCCTTGATGAGCTTTCTGATCTCCTGGGCGTTGATGACATCCAGTCCTGAGGTTGGCTCGTCAAGGATCGCGACCCTTGGGTTGGTCATCAGCGCTCTCCCCACAAGTAACCTGCGCATCATCCCCTTGCTGTAGGTGTCGACGCGGTCATCGATGCGGACACCAAGGTCAGTGATCTGGATTCCTTTATCGACCATCTGTCGATGCTGCTTCGGGTCGAAGAAATTCGCGATGAACTGGAGGTACCCGCGTCCAGTCAGATTCTTGTACGCCCCGGCGTCCTCTGGGAGGTAACTGATGAGTTTGCGGATTTCGCTTGCTTGTTTCGCAAGATCATAGCCAAGTATCATGACGGTTCCATCGGTGATGGTGAGAAGCGTGGACACGATGCGTAGCGTGGTCGTCTTGCCTGCGCCGTTCGGTCCAATCAGCCCGAAAATCTCGCCCTCGTTGATGGAAAAAGAGATGCCTTTTACTGCCTGGAAATTCTTGAAGTTTTTCACCAGGTTTTTCACATCAATTGCTGCCATACTCCCCGCACCCGTTATTGTCTCATTGTTTTTAAGGAATTCTCTTCGTCTTCATAGAATGAGGGAATCCCTGTAATCCAAAACGATACAGGCTAATAGTAATAATTGATATCAACTGTCATCCTGGCAAAGAAAAGAATGATCAATCGGTTCATGAGGACATCAGCCATGAAGAGGACATCATTTTTCAATGGGCTGGTACGGAATATTATCATTGTCGGGTTTGTCAGCCTATTCACTGATCTGAGCAGTCAGATGGTGTTCCCGGTCGTCCCCTTGTTTTTGCTGTCGCTTGGGGCGAGCGCCTGGGTCATCGGCCTCGTCGAGGGTGCAGCGGAGACCACTGCTTCCTTGCTCAAGGTGTTCTCCGGGTACTGGTCTGACCGGGTGAAACGTCGGAAGCCCTTTGTATTTGTTGGTTATGGTCTTTCTACTATTACCAAACCGATGTTTGCGCTTGCGAGCACCTGGCCGTTCGTGCTGTTCGTCAGGGTCTTGGAGCGGGTCGGGAAAGGAGTGAGGGATGCGCCGCGGGATGCGATTGTCGCGGAATCAGTCGATGTGTCGATACGGGGGAAAGCCTATGGGTTCCAGCGGGCGCTGGACGGCATCGGATCGTTTTCTGGAGCACTGCTCGCCGTGGTTCTCTTGCCATTGTTGGGATACCAAAACCTGTTTCTCATCGCATTTCTTCCAGGAATTATCGCGGTTTTGTTAATCCTGTTCATCAGGGAAAAACGCTCACAAGTGGTCGTGCGTCATGCTGCGATGCCGCTTAATGTGAGTTTGCGCAAGCTCCCAAGGAATCTGCAGCTGTTCATCCTGGTTTCCACGGTGTTCGCCATTGGGAATTTCGGGTACGCGTTCCTTATTCTGAAGGCGAAAAACATTGGATTTACTGACGATGTCACCCTGCTTCTGTATGTGTTGTTTTATGTTGTGTACACGTTGTTTACGATCCCGGCTGGCATACTTTCTGACCGGGTCGGAAGGAAACCGGTGCTGATCATCGGCTATACGCTCTTTGCTGTGACCGCAGTCGCCCTTCTGTTCACCTCCGCGCTTGTTCCACTCATTGCAGTCTTTATCCTCTACGGGGTCTTTTTCGGGATGGTCGACGGTGTTCAGCGCGCCTTCGTTGTCGACCTCGCACCAGCGGAGTTGAAGGGGACCGCGCTGGGGACGTTTTACACCGCGACAGGGCTCATCGCGCTCCCTGGTGGTTTTATCGCGGGGTACTTATGGACCGTGATTTCCCCGCAGGCGACATTTGTGTTCGCCCTTGGTCTGACGATCCTTGGTCTACTCATGTTTAGTTTCGTGAAAAAAACGACACAACATACGTGAGTGACTGCTATTCTGAGTTAATTGGCAGTTATCCTTACGGACAAATCTTTAAGTAACGAGAATCACTTTACCTCTGTGAGAGGTACGATGCAAGGTCATATGGAGTTGCTTGGTAAGCACATTGCGTTTTTGAAATCATTGGACACCGATGAATATTTCGACAAAGAAGAAGAAGAGATTTCGCAGTACGCGGGAACCGTGCTGAAAGAACTCGCCCGCATGGGGAGCGATGCGACAGGCGAGCTCGTTGGTCTTCTCAGTACGGATTTTACGTGGAGCTGTTATCTGGCGCTCAAGATCCTGCGTGAAAGCAAGGACCCTCAGGCTGTGCCTGCGCTCATTGATTTTCTGAAGAAGGATTCTGATGATTCGCTGGCGAACGAGGAGGCGATGTTTGCGCTGCAGGACATCGGTGATTCCGCCATTCCCATACTCTTGGAGGAGCTGAAGCAGAATTTCGAGCACAAGCGGTACCATTTCTACCTCGTTGGCGCTTTCACCGGCATCATCGGCCCTATCCCGTATGAGTTCATGGTGCAGGTCACGAAAGAGTTCCTCAGCGACCCTGCTCATTACCGCGGGTGGTTCCACGTCGATGATTTCACGTATAATTTCGTGAAACAAGCGCGTGCCGAGGCAATCCCGCTCCTCAGACAGGTGCTTGAGGTAAGGACGCTGAGCGGATCGGAGAAAGAGGAACTGCGGGACACGATCAAAGCGTTGGAGGACCCGGTAGCGTACCAGAAAAACATCCAGGACACTGCTAAGGATCTTACGGACACTGCTCAGAATCTCTATTCATAACATCGCCCAATGGGAAACTTCTTTTCTCTTGGTATTCATCAATCTAAAATCTTACAATGGATTCTTCTTTAATTGCTTGAATTAAGACTCAATGTTTTTTGTGCGAATCAAAATGACAACCCAAGATGAGCTACGATTTCAGATGTTCTCGTTTCGTCTCTTTTATTTTGGAACTAGGAGGGTTCAATTTTTACTTCAAGAGCAGCCCCTAAATAAAAACTATTTCTAAATGGTAAAGTTATCTTGATGCCTGAAAAGCCAAGAACCCCAACAGAATACTTTAAAAAAACGAGAAGATTCATCATATCATCAAGAAAATAACCTCTAAAAGCACCAAGCATATCTCCCGACCAAGATATATTCTCCTTTAATCCTATTGTAGTTATCCATCCAGATGCTGGAAAAGGGTGGTGAGGAGCACCATATCCAAACTCCCAATACCCAAGCCCTATTATTGACATTACCTGTATCGGATTCAAAAATGAAATAATATTACCGATACCAAACCAGACCAATAAGTAAAGATTGGAAGAATAATGTAAAGATATTAAAAATAACAGAATAAGTGTCAAACCTACAGAAAGTCCACCTCGAAACATGGTATTTGTAGTTTTTCCTGCAATTAAACAATTATTATTACCTCCTCCACTATAAGTTGTTCTGAAGGATGGTTGCATTGCATCAAGAAGTTTTTCACACCGAGGATTTTGATAAATTCCGAGGATAAGTTTTTGAGCCCGCTCAATACTAATCCCCTTCGGCAACAACCCATACTTGTTCAACTCCACGACCGCATCCTTAAAGAGAGGTATGGTGTCCTCCTTTGTTGTCGTTTGATTTAATCGTGCCCTGAAATCAACCAGATACTGTTCCAGGTTTTGATATTGTTCTCTGGTGAGTTTCACCGTGGTATTCCCAAATCCCTGGATGCCACATGCCTGAGACGTCACTTCCACAAGGTCATTGTCAGCGGATGTTTTCACAACACTGGAGTTGATGCTTGGTGCGACTGCGACACCAATGAATAAAAGGATAGTACCTAACGCAAGTATTTTCTTTATTTCCATTATCTCATTCCAGAGATATTATAGGGTTCTTGTGCAGGATGCACATCAAAGATGAGTTTTGGAACAGTGATAGACAACCCAGGGTCCCAAGAACTATAGGTCCCTGGTTCCCGGAGCCAGATTTGTTTCAATCCAATGATACATTTTGGATGATGGAGCGGTCTATTCCAATAATTGCTATCGAAATGATAATCACCTATTTCAGTTATCACAACTTTACAGATGTTGTTAATAAAATTATTTGAGTAAAAATTTATTTGATTTCCATCAATTTCAATTCCAATAAAATTTCCTTTTATGGTGTTGAAACGAACAGTATTGTTTGAACAACCCCAAAAATAAATTCCATTTGCTCCGTTTTTTTCAATAATGTTCCCATAAATATCACAATTAGAAGAACCTTGAATTTCGAGTCCAATAATATAAATATATTTTACATGATTCCAATATATTTTGGTATTTGGTGAACCATACAATGTAATTCCAGTCACTGCGAAAGAAATATTGTTGTATGCAATTATGTTATTTATACAATTTTGTGAATAAATACCCGAACCAAAAATAATGGTATTGTTCAGTATCTCGTTATTATGACTCTTTGATAAAAAAAATCCATAACATTCTCTATTGAGTAAAATATTTTCTGAAATGGAACAATGTTCACAAGCACTTAAAAGAATTAACTCATCGTTTCCATTTTTTATGGTAAACCCATGAATGTTTACGTAAGAACACGAAGTGATAGCAATCACCCAATCATTCCCATTCCCATCTATTTTTGTTGTAGTTTTATCTTCTCCAATTAACGTAAGAGATTTATCAATTCTGATATTCTCAAAATAGGGGGAGCTCTCATCGTAGACAAAGATGGTGTCACCCGGATTCGCAACGTTTATCGCCCATTGAATCGCTGAGTAATTCTCAGGTCCACTCCCACCAACATACAACCAATGACTTCTTGATGATGATATCTCAACATTCTGAGCAGACAATGGAATTATGGCTGTCCCGATGAACAAGAGAATGATTCCAACCGCCAAACATTTCCTTTTCATTGTTCTTTTCTCCCCGATACGATTTTAATAACACCGTTCTCCTATAAAAGAATATCCTCAATAGGATTATGTATATTTTTGCAAAAGAACAAACCCGTATACACGTATCCGTGCATCTAAACACAGCTAGTAAAATATTTTTTCTTATCTCTTATAATACTAGAAATCCCTCTCTAATTGTGTCGAAATTTTTTTTATTTATTTAATAAAAATCATTTCCCAACCCTTTATTCGTATTGTGAGTTTAGTGGAGTTCCTATCTCATCCCACTTAATACGGTAGGTCTTACCTTATTTTTCTGAGATAGCTATTCCGTTTACTGTCTAATACGATTTTATCCTACATTCCGCTGTTTTTCCTTTTACATTAACAGATAGATAGTTCGATAGTCCCGATTTTCCCTAAAACGCGAGAAAGAGGAGTATATTTCTTTTACTTTCAGAATATCATTAAAATCGGGAATATCCTTCTATTTTTTAGAAGAAATAATCGCCTTAAAATCATCGGAAAATCGCGGTTTGTAAGGCGTTGCGAGACTTCCTGCACAAAGGACTGTTGTAGGCTTTGTGGTACTCCCAGCCTCTTTCATTATCTCATCTTGTTCTATTATCCGTCTCTCTACAAGGGAGTCGATATTATCATATATCCACGTCTTGGTAAGACCTGTTCCTTTGGAACATTCCGCCACTGTAGAGCAAGGATTATTCTCAAGGAATTTGACAAGTTTCTTCTCTTTAACACTGAGTTTTGGGGACCTGGTCATATACTTATACACCCGTGCCCCCATATCCCAATCCTCAAGTGTCGCAATAAGCCGTCCCTTTTCGTCCTTTTCACGCTGATACTGGTAAAGGACTGTGTGAGAGGATACTAAATCAATAAGTCTATGAAGACTGTATCTGTCTTTAGGATAGTTATCCTTGGTAATATCCTCAAGGAAGGGGATTACTACCTCGTATCGTCTAAGGTTTTTATGTAATTCCTTAACAAGTCGGGATTCTTTTACTGGGGGATTTTTATGTCTTTTCACAATACCCTCGTTAACCTTTTCTGTGAGTCCTTCACTGTCATCGACCATAATCATATCCCACCGCCGTTCCCCTTCTACATCAATGCTGGCTCTATAGCTAGTGATAATATTAACAGGCTGTCCCTTTATCTCAAGTTTTACATACCGTCCATCAATGACCGTTTGGTGGCTTTGTTTTCCTGTAGCGAAGGTACGGAGCCATTGAGCCTTCATTGTATCCTCTTTGATATCTTCGAACTTTATCACTTTACCATCCCAACTCCATCCAGGGTTTTCCTTTGATTTGTACAGAAAAGCCTTCTCGCTAGAGTTCGTAAATGTCTCCTGGTCTTGAGGGTCAACCATAACATGCAATACACCATCGACAAGGTTATCTTTTCCCATTCCAGGAGGACCGCCTAACACAATGTTCTTTGAGGTAGGGTGAGCTCCTATGACATTCCTTGTGTTAATCTTTAGGGCAAGGGTTATGATATTACGGTCTTCTCCGTCAATACGCTTTTGAGCCTCTTGGAGGATATCCTCTAATAGAGACTCTTTCTTTAGCTCAACAACATCTCCATCAGGTAAAACATCTCGCGTCGCTGTAGTGATATCATCCTTTAATTCGTCGATAAAATTAATCATAGTAAACACCCCTGTAATTATCCAATAAAAACAACAGCGTCCTTGTTAATCCAAACAGTATTTTGACTCGTTGGTGTTACTTTTACAAAATGTTCGTCGACAACGGTTTCTCCGCGTATTACCTTCGTTCTTCCAGCATCATTCCATACTACTTTTTTCGTTCCTAACTGTTCCGTCATATCTTACACATCCTTTAGCCGCATAGAAGCGTGCTAATTTTTATTATGAAAATTTTTTCTTATATCTCAATTAAAGCATTTTTTTCATTTCCTCACCTAATTTTATAATACTAATTAGAGTAGAAGACCTATTAAAATTTATTCGCTTATATCTTATTAGAAATATAAGGGTAAACAAGAATTGGTAACCCAAGTATCGAAATCGTACCATTGCTACTAATCCATAGAACCAAAAAAAACACTAGACGTGGACGATAACGTGGTATTGGTAGTGCGAATACTTTTCTATTAGCACGAACATGTTCGCTGTTTTACGATGTACCTCTGGCTGGATTTTTTACTGAAGAATGTGAACTAAGAATTATTTACCGTTCATCACCTTATCGTATATCTGCTTAAGGTCCGCCTCAGATTGGAAATTATAATGTTGTAGGTCAACATCACCTTTTAAGGAGTGTCCCATAAGGATTTTTTTAATTGATGTAGGACCCCCACGACGGTCCCAATCCTGACTGAAGAATTTTCGTAGTTCCTTAGTTTTGATTGGAGCTTTCTTAAATAAACGTGTCATGTGTGTCTGAGAAAAGAGTCTATCGAGCTTACCTCCATTGTTGAAATACGCCAGGTATTCAGACAAAGCTCCTTGTGCTTCTATATCGAAAAAAGATACCCTGCTTCTTTGTGTTTTCGTAGTCTGTCCCTTAGAAGGATTATGGTTGATATGGACAACTCTGTTGTCAAGGTCAATGTCATCAAGATTTAATTGATACATCTCTTCGGCTCGCATCCCTGAGGATATACCCAATAATACAAGTGCTTGAGTTTGTTTGAAATAAGGGTTCCCATCAAAATAAGATAATGTTTGTCGAATTATATCATTGGTAAATCTCTTTGGGGTGTAGAATGGGTCAGATGGCAGTTGAATATTCTTTGCCCAATCAATCCCAAGGTAAGTAAGGTACTTTAGGATTTGATACATCTCCTTCTTGTAGGTAGCTATGGAATAGTTGTCTTTTAATTGTTTAAAATACGCTAGACTTTTCGTTTTATCAATAGGAGTCCCAACATAGTCCAGGAATCTACTGAGATACCTTCTTACCTCTTTCTTGTGGTCATTGGTGATACCGCTTAACTCGATGGTATTAAGATACTCCTCAAGGTCAATTTCCTTCTGTTGACCATTACTCTGACACTCCCTGACACGGAGGAGGTCTTGAGTTCGAATCTCAACGAGCCCACTCCACAAACCCCTAACTTAGTTCCTCTGTTATTGTAATTAAAGATGAATTTGTGTTCATTCTTATTAAAACCTATGATAAACGTGGTATAATTCTGATGTCATTTGATTATTTGTTAATTTAAAATGGAAAATAAAAGCAATCCTGAAAGAATGAGACTCCCACTATAGCATCTTTTTTATAAAAATCTCCAAGAATACCACTGTTTCTTAAACAATGGATGAATTGGAGTCTAACTTTTTTTCTCTTTGTGAAATTACCAAGCTTTGTCAGGCCTTTGGGACCACCATAGATGTTGTAATCAAATGCATCCTCGCCTGGAAGAACAATCTAACTTGAAACCAACTTCTTCATGCTTCCGCTTAAGTTAATCCGTCTCTGAGATAATCAGAGCGAATTTTACCAGGCCATCGAAATGGATCCCAGCAAAGCTGCAAAAGTCTGGTACCCACCATGACGCTATCTCAGGTTTCGGGGACGTCAGATACACCTTATAGATGTCACGCGAGACCACCCCGGCATCGTTGTGATCCTCAGGACCAGGAACCGGGTTCATCTTATTCTGCACAGGATCACTGAGGGCGATATAACCGTCATCAGGGTTCACCCCAGCAACCGCTACAAAATGGGAAAAGAGATGTATGGGCGTATACATTTTTTGGTTGTAAAAATAGAGGTTAACGATGACTCCGTCATTATGCTGAATGGCTTTTGTAATTGTAGCGAAATCTGGTTTCCATATTGCCTCGACGTGATAGTGGTCTTGTAACCCGGCATCTTGAATCCAGGCGTTGGCACCTTTTTCTAAATTTTCGGCACTTGTCCCTGCTAAGAACCAGAGCGGGGATTTGCAGAAATTCGTATTGCAATACCAGGCGACTTCTTCGACAAACTCCTTACCGCCTCTACCACGGTTCCAGGGGGTACTAATGTCATCGACGTTGTTGAAATTATGATCGTCAGAGTGCGGTCCAGGGTTAGGTGCCCCTTGCGCATGGTAATCACGGACCAAGGGATAGGTGTCGTTTCCATCCCCTGGGTAGCCACAGGGGTTCTCATGCTTGGAGTCGAACCACCAGAGGACGTCTGAGAGTGATGTCGGGCCACAGAAACTATAGATCCCACCTACTAGACGCCATATCCCCGCCTTACATTTCCAGTTACCCTGTCGCTGGTCGAAATCTGGCAGGCCTTGAGGCGCATAGTTTGGAAAAGAGGGGAGATAATACCAGCCTTGATGGTCCTGCTTAAGAGCCTGTTCATTCTCAATGATGGATGAGGAAAGCGCTGGAGAAATCGAAAGCGACATTCCAACAAATAACCCAATGATGATAAACGAACGATATTTTCCTTTCATTTTCCCCTTGACTATAGGGGCATTCTTCTATTTTATTCTTTGTATAATGACTATCGAGCTAATCTTGGGGGTCACAGATTACTCTTTTTGAAATCTGTATTTTAATTTTGATTGGTATACATTTCAGCACAACGTACTGTCTGAAATGGTGCAAAGAATGTAATCGC
>Ga0315279_10011664_pt1 | contig 10122 bp, 10 predicted proteins | sample YL17G06_20_MG_FD_203694 | JGI IMG/M metagenome (GOLD analysis project Ga0315279, IMG submission 203694) | Sediment microbial communities from Yellowstone Lake, YNP, Wyoming, USA - YL17G06_20 | ecosystem: Environmental > Aquatic > Freshwater > Lake > Sediment | place: USA: Wyoming | collected...
TATCTTGCGGAGTATGTCTGGAGGTATAATCACAGGGGGCTGAAAATTAAGGACCAAATCAATTGCATTTTAGCTCTGCTTCACAATAGCTACGAATCTGGTGGCTAAAATGAGACTTTACCCTAGAGATTTATTCACGCAACAGAAAGGCTTTTCTCTGATATCCGTTAAAGTTGCTCAGATTAGTTCTCACAAATGTATAATTTTGGAGTGAAACCCCTGAAACTGGACACAATGGGTTAGGAAGGTTTGGCAGGGTGCACTTGCCCCATTTGTTACCCGTGATAAAATATGAGGCAGACCCAGGCGAAAGAACAAAGGAGTCCTTATTAGTCTTCTGCTGCCCAGTTAGGAACAAACTTGGGTAGCTGGAGAGAATTAGAAGGATATCGGGATGCAGAAAGAATTCTTTCGTAATAACAGCCCGGAAAGCGATTTCTGGGATGACATGTGGACTACGCGAACTATTGAGCAGGAACTGGAGACCTGTGAGCTTGAGTCTCCTTCCAGGGATTTATTTTTGGCTTATCTTTCTAAGAAAGGTAAGATTCTGGATGGGGGATGTGGCTTCGGGAAGTGGGTTATCTATCTAAAACGCCTTGGTTACGATATTGTGGGCATTGATAACAGCGAACTAGCAATAACTACATTAAAAGGTTTCGAGAGTTCCCTGCAGGTGGAAGTTGGCGACATACTCGATATCCATTATCCCGATAGCTCTTTCGACGCGTACATATCAATGGGAGTAGTTGAGCATTTTGAAAACGGGCCACTACCTGCCTTTAAAGAGGCTTACAGGGTGTTGAAGCCAAATGGGTTGATATTTGTCCTGGTTCCAACAGTGAATATTTTAAGGGGACTCATCAGGAGGCCCCTCCGCAAAGTTATCAATGCCTTTCCTGGAGCATTCATGTTGCTCAAAAAAGGATGGAGTACATCCAAGCAGGGTGCTCTTCTAGCCGCCATGGGTAATATCCTGCCGGGAGACAGGGGGAGATACTACCATTTCTTTGAATATAGGTATTCAAAATCAGAACTGGAGAACTTCTTAGGGCAATCAGGTTTTGAGATAATCGAAACAGTGCCTGACGACTTCTATGGTTCCAAAAGTCATGCTGTGGGGCTGGTGGTGGATTTCCCCTTCTTGGGGGACTGCAATGCGGTCAATTTCAAGCTAAATCTCATTGGCAAACTAATTTCACGGATTTGTGATGGTGTTTCACCCTGGATTGCCTGTTCCGCTATTTTGTGTATAGCTAGGGTGTTAAAGGAGAATCATGATTCTAGATAACTTCCATATAGTGCTTCCCCCAAACTATGCTGAATCGCCTACAGATTTGACTCGACCTACGGCACGGATGATATAGAATGTTGCTAGGTACAGAAGGCGGGTGCAACCAGATGCTGGAGCTACTGTCAGCGTAGCCTTAGGCCACCATGATGTTGCCACCTTTCTATGAAGACCTACAATTGTCACTATGTCTCGAGGGTTTATCTGCTCTATCAAGCGACGGTTGGTTTCTATTGGCCAATCGCTGGTAAACATCAAGTCTTTGAGCGCCTCTGCATCCGCCTTTTGAGGATGAAATACCCATTGTCTGACGTTGCTCTTCATATCACCCAACAACTGCGTCCCTGGGTAATTATGCAGTCCATAGTATGTGCCGTAGTCCCTGGCATAGGCCAGTATCCCCTGCAGCCCCTGCGACGTTAAAGGGTACTCTCTCTCCTGCGGCGTCTTCCTGAATATCGGCACTGTCCTGCCGCCGACCTTTTTGTAGCCCACGGTAACACCGTGATTGGGGTGACAGAATAGCTCGATCAACAGGGCAAAAGGCCCAAAAGGCGCTCGCTCATTTGACGAGTCTCTTCTCCAATCAGTGACAATTCCTAAAGCTTCAGACAGCTCCGGCTTGAGGCCCACCGTGTCTACATTCAATGTAAGCAAGTTGAAATAATAGCGCCTCACCGCTGGATAGCTTGTGTCATCGGAGAAAATCATATCTAGGATGGATTGGGTCAACCCCTCGGCGTTCGCGTCCACTACCGCTACTTTCCTTTTCCCCATGAATCCAATGCCAGCTAGATATTCTCTCAGCAGCCCTCTAGCTTCATTGCTTTTCTCCCTAACCATTCTTTGGAAATCTTCGCTCCCCAGGAGTTTGTGCAATCTCTCATCTTCGGCTGGATCGATGATAGCTTCATTCAAATCCAGACCACATTGTTTGGCTATGTTGATGAAGCTGTCGGGCTCCAACCCATAGCTGCCCATAAGGTCACCAAAAGTAACCATTCTACCGGGGAACCTTGCTATGTACCCGTAGACCTTCAGAATATCTGCAATATTCAACTCATGAAGCGAAGCCAATCTCACCGGCAACCTGCCCAAACACATATATTTCCCCTGAGACAGGGTAGATTCTGCGTAAACAGTGCACTGCAGAGTCTCATATATTTTCTTCATGGCATAGCCATCCCTGGCCACGAAGAATAGCGCCTCTACCTTGTCTTTCCTGGCTTGTTCAGCTACGTTGTGTACGAACACCGTCAGCGCCGGACCAAGGACCTCATAGCCCACGCGCTGCAACTCGCTTTTATGCCGGTCAGGGCTCCTGCTTATCGCGTTCACGTAGTCCATCCTGTTTTTGCCGTGTAGTAGCTTCCTTAGCTCGTTCTTTCTGCCTTGCTCGCTCCTGCTGTGGAACCATAGCGCTGTTATGCCCAGATTTCTCGGGATGAGCTTGTCAGAATTGTAGTTATCTCCGATATGGACTAAGTTATTGCCTTCTTGCTCAAGAACGTAATGAAACAGCCTCCCTGTGGACTTCCTTTTCCCTATCTCGCATGATACATAGAGCTTATCTATGTATCTCATCAAGCCTTGACTCTCCAGTATCGCAGCCATTTGATTGGCCGATAGATAAGAGTCAGATATGCATATGACGCGTTTGCCCGTTGATTTGAGATAACTGAGCACTTCAACTGCCCCTGGCATTGCTTGGGCAGCTTTCTTCTCCAGACCTATTTCGTAATTGACAATCTCCCTGCTATCGAGAGCGCCATCAGCTTTGATTGCCTTCAGCGTTCCTGCCATGACATCGTCTAGATGATAATCGGCATCATTGCCTCCGGATTCGGCTTTCCTCAGCAGAGCTTCTTCAACCTTACTTCTCTGCGTTATTATCTCGTCTGGGCTGACATTGATACCACTCCGGGCCAAAGTTGCAGACACATATTCCGCTACGAGGTATTTGATTAACTCGGGGGGGTCGACTCTCCGCCTCAGCAAGGTATCGAAAACATCGAACGAATATACATCATAGTTACCGTGTCTGGTAAGCCATCTCAATATAGCTTTCATACTTTCAAAGCCTGAAGGAATAAGAGAATGGAGCGAAGGTAACCACCTGGGGACTATTTGGTCTATTAGACTCCAGAATCCTTGGTCTCGGACGATATGCAATCCCATAAGGCTCGGATTTTGTGTCTTAGTTACTTTCATTTTTATTCACGGTATTTACGAAGCAGCTCTTTCCCCCGGCCTACTGACTATGTCCTTAAAATTTGGTTGTCTGCTTATTTTGTAGCCTCTACATTAAGCGACATCAAAAAATCATCTACCTTGACTGATGAGCTATCATTAAAGGGAACAATATCTAGTTTGCTACGGTCGAATCGCTTTACATCTTTGAAGCCAACGGATTCCAGCATATCTTTTAATGTAATGAATGAATACCCATAGAAGTGAAAATCGTATTTGTTTCTTTGTGCACCATAAGTGAGGAAACAGGCCCTGTCAACAAGGTATTTACCTTTTTCTGTTTCATAGAATGGAAGATTGTCCAGGTAAACCTTAAATAGAACCTCTAAATCGGGTACGCAAATATACAACCTGCCACCAAGTCTGAGCACTCTGTACCACTCCGCCAATACTCTTTTCGCGTGTGCCATTGGTATATGCTCGAACACGTGTGAATTGTAGATTATACCAACAGAGTCTGAGCTTAGCTTTAGTGTCTCTACGCGTGCAACAATATCACACAGAGAGTATAGGCTAGCATCGATATTGCAGAAATTCTCGATCTTCGCATCGCCTGAACCTAGATGCAATCCATCGAATTGTTTATGAGTGAGCTTATAAAAATAAATGTGGTATGCAGTGGACTTGACAAGCTTGATGACATGAAGATAGTACCTGTTAGCCAGGCTTTTCAAATTTTGAGGTAATAAACCGGTTAGCGCATTGGAAGCTCTTTGCATTTTCACAATTTTCTTGTGAATCGTTTTCTCTTCAGCGGTGCCCTGAGAGAATACCCTGTTTTACTATGAAATCAATCATAGCTGAAGCATTTTAGATACATCAGTACTACAAATAACTTGCAAGTTCCTTTTTATCTTTTCTATTGGCCACTCCCACCATTTGATCTCCAAAAGTCTGCTTATTGTCTCTTCGTCAAATCTCTTTCTAATTAAGCGAGCTGGATTGCCTGCGACTATAGAATATGGCTCTACATCTTTTGCAACAACCGCTCTAGCACCAATCACTGCACCGTCCCCTATCCTTACACCGGACAGGATCATTGCTCCATAGCCAATCCAAACGTCATTGCCAATTACCACATCCCCTCTTGAGACCAAGTGAGCCTCTTCATCTCCCACGAATCTCCCCTCAGGCCAATCGTCAAGAAAGAAATTGAACGGATAAGTAGTAAGCCAATCGGTTCTATGGCTTCCCCCAAGCCATATGGTAACCTCCGGTGCAATAGAACAGAACTTTCCAATCTTCAGTTTTCTCATCGGGTGTTCAAAAACTCTTGGAGTAAGACCTGTGGAGTAAGTATATTCCCCAATCTCAAATTGATCGCCCTTAAGGATGTCTCTAGTGTATCTCACGAAAGCTGGTATTCTAGATTTCTTCCTCCACACAGCAAAACGGTTAATAGTTGCTGATACTATCGGCAGGTGTTCAAGTGGCGCAATATTCATATACATCCCAGTCTTGGCTTCTTTAAGTCTATAGATAGATAACCCCTAGGTAGGCACCCTTCTCGAAATGACTCGGCGAAGTAACAGCTTATCTTCTTTGTCTATGCCCCCAATTATATAGAGCACCGCCATGTAGAGCAAGGCTGACATTGGTACTAGAGCCAGTATGTAGAAATTCTTGAGAAAGAGAATAAAGACACACATGATAGCACTGGCCACCGATACCCTGATGATGATTGCTATAGTATTCTTGATGGAGATACCGTACCCGATTCTCGAACTCCAGATGAAGCTGAGGGCTAAGGCTGTGAAACTAGCCCCTAATGTAGCGATGCTTGCCCCGGTGTAGCTGTGCCCTGGAATGAGAGCTACGTTTAGGATTACTTTTAAGACTGCGGCGCCGCCCAGCACCCAGGCCAATACCATTTGCCGATTCACCGACTGAAACAGGTTGGCAAAAACTCCAGCGATGAATGAGAATACCGTCGACCAGACAAGTATCTCGAGTACAATTATGGAAGGAGAGTACTCGAAGCCAAATATCAGAAGTATTATCTTGTTCGCCAGCAGCGTCGTCCCTACGCCGATGGGCATTCCAAGCATGAGCAGGTACTTGAAAGACCTTTCATGGATGAATCTCAAGAATTCCTTCGATGTTAAATGGAATCTGGACATGATGGGGAAGACAGCGCCGAAATAGGCCGCGGGAACAAATGATAGAATCAAAATCAATCTGTAAGCGGCGTTATACCAGCCGACCGCCTCGTTGCCTTTCATCGCGGAAAGCATTACCGAGTCTATCCACAGGTATATCGTCAAAAAGACCCCGCTCAAGGCAAAGGGCCACGCCAGTTTGAGCATTTCCTTCCAGAAACCCAGATCAACCTCGAATCTCGGCATGGTAAATCTCCAGGCCGAAACAACAAAGCAGTATCCCAATATGATCACACTCACCACAAGATATACCCAGGCAAAGCCGGCAATGCTGTAGTCATGGTGTATGCCCCAGAAGGCGCCAGCCAGGAGCAGTGCGCCGCCCAACGCTCCTCCCAGCGCTTCGAACTCCATCCTCTCGTGGGCACGGAACAGGCCGTAGAACATAGTGCTGAAAGCCCCTAAGACCACGGAAAGGCCAATTAAATAGACAACTCTAACAGTCTCCGCCGGATAGTGCGCAAGATGTGCAGTCAGCGCAATCAGCCCGTAGGTTATGCTGCAAAGCAAGACCTTGAGCACAGCGATATTGCCCAGGTATTTTGGGGCCAGGGATTTGTCCCTCGTAATCTCCCTTATCATCAGTGTTTGTAAGCCAATGTCTGTCAGTACTCCGAAAATCGCTGTGAAAGCCAGGGCAAACGATAGGACGCCGAAGCCCTCTGCAGCGAGGTAGCGGGCGACGTACATGGTAAAGAAGAAGCCCAAAACGAAGCTCGCGACGTTGGAGAGAAGCAAGAGGGTAGTGTTCCTGGCAATTCTCTGGACGTTACTCATGGGGTTACTTGGCAGCCTCAGTATAGCAGTGGATAGTCTCGGCGATGCCCTTATCGAACGAGACAGACGGCTTCCAGCCCAGTTCGCGCCTCAGTTTGGTGCTGTCTATGGCGTAGCGCCTGTCGTGTCCCGGCCGGTCTTTGACCGACGTGAGCAGTGATTCGGGCTTTCCCAGGATTTTCAGGATTTTCCTGGCCAGGTCTATATTGGCCCACTCATTGTCAGCACCTACGTTGTAGACCTCGTCCGGCTTGCCCTGGTGCATGATGAGGTCTATGGCACGGCAGTGGTCTAGCACATGAATCCAATCGCGAACGTAAAGGCCATCGCCATAGATAGGGACAGGTCTATCACGGAGAGCATTCAAGATGACGGTGGGGATGAACTTTTCAGGGTGCTGCTTTGGGCCATAGTTATTGCTGCAGCGTGAGATGACCACGGGCATGCCGTAGGTGTGGTGATAGGCTCGAACCAGCAGGTCAGCCGAGGTCTTGCTGGCAGAGTAGGGGGAGTTGGGGCGGAGTGGTGAGCCTTCGGTGAACCTCCTTTTTGTGCCCAGCCTGAGCGCTCCATAGACCTCGTCTGTGGAAATCTGGTAGAACAGCTTTACCTTGTGGCGCAACGCTGCATCGAGCAGAACCTGAGTCCCCAACACATTGGTGCTGATGAACACCTGGGGCTCGAGGATGCTCCGGTCAACGTGGGACTCTGCAGCAAAGTTAATCACCACGTCTATGCCTTGCATCAGTTTGTCTACCAGCTTGCCATCCTCGATCCTGCCCTGGACAAACTTGTGCCTAGGGTTGTCCTTCACCTCCTTGAGGTTCTCCAGGCTTCCGGCGTAGGTGAGAGCATCGAGGTTCACCACCTCGTAGTCAGGGTACTTCTCCAGGATGTACGGAACAAAGTTGGAGCCTATGAAGCCAGCGCCTCCAGTTACCAGCAACCTCATAGCCTTGCCTTTTCCTTCCTCTGAGCCAGATACTCTCTTAGGGCTTCTTTCCACGATGGCATGTCTCTTCCTGTGACTTCCTTAAGAGGGAAGTGGTCGAGCATGCTGTTTAACGGCCTCTTGGCTGGCCTGGGGTACTGCTCTGAGTTTACAGGCATCACCTCAGTGTCTATTCCCGAGAGGCGGAATATCTCTCTGGTGAAGTCGAACCAGGTGGTAGGCTCGGAATTGGTAACGTGATAGATACCATATCGCCCTGTCTCCATAAGGGCGATAGTCGCCTCTGCAAGATGGCGAGTCCAGGTAGGGCATCCTCTCTGGTCGGTTACCACGGACACCTGTTTCTGCTTTCGCCCGAGTTCCAGCATGGTCTCGATGAAGTTCTTGCCCTGAAGCCCGAAGAGCCAGCTCGTGCGTATGAGATAGAACTTGCTCAGAAGCCACAGGACGTATTTCTCGCCCAGCAGCTTGGAGCGTCCGTAGGCGTTTATGGGGTTTGTTCTGTCATAAATGGTGTAAGGGCTTGGTTTCGTGCCATCGAAGACATAGTCAGTGCTGAAGTGGACCAGGGGAATATCCTGTGCTTGACATAACAAGCACAGGTTCTGCACCCCTAGCCCGTTGACTATAAGCGCCTGGTGCTCCTGCTTCTCTGCACCGTCTACATTGGTGTAGGCCGCGCAGTTGATTATAAGCTCGGGCGCTAGCTTATCCACGACGTCTTTAACAACTTTCAGGTTGGTGATATCCAGCTTGTCCTCCGGTGGGGCAAGGACTTCATGGCCTCGTTTTGAGACAAGGGGAATGAGGTCCTTCGCCAGCATACCGGCAGAACCGGTTACCAGAACCTTCATCCCATCTCTACCTCGCATTTAGGCTGATGCTCATGATAATCGAGGAATAGAAACCAGTTTCTAGTTATGGTACAACCTCGTTCCCAGGATTGTCAAACTACTCTTGCCTTCTCACCACGCTGACTCGCTCAACCGCCAGTTTGTTGTTCACCGCGGGAAATAAACTCCTTCACCCTCCGCTCAAAATCACGCCGTTCCAGCAGTACCCTGCGGTTGCATCCGCGGCATTTGATCCCGATGTCAGCGCCCAACCTCACAACCTGCCACTCGTAGCTGCCGCAGGGGTGCTTCTTTTTCAGTCGCACGATATCCCCCAGCCTTATCTCCATCAAGTCACCGCCGAGTGGCCAATTGCTCGTTGATCCGGTCGCGCAACTTCAGTGCCTCACGGCGCGCCGCCCGGGCGAAATCCTTCCCCTTCGAGGCATAAAGTATCTGCCGGGAACAATTTATAATCGCTTTCTCACCGTTAGCATCTACTCCGTACTTCACCACCGATGCCAGATCACCACCCTGAGCTCCGATGCCGGGTATCAGCAGAGGAAGCTCTGGACAAAGCTCACGCACTCTCCTCAATTGTTCTGGATAGGTTGCCCCGACCACCAGGCCGATATTACCCCGCGTGTTCCATTCCCCGGCCTTTATCGCCACCGCCTCGAACAGTGGCCTGGCGGCTGAGGGCGATTCAACGCAGAGAGTCTCCTGGAAGTCGGCAGAGCCAGCATTCGATGTTTTACACAGAATGAACACTCCCTTATCTGCGTAGGCAATAAAGGGAGCGATGGAGTCGTGGCCCATATAGGGGTTAACCGTAGCTGCATCGAAGCCAAAAGTATCGAACAGCGCCCTGGCATATGCCTCGGAACTGGAAGCGATATCGCCCCTTTTGGCATCTCCTATGACCGGAATCCCCTTGGGTATATGCGCCAACGTCTTCTCAAGGGCCTTCAGCCCCTCTATGCCCATGGCTTCGTAGAAGGCCAGGTTAGGCTTATATGCGCATACCAGGTCTGAGGTCACGTCCACGATTTCCCGATTGAACTCGAAGATGGTAAGCTTCGGCATCAACTTCGGATCGGGGTCGAGCCCTACACAGAGCAAGCTCTTGTTGTTTCGCGAAGCGCCTATCAGTTTATCTATGAAATTCATCTCTCCATCCTCATCCTGTGCCCAGATTTCGGCAAAGCGATAATAGCATCACCTTCACTGAGCGTCAAGAAGCTTCGAGAAAGCGACAGCAGTTCTGTACAAAACTACGATAGTATAGCTGTCGCATTTAAAGGGGTTCGCTATGACTGGCGATTATGCTTACACTACCAATCAGTGCTTGCTGTTAACTTTCCATTCATATAAATAGACCTTATCATCTGTTTTAGACGGAGACCATGTCGGGAAAGTATAGATATTGGAAATAATTCTTGTACCTGTTCCAAGCTCTCTCGCCAACTTTTTTTCCAGCCTCTCCAGTATCTTGGGAGTACCATAAACAGTAACAATATCGAATTTAGAAAGGTCCTCGTCCCAATAACTCTGCCAGTGGACAAAAGCTTTGCCTGTAAGCCCAGCTTTAGCAATATTCCGTTTCGCCAACCAAACAAGAAGAGGATTTATTTCATACCCATGAGCTTCTGCTCCAGCTTCAGCTAAAGCGATTACTAATCTCCCATCACCAGCCCCTATGTCAGCGGCCTTCATGCCAGGCTTGACCTCCCCTGACCTTACCCCGGTATTAGTATCACCGGCTATTAGAGCCCAGCCGCCGTTTCAGCATACTCCATGGGAGCCCTACCGTTCAAGGAGCTGTGTGGCCTGACCTCGTTGTAATCCTTCCTCCAGTCT
>Ga0315279_10011665_pt1 | contig 10122 bp, 9 predicted proteins | sample YL17G06_20_MG_FD_203694 | JGI IMG/M metagenome (GOLD analysis project Ga0315279, IMG submission 203694) | Sediment microbial communities from Yellowstone Lake, YNP, Wyoming, USA - YL17G06_20 | ecosystem: Environmental > Aquatic > Freshwater > Lake > Sediment | place: USA: Wyoming | collected...
CTTCAAGGCGCGCCTGCCTGTCGACCTCCCTCTCCAGGGTCATGCGCGTGAAGGAGTCGTGGACGTTGACTACATGCCTGATCTGGCCCACCAGCCCCATGGCCTCCATGCGATCAGCTTCCCAACAGGTCGAGAAGTCTTCCCATTGCGTCACCCGTCTCAGAATTTCGCGGCGCTCACGTAGGGCCGCATCGCCCTTTGTGTTGAGTCGAGTGAGAACGGTCCGCACGATCTGAAACTTCGTGATGCTGTCCCGATCCTGGTTGACCTGGCGCGTCAGATCGGCGGTGACCTGCAGGGGCACACCACCGCCCCTGAAGAACAGGAGCACATCCAGCTTGGAGCGACAGAGGCGCGGGATCGCCTCGACCAGAAGGTTGAGGAGGTCGGGCGGATAATGGAAGGCCGGATCAGCAGCAGCGGACGGCGGAGTCTGCCTGTTCATCGCCATTCGGTCAAAGTGTACTAGATTCCTGACGATTTGTGTAATCTACTCCGGTGGCCTCGGAAAGGTTCGTGGGAGTGCGCGGGTGGCGATGTGTTTGACGTGGGGCGGGAAGTGCCGACGAAGCATGCATTTGGAGACAGTTCGGTTCGGGGTGGGCCCTCACCGGGGGCGCTGGTGGCAGACAAGCGGTGGTTCAGGAAGGGCCGGTTGGACACCCCGCTTCCAAGTAGTCACGGTGAAGAGGCGAGAGTGCGTTATCGAGTGGGCTGAGTTTCGTGGACTACTCCGTCGTCCCCCAGTTCCAATTCATCCAGCGTAATGGCACCCATCTGGTAGTCGCCGACAACCTCGATGGGGATACTGATGCCCCATTCTTCCCTGAGCCGTTCCTTCACGTGCCCAGGGTTGGGAGTCTCGTCATAATCGGCAAATGACGCTAGTGCGCGCTCCAAATACTGCCTCCGCTGTATGTTCGTCATGCGCCTCATCTCCACACCTCCCTCTAGGGAATTGTCGGCAGCCGTGCACAAAGTGAGAACCCCGCCTAGCTCTTATCCGAGGTTCCCTTCATCAGGACTAGTCACCGAAAAGCCCTAGAGTGCGAAGAACAGTTTACTAGGGAGTCCGTCTCTTTCGTTGCCCAAGCGAGTCGGTCTGTTGCGCCTGGCTATTTGGTGGGGGTGATTTCTCGGCCTCTAGTTCGGCATGTAGGAGGGGCGACCCAAAGCTGAGTCGTATCCATCTCGAACGGATGGCGAGGTAGGCCGCAAGTGCGACAAACGAGACGGCCAGGAATGTAATGAGAGCAAATACAAATGGCGCATTCAAACCGACCTACCCCCTGACCTTGAGGTACCTCTGCGGCCTGAAGCGCCAACTCCTTTGAATTGTATGCTCCATCTCCTATGTTGTCAACGACACAATCTGCCTTCAGGCGGCATTTGTTGGCACGTTTTGCTGATTGTGTGTTCCATGCCCATCATCAGAGTCGCGTTGCTAAGTTCCCATCATCAGGATCGCGGGGAATCAGAGATCCGAAGCCAGCAGTGAGGCTGTCGATGGCCTCTCGCTGACCCGGCGGGTGGAGAGACGCAGGGGGACGACCGTGTGAGCTCGCCCTAGTAACTCTGGAACAGCTTGCCCCACTCGGTCTGGAGGGCCTGCTTCACCCGCTTCCGCCCGAAGAGAGGGTACCAGTAGAGATTGTAGTAGACGTTGGAGGCGGCGTAAGACCAGGGGACGATGGGCGTCCTGAGCAGCGGCTTCTCGAGCGGCTTGAGCGGTCCCCAGTAGATGAGCTTCTGGCCCCAACTGGCGAAGGTGTTCTCGTCGCCGCGGAAGCCGAAGTTGACGTTGCTCACGTCCATCCCCACCACCTCGATCTGGTTGGGGTCGCCGCAGCCCAGGCCCCGCTCGTGGGCGAGGCGGATGAACTTCAACGAGAGGGGGTCGAAGCCCATCATGCGCGCTGCCACGGCGTCGATGGCCACCGGGTCGGCGCTGGCGAGGATGACGTTCTTGACGTGAGGGCGCATGGCCCGCGGCCCCGGCCCGTCGCCGGCGATGGTGCCGTCCATGACCGCGAAGATGCCGGGGTGGATCTCCTTTTGGATGGTCAGGAGGTCGACCAAAGTCTCGTGAATGACGGAGTGGGTCCAGTGGCGGCGGTAGTGCAGCAGCCCGCCGAAGGCGTTCTTCATGGCCCCCGTCATCGTCGTGAAGACGTGGGTCTTCACAGTGGGCAGGTGGATGACGTTCTTGCCGATGAGGACCTCTGGGATCTGGATGCCGTCGGGAAAGATCTTGTGCAGGACCAGCATCTCGCCTTTGGGCGTGTAGGGGACCCAGCGGGCGTCCTCGTCGGTGAGGTGGACGCTCTTCAGGCCGTACCTGTCGAAGACGGCCTTGTGCTTGTTCTTGACCTCGCCCCGATGAGAGTCCACCACGACGGTGCCGTTCTGGGCGGGCACGATGTCACGGTAGCCGTCGGCCAGGAGGGTCTTAATCACGCCCTCGAGCTGCCAGGGGGTGGTGGAGCAGGCCGGGTAGTAGTGCTGCCAGGAGATGTTGACCTTGAGGATGGTGGCGGCGTCCCGCGACAGGTGCGAGGCGTAGTCGGCCAGGCGCATGGCCCGCCCGATGTCCTCCAGCACCGTGTTGGCGCTGGTGTAAAGGACGGCGACGCGGGCACCCGCCCCTCCGCCTGTGCTCGTAGAGAGAGCCGGCGCGGGGGCCGTCGCCCTCTCTGCTTCGATGGTCATGGCCCCTTGGCCTTCCTTTCCAGGAGGCGTCGAGCCTCGGTGACAATGGCCTCCGCTGTCAGGCCGTACTTCTCCATCAGCACGTCCCAGCCCCCCGACTCGGCGTAGCGGTCCTTCATGCCCACGAAGCCCATGGGCACGGGATGCTCGCTGGCCAGCGCCTGGGCCACCATGCTCCCCAGTCCACAGTGTACCAGGTGCTCCTCGGCGGTGACGATGGCCCCCGTCTCCCGCGCCGCCGAGAGGATAGCCTCCAGATCCAGGGGCCGGACGGTGGCCATGTTCAGCAGCCGGCAGTCGATGCCTTCCGCCTCCAGGGCGGCCACCGCCTCTAGGGCCCGCTTCACCATGATGCCGGTGGCGATGACGGTCACGTCCCGGCCGGGGCGCAGGAGGTGGGCCTTGCCGAGCTGGAACCGGTAACTCTCGTCGTAGATGATGGGTATCTTAGGCCGGCCGCAGCGTATGTAGAAAGGGCCCGGGGTGCGGGCCGCCGCTTCTACCGCTTGGGCGGCCTCCACGACGTCGGCGGGGACGATGACGTTGAAGCCGACCAGGGACGACATCAAGGCAACGTCCTCGATGGCCTGGGCGGAGGTGCCGTCCTCACCCGCGCTGATGCCGGCGTGGCTCCCGACCAGCTTAACATTAAGACCCGGTTGAGCCACGCTGACCCGGATCTGATCGAAGCAGCGGCCGGTGATGAAGACCGCGAAGGAGCTGGCGAAAGCGATCTTGCCGGCGGCGGCCAGGCCGGCGGCGACGCCGATCATGTTCTGCTCGGCGGGGCCCAGGGTGAAGAAGCGGTCGGGGAAGGATTTGCCGAAGACGCGGGCCGTGGTGGAAGCGCCCAGGTCACCGTCCACCACCACGATGTCCAGCCCCTCTTGGGCCAAGCGCACCAGGGTAGGGCCCAGGGCCTCGCGCGTGGCAGCCGTCGGCTGTGATGCCGTTGTCATCTCACCAGTCGTTCGACCACAGATTCACACAGATCAACACAGAATCCCATCCCCCAACCTCCCCCGTCCAGTGTAGCTGCAGGGCTTCAGCCCTGCTCTCAAGGGCAGACCTGAAGGTCTGCAGCTACGGAATTCCTTCCCAACTCTGGAGCAGTCCGTGTCAGTCTGTGCCTACTCGCTACCCAGTTCGGCCAGCGCCCGCTCCGCCTGCTCCGGCGTCGGCGCCTTGCCGTGCCACTCGGCGGTGTTCTCCATAAAGCTCACGCCCTTCCCCTTGACGGTGTGGGCGATGATGACGCTGGGCCGGCCCCGAACGTCCCTGGCCTTCTCCAGCGCCTCGATGACCTGAGAGAGGTCGTGGCCGTCCACCTCCTGCACGTGCCAGCCGAAAGCCTGCCACTTATCCGGCAGGGGGTCGGTGCGCATCACGTTCTCGCAGAAGTCGTCGTTCTGGATGCGGTTGCGGTCGACGATGGCCGTGAGGTTGTCCAGGGAGTAGTGGGCGGCGGCCATGGCGGCCTCCCAGACCTGACCCTCGTCCAGCTCGCCGTCGCCCAGGAGGCAGTAGACGCGGTAGTCGCGGCTGTCCAGGCGGGCGGCCAGGGCCTGGCCGATGGCGTAGGAGAGCCCCTGGCCCAGGGAGCCGGCCGACATCTCCACCCCCGGCGGCGAGCCCGCCTTCGGATGGCCCTGGAGGCGGCTTCCCACCTTGCGGAGCGTGGTGAGCTCTTCCACCGGCAGGTAGCCGCACTCGGCCAGCACCGCATATAGGACGGGCACGCCGTGGCCCTTGCTCAGGATGAAGCGGTCGCGGTCGGGCCAGAAGGAGTCCTGCGGGTTATGGCGGAGGATGCGGAAGTAGAGGGCACAGAGGATCTCGACGGCGGAGAGGGAGCCGCCGGGGTGGCCGCCACCGGCGGCGGCGAGCATGGTGATGATGTGGCGTCTGATCCTCCGGGCGGCCGTCTCCAGTTCCCGCAGCGAATCGGTCCCAGCCAACAGGCGACTGCCCCTTCCTTTTGAGTCAAGCCCGCCGAAGGCGGGCAAGACCCGTGGCGCACGCACTCAAGCATCCAATGAGAGTGACTTAATTATAGAAGAGGGCTCCACGGGCTGTCCATGAGGGTGCACTCGCGTCAGCGGGCGTGCAGACTCCGAGAGATGCGGCGAGTCAGGATCGCGCGGCCCCTGACCACCCCTGCTTGACACTCCCGAGGGGCCTGGCTAGTCTGCAATCAAGCCTCCGAGACCCCATCTCGGCGAGGGGCCTTCCCCTTCGAGGTGCACGATATCATCGACTACCGCAAGGCCAGGCATGTTTGACGACCCCGCATACCACACCATGCCGTCGGTGACGGCCAGGCTCACCAACCGCTGGGAGCCGCGGGACTGACGGTGGCGAAGCATCGGCTGCTTCTTGCTACCAATAACCCCGGCAAGGTGGCCGAGTACCGGGCCCTGCTGGAAGGCTGCGGCTGGGAGCTGGCGACGCCCCGCGATTTGGGCCTTCATCTGGAGGTGGAAGAGGCCGGCGGGGATTACGCTGAGAATGCTAGAATAAAAGCGGAGGCTTTCGCGAAGGCCAGTGGTTTGCTAGCCCTGGCCGACGATTCGGGAATCGAAGTAGATGCCCTGGGCGGCGCCCCCGGCCCTCTCTCGGCCCGCTTCGGCGGCGACGACATCAGCGACGCGCAGCGGGTCGCCCTCCTTCTGGAGCGCCTGAAGGGGGTGCCGCCCGAGAGGCGTTCGGCTCGCTTCCGCTGCCTTATCGCCATGGCGTGGCCGGAGGGGAAGGTCAGCTTCTTCGAGGGCCAGTGCGAGGGCCGGATAGCGGAGGAGCCCCGGGGCGAAAGCGGCTTCGGCTATGACCCCGTCTTCCTGCTGCCGGAGCGGGGGCTCACCATCGCCGAGCTGCCGCCGGAAGAGAAGAACGCCGTTAGCCATCGAGGGCGCGCCGCCCGCCAGGCAAGAGCCCTCCTAGAGGGGCTGATTCGTGAGTGTTGAGTCTGAGTTCATACCCCTGACGCCCCTGGTCGACCCCTTCCAGCGCGTCATCAGCTACCTGCGGGTCTCCGTCACCGACCGCTGCAACCTGCGCTGCGTCTACTGCATGCCTGAGGAGGGCATCGAGTTCCAGCCGCGGGAGGAGATCCTTAGCTATGAGGAGATCCTGGCCATCGTGCGGGTGGGCGCCTCCATGGGGCTGCGCAAGGTCCGTCTCACCGGCGGCGAGCCCCTGGTGCGCGCCGGCATCGCTGACCTGGTAGCCATGATCAACGGGGTCCCCGGCATCGAGGACATCTCCCTCACCACCAACGGCATCGCCCTGCCGCGGATGGCGGAGCCCCTGGCGCGGGCCGGCCTGCGGCGGGTCAACATCAGCCTGGACACCTTGCGGCCGGAGCGCTTCCACCAGATCACGCGCTGGGGCCGCTATGAAGACGTCATGGCGGGCATCGCCGCTGCCCGAGCGGCCGGCCTCTCGCCGATCAAGATCAACGTCGTCGTCATGCGCCTGATCAACGATGACGAGGTGCTGGACTTCGCCCGCTCCACCTATGAGCAGGACTGGGAGATCCGCTTCATCGAGCTGATGCCCTTCCTGGAGGAGCAGGAGACCTGCATCAAGGACACCTCCCTGGTGCTCGGCTTCGTGCCCACCGAAAAGATCAAGCAGCAGATCGAGCGGGAACTGGGCCCGCTGGAGCCCTCAGAGACGAAGGTGGGCCACGGCCCGGCCCGCTACTTCAAGCTGCCGGGGGCGAAGGGTAACGTCGGCTTTATCAGCCCCGTCAGCGAGAAGCACTTCTGTGAGACCTGCAACCGCATGCGCCTCACGGCCGACGGCAAGATGCGCCCCTGCCTGCTCACCGACCATGAGGTGGACCTGAAGTCCATCCTCCGCGGCGGCGGCGATGACGAGGCGCTGCGGGAGGGCATCCTGGAGGCGCTCCGCACCAAGCCCGACGCCCACCACCTGACCGACGGCAACCGGCCCCGCCGGCGTAAGATGATCCAGATCGGGGGGTAGCTCCTTCCCGGTCGTAGGGGCGGAGCTTTAGCTCCGCCCAGGACTTCGGGCTGCGGGGAGTTGAGGGCTTGGCTCTCGCCACCTTCTTGAGATCGCGAAGGAACTCCTCGCCCTTCGGGGTCTTCTGTTTCGGTTCGTCGGTCACGCTCTGAGCATACGTCATGCATCCTCTGGATGGCGCTTATCAGCGGGTGAGTAGGGCACGGGATCACCTGGAGGATTTGAAGCCCCAGGTCAACGCCTTGCGCCAAGCTGCACACCACCGCGTCTCCCTGAATCGCAAGCCAGGAATCTTCACTTTGCCAGACGGCAGGAAGGTTAGGGCGGTAAGGGGGAGCGTCTCCGCGTTCATAGTCCCTGCTCCGTTGGGGGTGAGTGTACTGATTGGAGAGGTCGCGCAACACCTGCGCATTGCCTTGGATTACCTGGTGTATGAGCTGGCCTGCTTTGATGCCAAGAGAAGCGTAGATCGCACACAGTTTCCCGTCGCAGATTCGGAAGAACGATTCAAGGATCTCCTCGCAAGATACAACCTTAGGGATACCCTGACCCCCGAACACATCACAGCTATCGAGCGGCTGCAGCCTTTCTGCGGATGCCACTGGATAGCTCGGCTCGGTGAGCTGTCCAACCCCGACAAACACCGGCACCTTACTGCTGTCATCAGTCCCATCGCCGTCACTCTTTCTCCAGGCAGCACAGAAGCTATTCTTGCCGGTAAGCACGTGGACGTACAAAACGACATTGCCGTCAAGATAACGTTCGGCGACGGAACGCCTGTCATAGAAAGTCTTGAGCAATTCGAGTCTCAGGTTTCCCAACTCCTTCGTGACTTCCACCCTGAGTTCGAGAGGAGATAGTTTGGCGTTCGCATCATCCCCTCAGTCTAGCCATCAGGGGGCCCTCTTCAGCCGAGGGCTGTTGCCAATCCGTCCGCTGACAGCTCACACAGCGCCTCTGTGGTAAAGTGACGCCATGGCTCAGAAGAAGCACCTGACCCACGTCGATGCCTCCGGTCGCGCCCGCATGGTGGACATCTCCGCCAAGGCGGACACGGCCCGCGTAGCCGTGGCCCGCGGCAGCGTGCGCATGCGCCCGGAGACCCTGGCCCTCATCCAGTCCGGCCGGGTGGAGAAGGGCGACGTGCTGGCCGTGGCCCGGCTGGCCGGCGTCATGGCCGCCAAGAAGACCCACGAGCTCATCCCCCTTTGCCACCCTCTCCTCCTCACCGATGTCGATGTCCAGCTCTACCCGGACGACGCCGAGAGCGCCGTCCACATCGAGGCCACGGTGCGCAGCACGGGCAAGACGGGGGTGGAGATGGAGGCGCTGACGGCGGTAGCGGTGGCCGCCCTCACCGTCTACGACATGTGCAAGGCGGCCGACCGCGCCATGCGCATCGAGAGCGTGCGGCTGGTGAGGAAGAGCGGCGGCAAGAGCGGGGAGATCGTATTGGAGTAGGGCCAGGGGCGGCGCCGGTCAGGCCTCTCGCGTCTCCGCCTGCTCCAGCAGTAGCTCGACTACCCTCGAGAGGGCGTGGTAGGCATAGACCACGTAGTCGCAGGCGTGGAGGTCCAGCTTCTTGAGCCGTTCCTCGCGGGCGGCCACGGGGTCGCTGGCGTCCTGGGAGAAGTCGATCTCCACCTCCAGCTCGTAGAGCTCGGCGTCGGGGCCCAGCACCACGCAGCCGCGCTCGTGGCTGGCGAGACCGCCGGGTTCCACCTCGATGCCGTAGGTGAAGAAGGCACCCGGAAAGGGCGGAAAGGGGTCGAGCCTCTGGACCGCCTCCTGTAGCAGGCGGCGGAGCTGCTCGGCGGCCCTCTCCACGATGAGGTCGGCGTGCGCCTTATGGGCCAGGGGATCGGTCTCTTCGTTGCTCATGGCGGAGGCAGCGTGTATAGGCCGATTATAGGGCTTGTGTCGCATCTGTGAAAACCTGTGGCAACTCAGGAAGCCTATGACCATCATCCCGCAGGGTTCTACCTTTCGCAGCGTCAGATTGACGACATCTAGGGTGACCTATACAATCTGGACTTGACGGCCCCGACAGTTCGGGGCCTATACGTACGAGTTGCCCCGGAGCAACCCATGACCAGCCAGGCCCACCGTCACAAGGACATCCCGAAAGCCTACGACCCGCGAGCGGTGGAGGAGCGGCTGTACCGCTTCTGGGAGGAGCGCGGCTACTTCATGCCGCACATCGACCGGCAGCGACGGCCCTTCACCATCATCATGCCGCCGCCAAATCTCACCGGTGAGCTCCACCTCGGCCACGCGCTGGAAGACACCATCACTGACATCCTCATCCGCTGGCACCGCATGCAAGGCGATCCCACCTTGTGGCTGCCCGGCATCGACCATGCCGCCATCGCTGTCCACGTGGTGGTGGAGAAGGAGTTGGCCAAGGAAGGCCTCACCCGTCAGGAGCTGGGCCGCGAGCGTTTCCTGGAGCGAGTGTGGGACTTCGTCAACCGTAACCGCCGGCGCATCTTCGACCAGCACAAGCGGTTGGGCGCCTCGGCTGACTGGACCCGAGAACGCTTCACCATGGATGAGGGCTCCCAGCGGGCCGTCCGTACTACCTTCCGCAGGCTCTACAACGAGGGTCTCATCTACCGGGGGGAGCGCATCATCAACTGGTGCCCCCGCTGCCAGACCGTCCTCTCGGACCTGGAGGTAGAACACCACGAGCAGCAGGGCCACCTCTGGTATGTGCGCTACCCCCTCATCAAGGAGGAACCGGGAACCGGGAACCGGGAACCAGGTGGCCCCTCCCGGGTTCCTGGTTCCGGGTCCCTGGCCCCTGGGTACATCACCATCGCCACGACGCGGCCCGAGACGATAGTGGCCGACACCGGGGTCGCCGTGCATCCCGGCGACGAGCGTTACGAGGCGCTGGTGGGGCGCCGGGCCCTTCTGCCGATCATCGGCCGTGCCATGCTCATCGTGGCCGACGAGGCGATCGACCCCGCCTTCGGCACCGGCGCCCTCAAGGTGACGCCCGGCCACGACCCTGTCGACTTCGACATCGGGCAGCGCCACGGCCTGCCGATCATCAGCGCCATCGCCCCGGATGCCACCATGAATGAGGAGGCGGGCCCCTACAAGGGCATGGACCGCGACGAGTGCCGGCGGGCCATCGTGCGCGACCTGGAGGAGCAGGGTTACCTGGTGAAGACGGAGCCCTACGTGCACTCCGTCGGCCACTGCTACCGCTGCGACAGCGTGGTGGAGCCCCTGGTCAGTCTCCAGTGGTTCATGCGCATGGAGCCCCTGGCCCGACCGGCCATCGAGGCGGTGAAGGATGGCCACATCAGCTTCGTGCCTGAGCGCTTCATTAAGGTCTACCTGAACTGGATGGAGAACATCCGCGACTGGTGCATCTCGCGCCAGCTCTGGTGGGGCCATCGCATCCCTGTCTGG
>Ga0315279_10011666_pt1 | contig 10120 bp, 10 predicted proteins | sample YL17G06_20_MG_FD_203694 | JGI IMG/M metagenome (GOLD analysis project Ga0315279, IMG submission 203694) | Sediment microbial communities from Yellowstone Lake, YNP, Wyoming, USA - YL17G06_20 | ecosystem: Environmental > Aquatic > Freshwater > Lake > Sediment | place: USA: Wyoming | collected...
CCTCCGGCCGGTCGCGCGACTTCTTGCCTGGCATTGCGAACGTATTATCGCCTCTGGGGGCGCTGCCTGGCTAGGGATGCCGCCGGGCCGGCTTCGGGCAGGAGGGCGTTCCGGTCGGCCCTGCGCGGCCGCCGCTATGCGACATCACCGCTCTTCAGTTGATTGCAGGCGGCGCAGAGGAGCTCGATGTTGTTGGCCTCGTTGCCGCCGCCCTTCGATGCAGGGACGATGTGGTCGAACTGAAGGTTCTCGCTGGCGCCGCAGCGCTGACAGCGACCGCCGTCCCTCTCCCACACGAAGAGCCTGACATCCTCCGGTATGCGTTCCCTTCGCGATGCCGGCAGCTCCTCGATGCTGTCTCTCATCTTCCTCAAACGGGATAGCCTCGAGTTGAGGCGTCGCTCTCTGTCCCAGATCAGGAGCGCCACCGAGTCGCTGTCCAGGTTCTCGGACTCCCAGTAGAAGCTTTCCTGGTACCACCAGAGGGTTCGCTGCCCATCTCTGAACACCGGCACCGGCGTGGTCGAATGCGCGGCCTTCATCGACTTGTATTGCCCCTTCGGGTAGGTGACGGACTCCTGGTTCGTCAGCCAGAAGCGGCCTTTCCCGAATACCCAGAAGCCTGTAGTGTCCGTCCTAACTCGTTCTGCCTTGCGTAGTGGCATGCGATGCCTCTCCGGTGCTCTCGCCGCCTCTCGCTACCCCAAGATCAGCGCTCTCTTCGCTCGCCCCAGCGGTCCCAGAAGGTGACCTGCTCCACCGGCTGGCGGCTCGCCGGGCCGAAGTGACCCTTGGGCCAGCCGACCGGTATGAGGGCCATGGTGTCGATGCCCTCCGGGATGCGCAGCAACTCCTTCACCTCTTGCTCGTGGTGCTGGTGCAGGGTGGTGATGGTGGTGCCCAGGCCGATGGCGCGGGCGGCCAGCATGAGGTTCTGCACCGCCGGGTAGACGGACGCGCCCCCCGGCGAGCCGGGGGCGATGCCGTCGCGCTGCACGGTAGCCATGATGAGCACCGGCACCTCGGCCAGGTGGTTGGCCAGGTGCTCGGCCGAGTTGAAGGTACGGGCCGTGGCCGGGTCGGCGAGGGCGAAGTCCTTGAAGGGGCCGTAGATCTTGTTCCAGCCGTCCAGGTAGTACTCCCCGATCTTGCGCTTGGTCTCCGGGTCGCGGATGACGAGGAAGTTCCAGGGCTGGCGGTTGCCGCCGCTGGGGGCCTTGATGGCGGCGTCCAGGATCGTCCAGAGATCCTCGTCGGCGACGGGATCCGGCTTGAGACGGCGCATGGCGCGCTGCGTGCCGATGGCCTCGAATACGTCCATCCTGCGCGAACCTCCGTTCTTGATGGGTCTATTGTAGTGCAGTGGGGTGGGTTACGCGATCACTGTCCGGCCGGGACAGAGCCACAGGTAGACACAGATTGACACCGATTGGGGTCAACGGGGTGCAGCGGTCTCCAAATCTGTGTCTTGTCTGTGTGAATCTGTGGCGGATGCCCAAGCCGTAGGGGCGGAGCTTCAGCTCCGCCCAGGACAGGGCGAAGGCCCAGGACAGAGCTTCCGCCAGAGGCGGACCCGCCTGCGGCGGGAAAGCTCTGTCCCTACGGGTGGCTACGGGTGGCTGGCGGCGCGTCAGCCGTCGACGGCGCGCAGGAAGGAGAGGAGGGCGGGGTTGACCGCCTCCGGGCGCTCCAGGCTCGGCAGGTGGCCGGCGTCGTGCACGACCAGCTTGCGCGCCCGCGGCAGGTTCTCGGCCAGGATGTCGGCGATGATGCGGAAGTCGGGCAAATCCAGCTCCCCCACGACGACCAGGGCCGGCGCCTGGACCTCGTGCAGGCGCTCGATGGCCGGCTGCTCGGGGGGCGCGGCCAGACGGCCGCCCGTCCGGGCGTACTCCGCCTCGTCCAGGTAGTCGGCCGCCGGGTAGTCGAGGACCATGCGCCGGAGGGCGGCGAAGGCTTCCGGGTGGCGGTGCACGCCGTCGAAGATGGGGTGTGTGAGCCAGTGGCGCTCGAGGGCGGCCCGCGGCCCGTCGGCGCGCACGGCCTCGCGCAGCCGCTCGACGTCGTCCTCGAACCGCGGCGAGTAGGCGAAGCCGGGCAGGGCCGAGTCCAGCAGAGCCAGGGAGGCGACGCGCCCCGGCTCCTCGAGGGCGAACCCGAGGGCGATGGCGCCGCCCATGGAGATGCCCGCCAGGTGGGCGCGCTCGACCCGCAGATGGTCGAGCAGCCCCCGCAGGTCGGCGAGGTAGTGCTCCCAATCGTAGCCGGTGGCGGAAGCGGAGGTGCGACCGTGGCCGCGCACGTCGTAGCGCACGACGCGCCAGCCGTCGCCGAGGAGGGCCGGCACCTGGGGCTCCCAGAGGCGCAGGTCGGCGCTGTGACCGTGGATGAGGACGACGGGCGTCCCCCGGCGGGCCGAGGCGGGCCCGGGCCGCTCGTCCTCGTAGTAGGTCAGGATGTCGCCGGTGGTCGCGAAGGGCATGGGGACCGCTTCCCATTCGACCCGTAGGGGCGGAGCCGTAGGGGCGTAGCTTTAGCTGCGCCCTCTCCGCCCAGGATCGGACCGAGCTGAAGCTCCGTCCTTACGGCCCATAGATTACGGCCCATAGATCTGTGTCCTGCCGTAGCTGCACACCTTCAGGTCTGCCGAATTCGTGGAGTCCGGCAGGGCTGAAGCCCTGCAGCTACGCTTCACACCATTGTTTTCTTCGTGATCATAAGCACTGTGCCTACATGCGCCTTCAGATCTGTGTTTTGTCTGTGTCAATCTGTGGCAACCGTCAAGGGTGAGTGAGCCACAGACTTACACAGATGGACACAGATTGGCGTGTTGGGGGGCGCGGTGGTCCGTAAGTCTGTGTTTGTCCGTGTCAATCTGTGGCAAAGGATCGTCATCCGGCGGGCGGTTCCTGGTCCTTGCGTTTGCGGGTCCGGCGCCGCGGCTTCTCCTGCGCGCCCGCCTCCTCTAGCCGCCGCAGGGCCGCGCGCACGGCGTCCGGCCCTGGGCCGCCGGCGCCCATGCGCTCGTAGAGGGCCAGGGCCTCCGTCAGCAGGCGGCGCGCCTCCTCGGGGTGGGCCCGCTCTTCCGCCACGAGGCCCAGGTTGGCGACGTCCTGGGCCTCGCCCTGTAGGTTCCCGATGCGGCGGTCTATGTCCAGGGCCTGCTTGTGGTGCTCCTCGGCGCGGTCCAGGTCGCCGCGGGCGTAGTAGACGTTGCCCAGGTTGCCGAGGTCGTTGGCCTGGCCAAGGGGGTTATCGATGCGGCGGAAGATCTCGAGGGCCTGCTTGTGGTGCTCCTCGGCCTGCTCCAGGTCGCCGCGGCTGGCGCAGACGAGGCCCAGGTTGCCGAGCTGGCTGGCCTGGCCGAGGGGGTTATCGATGCGGCGGTGTATTTCCAGGGCCTCCTTGTAGTGCTCCTCGGCCCGGTCCAGGTCGCCGCGGTCGGCGTACACGAGGCCCAGGTTGCCGAGGTCTTGGGCCTGGCCAAGGGGGTTATCGATGCGGCCGTGTATCTCCAGGGCCTGCTTGTAGTCCTGCTCGGCCCGGTCCAGGTCGCCGCGGCGGCGGCACACGTTGCCCAGGTTGGCGAGGGCGTCGCCCTCGCCCTCGGGGTCATCGATGCGGCGGAATATCTCGAGGGCCTGCTTGTGGTGCTTCTCGGCTCTGTCCAGGTCGCCGCGGTGGGCGTACACGACGCCCAGGCCGCCGAGGGCGCTGGCCTCGCTCAACGCGTTGGGAACGCGCCGGTGTATATGGAGTACCTGCTTGTAGCGCTGCTCGGCCCCCTCGAGGTCGCCGCGCTGCAGGTACACGTTGCCCAGGTTGCCCAGGGCGGCGGCGCGCGCCATCGCGGCTTCATCGGCTGGGGAGATGCGGTCGGCGAGCTTCGCAGCCTCGTCATAGTCCGCGTGCGCCTGCACATACTCGCTGATGGACACGTAGCTGTTGCCGCGCAGGACGTGCAGCGCCGCGCGCTGGGAGTCGTTCTGGGTCAGCGGCAGTGCCCTGGTGAACTGCTCGATGGCCTCGCGGTGCCTTTGCGCATTCTGAGCCTGGTAACCCTCAAGCTGCAGGATACGCGCTTCCTGGTAGGCTGCCCTGAGTGTGTCATCAACGGCTTGCGGCAGCCCGTCGAGATACTCAGGAGGGTGGGTGACCTTCTCTTCGAGTTCCTTGATCTGCCGGCTGAGGCCATCAATGTCAGGCCTGGTGGCCACTGGCGGGTCATGGCGGTGGCGGAATGCGCGCGCTGCTACCCACGCACACCAAACGATCGTCACGACTGCCCCGATCGCGCCGAGTATCGCCACGACTACTGCCCAGGCAGGCATGCTCTCACCCCGCCAGCACCGCTATCGTCACGCCCTCGCCGCCCTCGTGCGGCCGCGCCTAGCCCTCCTTCGCCTCACGCTGCCGCCGGCGGCGCAGGGCGCGGCGGGCCAGCACACCGATGACGATTGGCAGGGCACGCACGGCAATCCGCTGCCAGGCCCGCGTAATCGGCACCCAGCGGGCGCCCTTCGCCGTGATCTCGATGAAGCCGATGGGCCGCACCACACCGCCTCCCCCGCCACCGCTCCCGCCGGCCTTGCCTCCCCCGCCGCCGGCACCGAAGCCGAAATACGTCTGCGCCACCGGTATCACCGTCACCCCCTTCGACTCGACGGGGTCGCCGTAGACGGTGCGCACGGTGAAGGTGTCGCGCACCCCCTGTATGAAGCGCCGGACGACTGGGTGGGCACCGGGGGTGATCACCTCGCCGGTCTCGCCGGTAGCGGGCGGCGGCTCCGACGTGCCCAACTCCGTGGGGACGGTGTCCTCTTCCATTTCAGTCCTCCTCGGTCAGATTCTCACCCCGCCAGCACGGCCACGGTCACGCCCTCGCCGCCTACAGGAGGTCTGCGAACCCTTCGGGCGTCAGGCCGGCGTCCTCGATGATGCCCATGAGGGTGCCCCTGGGCATCTCACGGGTGTGCATGGGAACAGTCACGACATAGGGGCAGCCTTCCTTGCGCAACGACACGTGGCTGCCCCTTCTCCGGTGGATCTCCCAGCCTGCCTTCTCGAGCGCTCGCAACACCTGCCGGGGCGTCAGCGATGGCAGGCGCTGGCTCACTCGCGCCCCACCTCGACTATCTCCCGCTCTGGTATGGGGAGGTTCAGTTCAGCGGCGCTCTCCAGCCACAGCTCGATGGCCTCGGCTATCTTTTCTCTGGCTTCCTCTCTGGTGCGCCCAAAGGAGTGGCAGCCCTTCAGGGCCGGGCAGTAGACGTGGTAGCCGCCGCCCTCCTCCGGCTCAAACACCACTTCAAAGCGCTGTACTACGCCGCGATAGGTCATGGCTCTCCTCCGCCCTGATTATACAGCAGGGCCCTCACCCCGCCAGTTGGGCGATGGTGACTCCTTCGCCGCCCTCTTGGGGCGGGGCGGTCTCGACGGCGCGCACCAGTGGGTGGCGGGACAGCATGTCGCGCACCGCCTTCCGCAGCACGCCCGTGCCCCGCCCGTGCACGATGCGCACCGAGCTCAGGCCGGCGCGGTAGGCGTCGTCCAGGTACTTGTCCAGGGACGGCAGCGCCTCATCGATGGTCTGGCCGCGTATCTCCATCTCCGGCTCGACGGCCGGGGCGGGCGGCAGGGCGGGAATGGGCTGCGGCGCGCCTTCCTTATGGTGCGGGCGCTGCACGCGCTCCACCTGCCCCAGGGAGACGCGGCTGCGCAGGGGGCCCAGGCGCACCTCGAACTCCCCGCGCTCGTCGGGCGGGGCCAGGGCCTCCCCGTAGCGCTCCAGGCCACGCAGCCACACCAGGTCGCCGGCCTGGACGGACTCGGGGGCGACGGTGGGCTCCGGGCGTCGGGGCCGGCGTCGACGGCTCAGGCGCTGGAGGCGGCGGATCGCCTCCTCGGCGGCGACCAGCTTCTCCTGCGTCGCCTCCAGCGCGGCGGTGTCGGGCGGTTTCGGGGGCCGCACCCTGGGTCGGAGGGCGGAGGCAGCCGCGGCCTTGCGGGCGGCCTCGGCGGCCTGCTCGGCGGCGGCGCGCTCGTGCTCGATGTGGCGGCGGGCGTCGTCCAGCAGCTCGCGCGTGGCCGTGACCTCCTGCTCGATGGCGTCGCGGGTGGACGCCAGCAGCTCCTCGCGCTCCTCGTCCAGGGCCTCCAGTCGCGCCTCCAGCCGCCCGCGGATCTCCTCCGCCTCCCGCCGGGCGACCTCCTCCGAGCGCCGTTCCAGGGCCGCCTCCTGTCGCTGGCGCTGGATGTCGGCCAGGAGGCTTTCGACCTGCACCTGGTCCGGTGCCAGGGAGGCCTGGGCGACCTCGATGACCTCCGGCGCCAGGCCCAGGCGGGCGGCGATGGCCAGGGCGTTGCTGCGGCCGGGCAGCCCGATGCTCATGCGGTAGGTGGGGGCCAGCGTCTCCGGGTCGAACTCCACGGAGGCGTTCATGACGCCGGGCGTGGTGTGGGCGAAGACCTTGAGCTCGCCGTGGTGGGTGGTGGCGACGGTCAGGCAGCCGATGGCCAGCAGGTGCTGGAGGATGGACCGCGCCAGCGCCGAGCCCTCGGTGGGGTCGGTGCCGGCGCCCAGCTCGTCGAGCAGGACCAGGCTGCGGGGCTCGGCCTCCTTCAGGATGCCGATGATGTTGGTCATGTGGCTGCTGAAGGTGGAGAGCGACTGCTCGATGCTCTGCTCGTCGCCGATGTCGGCGTGGACGGAGGAGAAGACGGGCACCTGGCTGCCGGCGTCGGCGGGCACGGGCAGGCCGGCCAGGGCCATCAGCGAGAGCAGCCCCGTGGTCTTGAGGGCGACGGTCTTGCCGCCGGTGTTGGGCCCGGTGATGAGGAGGGCCGAGTAGCCGGTCCCCACGGAGAGGGAGATGGGCACCACGTCGCGGGTGAGTAGGGGATGACGGGCGTTGATCAGGCTCAGGGGCGCCGGCGCCGGCACCAGCCACGACTGCGCCTCATCTTCTTGGGGCAGCTCGTGGGCGCCCAGCTCATCGGCCAGGCGGGCCTTGGCGAGGGCGAGGTCGATCTCGGCCAGGCCTTCCACGTCGCCGGTGATGGCGTCGACGGCGGCGCCGACGGCGGCGCTCAGACGGCGCAGCACTCGCTCGACCTCGCGCTCCTCCTCCAGTTGAAGCTCGCGCCAGGTGTTCCCCAGGTCGACGATGGCCAGGGGCTCCAGGAAGACGGTGGCGCCGCTCGAGGACACGTCATGCACGATGCCCTGCATCTGGCCCCGGAAGTCGGCCTTGACGGGGATGACGTAGCGGCCGTCGCGCAGGGTGACGATGGGTTCCTGAGCGACCTGCCGGCCCAGGGGCGAGTTCAGGATCTCCTGGAGCTTGGCGTTCAGGCGGTCGTGGGCGATGCGCACGTCGCGGCGGAGGACGGCGAGGACGGTGCTGGCGGCGTCGGTGACCTCGGCGCGGGCGTTGATGCAGCGGGCGATCTCGGCCACCAGGTCGGGCTCCTCCGGCAGGTCCTCGGCCAGCTCCGCCAGCAGGGACAGGCCTGCCTGTCCGGCAGACGGGCTGCCGGAGAGCCGGGTGAGGGTGGAGCGCATCTCCAGGGCGGCCCGCACGGTGGAGGCGATGTCGAGGAGCTCAGTGGGCTCCAGGATGCCCCCCAGGCTGGCCTTGTGGGCCAGGGGGCGCACGTCGTGGGCGCCGCCCAACCCGATGTTGGGCTTCATGGCCCGTAAGCGTCTCGCCTCGGCCGTCAGGCGCTGGCGTCGCACCACCTCGGCGTGGTTGGTGGAGGGCCGCAGGGCGAGTGCCAGCTCGCGCCCGGCCGAGAAGGAGGCGTGGCGGGCGAGCCGCGCCAGCACCTTATCGAACTCCAGGGTGGCGAGGGTCTTGTCGTGCATCTGCCCGAATTGTAGCAGACATGCCTACCGGCAGGCAGGCCTGCCTGGCGTGGAAGGACTACAAGTCCCGTCCCAGCACCACTGAGGTCTGGCGCTGGCGGTTGGGGATGTGCCAGTAGGCGCGCAGGAGGCGGTCGCCGTCGGGCAGGAGGCGGAAGCCGTGCCTCTGGTAGAAAGCGATGGCCCAGGAGGCGTCGGCCCAGGTGCCGACCAGCAGTCGCGGCGTAGTGGTGAGGCCGACCAGGTGCTGGAGGAGGGCGCTGCCCACGCCCGCACTCTGCCGGTCGGGCAGCACGTAGGCGTGGCGGATGAGGGTGACGGCCGGCGGCTGCCTGCCTGTCGGAGAGGCAGGCCCGATGGGCTGGTAGCCCATGATTCCCACCATCTCGCCCGACTCCTCCCAACCGAAGAACGTCATCTCCTGGCTCTCGGCAAGGAGCTCCTCCAGGGGCATGTATGGCTCGTGGTAGCAGTCTTCGGGGATGACGCGTCGATAGGCGGTGGCGGCGTCGTTGACGATCTGGAAGATGCGAGGAAGGTCGGCTTCAGTGCAGGGGCGGATCACAGGCCGCTACCCGTACCGCTCCGCCTGGAAGCGGTAGAGGTCAGCGAGCTCGCCGGGGAGGATGCCCCCCTTGGCGCGGGCGATGGCCACCTGCTCCTCCACGGAGTCGACGCCCGGCAGGTCGGGCAGGAGCAGCCCGCGCCGCCGGCCGCTCTGGACGATGACTCCGTAGCTGCGGGGGTCCAGCGCCTCCGGCCCATCGATGCGCTCGGGCGGGCTGAGGACATCGACGCTGTAGGTGAGGTGGGGGAGCTCGCTCTCCGCTACGGGCTCGAAGCGGGGGTCTCGCGTGGCGGCGGCGATGGCGTTGTGAATGATTTCGTGCGCCAGGTCAACATAAGCCGGCTCCACGGTGCCGATGCAGCCCCGCAGGTCGCCGAGCTTCTTGATGGAGACGAAGGCGGCGGCTCGCCTGCGCATCTCAGGCGTCAGATCGAAGGGCTCAACAACCTGGCGGTAGCGCACATGGCCCTCTACCGCCTCTCGTGCCAGCGCGACGTAGGGGTGGACTGGCTGTGCCGCCTCCGCCCCTGCGGGCACGCCTGTCGGGTGGGCGGGCCTGCCTGTCCGGTAGGCAGGCGCAGCCCCGGCGGCGCTCTCCGCTTCGACGCCCTCGCGCGGGCCCAGCACGTCGATAGCCGCTACCAGATAGCCCACGCCGAAGGGCCCTTCGTAGGAGAGCACGCGCGGGTGCACCTCGAGATCGCTGAGGGCGCCCATGAGGAGGCTGGTCTGGGGCACGGCGTCCTCGGCGGCATGGTGACGGAAGCTGCTATCGACGTGTAGCATCCATTCTACGTCCCACTGTTCTACCGCCCGGCGGTAGCGCTCGTCGAACTGGTGGCCGGCGGGGTCGTAGTCGTTGGGGGCGCCCGGAATCAGGGCGTGGGAGAGGTCGGCGCTGCAAATGATGGCCACCGTTCTGCCCAGACGGGTCAGGGCGCGGCCCACTGCCTTGCCTAGAACGTAGTGGGCCTGCGGCGAAAGAAAGGAGACGGCCATCGGGACCAGGCAGGCGCCGCGCATCCCCGATCGGAGGTAGTAGAGGGGCACGGTGCAGCCCCAGTCCAGGTTTAGCCCCCAGTCCTCCACGGCGATCAGGGGCAGGCCCGCCGCCGAAGCCTCCTCCTGGACGAGGGTCACAGCCTCCGGGTCATTGTCGAACGTGAAGCTGACGCCGGGCGCGCCCCACTGAAGGAAGCCGCCGATGGCACGCGGGGCCGTCGAGATGCCCATGGCGTCGGGCCGGATGGGCCCGTGAGGGCTGATGATGAGGACGGTCTCGGGCTGTTGCTCGTTTAGCTCTCCGGCCACCTGGCGAAGCGCCTCGATGGTGCGGGCCGTCTCGGCTTCACGGCCTCGTCCGACCTCGGGCACGATCACGGGCGGATGAGGCGAAATGCAGGCGTACGCGATACCGGACTGCCCGCCAACCATGGCGACGCTCCCTGGCGCGATTATAGCACCGGGCGGTGAAGGGTCGCCAAGAGGGGTCGTCGTCCCGGCCCGTCGTTGTGGGCTGCCGGGCGTTCAGCGCGGCGCGGCCGCCAGGGCGGTGTGGAGGGCCTTCAGCAGGATGCGGTCCTGGCGTGGGTCCACCGTGCGGGGGTCCAGGAGCAGGGTGTCGCGCTCGATGCGGGCAACCACGGGTGGTTCTCCCTCCCGCAGCCGCCTGGCCAGGGCTTCCA
>Ga0315279_10011668_pt1 | contig 10119 bp, 6 predicted proteins | sample YL17G06_20_MG_FD_203694 | JGI IMG/M metagenome (GOLD analysis project Ga0315279, IMG submission 203694) | Sediment microbial communities from Yellowstone Lake, YNP, Wyoming, USA - YL17G06_20 | ecosystem: Environmental > Aquatic > Freshwater > Lake > Sediment | place: USA: Wyoming | collected...
GGCGGGCGGGCATTATAATGTCCTTTTTGAATCCGGCGGCGGCTGGCGAACCATCCCCCCGGCCCGAGGACCTATAAGCCCTATGGGACCTATAGGACCCATGAGAACCATAAGACCCATGACGCACAAACTTGTTGTCATCGGAAGGAAGAAGGCTATGTCTTTCGCACGAACCCTGGCCGGGGCGATCCTGGCACTGACGCTGGCCCAAACCGCCCTGGCTGCCCCCGTGGCGCAGGCCCCCGCCGCCTCGGCCCCCTCGGCTGCAACCGACACCCGGACCGTCGAGCAACTCCAGGCGGAGAATCAGGCCCTGAAGGCGAGAATCGCCGAACTCAATCCAAGCATTTGGGAAACCCTGGCTAAGATCATAAGGCTTGAGTCCGCAGGCATGTGGTACCTGGTGGGCTTCGTCGGCCAGTTCATCTTCATGATGCGGTTCGTCGTTCAGTGGATCGCCAGCGAACGAAAAAAGCAGTCCGTGGTGCCGCTGGCATTCTGGTATCTGTCACTGGTGGGCAGCCTTATAACAATTGTTTACGCCGTCTACCGCAAAGACCCGGTTTTCACGGCCTCGTTCTGCCTGAACATCGTCATCTACATCAGGAACCTTCACCTGATCCACGGCAAGCCAAAGCCCCCGGCGGCGGCGCCGGCCTGACGAGGACGAGGGCTCTCGCCGAGAATAGGCCCCTTCTACTTACTACCTACTACTTACTACTTACTTCCCATGAGCGAAACGACCACCAGACTGGCTCCATCGCCCACGGGGGCACTGCATTTGGGCAATCTGCGGACGTTCCTTGCAAACTACCTGCTGGCCCGCCAGCGAGGCTGGAAGGTGCTCATGCGCGTCGAGGACATCGACGGTCCGCGCATAAAGCCCGGCGCGGCCGAGGAAATGCTGGCTGAGCTGCGGTGGCTGGGCCTTGAGTGGGACGAGCCGGCGGTATGGCAGTCGCGGCGCATGGTGGCCTACGAGTCGGCCCTGGCCAAGCTGGCGGCGATGGGCGAGGCATATCCATGCGTGTGCAGCCGCAAGGACGTCGTCACGGCCTCCGGCGCGCCGCACGCGGAGGACGGCGCGGCTGCCTATCCAGGCACATGCCGTGGGGTTTACTCCTCGGCCGCCCAAGCCTCCGCCGCCGCCGGCAGGTGCGCGGCATGGCGGGTGAAGACCCCGGCCGAGACGATTACGGTGGCGGACCGGTTCGCCGGGCCGCGACGGTTCGACCTTGCCCGGACGTGCGGAGACTTCGTGGTCTATCGCGGCGAGGGTTTGCCCGCCTACCAGTTGGCGGTGGTCGTCGACGACGCCGAGGCCGGCGTGGACGCCATCGTCCGCGGCGAGGACCTGCTGGAGTCCGCCGCAAGGCAGATTCACCTCCGCCGGCTGCTGGGGCTCTCTCCGGAGCCGGCGTACTGGCACCTGCCGCTGGTGGTAGGCCCCGACGGGCGCCGCCTGGCCAAGAGGCACGGCGACACCCGCCTTGGGGCGTATCGACGGGCCGGCGCCACGCCACGGCGGGTGCTGGGCCTGCTGGCGGCCTGGAGCGGCGCAATGGCCCGACCGGGGGAAATATCCATGGAAGACCTGCTCGGGCGTTTCGACCTTGACCGCCTCCCTCACACGCCAGTGGTATTCACCGAGGCCGACGACAGGTTCCTGCGAGGACGATGACGCGGGCCGCGCCGGTCACTTGATCAGCCTTGCCCCGGCAAGGTCGACGTGGTCGCCGACTCCCAGGCCGTCGGGGCCGAAGCCCACGCGGATCATCAACTGCTTGACGCCGCGGACGTCCAGGCGGACCGGCTGGGGGTCGGCCTGGCCGGTAACGTGCAGGCCCTCGCCCAGCGGTTTGCCGTCGGCCTGGAACGTGACAGTCGCGTCGCCGTGCGGGCGGGCCTCGTCGTCGATGCCCACCACCGCGACGAAGGAACTGAAGTTCGCGTCGAGGTTGTAGGTTAGCTCGCAGAAGCTGTGGAGCCCCAGGCCGGTGGCGTACTGCCGCCCGCCCAGCCGCAGCGGCCTGCCGCCGACCGACTTGTCCACGCGATGGCGGAAGGTGGTCTCGAAGAAGCCGTGCTCATTCTCCGCCACGGGCTTCAGGGCCGAGAGGCGGACCACCTGAGAACTGCTGAGCCGGACAATGACCGCGTCGGCAAGGGGCATAGTGATTCTGCCCATGGCGGCCGTGTCGATCACGAGCTTGCCTGCCTCGAGCGTCAGTGAGCGGAAGCGCAGGCGGCTGGAGTCGCGGGCGATGAGCGTTCCAAAGGCGGCGGCGGCCGGCTTGGAGGCCACGGCGGCCAGCATGATTATCGGCACGCTGGCGCGTGCGATCGTGCGGGACTCATCCTTCCAGCGGAATATGATCTTGTCAGCGTCGATGCCCTCGAGCACGCCGTCGACGGCCAGGTTCTGTGCGCCGGCGCGGCTGACGATCAGGCGGTCGCCTGTCGCGGGGGCGAGCTGCATCTTTTCATACGCCTTGAGCATTTCGGCGGCGGTCCGGCTGACCGGGGGCAGCAGGATGGCGCGGGCGGCGTCGGCTGGGGTTTCGACCCGGCCTGCCACGCCGCCGGAAGCGGTGAGCTTCTTGCCGTCGTAGGACACGGCCCTGACGGCCAGCGCGTCGCCCTGGGCCGTCTGAAGGACGGCCTGGCCCGGGACGTCCATTATGTCGTCCGGCTGGTCGCCGGCGGAAAACTCCACGACGTCGGCAATGGGCAGTTCCTGTGGGCCTTTGTCGGTCCGCACGACGATTTTTTCGGCCGAGATGGACTGCAACTGCCCCGACAGGACGCGAGCGTCGGCGGTCTCGACCCGCCACTTCGGCGCCGGGGCGGGTGCCGCGGCGGCGATGGACGTATCTAAGAAAGAGTTCGCGCAGAGGGCGCAGAGAACGCCGAGAAGAAAGAAGGATCGGGCGCAAGAGACGCTGCTTTGATTCGGCCTGGCCCATAGGGCCCGGGGCGAAAGAATGGGGAAGTTCTTCTTCCAGCAAACGTTCATCGGATCAACGATCTCGCCATCGCCCCTTCGGGGCTCGTTTTTTGGGACCTCGTTTCCGGGGGTTCCCTTCGGTCACCCCCGGCTATGCGCCGCCGGCCCATTCGGGCCTCCAAACCACGGCGTCACGCACGATGCCACCACCGGGGGCCTCATCTACTACCTGACTACCACTGCCTTCTCTGCGCTCTTGTCCGCAATCCGCAACCTGCCTGCCGGCAGGCAGGTCCGCAATCCACAATCCACAATCCGCAATCCGCAATCATCCTTACTCGCTCTTCTGCTCGGCGACCTTGGTGCGATACTTGCTTATGAGGTCGCGGTAGCGTTCGCTCATCACTTTGGTGCGGAGTTGCTCGACCTTCTGCCTCTCACGGGGCGGCAAGGTCGACCAGTCGCCGGTCTCGTTGGTGTTGTGAGTCTGGCTTTGCACGGTCGGCCTGGCCACGGGGCCCGGAACCAAGGCGCTTACCTGGGCTGGATTGCTGGGCTGCTGCGTGCCTTGCGGCTTTTGGCCCTTGCCCTTGCCCTTGCCCTCACCTTCGCCCTCTCCCTCGCCGGGCTGAGGCTGGCGCTCTCGCGACTTGCCGTCGCCATTGCCGCCGCTCTGCTGCTGTTCCTCGGCCGTCTTTATCATGTCCGTGATGACCGCGATGATCTTCTCCTGCTTGCCCTGCGTCGCCTTGCCGCTGTCGCCCTTGTCCAGGCTGCCGCGGACCACGGCCATCTCCTTCTGAGCCCAGCCCAGCGGGTCGGTCGCGAACGTGGCGTAATCCTCGGTCTTGCTCTTGATCGTATTGAGGACTTCGTCGTCCAGTGTCAGCCCGTAGTTGGCCACCGCGTATGCGTACATCTGCGCGGCGTAGCTGAACCGCTGCATCTTCTCGTAGAGTGTGGCGGACTCGATGGCGGCGGCGGCGGCGAAGCTGATGCGGTCTCCCATCACCACCATGACCTTCTGGTATGCGTCGGTGGCGTCGGTGAGCTTGCCCTGCCCGGCCAGGGCGCGGGCGTAAAGCGTGTAGCGGGCCGCGTTGCGGTACGTGGCCTCCTGCACGTTGAGGTCCTTCTCGACGGACTTGGCGGCGTCCTCGGCCTTGCCGTCGGCGAGCAGCTTGACGGCCTTGCCGAACCGGTAGTCCGCCACGGCAAGGGCCTTGATAATGCGGTCGATGTTGTCCTTCTGCGTGTTCTTCGGGTCGCCGGTGAGGATAGTGACAGCCTTGGCGATGTCGGCCGGGTCGAGAAGAAGGTCCTCCTTGATCTCCTCGACGACCTGCTTGCGTTCGACTTCCAGGCGGCTCTTGACGGCGGTCTTGATGAGGTCCCGCACCTCGTCGTCACTCATGCTCTTCAGGAGCTTTTCGAGGTCTTCGCTGGAGCCGCTGTCGAAAGCCCTGGCCGCCGGTGCCGGGGCGTTGGCGTCGGCTGGAGCCGGGGCCGTTGCAGCCGGCGCGCCGCCAGCGGCGGCCTCATCGGCGGCCCATGCCGGCAGCGACGCCGCCAGGACCAACACCGCCAGAACCGCCAGGGCCGCGCCACACGCGCCTGCCTTGTCGCGAGGTTGCATTTCACGAGTCATCGCACATCTCCTTTGCCGTCAGAAACCGCTGGAGTCACCCTTGCCCTGGCCGCCGCCGGGGCCTGACTTGATCTTGTCGCCTAGTTGCTCCGCCATCTTGCGGACGTTCTCCTGCCGCCGGCCCAGCTTGCCGTGCTCGGCCTTGGCCTGGTCGGCAGGCAGCTTGTTGTCGACGACCTGCTTGTTCAGTTCGGACGTGCGGCGATTGATGGCCATCTCCATGGTGCGGATCATCTTCAGTTCGGCGATCGGCGGCACCAGCGGCTGCTTGCCGCCTCCGCCTCCCCCGCCGCCGCCGCCGTCGCCGCCGGCCTTTTTCCGCCGCTCGGCCAACTCCTTGCGGACGGCGTCGATCATGTCCTGGAGGGTGCGCTCGATCTCCTTCTGCACGGCCTGGGCCATCGTGCCCGGGTCCTGGGCGTCCAGCAGCTTCTGCACGTCCTGCATGTCCCCGCGAACGTCGCCGAGCACTTCCGTGAAGACCACCGACTGGCCCTCCTGGTTCAGGATCGCGCGGACGGACTCGACGTCCTCGGCAAGCTTGCCTTCGGAGCCGCTGAGCTCGGAGAGCTTGATCTGCTCGCCGCGGGCGAACGTAGAATCCGCGGTGCGCTTCTGGTCGGTCTCGCGGGTCGAGGCCGAAACCGCCTGCTGGCGCTCCAGCACCTTCTGGAGCATCTGGTCGATCTTCTCCAGTTGCTCGGCCTGGGCAAGCTGCTCTTCCTGCTCGATGGCCTCATTAAGCTCGTCGCTGGCTTTCTTCATCTCATCGAGAGCCTTCTTCTGATCCTCGTTGGCCTGGCCGGACTGGCCCTTGCCCAGCTTGCCGGCCGCCTGGCCCATCGACTTGGACGCCTGGCCCATGGGCTTGCTGCCCGGCATGTCGGCCTTGGCGGACATCTGCTTGCCGGTCTTGTCGGCCTGCTCGGCAAGATCGGACTGCTCCTTGGCCTGGGCCGCCGTGGGCTGCTTGGCCTTCTCCTCGATCAGCCGCTTGAGCTCCGCAACCGTGAGCTTCTTGGCCTCCAGTTCGTCCAGGGCCTGCTGCTGCTTGCCCAGGGCCTTGTCGCGGTCCTTCTGGGTGAGCTTTTCGGCCGCGCCCTTCATGTGCTCTTGGGCCTTGTCGAGGTTGCCGGACTTTTCGGACTTCCCGGCCTCGTCGGGTTTGCCGCCGGATTGGCCGGGGCTATTGGGGTCCATGCCGGCCTCCTTGGCGAGCTTATCGGCCGCGTCGGCGAGCTTGCCGGTCTTGTCCGCCAGGCCGCTCTGCTTTTCGGCCAGTTCGCCGCCGGGGTCGCCCTTGCCCGCGAGTTTGGCCAGGGCTTCCTCGACGGCCTTGTCGGCCTGCTTGAGGTCGTGCAGGGCCTGGTCCTGCGGATCGGTCGCCTTGGAGGCCTCGGACCTGCCCAGCGCGTCGGCGGCCTCTTTCATCGCGTCGACGGCCTTGCCGGCGCTGTCGGCGGCCGAACTCAGCGGGTTGGCGTCCTTGGCGTCCTTGACGCCGAGCCTGGCCGTCATGTTCGGGTCCGCGGCGGCCGAGGAAATCCGCTTTGCCAGCCTGGCGGTCTTGTCGCCCAGTATCTTCTGCAACTGGCCGCTTACGGGCAGCTTGTCGATGGGCGTGCTGGTCGAGGCGCTTCGCAGCGTGGTCTGCCTGGCGATGGCGTCCTTGATCTGCGCGCTGATGTCCGCAAGCTCGCGGACGGCTTCATCCGGCGGCGGCAGCTTGGAGGTCTTTTCCTTGAGGTCTTTCTGCTCGGCGACGATGTCGGCGAGTCGCTTGCCGAGGTCGTCCGCCTGCTTGCCGAACTCGCCGGACTTGTCGGCCAGGTTCGATTGCCGTTCGAGGGGCTTCTGCTTGGCCTGCATCTTGGCGATGGCTTCGCGGAACTCCTTCATCTGCCTGATTCGTTCGATGCGTTCGTCGAGGTCGAGGATTCCCAGCCTGAGCGTCTGGAGCACCTTTCGGAGTTCGCTGATGACCGCGGTCTGGGTGTTTGCCGCGGCGGCGGCCAGGCCATTGCCCAGGAGTTGGGCGACCTTTTCCATGTCCTCGGCGATGAACGCCCGCTGCGCCTGCGCGACGGCCTCGCGCAGGACCTTGGCGGTTTGCGGCTCGGCCTTGTCCAGCAGTTCGGCCAGTTCGATCATCTTGGCGGTGAGTTGCTCGAACTGGCGCTTGGTGAAGCGTTGCCTGGCGGCCTCCTCGACATTGGTGATTCCGGGCCTGGTTGCCGGCCCGGACGCCGCCTGTGCCGAAGCCGCCGACGGCGCCGCCAGCACCACGGCCGCCGCGGTTGCGGCCGCCCAAAAGGCCAGCCAGGTCCTTGTCGCCATTTGGTTGCGTGTCATGGCATTCTCCTATCGGGTCCCGCCGGCCCCTGGGGCCCCGGCGGGCCTCGTGGCGGGCGCGAAAACGGTGCCCATTTCGGTTTCCTGCTTCTTCTTCAGAATATCAAGCAATTCCTGCGACCACTGGATAATCAGTTGGAGCTTGTTGGCCATCTCCTGCTTGCTCTCGAGCTTCTTCATCTGCTCGAGTATCTCTTCCATTCGCGCCAGCAGTTCCTTCTGGAGCCCTTCGACGGCATCCGCCTGACGCTTGAGTTCCGCCACGGCCTCGACGCCCTGGGTGGCGCCCAGGGCGGCGCGAATTCTCCGCACGGACTCCTGAAGGTCTCTGAGAGGTTGGACGACTCCGGAGCGAATCTGTTCCCGCTCGGTGTCGGTTCCGATGCGGTTATATTTCATCTCCTCGACTATGGCCGCCAGCGTGTCGGCCGCCTTGGCGATCTCCGCGCCGACGCTCGCCTGGGCCGAGGCCGAGCTTGCAAGCTCGCGCCGGGCCTCGGCGTCGACCTTGCCGGCGCCGAAAATCGCCGCCGCGACGGACGTGCGGGCGCGGGCCGACTCCTGAAGCGCCATCGCCTGGATGAACTCCAGCAGAAGCTCCTTCTGCCGGCGGACGAGGTCCTCCATGAGGTCCTCGGGCTTGACCACGGTGAAGCTCATCGTGCCGCCCTGCCCGCGATTGGGGCCCCCAAACGACGCCGGCAGCGTGTCCTCGGCCCAGGCCGAGACGTAGATCGTCTGGTTGGGCTGGAACTTCATCGGCTCGATATTCAACTCGTGCGACAGGTTCACATCGCGCCCGGCGTCCGGCGGAAGGGCGACGGCAATGCTGTTGGCGTCATCGGGCTTTTCGCTCCGCGCCGCGCGGAGGGCCACCGCCGCGATGCCGTACTCGTCCCGCACGACAAGCCGCAGCGGAATGATGGCCTGGGGCGTTATCCGCGAGCCGACGCCGGACTTCCTCATGTCCACCGTGGGCGCGTGGTCCGGCTGGACCTGGAGCAGGTACTTGGCGCCGCCGCGGTTGACGTGCCCCTCCGCGTCGGTCAGGGCGAATCGCAGCACGCGGGCCTCGGCCTTGTTGACCGGCGGCAACTCGAACTCGCCGACAAACCACGCCTCGCCGGCCGGGGACGAGCCGGCGCCGGCGCCCGCGCCGGCACGGGCCTTGAGCTGCCCGGCGCTCTGGCCGTCGAGCTCGATCATCGCCGACGAAAGCGGCTTGTTCGACATCGCCTCGACCGTGACCCTCGACCCGGCCGGCAGGCTCAGCACGCCCGCCGAGCCGTCGTAGAGTTCCGGCCGCCGCATCTTGGTGTAGCCCGGCCTGACCACCGTGAACCGCACCTGGCGGAAGCTCGGCGGGTCGATCAGCAGCACCCGGTGGGGGCGGCGGGCGTCGCGGCGGTCGTCGCCGGCGACGGCGTAGAACTCGAACTCTTCCGGCACGGCCGGGAATATCTTGACGAACCGTTTGGGGTTGTCGGCCGCCGGCTCGATGCGTTCCTCGGTCCGCCCGATTCCCCGGTAGGTCGCGTGCAGTTCAGCGTACTGGGGAACGACGAGGCTCCTGTCCTCGACGCTGACGACGACGCGGAGGTCGTCGCCTCTCATGACGACGAAGTCGCCCTCGCCCTCGACGTGGACGTACGTCGCCTGTGGCCAGGGCACGTCGGCAAACAGGACGTTCCGCCAGAACCAGCGGTTCAGCAGGTCGCCCTGGAGGATCCCGAAGCCCAGCAGCAGCCCCAGGGCGCAGCAGGCGACGGACCACGACCTGAAGATTCCGCGTCGCTCGACGATCTGCCCGAACGGCAGCGGGCGGGCGATGGCGTTGGCCTCGGCGGCCATGTGGGAGATCATCGCCTCGCTTGCGCCGAGCGTTTCGGCGGCGCTTCGGCCGGAAAAGAGCACCGCGCTTATGAGGCGGTCGCCAAGCTGTCCGAAGCGGCCCTCGGCGAGCATTGCAAGGTCCGCCATGCCCATGGGCACCCGCAGGGGCGCCAGGAGGTTCCGCCAGATGACCCAGGCCACGCCCGCCAGCGCCAAGGCCATGATAGCCGCGCGCAGCGGGCGCTCCAGGCGCAGCAGATAGTCGAACGCCATCGTGCCGAAGACCAGCGCCACCGCCGCCACGACCGCCCAGGCCGCGCCCTCGACCGCCAGACGGCCCGTGAGCGAGCGGCGGAGTCTCGCGAGCTTCTCGCGGATGTCCGGATGAAGAAGGTCAGGTTGTCCAGCGTCTCTCATTATGTTGTTTCCGAACAGAAGGTCTTAGGGCCTATGACCATTCCTACGCCATGTTGTATTTCTTGCGCAATATCCACTCCGCCGTAAGGAGCAGCACTATCGTCAGCAGCATAAGGTTCGAGTTCCACAGTTCGCGGGGCGCCTCGCGGACGGCGGTCTTGCGGTCGTCGGGAATGAGTTTGGCAAGGTCGTCGGCGCGGTCGATCGTCCTGAAGTTTTCGGCCCGCGTGGCGAGGTTCTCCATGGTGGCGCGGTCGGCCTCGGTCCGCAGCGCCTCGGCCTTGGGCAGGTCGATGCGGATGGTCTTGGGCTGGACCTTGTTCAGGTCGCCCTTGAGCGCCGTCAACTGGAAGACGCCCGTCCTGGAGGCCCGCAGCGTGGCCTTGTAGCGCCCGGGCTTGTCCGGCACGGCCTTGCAGACGATCGTCTCGCTCTCGCCGCTCTGGGTGTCGATCATCTCGACGTTGAAGGTCTCGGCCTTCCACGCGTTGTAGTTCTCGTCAGAGGCCTCGACCTCGATGGTGATCCGCTCGCCGGCCGAGAACTGGTCCCCGCCGGCCGTGATCACCACCTGCTTGGCCCGCAGAGACGCCAGGTATCGCACGACGTTGTCCCAGAATGCCTGGTGCATCCGGCCTTCCTGGACGTATCGCCACCGCCAGGTCTCGTCGAAGCCGAGGTACAGCACCCGCCCCGTGCCGAACGGCAGGGTCGCCAGAAGCGGCTCGGGCTCGTTGCGGTCGGTGTGGCGTGCCGGGTTGGAGCTGACGGCCAGGACGCGGGCAGTCGGCTTGGCCTTGAGCACCGGGTGCGACCAGTAGATGCCCGGCAGGAGATCCCATATCTTGGTCGAGTCCGCCACCGTCGAGGCCAGCCGCGTGATCGGATGGTCCAGGCCGTAGTCCGTGAGCCGCACCGGCCA
>Ga0315279_10011670_pt1 | contig 10119 bp, 14 predicted proteins | sample YL17G06_20_MG_FD_203694 | JGI IMG/M metagenome (GOLD analysis project Ga0315279, IMG submission 203694) | Sediment microbial communities from Yellowstone Lake, YNP, Wyoming, USA - YL17G06_20 | ecosystem: Environmental > Aquatic > Freshwater > Lake > Sediment | place: USA: Wyoming | collected...
GACAGGATAACCTTGGGCTCTCTCCGAGGACTGCAAAGCACCATAAACAACGCAAGGGATCGGAGCTGGCTTCCCTACCTTGATGAGCGGTCAAACTGGGGCAAGAAGGTTGCATTTGCGACTCGAAAGGAGATGTACGAGTCAGTCATCAAGCGACTAGGGAAGGATTTCAACTACAGGGATGTCGCACTCTGCAAGGAGACTGTTGAGATTTGGGAAGAACTCGGCATGGACTACAGGAAGGTCAGGTGCAACTGCACCCGTTAGAAGCCATTCAAATCCTTTGCTTTTCCCTCTAAGACTCTCACAGCATGTTGGACGAAGTCACCACTAGTCGAGGCAAGGCGCTTTTTCAGATTCTCGACACTCGTGACGTATCCCGAACCACCTTGCGTCTCCCTCGTTGCGAAGATCAATTCGTAGTAGTAGCCTTCCCCGCTCCTAACAAACATCTCCACAACATTCTTCCTGTAACGCCTGAGTTTCTGTATGAAATTCCTCATTAGATCATCAAGATCTTCGGATTTCTTGACAACGTCCCATCCGACCATGTTGGCAAGGGTTTCTTCATCAGCGCTACTCCATCGGGCTCTGCCTTGAACTCTGGCCAAACCAGGGCATATGAAAGTGATCCAGAGGTCCCCCTTCTTCTGGAGCAGTAGCTCTAGATTCTCCCAACCGAAGCCCTTGATTCCTTCGTAGTCAATGAAGGCGAGGTAATGCATGTTCTTAGACTCGATGTCATCAATGACCTGGCCAATCTTCTCATCGGCATTCCCTCTGACCACATGGAGATGATCGTTTGAAACGAACTTCGCCATTCGCTCCTTTAGTGCCTCACAGAATTCCCTCTTGATCTCCACAGCATAGAATTCGTGGAACGGTCTTCCATCATAGTGAAAGTTGGCAGCTGTCGGTGTCGAGCCAGCAAGAGGCGTTCCGGTCTCTCGTATGAGGTCAACTCCAGAACCAGCGAAAACATCCAGATACGCACGCCCGTTGAATCCTAGCCTGTGCAATCTCTTGTCGTCCATAATCCTGGTATAGATATCAACGTAGTTCTTCAGGGCACAGAGTTTCAGTGCAGTCCAAGCTCCAAACTCGTTGTAGACCTCTGGTTGATGCCCAACGCATATCTGGCCCAGGGCCATCAGCTGTGACACATGACTCTTCGTCCACTCGTAGTCATCAAGTCTACGCGGCACGCCATTCTCCTCCAATCGTATTCGGTCCGATTCACAGCTCGGGCCAGCGTTACGTATGCGATCCAGACTTATCTGGTGGTAGTTAAGCCTATCTCCGCGAGCCCTTCTTAGAACCCCGGTCCACACTGGAATATTCGTCCGGTTCGTGACTCCAAAACTTCTGCTTGAGGTCCTCAACGGCGTAGTCGTAGCCATTCTCGTTGGCCCACGAGACAAATTCCTCGGCCCCAGAGAAGGTTCTTCCGAAACGCTCTTCTGCCAGAGGATGCTTCATGACTGCCTCGTACTCTCGTCGGGACAGCCTTCCATCGTCCAGTAGCCTATGATGTGTGTTGGGAAATCCGGGTCGTCGACATTGATCGCAACCGTGGCGAGTGGTTCCCGCTCCTTCGCGTCAATTAGGGGTCTCATAATCCTCGTGTACATTTCGTGGCTGTACGTAGCCATAGCCCGAATGGTTGTGACCTCCGAACTCAACATGACAGCAATCTTTTTCCTACGAATCCTTCGTCCGATCCATTCAGTTATGGGGGGCCGAGAAGACCGATGGCAAAGCCAAGAGCCACGAGCGCAGCTCCAAGCAAGAAGTCTTCCCACGACGCAAAGATCGTCATCGTATCTCACCCGCCCAGACGGCCAATGGCCTGCTGTCGAATTAAGGGTTGCTGTGGAAGCCCCTGATTGTATTCTATTCACTCTGACCGTCTCGACGCAGCTCTATATCGCCGCAGACTGATACCAACAGATTGGAGGATATGCCATGGCTCAGGCATTCGAGTACACTCTTGTAGGCGATCCCGCGGGGAAGTTGGAGCAGATCAAGGCGGCTGCTGCTGCGAAAGGCGTGATGTTCAGCGGAGATCTGAATTGTGGGCAATTCTCTGGCAGGGGGCTCACTGGAACTTACAGTATCAGCGGCTCGACAATCACTGTGACGATCACGACGAAACCCTTCATTGCTTCCTGGGCTTACATTGATTCTCAGTTGCGAGGGTTCATTGAGGAATAGGCACCCCAGAGGTGGTCCGGCGACGGAGACACAGCACGAGGATTTGGTCAAGCACATATTCCGCGAGCTGCAGGATCTCGGGCTTGTGCGCCCAGGTGAAAGACTCGTTTCGCTCGGAGGGGAAAGCACAAAGGGCTATCCCAACTTCTGCGCTGGCAAAATCCACCACAGGACCATATACTACAGGCTCGGCAATGGCTCGTTTGATGCGGATAGCCTGAGATTCATCTTGCTCCACGAACAACGGCACTTGACAGGATTTCGAGATTGGTTTGCTTATCTGTCTATCGGGATTGCCTGGGCTATGATCTTCGCCTACCTGCAATCTGCTGTACACTTGCTACCACAATGGTCATCGCCGCTTGTTCTGCCTGCTACATGGTACTGCTCCATGCCATTCCTTAGAATGGGCGAAACGCGCTCCGACCTATGGGCGGCGCGACAACTGAAGACGAAGTTCGGCATCGACCGACCCTCTCGAGTGGCCTCGAAAGCTTTGACATGGCCGCCTCTCCCGATGACCCGCGCGAGGCAGGTGCTCCGTTTCCTCGTTCGGAGAGTGCTTCATACGAATTACTATCAGTCAGTGAAAGACCGTGTTGCGCGAATCGCGAGAGACGTCGATGACCACAAATGAGCAAATCTAGATCAACGGGATGTTTCCATCAATTTGGTCTCAGGCACAAGGAAGGTTTATTGTTGCCTAGACCTATGCCAGAGCATGACTAGAAATGGGCGAGGTAACAGAGAACACAATCAACGATTTGGTCGCTGACTATCTCCGCCGGAAGGACTTGCAGGTGACGACGCAATATTCGGGTCACACAGGCCAAGGCAGACAGCAACCCGACTTCATCCTTAGGAACTCTGGAATCATATTCGGCGAGGGCGAGTGGCAATCGAAGTTCCTGAAGGGCCTCAAGCAGGCTCATGATTTCACGAATCTTCCGGGTGCGACCGGATCATTCGTGCTTGCGTACCCAGACGCGATGAAAGACGCCATTGCGAAGCGAATCAGAGACTCTACGGCCTCGGAGTCAGCGCTTCAGGGATTCAAGTTCAGGGGACTCATGCTAATCAAGGGAGCCAGAGCGGAGTTGTTTTACGGTCCAATTGATGAGGCCGCCGAATGGATTAGAGATGGGGTCCAGCATAGGCCTAGGAAGGAAGATGCTGGCGCGTTTGTCACGCTTATGAGGGACATCGTCGAGGAACTCTCCGGTTACCTTCCAACTTCGGGAGATTATCCGACTTTCTTCGAGCATATCATCGCCACGATGCCAAAGCACGCAGGGGAATTGGATACCGCCAAAAGGGCAGCGGCCTACCTTCTTCTAAATCAAGTCGTCTTCTATCGGATCTTGAGCAAGGAGAAATACCCAAGTCTCGACCCGAGCCTCCTTGAATCACCTGGCGATCTACATGCGCACTTCTTCGAGAGGGTGCTTGAAGATGATTATGCTGCGATTTTCTCAAGCAATGTCGCGTCGCTTTTCCCAGGTAGATCACTGCCTTTCATCAGAGATCTCATTAGTTATGTGAACTTGATCCAGCCTGAGTCTTTCACCAGAGATTTGCTTGGTAGCATATTTCATGAGCTCATCCCCGGCAAAGTGAGGAAATCAGTGGCTGCGTTCTACACCAATCCCGAAGCTGCTCGACTTCTCGCCAAGCTGACAATTGACGATCCCTCTGCTACTGTGGCGGATTTCGCCTGCGGATCAGGGACTCTCCTTATGGCTGCATATGAACGAAAAGCAGAGCTCTTGATTGATGCCGTAACTGAAGCGGATCACAAACGTTTTCTCGAGCATGAGATCACAGGCTGTGATATCATGCCGTTCGCCGCGCACCTTGCCGTGGTTCAGCTAGCCTTGCGTCAACCCAGTTTCTTGACAGATAAAGTAAGAATTGCAGTCCAGGATTCGACAACACTCAAACCGGGGACATGGATCTCCCCTCTCCAATCCTCGCTTCCACAGGGTCAGTCGAACTTGCATATCTTCGAAGAGGACAATCTCGCCAAGCACAAGATCAAGAGAGGCGCTATCTCAGGACAGGGGAAGGGGCACTCATTCAAGCTTGAGAAGCTAGATGCTGTCCTGATGAACCCTCCGTTCACCAGGAAGCAATTGATTGGCAAGGATTACAGGAAACTGCTGACAAGCCACTTCCCCGACTACGCTACCTACGAGAGCAAGGAGCAGAGTCTGTTTGGATACTTTGTGTTCCTTGCAGACCGTTTTCTCAAGCCTGGAGGAAGAATGGGATTCGTACTTCCCGCAACCTCGATACGCCAGATGAGTTCCGAAGGTATGAGACAGCTCATACGCGACAGATACGATCTGGAGTACTTGATCTTGAGCGGCCATCGAATGGCCTTCTCCGAAGATGCAATGTTCAATGAAATACTGTTGGTAGCAAGAAAGAGAACCGCGAAATCGAAGCCCGGAGGCACCTTCGTGCTTGCCACAGTCAGACAAAAGCCAACCCTGGATAACATGGCAAGATTCGTGTCCATGCTCAAAGACACGCTCTCATCATCTGAACCCAGGACAGTCGGCAACGGGGTTATCTCAAATGAGTTTCTCTCTTACCGGACGGGGTCTCGCAAAGAGTTGGATTCAGTGGATTGGCTCTCACTCTTGCCTGGGGAAGAGAAGATCGGTGTTGACCTTTCATCTGGCAGGCTATTCAATTCACTTCAGGGCGTCGTGGGCGAAGGTGGCATCATTCAGGGCATCCGTTTTGAAGGCTCCAGCGATTACGTCAACGTGAAGAACACTCTAGTCTCAAGCAAAAGACCAGTCGGTACTCGTTTGAACTGGGTGATCGTTGATGAGAATCCAGATTCGACTCGAGCTAGAAGTCAGACATCAGGCGCGGAAATCGAGATTCCCAAAAGAGTATTGAGACCCGCATGCAGGTCTCCTGCTGGGCTGCTAACCATGGAAATCACCGAGCCTCCAGACTTCGCAGTGGGAGGGCGATTTGAAGGGGATGGACCCTTTTGGAACGATTCAGATCCTGACGCAGTGGTTTCCAAGCGAATCGATCACTTCAAGAGCAGAGAAGGTCGTCTCCTGATAGCTGGGCGCAACCACATAGACCTGGTGAGTGAGGGAACGCACTTCCTGGCTTTTTGTTCCCGCGAGCCCCTGATACCCACATGGAGCTTTTGGTCGGTGCGGGTGAACGACTCTGACGATGCGAAGATTCTTTGCCTGTGGCTGAACTCGATTTTCGCAATCACACATCTGTATGATATTCGCATTGTTGGCACAGGCATCTATGTCGGTTGGCTGAAGGCGGACCTCTTGAAGTTGCCAGTCCCGGATCTCTCAAGGCTGCCAGTCTCCTTGAGAAGGGAAATGCTTTCGCTTTTCGACGAACTGGGGAGGACACCATTTCCCTCGCTTCTTGAGCAGTTCAAGACCAGGACACCAGGCCGAATGATGCTGGATAGAACGGTTGCATCGGCACTTGGACTCGACCATCTGGCAGCTGATGACGAGATGCTGCAATTGTATGACCTTGTTGTTGAGAAGCTGGAGGCCCTAAGGGAGACACACTCAGGGTAGAGATCCCTGCAACGGAACGGATCCATCATCTCTATTGCTGTCAGGTGAAGAGTACTTTCGTTCATCGAGGGGAAAGGTCTTTAGAGGTGTCTGGCGAGTTAGACCCGAGCCTTGACTCATAGAGGTTTTGCTCATGGATAAGCACATCGTCATAACTGAGGGAATACATGTGAAGGATAGTGTGAAGGTCGACGTTGATCGGCACTGGAATGAGGCCCGGCTGGCCTTTCTCGAGGTGACGATCTCGGTGTTCCTTTCCGCCTACTTCTATCAGATTTCGATGAGACGGCCATCCGGCCTTCTTGAGGGCATAGCCGATGCTTTGGTCGCATTCGTTTTCGCGCTGGCCATGACGATAGTCATATTCCTGTTCTTTCGTGGAAAGAAGGTTCGAAGCAGGGTGCTCGGAGCTATCGACTGGGTGTTGGGCGGACAGCAATAATCCTGGGGCTCATTACCGTCTGATTTGCTGCCTATCAGACCACAGCCACCACGCCTTTGCGGCACGGCTTGTGGAATATGCCCAGCAACTCGTTATCGGTCTTGTAAAGGAGCTTCAGCAAGCTGAGATACTTAGCGTCGACATCGTCACCACAGATTATCACGAACACCCAGCCCTCTCTTCCCCGCCGATAATTCGCAATCTGACCGGTGAGCGTATTGTACACTTGGGAGGACTTCAGTCCCTTCTTGAGTTCGATCACGTCTTTCTTCAGGCCGCCAAGACCGCCCCGCTCGATGGCAATGTCAGCCCGCTGCATCCCCCGCCCGCCCTGTGGATAGATGTGCATTCCAGGCAGAGATTTCCTCAGATAATCTAGCAGCAGATCTTCCCATTCTTTCTCAGTAGCGGGTTCATTTCGATGGCCCTTGGGCTTCGGTTTCCATTGATCCAGGAGATCGTGCATGGTCTCCTTCGGCATCACGAGATACCAAGCCTTTCCCAGATTGCCACCGTGCCCTGATTGCCACCGTGCTCTATGGAGTTTGCGCTCATCACACCAACCGAATGGCGAGAACACGCGAAGCCCCCTGGTGAAGAACCCACTTCTCTGCGCTGATCACGAGCCGTGTAGGAACAGGATCGCGGATCAGATCCGCCGCGAGGATCACCTCGGCCCGAGCCTCCCCGTCGCCGACCTCGAGCTCGAGAGGCTGCCGGCACCGCCCCGCCTCTTTCGCGCGCATGAGCGGCAAGGTTATTGCCGTGCTGCCGCCCAGCAGCCTCACGCCATGTTGTATGGCCTGCTACGCCGCGCCCTCGTTCCGCACGTATGGTTGGCTAGAAACACCGCGCACCGTACAGCCCCTGAGGATAGGTCTTCACCTCTTCAACCTTCATTGCTTTCTCTTCCAAGTCGCTGAGCAACGAGCCCAGACACAGGGGACATGGCGGTATCTGAACAAACGCGGGTTCGAACGTACAAAGCTCCCCAACCCGACCACTCTCACCCCTTCTCAGCGGCGAGAGTTGCTCGCTTTGTTCGAAGAGCTGCGCGGAGTGGCGTTCCCAAGCCTCCTCGAACAGCTGAGGACTTCATTCGAGGGACGACGCAAGCTCGACGCGGCCTGGTTGTCCGTACTCGGCGTAGCTGAGAATGATCAGGGGCCGGTTCTCGAGGTCATGCATCGCTACCTCTACGAGACGCTGGAGACCCTGCGTCGGACGATGGCGAAGGACTAGCCCGAATGCTACATGCATGCGGCATCGGCCTAGCGAACCAAGCCCGTCGTTGCCTGCCGTGATAGGTCTCGCGACCTGGCCAGCAAGAAACCCTACTTCCGTTCGAGCACGAACTGAAGGAGTGCCAGGAACCGGGGTATGGGAACAGCTCCTTGTGCACGACGCGCCCTTCTGGCCCTTGCCCGGAGGTCGACAAATCGTTCACTCCATCTCGACCCATGTGTTCACGAGGAGGAGGCTCGTGGCGACATAGAGGACCCTCGGCTGAGGGTCCTTCGTGGACGTGCGAACGCGACCACAACAATCGGGTCGCCGTCCCCCGAGTCGAAATCCTCGAAGGTGGCATCGACAAGATGTATGAGGCTCCCCGGCCGCCTGACCCACTCAGGACAGAACAACAAGTGACCATCCTTGGTGCGGAAACAGCAGTTCCTGCGGAGCCAAATCGGGAGTGCCTTCAACAGCAGCTCTCCTTTCTCACCCGCGATGATTCCTTCGCACCTTGTTAAGAGAGGAGAAACGTCGTAGAGGAGTTCACGCCGCCTTCCCTTTTTGGGCTTGGCAGCATCAGGACTCCCTAGCCCCCCTCTGCCTCCAAAGGATTCTCCAACACCCGACCCAGCGCTCTTCCGTTTTGAAATCAAACCTGCATCGACAAATCTCCGGAGGTCCCTTGTGAATTGCTTCCTGCATTCAATGAGTTTCTCGGGATCCTTTTTCTCGGGAATTCGTTTCTTGCGAACATAGTCTGACTTCTCGGCGACATCCCATAGGTCGCTGAACGCGAACATGGTCGGGTTTTCGTGACTGGAGGGAGAAGATGATGCGGGTTCCTCCTCGTCTGATTCTAGCGTCTTCACGAGCATCTTCAGATTCGCCATCTCGCGTTCTCGGACTGTGTCGAGTAGCCGGGTCACGAATCCATTCAATCGGTCGATGCTCTTCCGTCGTGCGCGTCTGTAGATGTCCCGCATGACTGATGAGGAGTCGACAGTTGACGACGGAGCTGATGGTTTTAGTGACAATTTACTCCCTTCGTCTACACGAAATGGCTCCTCCAGTATAAGTAATTAAATGACTGTGGATAGTTCGAAAGGAGGACACATGACCGCTATCACGGTGTCGATTGACACACGGCTACTGGAACGGATAGACGAACGCAGAGGCCTCGTCTCGAGGAGCGCTTTCATCAGATCGCTCATCGAAGCAGGCCTGGGATATTCAGAAAAGGACGGTGTGGGTAGCACACCCCCTCGATGAGCAACCTGCTGGGGAGGGCAAATGGAATATGACTAGCACGCCTGTGGCGTTTCCAATTGTGATGCTCCCTCTCCCTCGTTTCCTGACAGACAACCAACCAACCAATAGAAAGGAAAGGAAGGAAGGAAAAAGGTGTGATGAGCCGGTTCAGGGTACTCAGTACACACTTTCGGGTACTGACTCAGTACCCTGTTTTGGCCTCGCCACACTTTTCACGAGCGAGGGTACTACCCCGATGGGCTTCGGGTACTACCCTATCCGTCCTTGGGTCATCTTCGGAGGTGTGAGTCGTGCCTGCACGCAATAGAATACAGATGTGTCTCGACGACCACGAGATGGCCTACATCGAAAGGATAGCAAAGGTGCGCAGGATACGGATCTCAAGGGCCGCGCGGCTCTGTGTGCAGGCAGGAATGAGGAATGACAACGACGGGTTGTCGGTCCTGTTGAAGATGGAGATCTCGGCGCGCAAAAATCGAAAGGCCGAACTCGAAGAAGAGCTGTCGAAAGCCACGAAGGAATATGACCGCTCAGTCCACGATCTCGAACAGATAGCAGAGCAAGAGCACCAAGCTGAAGCGACTGCTCCTAGCAGGCCGATCTCATCCCCGTCGCTGTCGACAACAGATGACCCGAAGCCTGCGCAGACCGCAGAGGAACGCTGGCGCGTGAAAGTAAGGTATGTCCTGAACCCGTCTGCCAGTATGCTCAAGGAGGACAAGGAAAAGGTCGAGAGAGGCGTAGTCGAGACTGCCGGACGCCATCCGGATTGGATAGACAGGTTGCCCGAAGGACAACCGGCCGCGCTTCGAGAGAAGATGGCCGCGTGGAAGGGGCGAAAATGACCGACGAAACCCCGACAACCTTCAAGGTGTCGGAGATCCATGTCCAGTCTGGTAGCCAGGATGGGGAAAACTGGCTACCGGAGAAACAACATGAACCCGAGTTTGAACCCCGCTCGGGGACGAACGGCAGCGGAGACAACACCAAGGCACTCGAAGGGGACGACTCTCCCCTGAGAGTTTCCGAAGTGATGGAGCGTTTCCGACAACAGACTCGAACTAGGTTGAAAGGCGATTCGGCAGAGGAGTATCTACGGGCCTTCAGGCGGTTTGCCAAGAACGCGAACCTCGAATCTTACACGCGTAGGCAACTGAGCGGTCCCAAGGGCCGCATGCTGATACTAGCTCATCTGGACAAGTTGCCGAAGCTTTCGTGGCGCTGGACCGTGGCTGCCTTGAAACCGGTCTGGACCTACGGCTTGAACTTGCCCTGGCCGGTCGACAGCAAGCGGGACCTGCCAAAGCTTCCCGGAGTGAGACGGGGACAGAGCCCGCCCGATGCTCAGGTCAAGACATGGGCCAAGGCGTTGGCGAACGA
>Ga0315279_10011671_pt1 | contig 10119 bp, 7 predicted proteins | sample YL17G06_20_MG_FD_203694 | JGI IMG/M metagenome (GOLD analysis project Ga0315279, IMG submission 203694) | Sediment microbial communities from Yellowstone Lake, YNP, Wyoming, USA - YL17G06_20 | ecosystem: Environmental > Aquatic > Freshwater > Lake > Sediment | place: USA: Wyoming | collected...
AAGCACCGGGATTCCGCCCGACAGAATGCTGATCTCGGCGACCCACACTCACTCCGCGCCGCCCCTGATGGGCTGCCTGGGCACCGACGCCAATCCGGAATACACCCAGTTGGTGGAAGCTCAGCTCGTCAAGGCCATCGAAGGGGCCGTGAAGAACCTCGCGCCGGCTCGGGTCGGCTGGACCGTGGTCCAGGATTTCGAGCACACTCATTGCCGGCAATGGATCCTGCGGTCGGACCGGGTGCGCAAAGACCCGTTCGGCGAGCTGACCGTGCGGTCGAACATGCACCCCGGCTACCAGAACTCGGATTTCGTGGGGCCGGCTGGTCCGGTTGATCCCGCTCTATCCATCCTGGCCTTCCAGTCGAGGGAGGGCCGCCCGCTGGCGCTGCTGGCCAATTACTCGATGCACTACGTCGGCGCGCCTGCCAAGGTGGTTTCTCCCGACTACTACGGCCCCTTTGTCGAGAACCTCGAGCGGCTGATTGGGGGGCAGGCCATGATCTCCCAGGGAACCAGCGGCGACCAGCACTGGATGGACTACAGCCAGCCGCGAAAGGACATGAATCCGAAGCTGTACGCGGATGCCCTGGCCAGCCTCGCCCGTGAAGCTTACAAGAAGATCGAATACCGGGACTGGGCGCCGCTCGCCATGGCCGAGAGGAAGCTCAAGCTGACCCGCCGTGTCGCGGGTCCGGAACGTTTGGCCTGGGCCAAGGAGATCTTCGCGCAGATGGGAAACGCCCTGCCGCGCAACCAGCAGGAGGTCTACGCCCGCGAGCAGGTCCTGATTGCCCGAGAGCCCGAGCGCGAATTGAAACTGCAAGCGCTGCGGATCGGAGATCTGGGCATCGCCGCGATTCCCGATGAAGTCTTCGCCATCACCGGCCTGAAGATCAAGGCGCAGAGCCCGCTCCAGCCTACCTTCAATATCGAGCTGGCGAACGGAGCCGAGGGCTACATCCCGCCTCCCGAGCAGCACAAGCTGGGCGGCTACACCACCTGGGCCGCGCGCACGGCTGGGCTGGAAGTCAACGCCGAGCCCAAGATTCTGGACGCCGTGCTGGGCTTGCTCGAGGAGGTTTCCGGCCGGCGGCGGCGCGCCATCATCGGCAAAAACGGCGCGTACGCCAAGGCCCTCCTGGCCGCCAAGCCGCTGGCGTATTGGCGCTTGGACGAGTCGAGCGGCCCGATCGCACGCGACGCCACCCGACGCAAGCGCCATGCCAGTTACGAAGACGGGATCGCTTTCTATCTGGAAGGTCCCGCGTCCCCGGCTTTCTCCGCTGAACAGATCAACCGGGCGCCGCATTTCGCCGACGGACGGATGAAGGCCAGCATCCAGGGAGTGCGTGACCGCTACAGCGTCGAGTTGTGGTTTTATAACGGCTTTCCAGTTGATGCCCGGCCCGTCACCGGCTACATGTTCTCGCGGGGCTCCGACCAGCTCGCAATCGGCGGAACCGAGCGCGCCGCGGGCAGGCTCCTCTTCGCGCATGCGGGAGGCGTGCTGGAAGGAACCACGCCGATCGCTCTGAGAACCTGGTACCACGCGGTGCTGGTGCGCGACGGCGGAAGCGTGCGCCTCTACCTGAATGGGAATTCCGCGCCGGAGATTTCCGGCAAAGCTGCCCCGGCCCCGGCTGCGACGCAGGTATTCATCGGCGGCCGCGAGGACAATGTCGCGAACTTCGAAGGCAAAATCGACGAAGTCGCGATCTTCAGCCGCCCGCTTTCGGCGGCCGAGGCCGCCAGGCACTACGCAGCCGCAGGTCTGCGCTGACGCCGGCCCCTCAGAAGTGCTCCAGGCTGAAGGTGGCCGGCTTCATGTTCCACGCCTGGAGCGAACGAAGGGTGGCCGTGCCGTTCCGGGCCAACAACTCGAGGCCCTGGTCTGCCGGCTCGCCAGCCAGCGCGATGAGCATGGCGCCCGCTCCATCGTTGGCGTAGACCTCCATCAGCCGCTTATCCAGAAACACACGCAGGTGCAGCTTCTTGTCGCGCCCGACATACCCTTTCCGGCTCTCCACGGTCAGCATCCCGCTTCCGGGTTCGAAGGCGATTTCCGTCGCGCGCTTTCCGTCGGAAGAGCAACGCACCCGGAGCCCCACGCTCCGGGCGGTGGTGATCTCGAAGGTCACGTCCAGTTCGAGGCAATCTCCGGAGGCCTTCTCTCCCAGGGGCACGGTCTTCTTCTCCAGGAGCAGGTTCGCCATCGAGCTGTCCGGACCGCGCAGGGTTGCGAGCGCCGGCACGGGGTTCTGCCGCAAGTGCCCGTCTGCACCAATCGTGAGCACTCGCGGCAGCGCCATGGCCGAGTTCCATCCTTTCTCGGGAGGGGTATTCGTTCTCGCCCAGAGCCACAGAATGCACTGGCCCCGGTCGTCGAAGGACACGTTGCTGGCGTAGTCGTCGCCCGGGTCGAGAACCCCTTGCGTCTCCGGAATGAAGCGGTTCCTGGCCAAGTCGAAGTCACCGACGAAATACTCCACGGGCCGATGCGGCGAAATCAGCAGCACCCACTTCCCATTCAGCTTGAAAAAGTTCGGGCATTCAATGTTCCGGACGCTCCGGTCGGGGTGGCGGAAGATTGGTCCCAGGTGTTTCCACTGTGTAAGCTGCCGGTCCTGCGCCTCGTAGAGTTGCACCGCCGCATGCCCGCCGCGCGCATCGAGATTCCCTCCCGTCACCATGAACGTGCGCCCGGCCTCCCGAAACAGGAAAGGGTCGCGCCAGGAGTCAACCTTGAGAGAGCCGTGGTGTTTGAGGCTGACCACCGGGTTGCCGGGGTACTTCTCCCAGGTGATCAGATCGTCGTCGGTGGGGAGAGCGAGCCACTGCTCCGGATCGCGCTGGCCGATGCTGGTGTAGAACAGCACTGGCCTGCCGTCCGGGCCTGCGATGGCGCCGCCTGAGTAAACGTGCTCTTCCCCCCTCTCGAGCGAGGGCCAGAGCGCGATGGGAAGGTGTTCCCAGTTCACCAAGTCCCGGCTGCGCGCGTGGCCCCAGTGCATGTGACCCCACTTGGCTTCGTAAGGGTTGTGCTGATAGAAGAGGTGGTGCCAGCCGCGGTAGAAGACAGTGCCGTTGGGATCGTTGTTCCACTGGGCCGGGGGCCGGAAGTGGTAGACGGGCCGGTCCGGATCGGCCTGGGCTCTGGGGATGGCGGCCTTTACGGCCTCGATGGCCTTTGCGATGGCAGGGTTCGACTGCGCGCCCCGCGCGAAGCCCGGCTTCCAGAAGGCCGCACCCAAGGCGCCCGCAGACATTTTGGCAAAACTGCGTCGAGTGGTTGTCATGGAACGCCCGCCCCCTACAGCCGCCAGGGGCTGCGCATGTTCCGCGACAGCAGTTTCTCGGCCTCGGGATCATTCAGGATCCGCTGATTCGCCGGATCCCAGCGGATCTTGCGGCCCGTGAGCATGGCGATCTGGCCCAGCCAGCCCGGCGTGGCCGAACGATGGGCCACCTCGGCAGGAGTCAGCGTTACTCTCCTCGATTTCACGCACTCGATGAACTGCCCGTAGTGGTTGCTGGACTTCACCAGATGGATCTCTTCGGGCTTGATCTCTGAGGTCAGCAGGCTGGCGGGCTCCGCCTCGATGCCGCGCCGGTCTACCCAGATCCATCCCTCTTCGCCGATCCACTTGGCGCCCCCGCGGATGTCGCTGTGGCCCCCGGCAATCACCATGCTGATGCCTTCACGGTACTGGGCCGTGATTCGGTAGCGCTTGGCGGAGTTCCAGAGTTCCTCCCTGGGCGGGTATTCGCCCTGCCCTTCCAGTTCGAGCGGGCCGGTCTGGTCGAAGCCCAGCCCCCAGTGCGCAATATCCAGGTGGTGGCCCACCCAGTCCATGAGTTGCCCGCCGCCGTAGTCCAGGTTCCAGCGCCAGTTCCCATGGCAACGGGCCTCACAGTAGGGCGCTTCCGGCGCCGGCCCCAGCCAGCGGTCATAGTTGAACGTGGCCGGCGGTTCGGTGACCCCCAGCTTGTCCTGCATCTTGCCGTAGTCCTTGGGGCCGCCGGGCAGTCCAACTTCGACCCGCCGGACCTTGCCGATGCGGCCGTTTCGCACCAGCTCGCACGCCCGGTGAAACTGCTCCCGGGAGCGTTGCCAGCTTCCGGTCTGCCACACCCGGCCGTACCTTCTGACCGCTTCGCAGATGGCCAGGCCTTCGGCGAAGTTGTGCGCCAGCGGCTTCTCGCCGTAGATGTCCTTCTTGGCCCGGGCGGCGAGCACCGCCACGATGCCGTGCCAGTGGTCCGGGAACGCGATGCTCACCGCGTCAATGTCCCTGCGCGCCAGGATTTCTTCAAACGCGCGGTAGGTTGCGCAATCGCTGTTTCCGTACCTCTTGTCAACCCGGTCTTTGCCGGCCTTCAGACGCGCGTCATCGACGTCGCACACGGCCACCAGTTGCGCCTCCGGGATCTTGGTGAATTCGTCGATGTGACCTGTTCCCATCGAACCCGCACCGAAGGTGGCCAGTGCGACGCGGTCGCTGGCCGCGACAGCGCCGTTAAGCCCCAGTGCGGAGGCTTTCACAATGGTGGGGAACCCCAGCGCGGTCACGGCAGGGGCGCCCAGGCAGTGGAGGAATTGTCGGCGGTTGTTCATAGTTCCGGTATTCAAGTCTACGAGAAGAAGGCGCCCGGATGCCAGGGGGAGGGCCGGAAGAACCCTCCCGCTTCGGCGAACGCCTCAAACCACACTGGACCGGCTTGCGGCGGCGGAAGCAGGTGAAGGAAAGTGCGCGAGGAACCGGGCTGGAACCACCCCAAGCGAGGCGCTCTCGTGTATGATCGTTCTGATCGCAATGACGATGGCCGGCGGCGGCTCACGCACTTTCGACAGCTTGCGGCTATTTTGGAAAGGGGAAGTGGAGAATGATTAAGGTAAGCGTGATGTGTCCGAACAGCGAAGGTAGCACGTTCGACATGGCGTACTATTGCAGCCGTCACATGCCCCTGATTCGGGAAAAGCTTGGAGCGGCGCTAAAGGGTTCTGCTGTGGACCAGGGGATCGGGGGCCCAGAACCCGGATCGCCCGCACCCTATCTGGCCATAGGCCATCTCTTGTTCGAGTCGGTGGAAGCATTTCAAGCCTCGTTCGGACCCCATGCGCAAGCAATCTTGAGTGACATCCCGAACTACACGAACACCCAGCCCACGATTCAGATCAGCGAAGTGAAGATGTAGCCTGGCCTGACCAATCCTTCGAGCGGACTGGCCAAGCTCGCCGCGGAACTCGGTATCGTCAGGCAGAGATTCGGCCGCTGCACGCTGGAGATTGCGAATCGGTACGTCAGGAATCTGGGAAGATAGTGCTTATGCCGGCAAACCCATACCTGCTGTGCGCTTTGACACTGTCCCTGATTCCGGCCAGCCAGGCCGCGGCGGTTCGAAAGGCGCTGATCGTGGACGGCCAAAACAATCACGCCTGGAAAGACACCACGCCGGTGTTGAAGAAACTGCTCGAGGATTCCGGCCTGTTTCAGGTGGATGTCGCCACCTCGCAGCCCAGCCGCGGCGATATGAGTTCGTTCCGGCCCAATTTCTTCGGCTATGACGTGGTAGTCTCGAACTACAACGGCGAGGACTGGCCGGCGGAAACGCAGAGGGCTTTCGTTGAGTACGTCCGCTCGGGCGGCGGCCTGGTGATCGTGCACGCCGCGGACAACTCGTTCCCGCAATGGAAGGAGTACAACCAGATGATCGGCCTGGGCGGGTGGGGCAACCGCGACCAGAATTGGGGTCCCTACATCCGTTTCCGCGACGGCCAGTTCGTTCGCGATACCAAACCCGGCCGGGCCGGGAGCCACGGTAAGCAGGTGCCTTACCGGGTGACCGTGCGGGACCGCCGGCATCCCATCACCGCGGGCCTGCCGGAAGTCTGGATGCATGCCCCCGACGAGCTGTACGACAGCCTGCGCGGGCCGGCCGAGAACATGACCGTGCTGGCCACCGCCTTCTCCGACGCCGCCACGGGCGGCACCGGGGAACATGAGCCGGCCTTGATGGTGATCCGCTACGGCAAAGGCCGCGTGTTCCACACCATCCTGGGCCACGGACCTGAAGCCATGAGATGCGTCGGGTCCATCGTGACTTTCCAGCGCGGCACGGAATGGGCTGCCACCGGGAAGGTGACCCAGAAGGTCCCCAAGGACCTCCCCACCGCGGACCGCGTCAGCGTCCGGGAGTGATTGTATGAACAGACGAACTTTCGTAAAGAGCATGGCGGCTCTGCCGTGCGTAGTCACGGCGGCTGCCGCAAGCGATCGCATCGCGGTGGGATTCATCGGAACGGGCACTCGCGGAGGGAGCGGCCTGATCAAGATGTTCCTGCCGCTCCCTGATTGCCAGTGCGTAGCCACCTGCGATCCTTTCAAAGACCGCCGCGAGGCTTGGGCGAAGCAAATCGACGGCTATTACGCCCAGCGGAGCACAACCGGCGCCTACCGGGGCTGCGCGACCTACAACGACTTTCGCGAATTGCTCGAGCGCAAGGAAATCGACGCCGTTGCGATCGCGACACCGGACCACTGGCATGTCCCCATCGCCATGGCGGCTCTGCGGGCGGGCAAGGACATCTACCTGGAGAAGCCCCTGGGGTTGAGCATCAACCAAGGGAAGGCTCTGCGAGATTTGGTGAAGAAGACCGGGCGCGTCTTCCAGTACGGCACTCAGCAGCGTTCCATGGCTCACGTGCGCTACGGCTGCGAGCTGGTGCGAAACGGAAGGATCGGGAAGGTGCATACGGTGGTCGTGCTGGCGCCCTGCGGCGCGCGCGGCGGCTCCACCACGCCCATGCCGGCGCCCGCAGGGTTCGACTACGAAATGTGGCAGGGGCCCGCGCCGGAACGGCCCTACACCGACGACCGCTGCCTGCGCCCCGGCCATTACCACATCTACGACTACTGCCTGGGCTTCATCGCCGGCTGGGGGGCCCATCCCCTGGACGTGGCCCAGTGGGGGCTGGGGACCGACCACACCGGCCCGGTCGAGTACGAAGGGACGGGCGTCATTCCTCGCGAGGGCCTGTACACGGCCATCGCGAACTGGACCGTCCGCTGCCGCTATTCGAGCGGCGTCACCATGCACTTCATGGACGACCATGCGGACCTGACCAAATTCATCGGCGCCGAAGGCTGGGTGGCGGTTTCCAGGGCCGGCCTGGATGCCGAGCCCAAGTCGCTGCTGAAGTCCCCGGTCGGCCCCAGCGAGATTCGCCTGCATGAAAGCAACAATCAGGCCCAGGATTTCCTGAACAGCATCCGGAGCCGCAAGGAGACCGTCAATCCGATCGAGTCCGCGGTTCGCTCCGATGCCATCAGCCAGCTTTGCGACATCGCCATCCGCACCCGGCGCAGAATCAAGTGGGATCCGGTGAAGGAGCGGATCGCCGGGGACGGGGCCGCGTCCAGGCTGCTCGAGCGGCCCCTGCGCAAACCGTGGACTCTCTGACAGCCCGCTGATACAATCTCACACGGAGGCAATGAATGAATCTTACGGAGACATCCCGGAGGGACTTTTTGAAAGCTTCGGCGGCCCTCAGCACGGCGGCTTCGGCCGGCCGCGTTCTCGGCGCCAACGACCGCATCCGCATCGCCGTCATCGGAACCGGCGGCAGGGGGCAGTGGCTGATGAAGGCCCTCAACAAGATCGCCCCTGGCGACATGCAGTTGGTGGCGGTCTGCGACGTCTACGATGTCCGCCGCGCGGAAGCGGTCAAGATCGCCGGAGAGGCGGCCGAGCAGTACGCCGACTACAAACAGGTGCTCACGCGAAAAGACGTGGACGCCGTCATCGTGGCCACCCCCGACCACTGGCACGCCAGCGTGGCCGTGGATGCTCTCAACGCCGGCAAGGACGTCTATGTCGAGAAGCCCATGGTCCACTACCCCAAGGACGGGCAGGCCATTGTCAAGGCTGCGCGGGCCAACAAGCGTGTCGTCCAGGTGGGCATGCAAGGCCGCGGGCTGCCCCATTTCGTCGAGGCCAAGCAGAAGTACATCGACACCGGCATCATCGGAAAGGTGGGGCTCGCCCGTACCTGGTACACCTCCAACACCGGATACGTCAAGACCGCGCCGCCGGGCTTCGAGAAGAAGCCGGAGGGGCTGGACTGGGAGCGCTGGCTGGGCCCCGGGCCCAAAGTGCCGTGGAACCCGGAGATTTATTTCAGCCCCTACAAGTGGCTGCACTACGACGGCGGGATGATCATGGGAATCGCCATCCACGTGCTGGACTCGGCCCACCACTGGCTCTCGCTCCGCAAGCCGCTCTCGGCCATGGCCGGAGGCGGCACGTACTTCTACAAGGACGGCCGGGATACGCCGGACGTGGTGACCTTCATTCTGGACTACCCGCAAGAGGTGACCGTGACCTTCACGGCGGAGTGCCTGACGGCGCCCGGCGTGAAGACCTCGGCCGGCGTCGAGCTGCGCGGCACCGGAGGCACGCTGTGGGCCGAGCGGTACGTCCAGGACACCGGCTACATCTATACCCCCAATGACAAGTTCAGCAAGGAACCGCCCGCCAGAGTGCCGGCCGCCAACGCGAACGCGGAGAACATCCTGAAGAACTGGCTGGAGTGCATCCGCGATCGCAAGAAGCCGGTGGCCAACGAAGAAGAAGGCTACTACACTGCGGTGGCGTGTTTCATGGCGGCCCGGGCGTTCCGCACCAAATCCCGGGTGGTCTGGAACCGGAGCTGGGACCTGCCGGCGTAGAGCGGGCTTTCAGCCGGCCATGCCGCCTTTCGGGGCGGCATAGGGAATCCCGCTCTGCACCAGTTTTTACTTCTTCGGCTCCTCCGGGAAATCTGTGGGTGGTTGGCTGGGTTAACGGGGCTGTTGTTCCAGGAAACGCTGGAACTTGCGGCAGGTGGATTCAAAGGAACGCAGTTCTTCCTCCGAGTCGCAGTGGTAGAGCAGGGGACCTCCCTCCCTCAGGACATCAAAGACAAGTTGCTCGACTGGCAACTTTCTCAGAGCAGGGGTCTGGTTCAAGTCACGGATGATTTCTCCACCCAGGACCCAGAGGTTGTTTACGTGCTTGCGGATGGTTTTCCTGGAGAGGTTGAGTTGGAGCAGGTGTTCCAGGAAGGGCTGGAAGTAGGCCACGATTCTTTGACCAGGAGGAAGATCTTCAGGGAATCCCATCCAGCTTGGCGGCCAGTTGGCCAGGTCTTGGCAGCCAGACTGGACTTCGAGTTGCTCCCCAGGGGTGGCTTGGCGTACGGTAGTCGGTTTTGCGGGTTTTGTCTTGCGCGTTCTCTCCGCCATGGAACTGACTACGATTCTAAACCACTGTCATGGTTTTCCGGAGTTGGTCTCTGAATGGGCGAAATTCTCGGCGGATAAGAAGAGCATCGAAGTACGGCTGCGGCCCAGGAACGGCTCGGCTGCGGTCTGCTCCGGCTGTCATCAACGCAGTCCCGGCTACGATCACCTGGAGGAGCGACGGTTTGAATTCATTCCGCTTTGGGGTTTCCTGGTGTTTTTCCTGTACCGGATGCGGCGGGTGGACTGCCGGCGCTGCGGAGTCCTGGTCGAAGAAGTGCCGTGGGGCCACGGCAAACACCAACTGACCAAGACGTACATGCAGTTCTTGGCGCATTGGGTGCGCAAGCTGTCCTTCCAGGGCTTCTTTGCCATGATCCTCGCCACACACCAACGCTTCCGCCTCCGGGATCTGCTCCGTTACAACCCGAGAACCGTCCGCGCCTACCTGCTCAAAGAGGACTTTCAGCAATTCTGGGAATATGAATCACCGGCCTGGGCTGCCAAGTTCCTGGCCGAGTGGCGCCGCCAAACCATGCGTTCGCGAATCCAGCCGATGAAGAAAATCGCCCGGATGCTACGCGCCCGTCGCGACCTGATCCTCAATTACTTCAAGGCCAAAAAGCTCTTCTCCAGCGGCGTGCTGGAGGGTCTGAACAGCAAAGCTAAAGTCACCACATGGAGGACTGGCGCAGCCGTGATCATTTCTAGGACCTGCTGCGTTTCGCGCACCAGTTTTTCGTCCGCTATCTGCCCTTCCCCAAGATCCGGCGGCACGACCAGCGGGTCTCCCTGGCAAACGCCTTCCCCTTCGCCAAGGAGGGCGAGGTCTACC
>Ga0315279_10011672_pt1 | contig 10118 bp, 10 predicted proteins | sample YL17G06_20_MG_FD_203694 | JGI IMG/M metagenome (GOLD analysis project Ga0315279, IMG submission 203694) | Sediment microbial communities from Yellowstone Lake, YNP, Wyoming, USA - YL17G06_20 | ecosystem: Environmental > Aquatic > Freshwater > Lake > Sediment | place: USA: Wyoming | collected...
CTATTGTGTGAACACCGTGCGTTGGCTGACGGGCAGGGAGCCGGTCGAAGCCACTGCCTACGTCTGGACGCTCGACCCAGCCCGGTTCCGCGAGGTGGAGGAGAACGTCGCCTTTCAGTTGAAGTTCCCCCATGGCCTCGTGTTTCAGGCCAGCTCCAGCTTCGGCGCCGCGCAGGCCTCGTTCCTCCATGTGCATGGCGAGAAAGGCTGGGCTGCCCTCGACCCGGCCTATGCCTACGACGAGGAGCGCCGCCTGTTCGGCAAGATCGCTGGGCGATGGTTCGAGAAGAAGTTCAAGGTCATGGATGAGTTTGCGCTGGAACTGGACGCCTTCGCCGAGGCCATCCGCCGCGGGCGCGATCCGGAACCGGACGGCAACGAAGGCCTTCGAGATGTGGTGGTCATGCAGGCCATCTATCGGTCGGCGCGGGAGAACCTGCCTGTGCCCATCAAAATGCCCCATGCCGCCATCACCTAGCCCGCCCGCGGAGGGCCTCGCATGTGGCACCTGCATTCTGCCGGCTTCCCCACAGCTTCACGAGAGTTGGCACCGTGGGGTGAGTCGCCCCTACAAATGGTAGCGGCGGGTTTACCCCGCCACCCCAGATCGCAGCATGAAGCCGCCTCCACCCTTCCTGCCGGATCGAGTTGCGACCAGGGCTTGGCTCGGAGCGCGGGCCGCCTCACCCATTGGTACGCGTGTTGCTGGGTAGGGAAGGGGTAGTCGGACTTTCGCGCATCGACAATATGTCTGACCCGCCGGGGGTGAACCATGAATCCGTTCGTGGTGCTTATCGGCGCTTGGGGCTTAGTCATTGGGGCCCTGGTTGTCCTGATCATCTGTCGCTCCCGCCTCGAAAGTAAAGAGAGCGACTGGATCCCCTTGACCGAGGACGCCCGCGAAGAACGCGCCATCCAAGAGCAAACCGCCATCGAGAAGAAGGCTCATAAGCTCGACTGGCCCATCCGGTTGCTGGGTTGGCTATCTGTGCTTCTTCTGTTAGCTATTTTTGGCTACTGGCTATACAGCGGAATTGCCAGTCCTCCTCCGCCCCAATAGGAAGCGTCTGAGGTAAGGACCCAGGGCCGCGGCGCGCCGAGAAACTTGGTGAAGGCTCATGGGGAGCGGCCAAAGTCCCAAGGGCCGGAGAGGCACAAGCGCGGCTAGCCCTTCGACCACGGGCAGGTGGCGTTGGCGAGGTCCACCTGTCCACGCCGCACGTGGTAGATGTACGCCCCCGCCAAGAACTTCCCACCTCGCAGGACCGCGAAAGCCACCACCAGGAAGCCTTGCGGGTTCCTCCGGCCGAAAGCCCTGTTGCTGCATGAAACGCTCCTCCACGGCCGGTACCATCGTGCATGCCCTGTTCGTCCACCTCCCCATCGCCCTGTTTATGACGGCATTTGTGGTCCAGGCGATCGTGGTGCCGGGCAGACGTGAGCCCGTGCAGCCGCCCGCCAGCGGCCTCCTTTATCCGGGCACGGTGAGCGCCTTGCCGACAGCGCTGACCGGCTTGCTGGCCGAAGCGAAAGTGGAGAAGCTGGCGGGCTTTACGCCCGCCATGGGCACAGCCCTGGAGTTTCACTCCACGGTGATGTACATCGTGACGGGCTTGGCGGTGGTGCTGGCAGCGATTGCCTTGTGGAAACGCGCGCGCATGGGCCGCGGGGTTGCAGTAATCCTGCTCGTCGGCCTGCTGGTCCTGGTTGTCCTGATGGGTGGGGGTGCCGACCGCGACGGGCAGTTGGTTTACGAGTACGGCATAGGCGGACAGACGGTGGGCACCGAGGCGCCGCAACCGCCGGGGCCCTGATTGCCTGTCGTTTCTCGACGGCTGACGCTGAGACGAAGCTCTGAATGTCCACCTGCTTTTGTTGACACCCCGCGAAAGTCCGTGCTAGATTTCTTAGTCCTTGAAACGCAAGGGATTACTGTCTGTAAGGCTGACCACTCCCCATGGGCGATATCCTAAGTCAGTTGGGACATCTCTTTGTCCAGAGTGTCCCCACCGTGGTTTTCGTCTTCCTCCTTCTGGTCATTCTGGACCGGCTCTTCTTCCGGCGTGTCATCGAAGTCCTAAGGGAACGTGAAGCCAAGACTGTCGGAGCCTTGGAGCGCGCCCGTGAGCAAGCGGCTGCGGCCGAAGTGCGCTCCCGGGAATATGAAGCGGCCTTCCAGGCGGTAAGGCAGGAAGTTTACCGCCGGCGGGAAGCGGAGCGGCGCGAGGGACTGAGGGAGCGCGAGGAAACCCTCAAGCATGCGCGCCGCGAGGCGGAAGCGCGGCTGGCGGAGGCGCAGGCCAGGCTGGCGGCGGAAGTCGAGTCCGTCAAGCGCGAATTGTGGGGTGCGTGCCAATCGCTGGCGCGGGAGATTACCGAGACCCTTTTGGGCAACATCTCGCCGGGCGAGAAGCAAGCCGGGAGGCCACGATGAAGCCGCGCGTGCGCCAAGCCTTGACGACGTTGCTGTTGGGCGCCTGTCTGCTGGGATTCATTGGACCGTTGCGCGCCGGCTCACTACATTTGCGGTATGCCGCAGCCCCGGCGGAAGCTGGAGAGGAAGGCGGAGAGCAGGGGCACGGAGCCATCTATAAGTGGATTAACTTCGTGATTCTGGCGGGCGGACTGGTGTATCTGCTCCGGAAACCGCTGGCGGAGTTCTTCGCCGGGCGCTCCGCTTCCATCCGGAAAAGTCTGGAGGAGGGACGCCAGGCGCTCGAAGCATCGGAAGCGCAACTCCGGGCCGTCGAGGAAAAGCTTCAGCGCTTGGAGGAGGAAATGGCAGCCTTCAGAACTGCTGCCTGGCGCGAGATGGAAGTGGAGCGCGAGCGGCTGCGGCAGGCGACCGCCGAGGAGACGCAAAAGATGTTGGAGTCCGTCCGGGCGCAAATGGAAACCGCGACCCAGCAGGCCAGGGTCGAGCTGAAACTCTACGCCGCCGGGCAGGCCGTGGAGCTGGCCGAGAAGATGATTGGCGAGCGCCTGGACGAGGCCAGTCAGCAGCGGCTGGTGGGCGAGTTTATCGTCGGGCTGAAGGCGGGGAAAACGAGTAATTGAAGGTTGAAAGTTGAGAGTTGAAAGTCGAAAGTCCACGCAGGGAATGAGGTTTTTGCTTTAGACTTTCGCCTTTCAACTTGTCAAAGGACTTCCATCGTGCCGATGGCGATTGCCAACCGATATGCGCGCGCCCTGGCGGACGTGGTGGGCCCTACGGGCGATTACCGCACGGTCCTCAGGGAACTCGAGGATTTTGCCGGCGCTTATCGGGCGAGTGGGGAACTTCGCGAGGTCTTGACGACGCCAGCCGTGCCGCCGCCGCAGAAGCAGGCGGTCCTGGCGGCGATCCTCGCGCGGCTGGGGGTCTCGCCGGTCACGGCGAATTTCCTGCGCGTGCTGGCGGGAAACTACCGCCTGGATTTGTTGGGCGACGTGCGGCAAGCTTTTCTGAAGATGGCGAACGACCGCCTCGGAATCGTGCGGGTGGAAATCGCTTCCGCGGCGGAGCTTTCTGCGGCGGAGCGGCAGGCGTTGCTCGCGCGCTTCCAGACGCTCACCGAGAAGCAGGTGGAAGTCGAATTGCGCGTGGAGAAGGCGTTGCTGGGCGGAATCCTGGCCCAGATCGAAAGTACGGTTTACGATGGGTCGGTGCGCGGCCACTTGCAGCGCATCCGCGAACGACTGATGGCCCGGTAGAAGCGCGAGGGAGGGGCGAAATCCTCCCCGGGAGCGCGGGCGCTCCGGGGCCTGAATGACAGCCTCCTGCTCATCGCGGGCGGGAGAGAGGCGTAACGATGCCACAAATCAGAGCAGACGAAATCAGCAAGATCATCCGGGAGCAAATCGAGAACTACGACCGCAGCGTTACGGTCAGCGAGGTGGGTACGGTCATTTCCGTAGGCGACGGGGTGGCGCGAATCCACGGCCTGGAAAACGTGATGGCGGGCGAGTTACTCGAGCTCCCGCATTCGGTGGCCGGGCTGGCCTTGAACCTCGAGGAAGACCAGGTGAGCGCCGTGCTCCTGGGCGACTACACCAAGATCCAGGAAGGGGACGTGGTTAAGCGGACCGCGCGCATCATGTCGGTGCCGGTGGGCGAGGCGCTCATCGGCCGGGTGGTGGATGCGCTGGGGCAGCCCACGGACGGCAAAGGTACTATTCTGACCGACCAGTACATCCCCATCGAGCGGCTGGCGCCGGGGGTGGTGGATCGCCGCCCCGTCCGCGAACCCTTGCAGACGGGGCTGAAAGCCATCGACGCCATGATCCCCATCGGCCGTGGCCAGCGCGAACTGATTGTCGGCGACCGGCAAACGGGGAAGACGGCCATCGCGCTCGACACCATCATCAACCAGCGCGGCGGCGACGTCATTTGCATCTACGTGGCCATTGGCCAGAAGCGCTCCACGATCGCTCAGGTTATCAAGACGCTCGAGGAATTCGACGCCATGAAATACAGCATCGTGGTGGAGGCGGGCTCTTCCGACCCGGCGCCCATGCAGTACATCGCCCCGTACGCCGGCTGCGCGATGGGCGAGTACTTCCGCGACCGCGGCCGCCACGCGCTGTGTATTTACGACGACCTTTCCAAGCACGCCGTGTCCTACCGCGAAATTTCCCTTCTGTTGCGGCGGCCCCCCGGGCGAGAGGCCTATCCCGGCGACGTCTTTTACCTTCACTCCCGGCTGCTAGAACGTGCGGCGAAGCTGAACGATGAGCTGGGCGGCGGATCGCTCACGGCGCTCCCCATCATCGAAACTCAGGCGGGCGACGTTTCCGCCTACATTCCGACCAACGTCATCTCCATCACCGACGGCCAGATCTACCTGGAGTCGGACCTGTTCAATGCCGGCATCCGGCCGGCCATCAACGTAGGCCTTTCGGTCTCGCGCGTGGGAGGGAACGCCCAGATCAAGGCGATGAAGCAGGTAGCGGGGACGCTGCGCCTGGAGCTGGCCCAGTATCGCGAGCTGGCCGCCTTTGCGCAGTTTGGCAGCGACCTTGACCGGGCCACGCAGGCGCAGCTCAACCGCGGGCAGCGCCTGACGGAAATCCTGAAGCAGGGCCAGTATCAGCCGCTGCCCGCCGAGAAGCAGATTGTGAGCATCTTCGGGGGCACCAACGGCTTCCTCGACGACCTGGCGGTCGAGGACTGCCAGCCATTTGAGCAGGCCCTCTACGTGTTCATGGATTCGTCCTACCCGGCTCTGGGGAAGCAGATCGTCGAGAAAAAGCAACTTGACGACGCGCTGCGCGCGGAAATCCGCAAGATGCTGGAGGAATTCAAGGCCAAGTTCCTGGCGGAGCGGAAAGAGAAGGCCCCGGCAAGCTGAGCGGCGTTGTAGCGGCGCTCTATGAGCGCCGAGGTCGTCAATGATCAACAACGGCGGTCGTAGACCGCCGCTACAGTAAGGATAGAACGTGGCCAACATACTGGACATTCGCCACCGCATCCGCTCGGTGAGGAACACGCAGCAACTCACCCGGGCGATGAAGATGGTGGCGGCAGCGCGCTTGCGACGGGCGCAGGAGCGTGTGTTCAACGCCCGCCCCTACGCCAACCAGATGCTGGCGCTGTTGGGAAGCCTGGCGGCACGCACCGAGCAGCGCGCCCATCCGCTGCTGGCCGAGCGGCCCGTGGAGAAGCTCCTGCTCGTGCTGGTGACGGCGGACAGGGGACTCTGCGGGGCTTTCAATGCCAACCTGATTCGCGCCGCGCAGGACTACCTCGAGGCGCACCGCGACCGCCAGGTGTCACTCATCGCCGTGGGGCGGAAAGGTCGGGACTCCTTCCGCAAGCGCCGGGTCGAGATCCTCGCCGACTACACGAACCTTTTCAGCCGGCTGGAGTTTGCCCACGCGCAGGAAATTGCCCGCCAGATCATCGAGCTTTACGCCGGGCAGTCGGTGGATGCGGTGGATTTCATCTACAACGAATCCAAGACGGTCCTGACGCAACGCCTGACGGTCGAGCGCTACCTCCCCATCAAGCCGGTGAAACCGGCAGAGGGCGTGGCGCTGATTGACTACATCTACGAGGAACCGGCAGAGGAGATTTTCAACGTCCTGTTGCCGCGTTACGTCGAGATCGAGGTTTATCGCGCCTTGCTGGAATCCGCGGCCTCGGAGTTCGCGGCGCGCATGACGGCGATGGACGCCGCCAGCAGCAACGCCGCGGAAATGATTGACACGCTCACGCTGCACATGAACCGGGTGCGCCAGGCCGCCATTACCAAGGAGATTATCGAGATCGTGAGCGGGGCGGCGACTTAGCCGGGGAAAGTTCACAGGCGAAAGTTGAAAAGGAAAACCTTCAACTTTTGCCTTCCAACTCCTGGACTGATTCTCGAGAAGGAATGAGCATGGTAGAAGAAACGCACGTTGGCAAGGTAGTGGAAGTAACCGGCCCCGTGGTGGTGGTGGCGTTCGACCGCGACCACCTGCCCCCCATCTACAACGCCTTGCGGATCACCTCCGAGGGATTCAACATACCTACGCCCCTCAGCGTCATCGCCGAGGTGGAACAGCACCTGGGCGAAGGCCGCGTGAAGGCCGTCGCCATGGAGCCCACCGAAGGCATGGTGCGCGGCATGAAGGCCACCGACCTCGAAGGCCCCATTACCGTCCCGGTGGGCAAGTGCACGCTGGGGCGGGTGATGAACGTGATTGGCGAGCCCGTGGATAAGCTGGGGCCCATCGTTTCCGACACGCGCTTCCCCATCCACCGTCAAGCTCCTGAACTCGAAGAGCAGAACACCACGCTGGAAATGTTCGAGACGGGGCTGAAAGTCGTGGACCTGCTGGAACCCTATCTGAAGGGCGGGAAGACGGGCCTGTTTGGCGGCGCGGGAGTGGGCAAGACGGTCATCATCATGGAATTGATCAACAACGTCGCCATGAAACACGGCGGCGTTTCCGTCTTCTCCGGGGTGGGCGAGCGCACGCGCGAGGGAAACGACCTGTGGCTCGAGATGAGCGAGTCCGGCGTGATCGTCCCTGGCGACCCGGAGAAATCGAAGGCGGCGCTCATCTACGGCCAGATGACCGAACCCCCGGGCGCGCGTCTGCGCGTGGGCTTGAGTGGCCTCACCGTGGCCGAGTATTTCCGCGACGTCGAGGGCCAGGACGTGCTCCTGTTCATCGACAACATTTTCCGCTTCACCCAGGCGGGCTCGGAAGTTTCCGCGTTGCTCGGCCGCATGCCCTCCGCCGTCGGCTATCAGCCCAACCTTTCCACCGAGATGGGTGAATTGCAGGAGCGCATTACTTCGACGCAGAGGGGCTCCATCACTTCCGTGCAGGCCATCTACGTTCCGGCGGACGACCTGACGGACCCGGCGCCCGCCACTACCTTCTCGCACCTGGACGCCACCACGGTTCTCTCGCGTCAACTGGTGGAGATTGGCATCTATCCGGCAGTGGATCCTCTGGCCTCCACGTCGCGCATCCTCGACCCGCGCATTGTGGGCGCGGAACATTACAACGTGACGCGCGCCGTCAAGGCCATCCTGCAGAAGTACAAAGACCTCCAGGACATCATCGCCATCCTGGGCATCGATGAGCTCTCCGACGAGGACAAGCTGACCGTGGCGCGCGCGCGGAAGATCCAGCGCTTCCTCTCGCAACCCTTCTTCGTGGCCCAGCAGTTCACCGGCCTCGAGGGGAAGTACGTGAAACTCGAAGACACCATCCGCGGCTTCCAGGAGCTGGTCGAAGGCAAGCACGATGATGTCCCCGAACAGGCGTTCTACATGGTCGGGACGATGGACGAAGCCCTGGAGAAGGCGGAACGACTGAAGACGGCAGCGTGATGCAAGAATTTAGTCATTGAACCATTGAATCATTGAGCCATGGAAAGGCGCCGGGGCCGGCTCTTCCGTGATGCAATGGATCAATGAGCCAAGGAAGCAATGGAACAATCACTTCCGGCCCACCTCCAACTCGAAATCGTCACCCCGGACCGGCAGGTGGTCCATGACTCGGTGGACTCGGTAAGCATTCCGGGCAAGAGCGGCTACCTGGGCATCCTGCCCGGACACGCCCCGCTGCTTTCCGAACTCCGGACGGGCGAGCTGGTGTACACGCGCGGCGAGACGAAGCATTATTTGGCGGTGAGCTGGGGCTTTGCCGAAGTGCTTCCGGACCGCGTCATCATCCTGGTCCAGACTGCGGAGCGCGCCGAGGAGATTGACCGGGCGCGCGCCGAGCGCGCCTTGGAACGCGCCGAGGAACGCCTCAAGAAATTCTCCGACCCCACCATCGACGCCGTGCGTGCGCGCGAAGCCTACGAGCGGGCCCGGGCGCGCCTCCAGGCCGCCCACCGCACCGGCGACTGAACACATTGCCGATTGCTGATTGTCGATTGACGACTTGCTTTTCAATTTCAAATTTGAAATCTGCGATTTTCAATTTCAAGTCCTCAATCCTAAATCACCAATCATCAATGCCGCTGACTACCTGCAGTCGTTCAGAATGATGGGTGACACCTGTAGCGGAGGGCCATCCCCCCGATAGTTTCGGGGAGGCCATCCCGTGGCAGGTACCTGGCGCGAGGCGCGATTGAAACAAGGCAAAAAGCCCCGCGACGCCAACGCGCTGGCCCCCCGATTCTCATATGAACAACCAACGTGACCTTGAAAATGGGAAGCGTGGCTGCTATAAACATGCTCCCGCTGCGCGCCGCAGCGGGAGCAGGAGGCGGCGTCCAGAGTCAGGGGCGGACGCGACGTCCGAGAGGGTAGGGAATGGGGAAACGTAACAACCTGAGCCGCAGGAAGTTCATTCAACTTGCGGCATCCGTGGCGGCGTCTGGGCCAGCGATCTCTTGTACGGGGGTAATAAGCCCGTGGCGGTTCTTCACGGTGGAGGAGGCAAGGACCGTTGAGGCTATTTGCGACCACCTGGTCCCTGCCGACCAGGATCCAGGCGCCACCGAGGCCGGCGTGGTCAACTTCATCGACCGGCAACTCGTGGGCCATCTGAAGCGCTGGCAGAGTGCGTACCGCGAAGGCATTGCTGGAGTGGACCAGACCAGCCTCGGGCTTTCCGGCAAGAAGTTCGTTGACCTGCCCGCCGGAAAACAGACGGAAGTCCTCACGGCTCTGGAGAAAGGTTCCGCACCGGGCGAGGTCTGGAAGCGTCGCTCGCCCCAAGAGTTCTTCGAACTCATCGTCAACCACACCATGCAAGGCTTCTATGGCGATCCGCGCCACGGCGGCAACCGTGACAGGATCAGTTGGAAGATGTTGGGGCTAACTTATCCGCCCGTTCGCGGTCGGCTCCAATACGATTTGACCAAACCTTCAAATCAAAAACCCGCTTGACGGGGAACGAGTTCATGGCCTTGAAGCAGGTGAACGCAGTCGTGGTAGGCGCAGGCGCGGGCGGAGGGATCGTCGCCAAGGAACTCGCCCAGGCTGGCTTAAGCGTGGTGTTGCTCGAACGCGGCCAATGGTATTCCGCGTTCGAGTGCAGGAAGGACGACCTGCGGAACCAGCGCACCACGGCGCTCGGCAACGCCTTCGGCCCCGATGACGACCGCAACCCGCGGGTGTCTGTGGATGGAGAAGGCAAAGAGCGCGTCGTACGGCCGAGCGAAGGCGAGTACCACAACAACGCAGCCTGCGTGGGGGGCGGGACGTTCAGTTACGGCGCCATGGCCTGGCGGTTCATGGAGAAGGACTTCCGCATGCGCTCCACGTACGGGGCGCCCGAGGGAAGCACCCTGGAGGATTGGCCCATCAGCTACCAGGACCTGGAGCCTTACTACGAGAAAGCCGAGGGGGAAATTGGAGTCTCGGGAGACGACACCAATAACATCTTCCGGGCGCCGCGGAAGAAGCCTCTCCCCATGCCTCCGCTGCCACCCAACCGTGAACACCAGATCCTCCAATCCGCCGCCGAGGGCATGGGGCTGCACCCGTTCGACATTCCCATGCTGCGGAACACGGTCCCATACCACGGCCGGCCGGCCTGCATGCGGTGCCGGTGGTGTGTGGGATTTGCCTGCGAGGTGGACGCCAAGTGCGGCACGCACAACACCGTCATCCCCACGGCACTCGCCACCAGGAATTGTGAGCTGCGAACGGAGTGCGTGGCGAAGGAGATCCTCACCAACACGC
>Ga0315279_10011673_pt1 | contig 10118 bp, 9 predicted proteins | sample YL17G06_20_MG_FD_203694 | JGI IMG/M metagenome (GOLD analysis project Ga0315279, IMG submission 203694) | Sediment microbial communities from Yellowstone Lake, YNP, Wyoming, USA - YL17G06_20 | ecosystem: Environmental > Aquatic > Freshwater > Lake > Sediment | place: USA: Wyoming | collected...
CGCCCCAAGGGCAAACGAATACCCTGGTACCGCCGCATACAAGATCACGCCACTCAATGTCACAGTAGGGTGGGTAAGGTACAGAAGCCCAGGCGCTATTCTGAGCCAAAGCCAGCGCAAGTCCTAAAACCACCAGAAAAATGAAGAATTTACTCATTGTTCTCCCTCCTATCCCGGCCTCTTCGAGAAACCTCGGAGCTCGCGCGGGGTTCGAAGCCAGAAAACATGATCCACTTCCGTTTTAGTGATGCCACATCCGCACCAACATGACTTCGTTCCGATAACTATGATTCCTGACAAAACCTCCTTTCCGGAGCTGCACAACCACGTTTACCAAGATTGAGTAATGGTAAACGGCTAAAAGGCAATTGCGGGTTGTCGTTGGTGTAGTCACAAAATACCACACGGTTCCCGGGAAGTCAAGTGGAATATGTTGAAATACAAATAGATATGCAATCACAGCGCCTGCCTCGCACGGCTAACACTGTGCACTACAAGGGATAGACCGCTTCTGCCAGCTCACTGCTGTTGTGGAGCTAATCTCCAGCGTGGGAAGGTCCGTCCGAACCGGACGGCTCAACGACCCTTCAACAACCCGGCTCGCCGTCGTGGCCGCAACACGTTTGGCGAAGGACAATCCGTAGCCAGAGGTTGCGTGTGAGCTTGCCCAGCTTTTCGTGCAAGGGCATCGGCTGGTCAAGATTGGTGAGAAAATCCCGCAATGAGGGTCGCTTTGCCATGCTATGTCCCCCTATGAGACGCCATCTTACGTCATCTCAATCGTCCTGATTTATTCAAAACAAACAACGTATCCGCTGTAACAAATTCGTTCATTTGTTTCCTGCTTACCCCACCCCAATCAACAAGCGAGCGGCCGGTCTGCGCTCCCTCGCTGACTCGATAGTACTTCCCTTCCGCAGGAAATCCGCGATCGGCTAACCTCTTGCTCTCCAGTAGTTCGAGGGCGTCCCTGCAACGTCTATCACCAATGAAACCCGCTTCGGCCAAGACCTTCAACCCAAACAGAATGCCGTAATGCCAGTAGCACGGGTAGTGTAACATCACAAAGTCTTCAGATATGATCCTCCCGTCTCTTTGCTTCTTGTAGAGGCTGTGCTTTAGAAACACTTCGGCCGCACCCTCTGCCGCTCGCCGCGATCGCTTATCGCCGGTCAACTGTGCATGGAGCGCCAGCGCCCGCAGAGGAATAAGCGTTTCCATGAATGACGAATTCACGGCCTTTGGATTCTTGTCGCAGTTCCATCCGCCATCAGGCCATTGCCAGTCAAGAAGACGCTCTTTCAAGTGCTCGGTTCGCTCATCGGCTAAACCTAAAACAAGAAGATAGTAGAGTGCATTCCCCTCTTGTGAAGCACATCTTCGCACGCGTCCGTCGATAGATTTTATGCGTTTTTCATGACTCCTTGACAAGAGCCATTCGTAGACTTGTTCCCTCAGTGCAATCAGCGTCTCGTCTCCGCGTGGATAGCCAATATCAGCAAGGTCGGCTAGGACCCAGTGGGCGCCGTACCACTTGGCGTAAGGATGAAAAGGTATTCGCCCATCTGAGGTTCTAACGGAAAGGAGGGTTTTCGCGCGCGGAGATGACTTCACCTCTTTCTGAATACCCCTAACCTCGGCTGACTCAACTTTCTTGCCCAGCACGTTTGTTGCAATTTTGAATCGCACCGAAGGCTCATCTGACCTAAAGAGTTTTGTAACTAGTTGATCTTTCATTCTCGTGCGCGGCGACGAAGAGACAGGCGCTGTCCTTTTTGGAGCAGTTCAGCGGCGACCGGGACTCCTAGTATGTGCATGAGCGACAGCGCCGCCGTTTCCCCCAACATCGACCATAAAATGTTAGAGCCCAATATGGAACCTGTGAAGAAACCTGTGAATAATCGGAGCGAAGAGAACACCGATGCTGACAAGGAATACTATTCCAGAAAAGAGCGCATAGAAGGAGGCAAACAACTTCGCTGCCGTTGTATGCAGCTCATTCACCGGTCCCATACCGCCGAGAAGCATTGAAGCATTAACAAGGGCGTCTATCCAAGATAACCGTGCAAAAAAGTGATAGCCAACCACGCCAATGAATAGAGCGCCGAATACGATTCCTAGAGCAATGGCCGCATGGAGAGTCACTCGGAGTAAGAATGCAGCGCGCGGTAGCAACGGCTCGTGGCGGTGCTCATAAGTCAGTTTGGGTCTCCTTTGGGCTCGGTTAATCTCGGCCCCCGGGCGTTCGATCTTTTTTTGTGTCAACTGGACTCCTCCCGCACTAGCTAATCGCCTATACCGACCACTTTGCTTCTGCGCTCTAGCAATAACACATCGCGCCACTTTCCGTAAAGCTTGCCTAGTTTCTCGCGTCGACCTACCTCTCTAAACTCACATCGGAGGTGAAGCGCCAAGCTTGCCCGATTTTCGGAGAATATGGCTGCCTGAAGTGTCCAGATACTACTCTTCTCCGCAGACGCAATCAGGGCTTCCAGCAATGCCCGCCCGATACCTTGACCCTGGGACTTCGCCCTCACGTAGACACTGACCTCAACCACGCCCGCATAGACGGGGCGGTTCGACACCGGACTCAGTGCAGCCCAGCCGAGTATGGAGGAGCGATTGTCCGAGGAATCGCGGATCGAGGAGTCGCTAGCCGAGAAGCCACGGGTCGAAGAGTTGCCGATCGCGGGACCACTGCCTGAGGAGTCGCTGTCGGAGGAATTACCGATCGAAGAGTTGCCGATCGCGGAGCCGGTACCCAAAGAGCCCCTTCGTGCAACAAACCTGTGATCTTGGAGATGCGCTGCGTCCCACTTTTCCCACGACCCGGGATCCGTCTCAAACGTTGCATACCCGGTGGCAATGCCCTCGAAATAGATGGCACGCACCTCATACCAATCGCCGGGCGTCATTCTATCAATGCTATAGTTCACGTCGGTCGTCTCCGCAGCTCAGGTCGTCACGCTCATCAGCTTTCCACGCAGGAGGTTCGCCGTGGCCTCCGTGGTTCGCGTCACTGCTCAGCGCCAGCAACCTCGCGGGAAGTCCACTGCTCGCCGCGCGGGAAAACGATTACGCCCGTCGCCTCCGCGCGGCTCTATTTGCGTGCCACTGCCACCAGCCTCGTGGCCTTCTGATCGTAAGGTGCTGCCTCAAGATTACCGTAAACGACAACTGAGCCAAAGCCGCAGTCTTCCAGAAGCTCCGAGATTTCTCGCGCCGAATAGAGCCAGAGTGAAAGTTTGAACTCACGGCGTTCTTCGCCCTTCAAGAGAATCCAGCGGGTTTCCATCCAATTCCATTCTTTGCCGACAGTGCGTTCTTCCATCAGGATGACGTCATCGATTTCCACCCAGTCTCGCTCACAAAACACCCGCGCCAGTACCTCCTTACCCATCATCTCCATTATAAGCGCCCCGCCGTCCTTGAGAGAACGATGCACATTTGTAAGAACCTGGCGATTCTCAGCTGCGTCCTTGAAGTATCCAAAAGACGTGAACATCATGATGGCCCCGTCAAACGCATCGGGTCTGCAAAAGCGCCTCATGTCGTCTTGCACAAACTCAACCGCGAGTTTTTCCTTCCTGGCCTGCTCCCGCGCTTTCTCAAGGTAAGAGGTTGTTCTGTCTACTCCCGTTACACGGAAACCCCTGCGAGCAAGTTCGAGAGAGTGTCTGCCGGGGCCGCAGCACAAATCCAGAACAGCAGCCTCGGGGTTGAGGTTTAGCAAGTGCACGATCTGCTCAACCTCGACCGGCGCGGCGGCCAAACGCCGATGACCAAACAGCGCCGGGGCCGTCCCCACCCAGAAATCGTCGTTCTCATGCCAGGGTGTTGCTTCGTCATTCCGAAGTTCTGTTTCGTCGTCCCAGGGTTTCGTTTCACTCATCTCGAAGTCTCCCTTTCCAGTACGCTATGCAGGCCCATGCTTGTCACAGCCACGACGGCACGCCGGGCGCCCAGAAGCTAGAACCGCTTCACAATTATAGCGCCTCTTTGACCTTCGTGCACAAAGGGGATTATGGAAACTCTGATTTGGTTTTTGTGATGGAGAACGGGGATTGAGTAACCAACCAGCCCGCCCCATAAAACCCCCGCCACTGCATCGGAAGGAAAATGCCATCCCCCTTCCACTCTGAGCCAGCTTCCAGATATAGCGCCAATGATGGCCGCGCCCCAGACATAAGATCGGTAACGCGAATCGGGATAATAGTCGGAATAAACCTTGGCAGCAAATACGAGACTTGAGGCAATCCCGGCTGCGTGGCCCGACAGAAAAGACCGCTTTGCGTCGCGGTCGAGCCTTTGGCTCAGCGGCGCGTCATCGCTATACGCAAAGGGTCTGTATCTTTGAGCGACTCCTTTGGACAAATTCACGCCGCCCGCAGCTAGCACGAGGGTCTCCGCATACATTAGGCCTAGTGTCTTAGCATCTTCTTTTCTTGACAGGATCAACGCGGTTGGAAGCGCAAGACTGGAGGCAAGAAAAATATCGCTCAGTCTCTCGACGTCAGGATCCCACCGACCTGCATAAGCACGATCAAAGGCCGGAACGTCTTCTCTGTCCAGATTCTCAAGTTCAACAACTGTAGGGTCACTGTTGCTACTAGCCTTGATGGCTCCGCCAAGGTGAAGAAGCCCCCCCACGCCGAGGTATGTCATCTCTCGGGCACAGGAGGTCTGATAGGGGCTGGCGTAAGTCAACGAGCAGGTCGTCAGGAGAAGGACACATAATGCTGCAAGAATCAGGGCGCAAGGTATTCTGAGAGGGGCAAGGCGCACTTTTAGTCCCCGGATTCTACTCGTATCTGAGAGCTTGGATCGGGTTAAGGTGCGAGGCTTTCCAGGCGGGGTAAAAGCCGAAGCCGATCCCTACGAACACAGCGAAGACGACAGCAAGGCCAATCGAGATGGGAGAAATAACAACGGGCCACCCAGCTCCGACTGAGATCACGCGCGAACCCACGACTCCTATCGCGATCCCGATCGCGCCACCAAGACAACTGAGCACTACAGCTTCTATGAGAAACTGGAAAAGCACGTCCCTGGTTCTCGCCCCCACTGCCATTCTCACTCCGATTTCTCGCGTTCTTTCTGTGACGCTCACCAGCATGATGTTCATGATTCCAATGCCGCCAACCACTAGAGAAATCGAAGCGATGGCCGCCAGCAATATGCCAAGAGTCTTCGAGGTTTGAGTCGCCATATCGGCAATTTCGGTCTGGCTGCGAATCGTAAAATCGTCTTCTTCCGACTCTCTCAATCGGTGCCTAGATCTCAAGAGGCCAGTGATTTCATCTGTCGCAGTGGGTATCGCGTCGGCCGACACAGCCGAAGCCATAATGTAGCCTGTCCACCTGGTTCCACTCACCCGTTGCTGCAATGTGGAATACGGCAGGAAAATCTGGTCGTCTTGATCGCGCCCCATTGCATTTGGTCCCTTTGCTTGAAGAAGCCCTACGACCTTGAGTGGCAGTTTCCTGAAGCGAATCGTCTTGCCTACGGGATCTTCGCCTTCACCAAAAAGCTCTCGCGCAACTGTTGCCCCCACTACGCAAACCTTGGCGGCGATGCGCTCGTCCGAGTCCGTGAAATAGTCACCGCTCTTGACGGACCATTCTCGAATCGCGAAAAAGTCTGGTCCGACTCCCTGCGCGTCGGTAGCCCAGTTCACGCTACCTGCCACAGCTTGCCCTCCAGAGTGCGAAACGGGCGTAACGTACATCAAAGATGGACACTCACTTAGGATTGCTGCTGCGTCTTCAACTGTAAGCTTGATGGAAGTGCCGGCTCCGGAGCTCACACCACGCTGGGCTGTGGCGCCAGGAAATATGAGGATAACATTGGTCCCCATGCTGGCGATTTGTGTCTCCACCACCGCTTTGGCTCCATTGCCAACAGCGAGCATGGCGATGACAGCTCCGACCCCGATGATCACGCCCAGCATCGTGAGAAGCGAACGCATCTTGTTAGTGCCAAGCGCGCTATAGGCTATTTTAAGTGTGTCAGTTGTATTCATGTCTGTCGTTCACGACCTTCTGCAATGTCATCGGCCGAGCATTTGATGTCCTCGGATAGACACGTTCAGCAAGGACAAATGGTAAGTGTATCCAGGAAAAAACAGTGGTCACTGTGACCTATTATGCGAGGCCGGAAACACAGATGTTCGGCAACAGCCTTGAAATCATCAATGTCCCCAACGAACATGCGGCTTCGCACCGGCCCAAATCACTGCGTGGCACCAGTGACCCTTTGAAATCATCAATGCCCCCCAAAGAACATGCGGCCCCCAGCAGGGCCACCTCTTCCTCCCTGTGTGGACTGGTTTAGCTTCGGATTCGAATACCCGACGGCAATAGCGTCGCCTTCCACAAGCTCTGGAGAGCTAACCTCGGTAAAGGAGCCGTCCGTGACGCCCATCTTCACCATCACAGGAACCAGCTTTCCTTCTTTTGTCACTTTCCAGATGACTTTCGTGTCGTTCGAAAGCGGACCCTGCTGGGACCCCACACCTTGCACTCCAGTACCCATTCCCTGCCGGGATCCCACACCCTGCGCTCCCGTAGTCATTCCCCGCTGACCACGCCCAGGTTGCGTTCCTGGAGCGCCGCCCTGCGTGCCGCCAGCGGTTTGCATGCCGCGGCCCATACCCCCTGCGCCATGCGATGCGCCCCCAGCGGGCTGTCCACCTGAGACAACAGCGGTTCTGCCCTGTGACCCACCCTGGGCGCCACCTGATGGGCCGCCTGACGCGGCCTGCGTACCCCGCTCACCCAGTGCTGCGGTCGTTCCGGCCCTTCCGGTCATGCCAGTGAGCTTTCCCTTCCCTAAGGCTTTCTCAGAGGGTTTGAATCTGAAAGCCATGTTTGAGACTTTGAGAACATTGTCTCTCTCTTGCACTTGGACAGAAAGAGTCGCTGTCATACCCGGCATCAGCTTCTCGCCAGGATTGGCGACAGCAACGATTATCACATAGTTCACTACGTCCTGAACGGTCACCGGCTCAAGTCTTACCTGAGAAACAACCCCTTCAAAAACCTCGTCGGGGTAAGCATTCACCGTGAACGTAACGCGTTGATCCACCTTGATCATGCCGATGTCGGCTTCATCGATGTTGGCTTCGAGCTGCATTTTCTTGAGGTCATTGGCTATCACAAAGATAGTCGGAGCGGAGAAACTCGCAGCAACGGTCTGGCCCACGTCAACATTTCTCGCAACCACGATTCCATCCACTGGGGCTCTTATGCTTGCATACTTCAAATTAATCTTTGCCCTGTCGAGCTGCGCCTGGGCTGACTCTAGGCCGGCCGCGGCGTTCTCATCATTCACGTTTGCAGTCTCGAGCTCGAGCTTGGAGACCAAGCCTTTTTGAGCGAGTGCCTTTGTGCGATCTAGGTCGATCTCGGCTTGCTTGGCCTGGGCCCTTGCGCGCTGGACGGAGGCTTCGGCATCTCTCACAGAAGCCGCCAGAAAAGTTGTGTCTATGAGCGCAATGAGCTGGCCCTTTCGGACTCGCGAATTGAAATCAGCATGAAGCTCGGCAATAGTCCCTGAAATCTGCGACCCAACCTGAACACTGTTAAGAGGATTCAATGTCCCCGTGGCTGTGACGACAACCGATATGTTTCCTCGTTCAACGGCTGATGTTTTGATGTCTCCGTTGCCTTTGGCGCCCCGGCGGTGAAGGACAAGGAAGACGGAGAGGACAGCCGCGGCGATCACAACAAGAATGACGATCTGTCTTATGGGTTTTCTCAAGAAAGCTCCCCCTTTCTGAGGTGAGAGAATAGCTGCTGGCGTGCAGAAGTGGGGTAGAGTACCTGATAGGCTGGAGCGCTACGATGTCTTGATCCAGACCAGCCTATGGATGGTCTTGGCTTCGTCAACGGAGGCTGTTCTCGACAAGCTTCCCTGCTTGATTCCAGAAAGGACAAGCAGCTTACCCCTTCGCCCGACCTTCCCTATGTGTTCGCCACCGTCGGCAAACGCTACAGCACAAACATCTCCACTTTTCCAGGGCACACCCGGTGAGAAAATAGCAACATCTCCGGGCTGAAGCCTCGGCAAGTTGAAATCATTTCTGATTCGGATTGCGTAAGCCTTTGGGTCTGTGACATCAGCCGGGGCCAGAAAACGTTTCAATTCCGCGCATCCCCTGGAGCCTGGGACACAAGAGTAGACCGGCACGGAGACACCCGCGCTTGCATCGCGAATTCCTCCCAGGTTCTCCTTGAGGAGCACATCCTTAAGCTGCTCCAGCTGCAGAAGAAACTGTTCAGTAGCTGAAAGCGCCGGGGCACCAAATGAACCGGTGAGTTCGGATGTAGACACCTCAAGCGCTGCGGCGAGCCTCGCGAGGGCGTCAGCACCGGGCACCTGTCTACCAGAGCGGTAGCGACTGATGCTCGAAACCGCAAGCCCGGAACGTTCCGCCAACTTAGTAAGGTTCATCCCCCGCTGCTGCATCAGACTGCGCAGCCTGGCTGATATGTTCATTTTCTCGTCTCCTCGCTGCAATCTCTTAATACTAGCACAAGATTGCGTAAAAGCAAGCGAGTTTCACTACGCCAATCCCCTCTTCCTCAGAGCTGCACTGCGCCTCGAAAACGTCCTCGCCAAGCTCCGGAAGCGTCCTGCCGGCCAACGCAAGCTGCTTTCGACGAACCTCGCGCGCGGTCAGATTGAGACCAGGACGTCTCCCTCTGCGCAAAGGAAGCTAGCCTGACTGGTTTCGGATGCGTGCTGGCGCACAAAGTGTGGTTCGAGGCAACGACTTTTCCGCGATTTTCCGTCTTGACAAATAATTGCGTATGTGCAACAATGGAATAGGAAGTCACCACCGTAGGCCGCCCCAAAGCCAGCAGGTGAAAGCAGCGGCCGTTGCCGGGTACAGACTCTTCTTGAGACTGTTGCGAAACTCCTGTTGAGGCGCTTTCTCGAGAGACCGCGCCCGATGAATTCAACGGGTCACAGCCCAGATAAGTGTAGCGTCCGAACTTTTTCAACAGTCTCGTTCAGGTTTCCGTCACAAGCTTCCTTCTAAGCAAACGGAAACAACCGGCGGGTGACCCAGAAACCGAGGTCGAAAGAAAGAACCACACAGAAACTTGTGTCCTGATGATCTGTCACGGGGAGAGGTCGGAGAGCCACCGAACTCGAGACGTCAGACAACGTTTTGACTGGCAGCCTGATCAAGTTCGCCAGTTTGGCGCCTTGAGTTGGTGACACAGAGGCCGGGGCGCACAGCTCTCGGGCAAAGGGTGGCGATGGTTAATCGCCACGAGCATCTCGTCGAATCGCTGCTGCCCGAGGCTGTGTCCCCGGACCCGCGTGGGGGGTAAGGAAATGACGAATTGAAGGACACAGTGACGATCGGTGACCAGCGGGACGACGGATGGGGGTATCCGTTGGACTAGCAGTAGTGAGGTGGTCGATGGTGCGCGTTCCTCGCGCCGGCTTGCATTTGCATGGGGTTGTGGTTTGGCGTTAGGGCCTGCCAGAGGTTAGGTGCGTTATGATGCGGTTGGTCGCAGGCACTTTAATGTGTAGTGTATTTTTGTGTGGTGTACTGTTGTGTGGTGAGTGTGAGGGTGGTGGGGAGCCGCAGAAGTGGCATTATTGGTGGGCGGCTGATAGTGCGTGGTCGATGAAGGGATTGGGGAAGGTGAAGCGGGAGGCGATACAGAAGGGTATGGAAAGGGTGCCGGAGAAGGCTGTTGCTCTGCTGATGTACGCGATGATAGCCAGCGAGGAGGGTGAATGGTTTACGGTCCGACTGAAGCTGAGGGGAGTGAAAAAGGTGACGTTTACAAAGAACACGAAGATCGTGGTGACGGATAAAGAGGGGAAGCGGGTAGAGAGTGAGGCGATTGTGTTCTGGCCGGATGAGTTGCAGACGTGCCTGTATGACTCGAGGAAGTCGCCTGTTGTGGTGACGGGGAGTTCGGTGTGGCAGGGGCCGGACGGTGGGTATCCGAGCGGGTGTGTGAAGTTTCCGGCTGGTAGTGTTGAGCTTGGGAATATAGTGAGTTTTGAGGTCGTGGGAGCGGTCGAGGACAGAGGCGGTGAAAAGCTGAGGTGAAGGGAGGTGAGTCGAGGTGTTGAGACTAATAGTA
>Ga0315279_10011674_pt1 | contig 10117 bp, 7 predicted proteins | sample YL17G06_20_MG_FD_203694 | JGI IMG/M metagenome (GOLD analysis project Ga0315279, IMG submission 203694) | Sediment microbial communities from Yellowstone Lake, YNP, Wyoming, USA - YL17G06_20 | ecosystem: Environmental > Aquatic > Freshwater > Lake > Sediment | place: USA: Wyoming | collected...
TCCGCCGGCTCCGAACCCGAACCGTCTGTCGTGCGCACTTCCGACTTCGTGTGCGTCGTGATCGTCTTCGGCGCGACAAGCTCCATGTTCTTGTAAGGATCGGATATGAAGTTGCCCGTATCGAGATTCAGGCCGAGCCATTCGTTATTGACCGCTTCGAGGATGGCGAGGACTTCCGGCCCGGTTTCCGTCAGGTATCCGTGATTCTCGAGTGCGAGGAACACGCCGTGGGTTCCGGCGTAGTCGCAACACGGCTTAAGACACTCGACGACCGACGCGAAATCGCTCTTGCGATCCGCGCCAGGGCGTTTATGGCCGGCAAAAACCCTGACGCACGGCGCGCCGAGTTCTACGGAATGATCGACCCATCGCTTGGTAAGATCGGTCTGTTTCGAACGCTCATCACCGGCCGGCAAACAGAAATCGTTGCCCACGGATGTCCCGGAAATGTCGAGCCCCAGCTTGAACGCCTTCGCCTTCAGTTCGCACAAGGCCTGCGGGGCTTCCGACGTGAAGTAGTAGCTCGTCAGTTCCACACCGTCCAGATTCCATGCCGCAGCCAGTTCAAGCCAATCGAGCAGCGACATCTTTCCCGGCTTGCCGCCTTGCGGGAGGTAATCGCGCAACGAATATGCCGCGCAACCCAGTTTCAGTTGAGGGCCGATCTCACCCGTTCCCACGCAGGGCGTCCTCGGCGCCACCGCCGCTTCGCTCTTGCTGGAAGCTGCGACGGCCACTGCTGTCAGCCCAGAACCTAACAGATGCCGTCGCGTCATTTTCATCATGTGTGTATCCTCGTTCCGTGGATGTTTAGGTCCTCTACGCCGATCATGCCGCCCAAGGTCAGGAAAGGATTGTATCCCAAGATCTCGCACGTCAACAACGCCGGCAACCAGGGGCCTTGATTTACGCTGAAAGTATACGTATTATTCAATAAGACATATACGTACTGGAGGCCGAGTGATGCCAACCACCAAACTGACGTTGTCCGCCGACGCCCGACTCATCCGGCGCGCGAAACAATTTGCAAGGAAAAGAAACACTAGTGTGTCAGCGATGTTCGCACGCTACATTGAGAATCTGACACGAGATCGCAGCAAAGATCTCAAAGCCATAGGACCGCTGACACGGCGCGCGTCCGGCATGATCCGCCTTCCGAAGGGAATGTCCGACAGACAGATGCTCGAAGAAGCCTTGGCCGCGAAGCACGGTTTTAGGAGATGAGGATCTTTTTGGATACCAACGTCTTGCTGGACGTTATCGCACAGCGCGACCCCTTCTATCGGGTGGCGGAGGTCGTTTGGAGGCTAGTCGAGTCGGGCAAGATGCGTGGGTTCGTCTCGGCTATCAGCTTCAACAACGTTTACTACATTGTGCGGCGCTTTAGCGGGAAGAAGCGCGCGGCAGAAGCAGTGCGTCTCCTGCGCGGCGTTTTTGACATCGTTCCGGTGAACCGTGAGATTGTCGATTCGGCCATCGACTCCCAAATGGACGACTTTGAGGATGCCATTCAATATCATTGCGCAGTGCAGTCGAAGGCGCGCTATCTCATCACGCGCGCCCCAAAAGGCTTCCCTGCAGGGGGCCTTGCAGTTGTTTCCGCAGAGGAGTTCCTCAGTCTGGTCTCTGTCTAACGACTGACTCCCCTACAACGCGACGCTCGCCTTAGTCAAGCAAGTCGAAGAGACGCTTGGGCTTCGGCAGTTCTTCGTTGCACGGCTCTGTGTTCATCACGGGACGATATAGGATGTGGATGGGCCCGGGCCGGTCGCCATGAAGCCACGCAGCCAACTGCTCGAGGCCTTCCGCGGCCGCCTCGCGCACCGGGAGCCAAAGATGCGCGCACGCTTCCGACAACACAGCGGCATTGTTCACGTACGTCCAAGCTACAATCTCGAAATCTTTTCCCGGAACGCGGCCGGCTCGACGAGCGCCTTCGCGCAGACTTGACCCGTCCTCCGTAGCGCTGCAGTCGATCAGGGCCGTAACCCTTGGATCTCCCATAAGGCGGTGAACCACGTTCGCGATGTTCCGGGCGCCGAAATCCACTGAACGGATGAATCTCTCTTCCGGCTCGATGCCCGCTTCCTGAAGCGCACGGGCGTACCCGCGCAGGCGCTCGACGCCCGGCTGAAACCCTGAGAGGCCCTTGAGCATGGCGATGTTGCGATGGCCTCGGTCCAGAAGGAACTTCGTGCTGAGATAGGCCCCCTCCTCGAAGTCCACCGTCGCCGAGCTGATTTCCGGCATGCTGTCCAGACGGCCAAACGCAAGGTAGGGAACCCCCGAAGTGTGCAGCCGCCCGATGACCCTGTCACCCACGGCCAGCGGCCCCGCAACCAAACATGCTTTGAAGAGCTGCTCCCACACGCCACGCGCGTAGTCCTGATTCTCGGATGCCTCATAAGGGTTCAAGTCAAAACCAAGGTATTCACCGCGAGCCCCAAATATCCCGACGAGTTTTGCGAATAGCCAGATGAAGAACCCTTGGCTGAGCGGGACAACAGCCATCGGCGCCGGAAGGGTCACGCCAATGCAACCCGTGCGCTTGCTCCGGAGAGACCTAGCCCCAATGTGGGCGTGAAAGTTCACTCGTTGCATGATCTCGAGGATGCGGGCGCGCGTTTCCGCGCTTACCCCGGGCTTCTGGTTCAAGACGCGGCTTACCGTTTTCGCCGTAACACCCGCTTCCCGAGCGATATCGTAGATCGTCCACATCTGCGAGGTCTCATTCATAATCGCTCAACTGCTGCCCTTCCAACCCCTGAATCTAGCGAGAAACGAACACTCACATCACATCAGCAGCGCACTCTCGGCCTTTCCGGTAATCGATTACCAGAACTAATGAAAAGTATACCGATGCCGTATTCCTTTGTCAAGCGTTTGGACAAGTGAATAACGTAAGTCACCTTATAAAAAGTAATTATGGCATATGGAGAGGGCTATGCTTATTGTGCGATTTCGTGTTGACAACTCGGAGTATTTCTGTTAACATACTTCGTGGAGGGTAATCGAATACCACAAGTTTGTCCCGGGTGGTGTTCTTTACTCCGCAAATCGTTGAATGGCGCAGAAAGGTATTTTAAGGAAAAAGGAGAATGGATATGAAAGGAAAAGGATTCACACTGATCGAACTGCTGGTTGTGATTGCTATCATTGGCATCCTGGCTGCCATCTTGCTACCCGCTCTCGCGCGTGCGCGCGAATCGGCGCGGCGGGCAAGTTGCGCCAACAACCTCAAGCAAATGGGTCTCGTGTATAAGATGTACGCGAACGAGTCCAAGGGTCAGCAGTACCCCCCGATGGAGTGCGAGTACTATCCCGTGGCGACGCTCGGCGGCCCGTACATCGCCACGGGCCCGATGGTCAACGCGATCTATCCAGAATACTTAACTGATCCCAGCATCCTAATCTGCCCGTCCGACCCGACGAATACGATCGATACTCTGAAAGATCCGGATACGCACGAATGGAATATCCAGGAGCGGCTGAGCGGCGGGCAGGAGGGCGTCAAGGCCGTTGACGCGAGTTATGGATATTTGGGCTGGATGTTTGACAGATGCGGGGACGACATCCCGATGGTCGATATCACGGTTGCCGCGCCGACCTTGGCCCTGTTGCTGGGCGCGACCGGTTTAGGCCCGGCGCAGTTTTTCCAGGTGATCGAAGACCTCCTTCTGGACTTTTACACGGGTGCACCTCCGGACGTCGAGGCGGCCTCGAAGGATCGTACGGTGCCGGCTGGTAATGGAAACGGCGGAGGCGCGAGCACGACTGTGTATCACCTGCGCGAGGGCATTGAGCGTTTCCTGATCACCGACATTAACAACCCGGCGGGTTCGGCCAAGGCGCAGAGTGAGATCTGGATCATGTTCGACGCCCTGTCGACCGAGATTCAGAATTTCAACCACCCGCCTGGCGGCTGTAACGTGCTTTACCTGGACGGCCACGTCGAGTTCATTAAGTATCCAGGAGCGCAGCCTGTCAGCAAGGCGATGGCGATTGCGGTCGGTACGGTATTCTCGTAAGCCGCTTCTGCACTCGTTTCCGAGTCATGAGGGCCTTTCGGTGCTACGTCGGCTCGAAAGGCCCTTCAAGTGAAAGGGCAAGGCAAGATACCTTGCAGCGTGTGAGAATCTCCGTGCAGTTGGGGCCAGTGATGTTGGGCGTTCACCATTACCACTCCAGTTGCGCGGCTCAGGGATACCGGGGAGGAGCACAGGGGTAGTTGCTCCGGGAAGAGGCGCTGTTACGAAGGGCCGCCGACGCAATATCGGCGGCCTCTTCTTCAATATGCGGACGAGGAAGTCGGTTCCGTCACTTCCATGTCCGGACTCGAGCCAGCACCGCGCCGGCTTGAGCGCGATCCTTGACGGCCACGGACATCCACACACCCTCCGGTCTCAAGTTGGACACGATGCAGTCGAGCTCGTCAAAGCCAATGCCTAACTGAATACCCTTTCCGGCTGTCTGGCACCGCTTATATACGTGGAGCCAGTCCGACGCGATCCCTCGTCCAGCCCCGTAGACCCACTGTATCGCGTTCAGCTCTTTGATTTGCAGCAAACTGTCCAGATGCCGCAACGCAGCCGGGCCGTCCAGATGGTAGATGGATGCTTCAAGGTGCCGGCATTCCTCGACGATCCCCGGTAAGAAGACCGCGTCAAACATCTCCTTCGATACCATGCACGAGAAGTCGTTCGATGGGACGTACCACTTCCGCGACGAGACGATTCCCGGCCAGCTTGTGCATGCCTGCTCCGCGGCCTTGAACTTCTCACAGTAGAAGTCGAAGACTTCGAAGTAGGCCGCGTTGATGCGCCGCAGAAGCGACTTGACCTCCTTGGGACACGCAAGCAGATCCATGTTCAGTTGCATCGGGTCCCGGAAAGCCGCAATCGCATCGCCGCCCGGATGGAAGTCCGTGAAACCGACATAGTATTTCCCGCGGCCTGCTTCCATGAGTGCATCGGTAATCTCCAGCAACTTCTTCCAGTAATAGTTGTCCGTCGACAACTCGAGTCTATCAGCCTCCGGCCAGTCTCTCAGATTGGGAATGCCCCACGAGGTATCCGCCGTGTACTCCATCTCCATTCCGAAGAACGCACTGAACAGTTCGGGCCCGAGGTTCGGCCACGCCGTCGGCAGCGCGTCGCCCAGAAACTCCGTGTTCACCGCGCCGGCCAGCGCCGACTCGACAATCCTGTCCGTGTCCATCCATCGATCAAGAACCGACGCGTAGCTTTTCTCCTTCGGCCACGGATACACGGGCTGCTCTTTCGGCAACGTCATCACCACGACGGGCCGGTCAATCACCGCGCGGTCCCAAAAGGCATCCTGTCGCCCTATCCTCTGTTCCCAGTCCTCAATTCCTTTGATCGGCATCATCTGTAAGAGGCTCCTTTTGAAGAGGTCCTGACGTTCGAGTTGGATTCGTATACCAGAAATACGATATCAGAGCAACGTGTACTGTCGGACTTGCTTCCTGAAGCGCAACAGCGTGGCGTACCCAGCGTGACCCGAGAGCGGATAGCGATTCAGGATTCCGACGGCAACGTGCGCACATATAATTCCACCGAGGAAATGCCCCCCGATGTCCGTGCCCGATATGAGGAAATGAGAAGGCGATTCCGGCCCGGGTGAAGACGTTTCCGTTGCTGGGAAAAGGGACGTCCCAGCGTCGCAAGGCGCATTTCAGGAATCAGCCGCGCGAAATCCCTGCCGAGACCGCCGATACACTAGATGTTGTATGCAAGGACAAACCGTAAGCACAATATATTGAAGTCTTGTCGAGATTGTGTTAGGGTATAGTGGCAATAAGGTTAAGTGTCCCTGCTGAGGACGTGCGGAAGGATGATACGCAACGGCAATTCGTGCGTGACGCGGCTGAAACATCGCATCGCAACTGAGAGCATTTGCCCGCTTCTCGGCACGTCACAACCGTGTGTCCTGAATCCGCGACTTCGCCGAATGAATGTGCCTTTCCTTTTCCTCGTTTCGTTGGGAATGCTCTCCTTGGCGTTTGCCGCTCACGCAGGTGGCGTCGTTCGAGCGGAGATCGAACCGGGGGTCAGTGCGGTCTTCAGAGGGGGCCGCGATCTCTTTCTGGAGTGTCGGCCCCCAAGAGGAGAAGCGTCACAGACTTTTTTCGACAAGTACTTAGCCAATCCGAACGAGTGGCGAATCTACAAGGATCGGATTGCCGTGGCAATCCACTTCGACCGGCTAAGACCCGAAGTTCGGCGACGCGTACTGCTAACGGTTTTTGATCGCGACTATGTTGATGAGAGCGGCTGGTGGCACACGGCAGTCTTTTCCGAAAAGGAAGGACATGAGTCCCTCTGGAACCTCTGCGAATGGCTGACGGGCAGAGGCGCGAATTACAGGGCCGTTATGGCCGACAAACGCAACGGGCTGAAAGAAAATACTTTGCCGCAAGGCAGCCGCGTGTTGATACCGAACGATCTCCTCATCGAAGCGATGAAGGAACCCTCTCCGAAACCCGAACCTGAGCGATCAGCGGAACAACCGGCTGGACCTCCCGTCGAGGAAGCGCCTGTTGATCTCGATGCGGCGGCCAGAGGCCTGACATACGGCTCCGATGCCGAAGGCCCTTATGCGATGTACCGCGTGAAACAGGGCGAGTCTCTTTACACGGCGGTTGTTGTGCGGTTTACGGACATCAGCGGAAACCAATCCATCCTCGATGCGTGTGAGCTGATCCGAAAGCGAAGCGGCGTCAAAGACGTCCGCGGGATGAAGCCGGGGCAGAAGATCGTTATCCCGATGGACATGCTGTCCGACCGGTTCCGTCCGAAGGAGAGTGAGCAGCGAAAGGAGTATGAGGAAACCATCAGCGAAGCGAAACGTCTTCGCAAAGAGCAGGTGCGTACTAAGGATCTCGACGGTGTCGCCGTGGTCATCGATCCCGGGCACGGCGGCCGCGACCACGGGTGCGCGAATGAGAAGCTGGGACTCTATGAGGATGAGTTGAATTACGACATAGCGTGCCGCGTGAAGAAGATCCTCGAGGCGCAGACGCGCGCAAAGGTCTACATCACGTTGCAGGATCGGAGCCAAAAATACGCGCCGTCGGATAAGTCCCGTTTTACGCATGACAGGGACGAGGAACTTCTCACCACGCCGCGCTATCAGAACGACGACGCGAAAATCTCCGCAAACCTGCGCTGGTATCTCGCGAACGCCATCTATCACCGGGAACTCGAAGCCGGAACTGATCCGCGAAAGGTGGTCTTCACCAGCTTCCACACGGATGCCTTGTATGACGGCCGGCTGCGCGGCGCGATGATCTATATCCCAGGCGCGAAGTACCGCCGGGAATCAGAAGAGCCCGACAACGTAATGTACGCGCAGTTCAAGGAAGCCCGGGATCATCGGTCATCCACATCGAGCGAGGCCGAACGAAGACGCGATGAAGCCCTCTCGCGCAACTTCGCCGAGGACATCATGACGGCGCTCGGGAAAAAGCGGATAAGGAGACACCTCGAGGGAGCCTGGATCCGTTCGCAGATCCGTCAGGAGTGGGGCCGCGTCTATGTGCCGGCGGTCTTGAGAAACACCCTCATCCCGACTAAGACGTTGATCGAGACGGCCAATATGACCAACGAACCCGACTGCAAACGTTTGGCCGACCCAAAATGGCGGCAGGATTTCGCCCAAGCCTACGTCGACGCGCTCAAAATGCACTTCGGTTCAACTTAGCCTCGGGCGGCTTGCTGGGCCGCGAGGGCGGCCGCGCGTTCGGCGCGCCTGCGCAAAAGATGCTCCAACTGCTGGATGCGCGTCTCGACGTAGGTGAGCAGCTTCTCATGGAGTTCCGGGTTCGCCGCCGCTATGACGGAACGCTGGTTCTCGACCGACGTATCCAACAACAGCACCTTGTCGAAGCTCTTCCCATACGCATCCGTCACGACGCAGTCCGCTTCCTGCGCAATCAGCAGCGATGCCACGAGGTCATAGGGCGCCAGACCGACGATAGTTCCGCGCCCGGCGTTGATGAAGTGGTCCTTCACAAGCGATGGGATATCCCGGTAGAACCGGTTGGCGAAGTCCAGACACGCGTCAATCTGGTTCGTCAGCAGGCGCGTGATGCTGAACGACGTGCTGTTGCACGCGAAGAACCCCCCCTTGAGGCTCGACAGATCCATCAGTTTCGCCGCGGTTGGAAAGATCAGATCCGCGGGACGGCCCGGTACGGTCATCGTCCACGACATCAATTCGAGGTTTGCGTTTTTCGACAGTTTCGGACGCCGGACATGCTCGCCCTGGGTGATGCGCGTGCCCTTGCCTCGTTCTGCGTAGAAGACCCGGTCGCCGACGATCTCCATGATGCAGGCATTGTCCACGTCCGCCATGCACGGCCGCTCTATCACGCGCGTAGTCGCGATCGAGACAACACACGCTTCGAATCCGCTCTTGGCCGCCCGCGTCCCGTCGATAGGGTCCACGATCAGCAGGTTTTGCGGCTGAGTGTTTGTAAAGGTCGTGTAACCCGCGTCCTCGGAATAATATGCTATGGGCGCCCGCGCGTTCTTGAGAAAAGCCAGCAAAGCCTTTTCAGCGACGCGATCGATCTCGAACGTTGCATCGCCGCTCGTAGCCGCGCCCACCACCTCGCGCCCGCGCGCCTCGTGGGTCATCGGGCCGATCGCGTTCCGGATCGCATGAGCCAGTTCCACCAGAAACTCGCGCGGCAACATCTTCGTCTTGTGGCGTACAACGGCGCTCGGGGGCGCCGGGGGGCGCTCGACGCGGGGCCGCACTTTTTGCGTTGGCGCCGGAGTCGGAGCCGCAACCGGCTTGCGTTTCGGTTCAGTGACCCGCACGGGCCTTACCTGCACCTTCTTGCGTGCACGCAGCGCGACTTTCTTGCTCTTTGAAGCCCGCGTCGCCTTGGCCTTGGCTACGACGACTTTCCGGGCAGGTTTCGTCGGACGAGCGGCCTTGCGCGCAACAGGGCGCGCGGCCCGGCTTGCGACTTGCCGACGACGGGATGACATTGGCCGGGCCTTGGCGGCCAAAGGTCTTCGGGCGGGCGGCTTCCTCGCGGACTTCCGTTGAAGCCGTCCTGAATGTCGCGACGAAGCCGGTTTGGAGCTAGTTCGTGTTCTCGTCATTGTGGCAACCATAGTCGTCTCTCGAACCCTTTATCTCGGTTTGTGCGGTGCGCCCGCATTCGAACTGCCATAAGCAACAAGGGATTGACATTGCCGTACGCCGGACTTGACTTCATTCGACCACGACTTTCGGTGGCGCAATGAAATCCATGAACCGGTCTCCCACCTTGCCTTTCTCGGCGCCGCCGCGGTGGATGAACAAGCGATACCGCCATGTCGTCATCCCACCTTTCTTGAATCTCATGTCCCCTTTGACTTTGTCTTCGGGGCGGTAATGATTCCACGCGAAGCAGTTCGCCGTCATGAGACCGTAATCGCGAACGTGCCATTCCGTCGGATACCTGGGGTTCTTCTCATGGTCAAAGACCGCGATGCCGACATGCTTTCCGTCAACGTGCCCGCTGTAATCGCACCACGGCGCCTTTTTCCCCCACGTCTCGCTTTCATTTGTTCCCCTGTACCCATTCTCGATTCGGCCGCCGTTCTGAACGTCCATCGAACTCGCAACGCGAATCGAAACGAGACCCCCTTCTTTCGTATCCCGAAAGACGACCTCCCTTTGCGTCATGCGGAACGTGACGGCCATGTCAAAAAGCCGCTCACCGCCTGGCAAGGCGTAAAACCGCATGTCACGAATCTCTTCAAACTGCTTGCGCCCACTGCGCGCACACCAATCGTTCTTTGCAACGACCTGACCGAAGACCGAGCCGGACAACAGCTTCACGAAACCCCGGTGCCGCTGCCATCCGTGTCCCTCCTCCTCGCTCCAGTTATCGACGCCGCTGCAGTCGCCGTAGGCCACCCAGATTGACTTATGATGGACATGGTCCTTGTGCTCACCGGGCACGCCGTCCACGATGGGCCAGTTTCGCGTCACTTGCGTCCCAAGGGGACCTATCACTGGATACAGGAACGGTCTGACCCACTTTGAATCATAGTGATAACTTGTGAACAGCTTCCCGAGAATCTCTACATCGACG
>Ga0315279_10011675_pt1 | contig 10117 bp, 15 predicted proteins | sample YL17G06_20_MG_FD_203694 | JGI IMG/M metagenome (GOLD analysis project Ga0315279, IMG submission 203694) | Sediment microbial communities from Yellowstone Lake, YNP, Wyoming, USA - YL17G06_20 | ecosystem: Environmental > Aquatic > Freshwater > Lake > Sediment | place: USA: Wyoming | collected...
AATTTTTAGCGTTTGAACAAGTGTTTAAAAACAGTTTAACCACTCTTCCAATGGGTGGTGGAAAAGGAGGATCTGATTTTGATCCCAAAGGAAAAACCGACAATGAAGTCATGAAATTCTGTCAATCATTTATGACCGAACTTCAACGATACATCGGCCCAGATACGGATGTTCCGGCAGGGGATATCGGTGTTGGTGGTCGTGAAATCGGTTTTATGTTTGGGCAATACAGAAAAATCAGAAATGAATTCACCGGTGTTCTCACTGGTAAAGGATTGAACTGGGGTGGCAGTCTCATACGACCCGAGGCAACAGGATATGGTGCTACTTACTTTGCTCAGGAAATGCTGAAAACAAAAGGAGAGTCTATCAAAGGGAAAACAGTAGTGGTTTCCGGTTCAGGAAATGTGGCACAGTATACAGTTGAAAAAGTCAATCAGCTCGGTGGAAAAGTAGTGACACTTTCTGATTCTTCTGGTACCATCTATGACTCCAAGGGAATTGATGAGAAAAAACTAGCTTATGCCATGGAATTAAAGAACGTACGGCGTGGTCGAATTAAGGAGTATTCAGAGAAATTTGGTTGTCAGTACGAATCAGGTAAAACTCCATGGCATTTCAAATGCGATTTGGCATTTCCATCGGCAACACAAAATGAAATAAGCAAAGAAGATGCGCAAGTGCTTGTAGATAACGGTTGTATTTGTGTAACGGAAGGAGCAAATATGCCAACAACACCTGAAGGAGCTGAAATTTTCATCGAAAACAAAATACTCTTCGGTCCCGGAAAAGCGGCAAATGCTGGTGGTGTCGCCACAAGTGGTCTTGAAATGTCTCAAAACAGCATGAGGATGTCATGGAGTAGAGAGGAAGTTGATAAAAAACTTCAATGGATCATGTCGCAAATACATCAATCTTGTGTGAAATACGGAAAAGAAGGCAACTTTGTTAACTACGTTAAAGGCGCTAATATTGCAGGATTTGTAAAAGTCGCCGATGCAATGATTGATCAAGGGCTTATCTAAAGAAGGAAATTATCCTTCTTTCTTTTTATATTTCACAGAATTTATACTTAAATACATCGCTTTTCTAATTTGTAGTATCCCGAATTAACTTCCTTCTGATTTTTTAATAATGTCATCTCAACACTCTCTTTTCTTCCTCTCTCTCATTTTATCCTAGAACGCTTCAAAAGGCGTTCTCAGGTGTCCATTTTCAAGGCAGCTGGAGTGATTACGGAGTAAAGATTAAAGGCTCGATGGAAAAAAAACAGCTTAAATTCGATTTAAGGAGTGAGATTTGGGCTCGTATTTGTTAACATACATGCTAATATCATATCTGTTGAACGGTTTTTTAGATTTGTCGTAATTTGTAGAAATGAAAACAGTGTAAAAACCTCCAAAAATGGTTAATTCTTCAATAGGAATATATTTATACAAGGATTACCCCATATTATATAGGGAGTGAAAAAATTGATAACTATAAACCACTGTAAAAAATGTGATAATGATTTTATGATTCCAGAAGAATATTTCGATGGATTAGATACTACAATGTTTGTCTGTCCAGAATGCCATAGTCACAATTGGAAAAAATTATCTGATATGTCAATAATGAAAAAGTAATCATTCGATTTTTTATTTTGCAGATTAACATCCGTTATCTGAGGGATTATAAAGCAGTATACATTTTGAAATTGTAGTTTGAGGGAGGAAAAACGAAAAAACAATTAATCATAGGATTCGTTGCCCTGATTATTAATATTGGATTGCCTTCTAAAATCTACATGTACTACTACAAACAGTAAATATTTTAACTACATTTTTCTATCCATCTTTATGAATATGAATGAAGGAGGAAGGTGATATGAGTAAAGTCAAGGGCGGAAAAGATATATCCCCAGGGGCAAAATCTAAGCCTTTAACAAAGAAGGAAAGAAAGGAACGTAGGAGAAAGAGAAAAGAAAAACATACTCACTATGAATGAATGCGGATACTGTCCTTATCAACCATAATTCAACAATCCATGTTTTCAACATATCTTTCAACATATCTTAATTCAACAGAACCACCCTAAAATTTACAACCCCGATTTGCCAACTCCATATTCTAGAGAACCATACATCACAATCTATTTATATTTCCAATCATCTTGCTGATGTGAGGTTGAGATTATGATTAATGTAATAGCAGAATTTAGTATAGGTGCAGACAGGATATGGAAATTACTTAATACTCAAGGTCCTACCTCGGAGACAACTTTGATGAATATGACCAAGCTCAACGAGCAAGCATTCTACGGTGCCATCGGATGGCTTGCTCGCGAAAACAAGATTCATAAAGGTGGGTCTATCTACAAACTTGGACCAACCAATCTTACCGAAAAAATTGGAAGCGATGCAGGAAAGGTTTGGACCATGCTTTCAAACTTAAAAGAAGTAGAGGTCTCTGCAATCTCAGAACTCGCGCAAATGAACGAGATAGATGCATTTTCTGCTCTCGGATGGCTTGCATGTGAGAAAAAAATCGATTCTAAAAGCATGATTGTACCAAAATAGAACCTTACTCTTTTTTATTTTGAAAATCGGCGTTGTAAAGTATTTGCAGAGATTTGAGTTCTTTTGGTTGCGACCTTATCAATTTCGTCTATACGCTCTTTTACTAACTGGAAGTTAAACATTTTTCTCATAGTGCATCCAAAAAACCTATTGTAAATCTAAATAAAAAGATTTTGTGCATCTGGTAATGCAGATAAGCATCCGTTATCTGAGGGTTTATAAAGCAGCAGTTGTTTTAAATTGTAGGTGGGGGAAGAAAAAATGATTAATAGTCAACCAGAACCAGATATTCCTTTTCCTTGGGATCCTGATGATGAAGATGAGTCAATAAATGACGGTTTTTCATAAAATATTTGTTGAAATGGAATCAGTGTAAAAACCTAATCGGAACATTTATAAACATTAAACTACACTATAAGTACACTTATTTTATAAAATTTAATAAGGGGGATTAAAATATGAAAAAAATCGAGTTATTTGATGAAAAAACATGGTATGTAGTAAGAGCAATCCGTTTCCGTAACTCAATAGCATTTAATGAATTTTTAAAAGGTTTCAAAGCAATGAGATACCCTGGCTATAGTTGGCGATATGCGGGGGAAAAAAATGAATGAGGCTTTTGAAAAGCATCAAGAAGAAGTAATAAACGAAATGAGTGAAAGGCTTCGTATTTATAGAATGAATAAGAAAAAAAAGGTTATGAAATTGTAGTTGAGTGAGGAAAAATGTCAGGAAAGGAATATTACAGAGATATGGAAAAAAGTGAAATCAAAGAAAGTAGTATAAGTTTGTTTAAAAAATGTTCATTATGTTCTGTTGAATCGGTTAATTTAACAGATTGTAAGTATTGTAAAGAAAGGTTTTGTAAAGACCATATCGAAGCAAAAACCATTAATGACTCATTAAAGAGTAAAAAAGGACATCTTTGTTCTGCATTAAATAAAAAACAAAAAAATATTAAAGCGGAAAAACAGTTGCCTGAAAAACAAAGCAATGTCGATAAAAAACAATCATTTTGGAAAAGGTTGAAATAAAATTGTAGTTTGGAGGAAAAAAATGAATGAAGCTTTTGAAAAGCACCAAGAAAAAGTAATACAGGAAATGTATGAGAGGTTTCTTATTTATAAAATGAAAAAGAAAAAAAGGTTCAGATAGCCGCTAGATGTATTGCAGAGCCAGAGTTGAATTCCCGCAACTAAAATCGTACTTTAATATATTGTGATATTCTTCATGCAAATAAGAGTATTGATAAATATCAAATGATAAACGAGAAAGATGTTTTTACCGTAAAAACAGCGTCTTTTCTATTTTTTTCCGCTCAAAGATGAAGTAACTGTTATATCCCAAAGCAGTATGACCGATACACAGGTTCAAAAATTGTAAAAGAACATAGGAGGAATGAAAAATGCCAGCATTTAAGATGGAAGATCTAAGAAAAAAGACCGTTTTCGACAATAATGGAGTGTATGTAGGAGAAATAATACTAACACAACAAGATAAGAAAACAAAATTAGTCCGTACAGCTCAATTACAGATAGACCCTAACTTGAAGACAAAGTATCCTGACATAACTAGAAGTGTCATCTCCTTAGATTTGAACATAGTAACTGTCGATCCTACAACAAAGAAAGTGTCTTTAGTAAAGACCGTTGGAGAACTTGCGCCCTCTTGGAAATAGAATTAAAACTTTCCTTTCTATATTTTTTAATTATTAAGATTCTAAGGTAACATCAAAGATAAATAAATCATGACTTGTGGTTACACGCATCCGTATGGAAGAAGGTATGAGATATGGATAGAACTCAAATAAAACCATATGTGGGAGAAATGCAGGAATTAAAAAAGATTATTGAAGAGTTTTTAGAACAACTGGGTTTTATCTGTGTCAGTCATCCTTCTTTACACTACAAACAGATTTATAGAAAAGATAACCTAACAATCCATGTTGAAGAAAAGCCAACAACAGAAACTAGGTTAAATAGAGAATCCAAATGATATCTGTGATGATCTTGTTCCCTGTTGAACAATGCAAGGTATCTTGTTGCCTGCCGATAGGAAGGTGGAAAAGATGAACGTAAAAGAATTAATTGAAAAACTGAAAAAATATAATGAAGGTGCTGAAGTTTATATAGGGCGTTTTTATGATCAATATCACTTTTGTATTGGTAAAGTAGAAGATGAAATATTAGACGGGAAAGAATGCGTTTTTTTGCATGAAGGAAAGCAAGTTTGGGTGAAGAGTAAGAAGGAAATATCATGAATAGATTAACTTTGATAGAAGCCTCATCATCATGGGGGCCATGCGAGGTATCTTCCCTTTGCATATTGTTCAATTATGAATGAAATTTTAGAAACGAAAGAAAAAAGAGGATAGATATGGCAATAGGTTTTGTGCTAATGCATATTATCCCTGGGCATGAATATGAGGTATACAACAAGCTCTCAAAAGTGCCTGAGATCATTGAACTCCACCCCTTATTTGGAGAATATGATCTCATTGTAAAAATAGAAGCGAACGATTTCGAAGATATAGGAAATATTGTAACAAATAAAATAAAGTCAATATACGGTATAGCTGACACAGAAACATTAACCGGAAAGAAACTTTAATAAAGTATTTACCCCTAAAACCTGATCTATCTTCACTTCAAAACCAACACGCTATTTTTTTTAGAACCCCTCTATATCAGCTTTCAAAGGTCGAAAGAGGGACACATTATGAGGAAGAAAATTGTTTTTATCGTGAAAACAGCGTCTTTTCTATTTTTTTTCCGCTCAAAAATGAAATAACTCTTATATTCAATGCTTGTCTGTCACGATACACAGATTTAAAAATTGTAAAAGAACATAGGAGGATGGATGATGCCAATAATTGATACGGAAGATATACGAGATAAGCCTGTTTTCGATAAGAATGGAGTACCGTTGGGCAATCTATTAGTAACACACCAAGTAACAAAACAAGTATGGAAAACAAAAATAGTCCGTATAATACAACTGCAGATAGATACCAGCGTAAAGATAAAGTACCCAGACATAACCAGGAATATTGTCCAGTTAGACCCGAATTTGATAACTGTTGACTTTACAACAAAGAAAGTGTCTTTAGTAAAGACAGTTGAGGAACTTGCACCTTCTTGGAAGGCCAAATAAAGATTTCCTTCGCATATATTGGTAGATTTCCGGTCGGTACTTGTATGATTACTTTTATTGTCAGACGCGAGAAGATCAAACGGAATATTCATCCTCTCAGTTATACCCGTTTTATCGTAAAAAAACTGAAAGTAGGAAGAATTTTTTATTGGATGCTTTTGTTTATTCCTATCAGCATCTGTCTTGCATTATTCACGACAAACAAAACCCTTGTCTTTATAACGTCTATTTTGGCAATTGTTCCTCTTGCACGAATCGTGGGGTATACAACCAAAGAAATTTCACTTCAGACAAACCCAACAATCAGCGGTCTTCTCTCAGCAACATTTGGAAATGCCATTGAATTTATTATTGCCATCTTTGCGCTTAAGAACGGTTTGATTGAAGTTGTACAAGCGTCTATTATTGGGAGTATCGTCGGGAATATCTTACTCCTTGTGGGGCTAAGCATATTCTTTGGGGGCTTACATCATAAATATCAGCGGTTCAATAAGGAGGCGATTAGTGTATCTTCCACCATGCTCATTATAGTTGTTGCAGGACTGTCAATTCCAAGCGCCTATGCATTTCTTAAACCCCACGATTCACATAATCAGACCCTGGGCATCGCCGTTGCAATTGTAATGGCATTAATCTATGTTGCAGGATTAGTATTTTCTTTATTGACCCATAAAGATCTTTTTGATGCAAGCGACGAGATGAAAGCTGTTCGTGAAAAACCGATGATGAGTAAACGACTCGCTGCTTTTATTTTATTACTCGCGATCGTCGTTGTATCCGTTGAATCTGAATTCCTTGTTCAGGGCATCGAAGAAGCTGCGATTACCATTGGAATCACCCAAACCTTCATTGGTATCGTGGTGATTGCAATTATTACCAACATCGCAGAGAACTCCGCCGCGGTTCATTTCGCATTAGAAGATAAACTCGATGTCTCTATTGAGATCGGTCTGAGTAGTGCGATTCAGATCGCCTTGTTCGTTGTCCCGATCCTGATGCTTGTGAGCCAAATGTTCCGCTTTGGTTTTTCGCTGATGTTTCCCCCGTTTGAAATTCTTGCTGTCGTGCTTGCGGTGTTGATTGTGAATTATCTCTCTGCTGATGGGCGTTGTAACTGGCTTGAAGGCGCACAACTCATTAGTGTGTACTTGATTATAACAATAGCTTTTTTCTTTGTGTAACATGTTGCTCATCTAATGACCAGTGATCTCTTTAAGACGATGATATTTATTCTTTCAATGTATCTGAAACTCTATCTTGAGGAAGAGTATCAACTTTTAAAAAACTGACCAGCATCGTTTTATACCTAAATACTTATATTGCGCCCAATATATTCAAGCGCACGAATTCACCGAGAAGTTAGGAGGAAAATATTATGTTGATGATCGTAAGATTGTATCCAAAAATAGATATCAATAAGATATGGGACTACGTGGAACACGAAATGAAAGAAGGATCATCAAAATCTTTGACACCGTTATATGCTACACAAACAGAAGGAATGATGGATGTCGGTATCATTTTCGATGTGAAAAATCCTGATGATATCGCTCATTTTCTTACCGAAGAGATCGTGAAATGTACTGAGGTGCATCATACGAAAACGATCTCGCTGATGAAACCAGTGTTTTTTCCCATCCCCAAAAAGAAACCGGAGAATATCCAGCGTTATCTTATCCGAGTGTATATGCATCCACGATATTACAAACAGATTTATGATTATTTAATTAATTATCGTTATCCGTACAATCTTTTTCCCATCTATATCTCGTATTCTCTTGGAGATGAAGATATTATCATGAGTGTTGCAGCTGACTCAAAGGAAACCGCTATTAAATTCTTAAAAGAACATATACGGATGTTGGATGGTGTCGATCAGTCAGCGCTCTACCCAGTGTTTAAAGCGAAACGATTTGCTCCGCTTGAAAAATTAATCGAACATCAAAAAAAATATTTAGCTGAGGATAGTAAAAAAACGCCTTTAGAGGAAATAGATCGGGAGTTTGACTGGATTGAAGATTTCGAGCAATATGCTATGCTTACTGGTGCGTTTCCTGGAGACCTTTAAGAAAAAGGGTAAGGATATCGAGGTTCTGTTTGAAGGATGACATGATAAAAGACCAAGGATGATAAAATGGTTGGATAACAGATGAAAACAGACAATACGACTCGAAACATATTGAATCTTCTGAGAAAAAATGCACGAATGAGTTATAAGGAGATTGCAGAGAGTATCGGAAAACCCGAATCCACGATTCGTGATCGAATACAAAGAATGGAAAAGATGGGGCTCATACAGGGCTATACAGTGATTCTCGATAAAAAACAGTTGGGTTTTGAGTGTTCTGCATTGGTTCTTGCAGATGTAGATTATGAAAAATTAGAGGATGTTACAAAGAAACTCTTGAATACAAACAATGTGCTTCGTATATACCACACCAGTGGAAATAAGAGAATTGCGTTTGTAGTTGTAGCAAAAAATTTTGAAGACCTAGAAGCGGATCTCAATAGGCTCTCTGAACTTGACCTCAAGAATGAAGATGTAATTATCATTTTGAAGATTGTAAGAGAGTTTGGTGCTCCTTTAGAATTTTAATAAAAAAATACTTGGGTGGGATATGAACACTTATTTTTTACTAATTCAGAGGATATGAGGGTTTTTAACCCTTGGTAATAGTGCCCCCGTCGGGAATATGCGCTAATACTATAATACTCCAACGGATATTTATTGTTCAATTCTTCTTTTTAATACGAAAACAGAAAGGGAGGAAGTAATTTCGGGATAAGACAATCGCTTTTCTAATTACTAAATTATTTATATTAGATTAGATATCGGGGCGAATGCAATTATTCAAGTAAAAAAAGGAGGCTAAATATGACAAAAGAAGGTTATAACCCGTTTAAAGCGGCACAAAAAGAAGGCTTTAATCCATTTAAAATGGCCCAGCAACAATTCGATAGAATTGCCGATAAGCTAAATTTAGATGAACCAATCAGAGAGCTTTTAAGAAATCCTCTGAGAGAATACATTTTTGCGATACCAATCAGAATGGATGATGGCAGTATGAAAGTATTTAGAGGATTCAGAGTACAACACAATGATGCAAGAGGTCCATGCAAGGGAGGTATACGATTCCACCCACAAGAAACACTTGACACGGTTTGCGCTCTTGCCATGTGGATGACCTGGAAATGTGCTGTTTCTGACATTCCTCTCGGTGGTGCCAAAGGTGGAATAATTTGCGACCCACACAATTTATCGGAAAGAGAGCAAGAAAAACTTTGCCGAGGATGGGTTAGACAAATAGCAAGGGATATCGGACCAGTTCGAGATATACCCGCACCAGATGTCATGACCAGCGGTCAACATATGCTTTGGATCATGGACGAATACCAAACCATCATGGGTGGTCAATACCCAGGACTTATAACCGGAAAGCCAGTTGAACTCGGCGGCTCACTTGGGCGTACAGAAGCAACAGGTTACGGGGTAGTTTACATACTACGCGAAGTATTGAAAGAGATGAAGATGGACATCACCAAAACAACAGCATCTGTGCAGGGCTTTGGAAATGTGGCCCGCTATGTCGTAGAACTATTTACACAATATGGTGGAAAAGTTATATCTGTTTCATGCTGGGATCAGGGTGGCAACTGTACCTATAGTTATGTTAAAGATAAAGGGGTTAATGCAGACGAACTCATTAAGATCACAGATCGATTCGGCACTATTGACAAAAAACAGGCAGAAAAATTAGGATATAAAGTTCATAAAGGTGAAGAATGGCTAAAGCAGGAAGTGGACATACTAATTCCAGCAGCTTTGGAAAACTCAATCACAATGGAAAATGTCAATGAGATTAAGTCTAGCGTTAAAATAGTCATCTGCGGGGCCAATGGCCCAGTCACTCCAGAGGCTGAAGATGCACTCGAAAAGAAAGGTATAACTGTAATACCAGATTTTCTTGCCAACGCCGGAGGTGTTGTCTGTAGCTATTACGAACAAGTGCAAAGCAACCAAAACTACTACTGGACAAAAGAAGAAGTACTTGGTAAACTCGATAACAAAATGACAGAAGCATTTTACAAAGTCTGGGAACTGGCAAAGCGCAAAAAAGTTCGTGTAAGCGACGCTGCCTACATGATTGCAATTTCGAGAGTGGCCGACGCATGCAAAATGCGAGGCTGGGTGTAATGTAAGTTATGAACATCTCGTTCAATGACAAAGAAAAAAAGATTGTATCATGTATTGAAGAGATAACAGGTGTAAAACCAAAGGGCGATCAAGAAAGCACTGTCAAGAAGGCAGATAATTTACGAAAATATCGAATTAAAAGAATTCTTTTGCTTTCTTCTTCCTATGATTATTTTCTTTTAGAAGAAGAGGGTAGATTAAGCAGTCTATTT
>Ga0315279_10011678_pt1 | contig 10116 bp, 7 predicted proteins | sample YL17G06_20_MG_FD_203694 | JGI IMG/M metagenome (GOLD analysis project Ga0315279, IMG submission 203694) | Sediment microbial communities from Yellowstone Lake, YNP, Wyoming, USA - YL17G06_20 | ecosystem: Environmental > Aquatic > Freshwater > Lake > Sediment | place: USA: Wyoming | collected...
CATTTCTTCTGATTTCGTCTTGCAGTACGAGCGCCGTCGTTTGGTCGTCGATTCGTATAGTCATGCATATAGTATACTTTATGCTATTATATTTCGGCAATTACTTATGTCGCTGTGTATATTAGCATTTGCAAGCGCACCACCTGAAAAACTCCCCAGGATCCAGTAAGAGTTCTCATCAACTCTTGGATACCAATTTTGCGGCGGTATAGGCGCGGCAAAACTGAATGCTATAAAAAGCGTTACAACCAGAGAAAGGGCTTTCATATAGGTAATCCTTTCTTTATGGAAATTTAATCGCCTGGGCCGGTTTGCTTCCCGATGATAGCAACAATAAAGGCATTAAAGCGAGAAAATCCGTTTGCTTCCGCTAAAATGCGGCTTTTCGCTAATAAGCCATATGACTTCGTTCCCCATCAAAAACAGCATTGGCCGCTGCTTTTCATAATGCAATTTGACCTCCTTCCATGGCTATGAAGCTACAGATGAAAACCAATTATATCAAATGCAAAGGCGGGTTTAAGGTAGATGCACTATGCTGCATGTTAATTCATGCAAATTGTTAATTGACTGTAAAAATAAAAAAAAAAAACAAGAAGTCAAGTGTTTTGTTGGATATTTTTTAAGCCGCAAGAATTTACAGGAAAGTGGCTGTTTCGTAAATTTGTTTGCCTTGCCTAATGGACATCGAATACCAAGGGGAGCCTTGAACCTTTTATTGCGGAGTCAATGAGTTCGGACAATCCTTTCTGCAATTTGGTACGTTGTATTTTATTCATTCTTCCCTTTTTCGTGGTGTATCTTGTATGTCTCTGCCCGTAATCACCATCTCCCCCCGGGCGGCAGCGCGGATCGCGCGAGGCCACCTTTGGATTTTCGCCAATGAGATCGACATGGCGGCCGTGCCGGCGGAAAAGGGCGCATGGCGCCGCTTCGCCTGCAAAGGCACGGTCGTGGCGACCGGCTATTGCAACCGCCATTCGCTGATCGCCGGACGCGTCGCGGCCGCGGCTGACATCGGGGATATCCCCGCACTTTTATTCAGGCGATTGACCGATGCGTTTTCGCAGCGATTGACATTATGGAAGCAGGCCGGGTCCGCGCGCCTGCTCTTTTCCGAATCCGATCTGCTCCCCGGCCTGATCGTCGACGCCTATGGGGATGTCCTCGTTGCCCAGAGTTCGACTGCCGGCATTGATGCGGTCCTCGGCGATCTGGAAAAAGCCATCCCGCGGGCATATGAGCAGGTTTTCGGCGCGCGGCCCTCGGCATTCGTTCTCCGCGGCGATGCATCGGTCCGCCGGCTTGAAGGCATCGGTGAATTCGCCCGCATCGTCTTTGGCGACGAGGCGCGCATCATCCGGGGATCGCTCGTGGAGAACAGGGTGACCTATGCCGCGGATTTCCTCCATGGCCAGAAGACCGGCTTTTTTCTTGACCAACGGGACAATCGCGTATTCCTCGGCCGATTGGCGGCGGAAACCGGAGCGCGCACGATGCTCGATCTCTGCTGCTATTCCGGCGGCTGGGGCTTGCGTGCCCTGTCGGCCGGCGCGGAGACGGTGACGTTCGTTGACCAGAGCGACGATGCGCTTCGGATCGCGGCGCGCGGACTGGAATCAAACGGCGTCGCTCCCGAACGCGCGCACCTGGCGAATGTGGATGTGTTCGAGTTTCTTGCGCAGGACGCCGCGACCTATGACATCGTGGTGGCCGATCCGCCTGCATTCGTCAAGTCGCAGAAGGAGCTGCCCAAAGCGCGCGCGGCATATGAAAAGCTGAACCGTCTCGCATGGCGACGTGTGAAACCGGGTGGACATCTGATCACGTGCAGTTGCAGTTATCATCTCGCAGAAGCGGATTTTCTGGACATGCTTCGCGCGGCCGTTTCCCGCGAACACGGCATGGCGCATATCGTCTATCGCGGCGGGCAGGCGCAGGACCATCCGGCGCTGCTTTCCATGCCGGAAACGTCGTACCTCAAATGCGCGGCGCTGAGGAAAACGGGCGGGGAATGATCAGCGCAGGAGCTCGAGCATCCGTTTGACGCGATGCGCATAGGTGTGCGCGGCGAGGATCCGGGCGCGCGCCGCGCGCGTGATGCGTCCGCGTTCGCCTTCGCGCGCAAGGTAAAAAGCGGCTTTCTCCTTCAGGTCTTCAATTGACGCATAGGTAACGGCCTCGGGTCCGAGGTCGAACAATTCGCGCATATCCCCCTGATCATCGGTCACAAGAAAACTTCCCGCGAGCGGCACGTCGAACACGCGCTGGTTGACCGCCGACGGCATCTGCCGGCTTGTAATATTGATGTTGATGGCGATTGAGCGATAGCCGGCATTAAGCTCCGTTGCATAATCAAGGTCGGGGTGGGTCGCCAGGCCGGGCCCGATGAGCGCGCGCCAACCCTCCGGGTCGCCGAACGTTTCGATCCCTGCCGGGAGAAGCGCTGTAATGGTCGCCGCGCGGATTTTCATGCCGGCCAGATGGATCACATAGGAGCGCAGCCATGTGCGGTTGAAAGGATCGGAAAAGGGGAGCGCAATGGATGTTTCGCGCGAGGCCATCTCAATCAACGCATCGACGTCCGCATCGCGCCGGTCAAGGAGCATGCCGGCCGCGCGATCGGCCAGCGGGGCCAGGGAATCGCGCCACAGGAATTTCCGTCGCAGCGGCGCCAGGAACGGTTCGCCTATGGAACTGCCGATGAATCCGAGGGCCACGGTCGGCCGCGCCGGCGCATCGGCCTGCATGACCGCCGGGTCTCCGGCAAGCGGCAGATGCGCCGTCTTCCCGAACCCGCATATGTCAAGAAACGGCAGGTACGCCTTCTCCCAGCAGCAGGCGATCATGGAGCGGTTGACGAACTGCCGCTGGTGCAGAAGGATCGGGCGCGGGTCGTCCACGAACCAGACGACGATGGGTATGCCGAACCGGCCGGCGATTTCCGGCAGCGCGCCGTTGCCGTCGAACCCCTGCATATTGACTGATACGATCACGTCCGGCTTTTCCGCCTGGACCGCGCGCTCGAGCGCGGACGCGAACGCCGTGCCGGAGCCATATTCGCCGTAGCGGAACAACGCCGGCGCATTGCCGTCGGTCAACGAAAACGCGCGCCGCAACTCGTCCTGCAGGAAAAATGTTCCATGGAGCAGCAGCGGGCGATGCGCGGTCCGTTGCGTGGGCGCGGTCCGGACGCGGCCCAGCGCATCCCGCGCAACGGAGTCGTACCAGGCGCGATGCAGACGGTAGGACGCGGGGTGCTTGATGATCTGCAGTGACCCGCCTTTCCTCCCCGAAAGGAAATCCCGCAGCTTTGCCGAACGCGATGCATCGTCCTTTTCCGAAAGCGCCAGCACGCGTTTTTTCATGGGCGCGAACGCGCCATCAACGGCGCGCGACGCCAGCTCTTCATGGAATTCGGCCAGGACGATGGTTGACGATGCGGGGAGTCTGGCCAGTGCGCTTGTCATATGATATCCCAGGCCGAAACCGCAAAAGACGATCACATCACCCCATGCTTCGAGATCGGAAAAGCATTCCGATTCGCGTTCCGGAGCGACCAGCGAATGCAGATGATGTATCCGGCCGTCGGGCAGGAACGCTTTTGCCGAGGGGTGTCCCGATGATGCGGCGAAGATCTCGATCCGCACCTCCGGCCGGCCGGTTTGGGGAGCTATGTGCGCGATTCGCACCAGGTCCTCCAGAGTTTCCGGAATTCCTCTTCCAGCGCGCGCGCAAATGTCTTGCCGTCGCATACGGGTGATGCGGCCAATTGATCGCGCAACGCTGCTCGTGTTGCCGCCAGTCCATCGACATCCGAGGCCAGATCGCGGCAGATCCGCACGTATTCCTCCGCTGTTTTGGCCACCCATTCCCCGCGACGCAGGCGCTGCAGGACCGATGCTGCCATCCTGCCTGCATGGCGGTCGCCCGAAAGCGTGACCACCGGAACGCCCATATGGAGTGATTCGCAGGCGGTAGTGTGGCCGCTCCAGGGGAAGGTGTCCAGCGAGATGTCAGTTTCCGCATACATATCAAGGTATGTCCCTCCCGCCGGCATGGCATCGCGGAAGATCAGCCGGTCGGCGGCAATTCCCTGCGCGCCGAACGCGTCCGCCAAACGCATTTGCGTCTGCCGGGTCATGCCGGTGCGGAAAATGAGCAGCCGCGATCCGGGGGCCGATTTCAGGCATTCGCTCCAGAGCGCGATCACCGGCTGATTCAATCGGACCAGATTATGGAATGATCCAAAGGTGATATTGCCATTGCGCCGGGCGGGAAGCGGCGCCACCGGCGGCGCGAAGGATGGGGGAGCGTAGCAGCAGAATCCGGCGGGCAGCCGGACCAGCTTTTCGGAATAGAGCTCATCGTGGCCAACGGGATCGCATACGTCATCGGTCAGAAAATAATCCATAGCCGTGAGCCCGGTTGTCGCGGGATAGCCGATCCATGAAATCTGCACGGGCGCCGGTTTACGGGCGAAAACCGGAAGCCGGTTGTTTGCAAGGCGGCCGGTCAGGTCGACGAGAATGTCGATGGAACCTTTCCGGATCAATTCCGTTACTTCGTCATCCGAGCGCTTTGCGACAATATGCCAGCGGCCGGCCATGAGTTTGAGCCTGCCGCTCATATCATCAAAATATTCCGAATCATGAAAGCAGAAGGCATCGAAACCGGCATGATCATGGTTTGCCAGCACCGGTTCCATGAAGTAGCCCACGGGATGCCGATACAGATCGGGCGATACATAGCCGATTCGCAAGCGCTTTTCCGGGTCGGCGGTATTTGCAGGCCTGCCGGTCACCTTGACATGCGCGTACAGGCATTCCGCAGATTCCCGGTGTTGCGCGCTTATCTCGCGCGGAGAAAGAGACGGGTCGTAGACGGCGCACAGGCACTGGTTGTCGTGGGCGCCCTGGTGGGCCGGCTCGATTTGCAGCACGGTCTGATAGCATTCCCGCGCCCGTTCGAGTTCGCCTTGCTCCATGAGCTCTTTTCCCAGGTCCATCAGCGCCTCGATGTATCCGGGCTTCCGGCGCGTGGCTTCTTCAAAGGCGGCAATGGCGCCCTGGTGGTCGCCGCTTTCCACAAGCATCAATCCGAGATTATGCCGGCCTTCGGCCCAATCCGGTTTTAATTGCAGCGCCGATCGGAAGGCGATGATTGCCAGATCATATTTCTTGAGCGCGGCCAGAGCGGCGCCAAGATTGTTGTAGGCTTCAAAGTAATCAGGCCGCGCTTTCGTGGCGGCGCGAAAAGCCCGGGCCGCGCTTTCAAAATCGCTCATCCTGCCCAGAACATTGCCGAGACGAAAATGGATTTCATGCTGATTGGGATCGAACTCGATTGCTTTTCGGTAATAGGCCGCGGCGTCCTTGTAATTGCCCGATTCCTCAAGCGCCCGGCCCAGACTGGCAAGATACAGTGTGCTGTGCGGATTTGCGTTCAGGGCTTTTTTAATGAGCGAGATCGCCTCCGCGAATTCTTTCTTCTGGGTCGCAATGAGCCCCAGCAGATGCAGCGCGTCGGGATTGCCGGGATCGCGGCCGAGGATTTTCCGGTAGATTTTTTCCGCCCGGTCCAGACTGCCGCTGCGATGGTCCGCTACCGCCTGTTCCAATGATTCGTTCTTCATGTTTCCCCGGTGCGTATCGGTGATTTTCCAGCAAGTATATTCTGATTATCATGTCTGTCGACACGACACTCATCCCTGCTTTGGGGCATGTTGCCCGCTGCTATCGCCGCGGCGATTATGCCGATGCCGCGTCGGCCCTTAACGGCTGCCTGCAGGGGATCGATGCGCTGATGTCGTCGGGCGCGCTCGATGCCGCGCTGTTTTCAAAAGTCCGCTATTCCCTCGAAACCATTTACCTTATGCAACAACAGGAAGACTGGGTCGCGCTGGCCGATATCATTGAATATGAATTAATCGGCCTGCTGTCATCCTGACCTCGACCAACCGATTACCGATCACCGATTACCGGTATTTTGCCGGCCTTCTATGCCGCGGCGTTTTGATCGCACCAGTTCCGCCACATGAGCCGGTACTGTTCTTCGACAGCGCGCGCGTAGGCCGGGCCGTCGCACAGGCGGGAGCTGGCAATCTGGCCCCGCAATTCCCGCCGGATTTCCGCCAGTGCCGCCGTATCGCAGGCAAGACGCTGCGCAATGGCCACATAATCCTCGCGTGATCGCGCGATCCATGCCGATTTCCGGATCTGCGTGAGCACGCTGGCCACCATGCGTCCCGCATGACGGTTGCCCGCAAGCGTGACCACCGGCACGCCCATATAGAGCGCCTCGCAGGCGGTGGTATGGCCGCTCCATGGCAGCGTATCGAGCGCGATATCGATCTCGTGATAGACGGCCAGGTGTCCGCCGCGGGGCGGCACCGCCGAGGTCATGATTATTCGCTTCGTGTCAACTCCGTTCTCCGCGAAAAGCCAGCTGAGCCGATCGCGCGCTATCGGCGAAAGCGTTGTGCGAAAGATGAGCAGCCGCGAATTCGGCACTGCCTTCATCACTTTGGACCAGAGCGCAATGGCAACGGGGTTCAGCCGGGCCAGCGTATGCAGCGAACCGAACGTCACCATGCCCCTCGCGGCGGCGGGCGGCGGCGCTATGTCCGGCGCGACAGACGGCGGCTTCCAGCATGAAAATCCGCCCTGGATGCGGACCAGCGCTTCGGTGTAAAAGTTTTCCTCGCCTTCGGGGTCGCATATTGCATCAGTCAATCGGCAGTCGATTGACGAAAGTCCGGTCGTTCCCGGATAGCCCAGAAAGGTGATCTGGACGGGCGCCGGCTTTCGCGCCATGAGCGCCAGGCGATTGCCGAAGGTATGGCCTGCGCAATCGACCAGCAGGTCGACGCCGTCGCCACGCACCAGTTTTTCCGCTTCGTCATCCGGAAGATTGGAAATGTCGCGGAAATGTTTCGCGCAGGATTTGAAGCGCACGGTCGTTGCATCTTCTTTGACCGTATTTGAATAGCAGATTATTTCGAACGCCGACAGGTCATGGTTCGAAAGCAGCGGTTCGAGGAATGCGCCCACCGGATGGCCGCAGAAATCGGGCGAAAGATAGCCGATTGTCAATGGCCGGCCCGGGTCGGGCGCATTGCCGTACGGCAATGTCGTGCGCCTGCCCACGAACCGGGTCCCCCATTGCGCGTGCTCCTGGAAAATTTCCCGCGTGGAATAGACGGGATTGTATTGCATGCAGGAGAGCAGCAGGCCCCAGATCGTGTCCGATGCATCATCGAGGACAAGCGCTTTATGCAACCATTCTTCGGCCGTGTCCAGATCGCCCAGCACCTGCAGCGATTCGGCCAGATTGGTCATGGCGGCCGCCGATTGCGGATTGGCCTGCAGGGCGTTGATAAAACACGATATGGCTTCGTCGATGTTGAAGCTTCCGCGCAGCAGGTTGCCCAGGTTGTAATATGCATCGGCGCTATCGGGCTTTGCGCGGATTGCATGAATATAACATTTCTTCGCGTTTTCGAATTCGCCGCGTCCTGCGAACAGATTTCCTAGATTGTTAAGCGCATCGAGGTGATCCGGATCAAGGTCCAGGGCCGCTTCAAATGCTTTCTGCGCGCCGGCAAGGTCTTTGACGGCAGACAAAGCATTACCAAGATTGTTATGGATTTGCGGAATCAACGGGCCCAGAGTAATGGCCGCCTGGAAATGAGCGATAGCTCTCGTATGTTTTCCTGCCTGGAAAAGAAGCATGCCCAGATTATTATGGACTTCCGCCGATTCGGGATTCAAGCTGAGCGCCTTTTCAAATGCTCTAGCGGCCTCGGGGGCCCGCTTGAGCGTCCAGAGAGCGGCGCCCAAATTACACCAGGCGGGGAAAGATCCCGGCTCAAGTTCGGTGATTCTCTGTAGACAATCGGCGGCCTGGATGAAATTGCCGTCGCGTCGGCAGGCATCGGCCAGGGCAAAGAGGATGCGTGTGTCCGATGGGCTTTCGGCCAATGCCAGAGTGAGTGTGACAATGGCTTCACGCACCCGGCCGGAGGCCAGGTAATCCTTGCTGCGCCTGATCAGCGCTTCAAGCGCCGCCTTCCTATATGCCTTGGTACGCGGGCCCGCCATTCGGATATCTTTGATTTCCGGTAAAAATGATGATATGATTTCAATGCCGGCATGCGCCCGGCACGATCATACGATTATACATTCATGATATGCGTTAATCACGCATTTTATCGGACCCGGCATGAAGATAGAAACGCAGCCCTATTATTTCCTCGATAGATCCGTTCATCTTCTGATTGTCGACAGCGATCAGAAGACCGTGCGCATGCTTTTAGACGGACTGCAGCCGGCGCGTCTTTACAGCGCACAAACCGCGAACACGGCCCGCAAAGCGCAGCCGGTCCTGGAGGGTACCGAGCGCCAGCATGTGTGCATCATGGAATTGGGTATTGCCGATATTCGGGGCGACGAATTTTTCCTGATGAAAAAATTTCAGCGACATGTTTCATTCGTTGTCCTGACGGGCGCCGCGTCGCCCGCCAAAGGGTTCATGGCGCGCCAGCTGGGCGCCAAGGCGCTCGCGGAAAAGTCCGGGGACTTTGATTTCGGGAAATTTTTCAGCGCGGTCAGCCGGAACGCTCTGCTTGCAATTGTCAATCCCCGATACCGGGAAGACGGCAAGGACCCGCTGACCCATTCAACCGATGTCCTGTTTGAAAAGTCTCCGGAAACCGTTACCCAGTGGGCCATCGAAATGGGGGTGACCGACCGCGAACTCCGCTACATCTGGACCAAGGCGCTGGGCGCCAACACGAAAATCATCCTTTTCATTTACCAGGTCTATCGGAAAGCGATCGCCTATTATCAGAACCTGCTGGCGCATCCCCGCTCCCAGAGCTGGCAGGCCGAGGCGGACGAAGGGACCAAAGGGAGCGATGAATACCGCCGCCACGAAGAATATTACCATCTGCACCGCAGCGTGATCTGCGATTACCTTGCCTACGGCAACGTGGTGAATTTCGTGCAGGAGCCCGCGCCGGATCTGAAATAGCCGCCCGTCCGTCGTCCTGACTTCGAGCGATTGCGGATTTCCCTTGCCGCATTTTGGGAATAATAGTAGTTTGCTTGTATTCGGATCCACCGCATACAAGGAGGCTTCCATGTCCCGGTTCGTCAGGATATTTCCGATTGTTGTCTGCATGATCGCCGGCGCGTTTTTCTGCGAGAAAGCGCCCAGCGCGCCGAAAAAGGCGCAGGAACCGCCGGACTGGGCTGCGCTGCTTTCCAGGCCGCTTGTGGCTGTTTCGGTCAGTCCCTCATTGATCGAGGCTGTTGTTAATCGTGATACCGCCGGCGCAATACGCCTGCAGTCCATTGACTGGCCGGTTGCCGATGCCGCGCTTCTGAATAGTGCGCAATGGGTATTGAAAGGTCCGACTACGTATTACAATGCGCACGCCGACAGCTCGTTTCCGTCCACGATAATCCTCCGCTATGCGATCGATACGATTTCCTATCGCGATACGCTTTCGCTCGAAGGCGCCAAAGCATACCTGCAATCCATTCATGCCGGCGTCGTCAGCGTGGGGGACACCAATGAAATCACGGTCACCTGGGACCATGCAAAGCTGACGATTGATTCATGCGACTATATGATGCTGCAGGTCGGCAGCACCGAATTCTTCTATTCATTCAGCAATTATGCCGGCTTCCCCGAGGCAATCGGCGGCTCGCTCTACGGCAGGTTTTCCTTCCGCGACGATAGCTGCGTGATCAAGACCAGGCAAAGCCTGTATCCCCTGGTCTCCACGGTCGTGCCGCAAAAGTTCTACGACAACCGGCTGGCCGGGGTGGATTACCGGGTGTTTCTGGCGCCGTAAAGCCTGGTGCTGACCAAGGCGCTTGCGAAAAGACAGGCGGATATGGCAAGGATTATAAGCATATCTGGCACAGTGGATCAAAATTTCATAAGAGCTATTTAAGGAACTAATGCCTAACTTATGCACTAAAAGCGGAGAAACTTTATATTGAAGATTGCCGAATTTCAGCATTTACTCGGGCACAAAATGGCGAAATTTGCATGGAAACGCCATTTTGGTGCATAAAATATTATGCACCAAACGAGTGATTCTGT
>Ga0315279_10011679_pt1 | contig 10115 bp, 9 predicted proteins | sample YL17G06_20_MG_FD_203694 | JGI IMG/M metagenome (GOLD analysis project Ga0315279, IMG submission 203694) | Sediment microbial communities from Yellowstone Lake, YNP, Wyoming, USA - YL17G06_20 | ecosystem: Environmental > Aquatic > Freshwater > Lake > Sediment | place: USA: Wyoming | collected...
TGTCCTTTCCAGTAATCGGTGAGTTTGTTGCGGGTTTCCTGCCCCATCATCCTCTGCTGAATCCATTTTTCGCTTCTGCCGTGCTGTTTCCAGTATTCCCTGGCACGGTCAAGAGATCGGGCAGGGTCGCTCATGTCCTGAATGCGTTCATAACCCACCTTGGCAAGCCAGAGTTTGATGGGTTCCGCTTTAGGGCTTGGCACCGACTGGATGAGGCGTAAAAGGGTTTCCGGATTAGCAACATCGGTTAACCGCATTTTTCTATCCTCAGCCATCATTTTCAACTGGTGACAATTTGTCACCGTTTGACTTCCTTCTTTTTTAAGCCGTTCTTTCAACTTGTTCCAGTATTTTCGCGCGGTCTGATAATCCGGTTGCTGAATCAGCGCCGCGATTATGTCCACCACGGAAAGAAACCATGTTTCTGAATTTTCATCATAAATCCTGCGGATTTTATAATTCTCAAAAACCGCAAGAGCGTGTTCTTTATTCATTTTCCACCCCTACTGAGTGCTCGTAATTTCAACTGTCGACAAATTGTCGACAGTTCAAGTCCATCCTCGGTTTTAACTCTGTTTGCTTATGTTTTATCCTGAATCGCTCTCCTCGAGGCAGGTTAATCTGTTACGGGCAATGGCGATGGCTTTATGCAATTTATCCAACAACACTTCTTTCGACGGCAAAATAGTAAAATAATCAGCCACTTTGATATTGCTCTTATGCAATTGGAGCAATTCGACATGCTCCGGGTTTTTCCCAGCGCACAAAATCAACCCGATAGGTGGATTTTCGCCTTCAACCGATTCATATTTTTCCAGCCAGGCAAGATACAGTTCCATTTCTCCTTTGTAGGCGGCGTCAAATTCCCCGATCTTCAAGTCAATGGCAATGAGAGCTTTCAGCCTGCGGTGATAAAACAGCAAATCAATGTAATAATCCCGGTGATCTACGATAATCCGCTTCTGGCGGGCCAGAAAGGCAAAGTCTGTGCCCAGTTCAATAATGAACCGCTGCAACTCCGCCACAATCGCCGATTCCAGGTCTTTTTCGCAGTAGCTGTCTTTCAGGTTGAGAAAATCCAGAAAATAAGGGTCGCGAAATACCAGGTCCGGCGTGATCTGGCCGCCGTCGCCGAGTTGTTGGAGTTCCTTTCGAATGGTCTCTTCCGGCTTCTTGCTGATCGCGGTGCGTTCGTAGAGCATCGAGTTGATACGCTCCTGCAAAGTTCTTGTGCTCCATTTCTCAATTCGGCACATCTCGAGGTAAAACGAGCGTTTCAGATCGCCGTCGAGGTACATCAAGGTCTTAATATGCGTCCAGCTCAATTGTCTCCGCAGTGCGGAGACAATCTGTTCATCCGGAAAAGTCTCCGCGAAGCGGAGACAATGTCGCAGTTGCTTTTCGCTCCAGCCGCTACCATATTCATCTTTCAATTGTCGTGACAGCGATACGACAATCTGATCCCCATATTCGGCCCGCTTTTCGTGCAGCACCTCTTCGTTAATCCGCTTGCCGATCTGCCAGTAGAGCATGGTCATGGCAGCGTTGACCGTCACCGCCACCTGCTGCCGGCCCTGCTCGATCAGTGTTTTGATTTCGCTGAACAGACTTGGATGTGGGGCTAATTCCTTACTCATTGTCAACCTCCATGGGGCGAACCATTGATTCGATAAAGGCGATTTCCTCCTTGTTTAAGCCATATTTTTTATACAGCTTTTTATCTGTCCAAGGTTCGTCAAAATTCTGAACAGGAACAAAGGAATAAACTTTTTGCGGGGCATCTTGTGTGTTTTTTATAAGCAGAACTAAAAACCTGAAAAAGCGGGTCCTGATATAACTCATGACATTCTCGGCTTTCGTCTTCGATGAATATGGCCCGACTACAATATAGGTTTCAGAACAACATGTTTGCGGTTCACCTAAAAAAGGTTTGCCAGTCACCCAATATGATTTTGCAATTCTTTCTCCATATGCCCTCGAAATATACACTTTGAATTTGTTGATCCAGTTCGGATTTACCAAAATATCCCTTTTGTCAATATAAGTGATTCCCGTGCTTCCATAAAGCCGAATGGCATCTGGGAAAGGGTTGTTTTTTCCTTTTGCACTTGTTGTCAAACCAAACGGCTTTCTTGAGCTGACTTGTCTATTGAAATTTTCTTCCTTGAATACAGATATTTTGCGCAATATCGGAACTGCTTCATTATATCGAATGAATGTGTCCAATCCTTTTTCCAGCAATGAACGTATCAATGTTGAAAGCTTGCCTTCAATAATGTTGGTAATTTCACAGTCGCCTATGTTATCCCGATCCCATAAAAAATAACAAACTCCTCCACTAAGATCGACTCCCGGAAAACACTCTGTCGAATCAGGGAAGTCGAATATTTTTCTTATTCTTTGATCATTAAGCATTTCCTTCCTAAAATCATCTAACCCTTTTCCTCCCGCAAACCAGCGTGAAGGAATAATCATTGAGAGAAAACGCGGATTCAGTTTTTTTGCCTGTTGAACAAATTTCTGATAAATTGGTGAAGCACTGGCTTTTGCCCCACTATCACTCAACTGATATGGGGGATTTCCCACAATTACATCAAATTTCATCTTGAATATCTCCTCTGATTTTACAGTGTGGATAAACTGATAGGCATGGGTTTCAAGGTCCCCACCACGGTCATAGACTTCCTGACTTGCTCCGCAAAGAGCGCAACGGCCATTAATCCATGTATGTTCAATGCGCTTAAAGCGTATGTTGCCTTGTTTATTGTCAAAAGTTTCGCAGACGGAATATTTCCCATTGGATGTTTTGGAGCAATACACGCTTCTGCGGGAAAGCAGGGATGTCAACTCGGTTATGGCAATGCCGAAGAGCTGGTTTTTGAAAATGTGGTTAATCCTTTTCTGCTTGTCGGGTATTTCTTTTTCCAGCCCGGCATTCAACCGCCTGGCGATTTCCCGAAGGAATACGCCGGACTTGCAGACCGGGTCGAGGAATCGGGCATTCTTGTCGCTCCAGATTTCAGGCGGGAGCAAATCGAGGATTTCATTAACCAGCTTTGGCGGCGTGAAGACCTCATCGCTGCTCAGATTGGCAAGACAGGTCAACACATCGGGATTATAATTATTACTTTTCAACATCGGCAACCCTCAAAAAATGAATTAATGGATACTCTTTCACTGGCTTGGGGATAAAAACATCATCTCCGAGGTCTGAAAACAACGGCAGTTCTTTCATCGCCTCATGGTCAAGCAATCCATGAAAGGTAAAATCCCTTCGCTTTATCATGCTGCCGTTGACGGGAGACCATTCGGAAAACACAATCGGCTCCGGATTCTTGCCCACTGTCTTCAGTGTGAGCGCGTCTCCCCAGATGATATTCCGCTCAAGGATGTATCTGACCGCATTCCGGCATTCGTCCTTTGCCGCCTTTTTGAAAAGGCTGGTGTATTTCTGATCAAAGATGCCAAAAAGCCGCTTGCGGCATTCCACAACATTGTCTTCCAGAATGTCTATGCCATAGATGCTGGACACGGCAAGAATAGCATTACGCTCAAATTCCAATTGACTCTTGACGTACCGCGATACAACGACGCGCAGTTTCCGCTCCAGGATTTCCGTCAGAAAATTACCCGTGCCGCAGGCAGGTTCCAGGAACCGGGATTCAATCCTTTCCGTCTCCTGCTTCACCAAATCCAGCATGGCATTAACTTCCCGCTTGCCGGTGTACACCTCGCCATGATCGGCAACTCTCTTTTTTGAGACAACCTGTTTTTCCATCAATTCTGAATCCATCTTTTCAATACCCGTCATAATAACTCAGCCATCGCCCCCAGTTCATCAAACTTCTGTATATATTGTTCTTATGGAGTATTATCAGTGCATCATTTTTGAAATGAATAATAAAAAACCATAACAGGAGATGTCAAGTTCATCTATCAAAGAGTTTCCGTTTATTAACCATCATGGATGTTTGGATGTCAAATAGATATCATATCCGGTTAACATTTTCCCGCGGAACACACGAAGCACACGAAAGGTTTCAGACGAAGACAATATAACCGCAGATCCACCTTCGTCACTTGAGCCGGGACTTCGGCGGACAGGTTGAACGTTGAAAAACGCCGATGATTTTCTTAACATGATAATTCTGATACTGGAATTCTTTGTCTATTGCTTTTTGGCCAGGGATGGGATGACTGTTGACGTCCTGCGCGCAGATTTCCATATCGGGGCAAGAAGAGGATCGGACAATATAAGATTTTCCGTCCAGCGGCGCTTTTCCTCGGCGCTCATGTGGGCGGTTTCTTTCATGATCTCCTGCTGAATGTCCTGTTTCATTTTCACGCAATCAAACGTTTTCTTCTTCATTGCTCACAACCCCCGAAAACGGAAGTATCGGCATATATTCTCAGACGTTTCATTACGCTTTCTCTTTGTAAGAGAGAACCCAACAAAAAATATACCTCTGATTAACATGAAATCTTGAAGATAGGCAAGAACAATATGAACAATTGTCCGACGGCATCTGAAGAATAAAACCATCACGTCTTGAGGCACGGGGCGAGGGTGTCGTGCAAGGCGTCGCCGAAGAGTTTGAAGGCAAGGAATGCGCCCCTTCAGGGATATGCTCAGTAATTTTCTTTGACAGACCCCGCTGGCAGAAGGTAAATCTTTTTTTAAACAATGGCATAAATAAGAAGCGCTGGTTCCGCACATGGCCAAACAAACACTATTTTGGGAAACCGTTTTTCTCTTGTTCAATTCTCATAAAAGGAGAGTGAGATGACCGAAACATTGCAGCCGATCAAGCCGGGAAGGCTGATGTCTCTGGACGTCTTCCGGGGTCTGACCATCGCCGCCATGCTCCTTGTGAATAATGCGGGCGACTGGTCTCATATCTGGGGTCCGCTGGGTCATGCTGAGTGGCACGGATGCACCAGCACCGACCTCATCTTTCCCTTTTTCCTCTTCATCATGGGGGTGGCGATGCAGTTCAGTTTTGCCGGCAGGCTGGGAAAGCCGGGCGGCAAGATAGACCTGATCGGACAGATATGCCGTCGAACTATCATCATATACCTATTAGGCATTATCCTTGCCCTCTTTATCTGGCCCTCCTACCTCGGACATTTTCGCATGTATGGCGTTCTGGAGAGGATTGCCTTCTGCTACTTTTTCGCCTCCTTCATCATGCTTTATACGGGTGTGCGGGGACAGGTCTTCTTTTTCTTACTCCTCATGGCGGTTTATTACATCATCCTGAAATTTATCCCCATGCCGGGGCAGATGGCGGGCGGTCTTGAGAGATACAAGAATATTGTGGATTATATAGACACCAGGATATTCGGGAACCTGAACTATCAGTGGGATGCCGGGCTCAAGATGGGGCATGACCCGGAGGGGCTTATTTCCACAATTCCCTCCATCTGCACGACCCTTGCGGGTGGGTTGTGCGGATTCTGGCTGCGCCGGAAGGATAAGGGGGATTTTGAGAAGGTGGCGGGGATGTCCGTCATCGGAATGCTTCTCATCATTGCGGGGAAGCTCCTGAAGCATGACATCCCGATGAACAAGAATCTCTGGACGCCTTCTTATGTGATTTATACCGCAGGCGCCGCACTCCTCTGCCTTTCCGTCTGTTACTGGCTGATTGACATCAAGGGATGGAGGACGTGGGCAAAGCCATTTTTATATTACGGCACAAATGCCATTGCGGCATATTTCGGCGCCAGCATGATGGCGCTGATTATTGTCATGGTGCGGGTGACTGGGGATGGGGGAAAGGTCATGCGGTTAAAGACATACCTTTTTACGCACTATTACAAGAGCTGGATGCCGGGTATATTTGGCGATTATGCAACATCGGCGGCATGGGGGGCGAGCTTTGTCATCCTGTGGTGCATTATCACCTGGATTCTCTACCGGAAAAAGATTTTCATAAAAGTCTAAGGTGGGCGTTTCATAAGGGAGTAAAGAGATGTCTGTGGAGATAGATATCCTGTATGAAGGTGAGCTTCATTGCCGTGCAACGCATGTGCCATCCGGTAAAACGCTTGCCACGGATGCCCCTGTTGACAATGGAGGCAAAGGTGAGACCTTTTCGCCGACCGACCTTGTCGCCACGGCGTTCGGGTGTTGCATTATGACTATTATGGCATTGGTTGCAAAAAGGAGCGGGGTTGACCTCACCGGCACGCGTGTGCATGTGGTCAAGGAGATGGTCAAAGAGCCGGTCCGTCGCATCGGCTTATTAAAAGTCACGGTAGCAATGCCGAAGGGGCTGCGTCTCTCCGAGACGGATCGCGCCAAACTGGAGCGCGCCGCCGACCTCTGCCCTGTCAAACAAAGCCTCCATCCAGACATCAGGGTGCTTCTTGAGTTCCATTACGGGGATTGAATAACCACTAAGATTTCATCCACGAATCTTCACTAATCCGTCTCAGGCGGACGAAGGCGAATTGACAGGATTAACAAGATTAACAGGATTCATATACTTTCTCATCTTGTAAATCCTGTAAATCCTGTCTAATAAATCCGTCTCAGGCGGATAAATTCTCAGAATAATATTGTGTAAGAATCTAAACAATGATGGACAGGATATACAGGATTTTTATCGTGATATCCTGACTATCCTGTATATCCCTGTTAAACTATTAAATTTGATTTTACAGCACACAAATGTGGTTGACCTGAGCGGTTGATAAGCCATAAATTTACATTGAAAGCATGTTGAGATAAAAGCTTTTGCGTGTTATACAGAAGGAAAATGCCTGTCAAAATGAGAATAAATGGCTTGATGATAGACTGCTCACGCTTGCTGGAACCCCAGCGGTACTACTATAAACTCCTGGAGTTCATGGCTCAATGGAAGATGAACACCCTCCTCTTGCACTTCTCTGACGATTACGGGTGTGCTCTGCAGCTTCCTGGGTTTCGGCATTTGGCCATGCCACGTGCTTTCTCTATGGGTGATCTCAAGAAGTTGATAGAGTTCGCTCAATCTCGCGGCATCGATGTCATTCCCGAACTCGAGACGTTCGGTCACACTCGGTACATAACGGACCATCCACGGTACCGACACCTTTTCGCCGGTAGGCAAACTAAAGACCTGCGGTTCAACGCGATTGCCCCACTTCACTCGGAAACACACGAACTTATGCGGCAATTGATTGCTTCCGTGGCACGGGCGTTTCCCTCCAGATATCTTCACCTCGGTTGCGATGAGGTTGATCTGAAAAGGTACTGTCAACAGAAGGGACTGGAAGTTAAGGACGTCTGGACGGAATACGTGAACCGGATGATTGAACTTGCTCACCAAGTTGGAAAGACACCGATGATTTGGGCTGATCATGTTGCCCGAGACGACGATATTGCCCGGAGGCTGAGGAAAGACGTAGTGCTGGTCGACTGGCGTTATGAAGACGATGTCGAGGACTATGCGCTCGCACGACTCAAGCAGGCCGGATTCCGCGATCTCCTCGTTGCGCCGGCACTCGCTTGCTACAGGCACCGCTTCCTGCCAACCGCTCATGCCTTGGAAAATACTGCTCGAATGGCCATCTTTGCCAAGCGGCACAAGACCGCCGGCCTGATCAACACAATCTGGTGCCCATGGCGATATCTGCAGAACGCGATGTACTATGGGATTGCTTACAGCGCCTGTGCTGCCAGATGGGGCAACCATCCCAGCAAGCGACAATTCAACCGTCGTTTTGCCCGTCAGGTATTCGACACGGGACTTCTGCCTGCCTTGGAATCCTTTCTGGAATCCTGGACTCAATTGGCCATAGACTCCACACTCGCCAGCAAGATTGTCCAACGCCGGCCGACCTTCACGCAGGAAGAGGTCCAGCGCTTGCGGATGGTGAACTGGCTTGGTAAGAAGGCGCTCCTCGTAGCCCCCGACTATTCGCCACGAGCCAATCGGGACATTTGGCAAGGCATGGTTCTGGCAGCGCAATGTGCATGGCTATGCAGCGAAGGCATGCTCCTTCGACTCTTGTCTTTTACAGCTTCCGAGCGGAAGGTTCGTTATAATAGATTATTGGACGAGGTCCGGCGGGAAATGGACGCTGAATGGGATCGGACCCGCTATCCTGATGACCCCCAGAAGATGAGAACTCTCTTTCCCGGTCATGGGCACCAGTATGCGATGATCCTGCTGAAGAGACTTCCGCGAGGCTATTGAGAAACGTTTACGGATCGATCAAAACGCTCAACCTGACCCGTAGGGGCTGCGCCCCTATTGGCAGGTAAGCTTTTGCGTTACCTCTCTTGCGAGGACATGCATCTGTGATGGCAGATTATATTTTTATGAGCGTTTGCTGAGCTTGGACGGCTATAAATCCTGAATTCGGTGCGAGACATGCAGTCTGTGACCATTCCACAAGGAGATGCACCGGCGATTGTTTAACCTATAAAAAAACCTTGACGTTCAAGCCGTTTTGTCCCATAAAATACAATTGGTAAAAAGAGAGAGAGAAAGGGTAGTTTATTTTGCCCTGAAAAAACGGGGCGGTGGTTTTGTATGTCAAGGTTTTATGGAAATAGACGTGGCGGGTTCACCGCTCTGGAGATTGTCATCGTCCTGATGATACTTTCCATCTTCTCAACATTTGCCATTCTTTCCTATCAATCTTACAAAAAGCAGGCGCGGCTCAGGAGCGCCGCCCAGTCGCTCCAATCCACCTTGAGCACGGCGCGGATGCTGTCAATCAATCAAAATACGAACTTTCAGGTGCGCATCGATATTAACAATGGCAATTTCTGGATAGACAGACTTGACGGGTCGGGGAGAATCGTCAAACCGAAGGTGACGGGTGTGAACTGGCTGCCGGATGATGTCCTCTTTACCGAGGTGCAGAAGAATGGCGCATCTGTTTATTCTGGCATTATCCCGATTTTGTTCCGCGCCAATGGCACATCAGAATACACGTCTATTTACATAGTCGGGGCGAACACGGACACATCCATCGGGGAGAATTATTTCACCATACGTATTTATCCCTCCACCGGTCTCACCCATACTTACAAGAACCAGCGAAGATAACACTGACAGTGATATGAGAAAAATAAGCCCCACTTTTTTTGCAGTCCATTTCCCTGTTAAAATGTTTGCATGGAGAAGAGGGTATTCCCTTATTGAAGTCCTTGTGAGTGTGGCGATTCTTCTGGCTGGCATCATTTCCATTGTCAATTTTTTCCCTCTTGGTTTGAAGGCGCAGTATCGTGCGGGGGACATCTCCCGTGCGGCGCTTCTGGCGCAGATGAAGGCGGAGGAGATAAGAAGGGATTGTGACCGTGCGGGGCGCATGATTGCCACCATTCGTGACCTGCACTCACCAACGGAGCCCATCACATTTCCCAATGAGCCCCGCTTCGCCTATTGTTTCTGCGGTATTTCACTACTGAACCCTCATAATGACCCGAGCGACCCGAGGAGCGCCTTCGGCGTGGCACGGGTCATTATCATGTATAGTAAGGAATACAGGGGAAGGAATGAGGTCTTGTACGAACTGCGGTTTGACCAGTGAGCGGGCGTGATATGAGACGATATCTTTCCATACGATTACGGCCGTCGCTAGCGCTTTGGCGTAGTCGGCTCGGGGTATCCATGATAGAGATGCTGGTGGCGCTTGCCGTTGCGGGCGTCTTCCTTGCCGGCGTGCTGGAGGCATTTGTCTCAATTATCCGAGCCTCGGACAGGGCAGAGACCCAGCTGGAGGCGGTTGCCAATGCCCGCACCGCCTTAGAGCGGATGTCCGTGGACATCAAGTCAGCCCGTATTGACCCGCGGCGCCCCATCCAGACCTTTCATGGGATTCATACAGACCTCTCCTATGGCGATGGGATTGATAATGATGAGGATGGGCGTGTGGATGAGGAGGTCCATAACGGTAGTGATGACGACGGCGACTACCAGGTGATGAACGACGACCTGCATGAGAGTCTGGGCGGCGGGTTTATTGAGCGTCCTGCCCTTGTGAACATGGCAGACCTCGGCGACCGCCATGTGGATGAGGATTGTCGTTTCTCGGCGGACACCCTTGAATTCATCACCTTTTCAGACCCGAGTAATCCCGGTTATCGTGAGCAGACCATCAGTTATGAGGTAACG
>Ga0315279_10011680_pt1 | contig 10114 bp, 8 predicted proteins | sample YL17G06_20_MG_FD_203694 | JGI IMG/M metagenome (GOLD analysis project Ga0315279, IMG submission 203694) | Sediment microbial communities from Yellowstone Lake, YNP, Wyoming, USA - YL17G06_20 | ecosystem: Environmental > Aquatic > Freshwater > Lake > Sediment | place: USA: Wyoming | collected...
CTAATACGCCGACATCATCCAGGTGGGGGCCCGCAACATGCAGAACTACGCCCTGCTGAAGGCGGTCGGGCGCCTGGACAAGCCGGTGATGCTGAAGCGCGGCTTCGCCTCCACGATGAAGGAGCTGCTGCTGTCGGCCGAGTACATTGCCAGCACCGGGAACCAGCGGGTGATGCTGTGCGAGCGCGGCATCCGCACCTTTGAAACCTATACGCGGAACACCCTGGACCTGGCCGCCGTGCCCGCCCTGGCGGAACTGACCCATCTCCCGATCTTGGTCGATCCCAGCCACGGCACCGGCCGACGGTCGCTGATTCCGGCCATGGCCCGGGCCGCCGTGGCCTGCGGGGCCGACGGGTTGATGGTCGAAGTGCATCCCTGCCCGGAAAACGCGTTCAGCGACGGCCCGCAATCGCTCGATCTGGAAGGCTTCGCCCGGATGATGCGGGAGCTGGAGCCCTACATCGCGCTCTGGAAACAGCAGCGGGAGGCCGAGAACGCAAGCGCTCCAGACGCCGCCTGCCGGCAGTAGTCGGAAGGCAGTAGGCAGTCAGCAGCAGGCAGGAGGCAGCAGCCCGGGGCGAATTCTCCGCATTCCGCACCCTGCATTTCGCGCCCCGCACTCCGAATTCCCGCTACCTCCGAGCGGCAATCGGTGTTATATATCTCGAACATCGATGTCTAGCCCGGCGGTGGCACAAGGTCCGAAGCTCCAGGTGCGCGGCATCTCTCGCGAGGCGATGCTGGTGGGCGTCGCGCTCATCCTGATGCTCGAGGTGGGGCTGTTCTGCTGGTCGTTTGGCAAGTTCTTCTGCGGCGACAGCGTCTTTTATTTGTGGTACCGGGTCGAGAGTCCCGCGCAGGTATTCCGCATCCTGACGCGCCCCGACCACCTGCACAGCTACCGGCCGCTGACCTACCTTTTCTTCTCCTCGCTGCTGTTCCCTGTTTTCAAACTGGATCCGCTCGGCTACCACGTGGTGGCTTTGTGCGTGCACTTGGTTGTCTCGTTGCTGTTTTTCCGGTTGCTGCGTGAACTGGTGAGAGCGCCGGCGGCGGCGCTGGCCGGCATGCTGTGGTTCGGCGTTCACTCCGTCAATTTCTACATCACCTATGACGCCAGCTTCTTGCCGGATTTCATGCACGGGCTGTTTTGCGCGGCCGCGCTGTTGTGCTGCGCCCTCCATTGGCGGAGCGGCAAGCGCTCCTGGCTGGGGGCCGCCCTGATCTGTTTCCTGCTGGCCCTTCTCTCCAAAGAAAGCTCGGTGGTGCTGCCGGTGGGGGTGGTGGTCATCGACCTGCTGCTGCGGACATGCTCTCGTCCAGACCCTGGGGCGGTCGAACCGGCTCCGCAAACACCAGGCTCCGGCCCTGGGCGGCCCTGGTGGCTGCCAAGCCTGTCCACGCTCCCGTTTTTCGCGCTCGCCCTCGTCTATCTGGGCTGGACGCTGTACATCAAGCGCGGAGAGATATATCCATCCGGCAGCTCGATGGAGCCCTACGCGCTGACGCTGGCGTGGCCGGTGCTGGTGCAGAAGCTGCGCTACCTGGCATGGTTCGGGAACCTGCCGACGATGTTCCAAAGGCGCGGCTGGTTTCCTTATGCCGCCATCGTGGCCATGGCGCCGGCGCTGCTCTGGATAATTCGGCTGGCGAGGACCGCCCGGCCCATCCGCCGGGACCTGCTGGCCTGTGCGCTTTGGGCCATCGCCGGCCTGCTTCCCGTGCTGTTCATCAACCAGCTTCCCATGAAGCACAACCTGTACCTGCCGGTGCTGTCCTGCGCGGTCGGGCTGGCCCTGATGATTGACAGGGCCTTGTCGGAGTCCGGGGGCCTGCCGCGCGGCTGGGTGCTGTTGCCGGCGGGCCTGGCCCTGGGCACCGCTTTGCTGATGCCTGGCGAACTGAAGTATTCCTGGGTGGGCGAAGCCTCCGACGTTGCGGAGAATTCTTTGGAGATGATGAAGCGCGAGCACCCGGCGCTGCCCGGCGGCGCGCTGTTGTACTTGCTTCCCACGCAGGTGAAGGGAGTCTCTTCCTGGTATTTCCAGGACGGAGCGCTCTTCAAGCTCTTCTACCGAGATCGATCGCTGAAGATGCGCTTTGCCGACCAGGGCGCCAGCCTGCCCGTCGATTTCGCCACCCGGTCGGATGTCGTCATCTTCCGCCTGCACGACCGCCGCCTCTGGGATGTCACATACAGATACAAACGAGACGTGCTGGACCGCGGCAGCTACCGGCTGATCGAGAACGCCGCCGGCGCCAGGCTGGAAAGCTCGCTGAAGTGGGCGCCATCGGCATTGCCGGACGGAAAGAACCAAGTCACGGTGCGCCCGTACGGGCGTGACGAACGCTCCCGCCTGGCGCTGATCCAGCTCCCCGGCAGCAGGATCTACTTCGACCTTCCGCCGATTTCCCCCGACGCCGTGCTGCAACTGGGCGCCAGCCTGGGCGGACCGCTTCGCAGTTTCGCCCGCGGCAGGGTGCTCTTCCAGGATGAAGGGGGCAGCGGGGTGGTGGCCGTGGTCACCCTGGACGCGGACCCGGACGCTCAACACTGGTGGGACTGGGAAGTGGACCTGGGCCGGCTGGCAGGCCGCAAGGGCACCCTCATCCTGGAGACGGAACGGGACCAGGACAACGACTGGATGCTCTGGAGCCGCCTGCGCATTATCCAGCGCGGCAATCCCTTCTATCGGGAACTCTCCGAGGACATCGCGGAGCCGAACATGCCCCGCAACTTCCGGCTCCTGGAAATGTTCGACCGGGCCGAGATCAGTTTTGACCGGACGGAAACCTACCCGGATTACACGAATTTCGCGACACCTACCGGCCGCCCCGCCTTCTTGCACGGCGCACGGGGAATCAGTCCGCCGCGGCATGCGCTGGTCATGATCGCCGGCACATCCTTGCGCTTTCCGCTTCCGACGCTTCCCCCGGGGAGCGCCCTGGAAGTGGCGGCGGCCGATCTGGGCCAACTCGGCGACGGCGTCCGGGGGCAAATCTTCATAGAATACGCCGCGCCAGCGACGGCGCCGCTGGCGGCAGTGCCGGCTGCCGAGCACGTTTCCGTGGAGGCCCGCAGGCGCGAAGAGGTATTCAATGAGTTGCTGCCGCCACACGTGCGGGAGTGGCTGGAGCGCAAGATCCCGCTCGACAAATGGGTGGGAGCGAATGTCAACCTGGTCTTGCAGGCCTCGTCCGGGCCGCGCCGCGAGACCATCGGGGATTGGTGCGCCTGGGCGCGCCTGCGGATTGTGACCAAGGTATCACGGGGCGACTGAGCCCCGTTGCTTGACGGCCAGAACAACGAGCGAAACCCCTATCGGAAGGTTCAATCCAGTTTCCAGAATGCGATTTTCCAGCCGCAGGGCGGCCAGCAGGGCTCGATCCAGCCAGGGCGCCAGCGGGCGCACATCGCCTTCCGCGGAAGTCAGGCCCAGCGGTTCCAGCACCTTGCGCTTGAGAGCCGCCAGCGGCAACAGCAGGCAGTTGGCGTACGTCTTGCGTTCCACCCGAAACCCGGCGGCTTCCATGGCTGCCGTCAATTCGCCAAGCCGGTAACGGTGGACTTCATGGACCAGGTCGGAATGCCGGCCGTGCAGCCAGGGCAGGGCCGGGGTGCGCAGCAACAGGAACCCACCCGGTTTCAGGACGCGGTAAAACTCGCGCAGCGCGGCCGCGCCCCGCTCCACGTCCAGGCAGTAGAGCACGTCCAGGCACGTCACGCAATCGAACGAGCCACCGGCGTAAGGCAGCTCGGCAAGCTCGGTCCGCGCGAGTCTTCCCAGGCCCCGGCCTGCGGCGTATGCGAGCGCCCGCTCGGAAAGGTCGAACGGATAGACCTGCCAGCCGTAGCGCTCCGCATAAAACGCCGCGTTGTAGCCGGCCCCGCAGCCGGCCTCCAGGCAGCGCAGCCCCGGCCGCAGGCGCGCACCGAGCACCGTAGCCGCGATTTGCCGCATCCCGACAAACCACCACAACCGCTCTTCGCACTGGTCCAGCAGGTCGTACTGTTCCGGCTCCATGCAATTAGCAATGCGGAATGCGGAGTGCGGGATGCGGAATTCCTTCCCGCTTCATTCCGCACTCCGCATTCCACACTCCGCATTCCTACAGGCGTTGACGACCTGCTCGGCCTCCGCGTCTTCCAGTTGGGGATGCAGGGGCAGGGAGATGATTTCGCGGCAGGCGCGCTCGACCACCGGCAGCGTCCCGGCGCAGGCCGGCGAGCCGCCGAACGCCGCCTGCCAGTGCAGCGGGCACGGATAGTGCACCATGGCGCCGATGCCGGCGGCGGCCAACGCCTTTTGAAATTCCTCCCGGCGCGGCTCGCGGATGACGTACAAGTGGTAAACGTGGCTGCCTGGCTCGGCGGCCATTCCCCCCACCGGCGGCCCGATTTCCCGGGCGTAGAAGGCGGCAAGCTGGCGGCGCCGTTCATTCCATTCGGCCAAGTGAGGCAGTTTGGCGCGCAGCAGCGCCGCCTGGATTTCGTCCAGCCTGCTGTTCAGGGCAGGCAGTTTGCTGATGGCCTCGCCGCGGACCCCGCCGTTGCGCAACAACCGGGCCGCCTCGGCGGCCTCCGCGTCGTCGGTGATCAGCGCGCCGCCATCGCCCAGCGCGCCCAGGTTCTTAGTCGGATAGAAGCTGTAGGCCACCCACCGCGACCAGGCCGTGAGCGGCCGGCCGTGCAGGGTCGCGCCGTGCGCCTGGCAGGCGTCCTGAACCAAGTCCAGCCCGTGGCGACGGGTGATATCCGCAAAAGCGTCGAGGTCGGCAACGCGGCCGTACAGATGCACCGGGAGAATGGCGCGCGTGCGCGGTGTGACCGCAGCTTCTGCCGCCCCCGCATCCAGCAGCAGCGTCCGCTCATCGACGTCGGCGAACACCGGGATCGCGCCCGCCCCCAGGATGGCCTGTGCGGTGAAGGGCGCGGTGAGCGGCGAGGTGATGACTTCGTGGCCCGGGCCGATCCCGGAAGCGCGCAATGCGATTTCCAGCGCCTGGGTGCCGTTGCCGGCCCCCACCGCAAAGCGCGCGCCGCAAAATGCCGCCCATTCCCGCTCGAACGATTCCAGTTCCGTATCCAGCACGTAGCGCGCCCGGTCCAACACCCGCGCTATGGCCGCGTCCAGTTCCCCGCGGCAGCACGCGGTCTGCCGGCCGAGATCCAAGAACGGCACCCTCACAGGTAATGCTCTCCGTGTTCGCGGAAGTATTCGATGGCGCGGCGAAGACCCTCTTCCAGTTCCACCTGTGGCTTCCAGTTCAGCAAGCGCTCGGCCTTCCAGTAATCGCCGTAGTAGTGCCCGATGTCGATCAAGCGGCGTTCCGGCGGGAACGGCTCCAGGCGGTAGCTGCCGCGCCCGCAGATGGCAATCAGCGTTTCGGCGATGGTCAGCAGCGACACCGGTTCGCCGCCGAGGTTGAAGACCTGGCCGTCGGCCGCCGGGCTTACGCCGGCGCGCAGAAAGGCGTGCACCGCGTCGTCCACGTAGACCGGGTCGCGAAGCTGGGCGCCGTCGCCGTACAGCACGATCTCCTCCCCCAACAGCGCCTGGTGGATGAACCAGCCCATGAACCCCTGCAGGTTGTGGCGGATCAACTGGCGCGGGCCGTAAGTGTTGGTCATGCGCAAGGCCGTCGCCTTGATCCCGTAAACGCCGTAGATGAAGTGGTAGCGCTCGGCAGTCCGCTTATGGATCCCGTTGATGTCCACCGGCTCGACCTGGTGCGTCTCATTCACCGGCAGGCTGACCGGGCGCCCGTAGAGCTGCCGGGAGCTGGCGAACACGATTTTCACGGAGGGATTCGCGCGCCGGCAGGCCTCCAGCAGCGAGAGCTGCGCCCGGCAGTTGATCTCCAGGTCCTGCTCGGGGTCCTCCATGCTGCCCAGGTGGCTGACGTCGCCGGCCATGTTGAAGATCAACTCCGTGCCGGCCACGGCCTGCTCGATGAACTCGCGGTTGCGCAGGTCCTGGATGGAGACGGTGATGCTGTCGCAGGCCGGTTGGAGATTGAAGCGGTTGCCGCCGCAGCCGGGAAGCAGGGCGTCCACCACGTGCACTTCCGCTCCCAACTCCGCCAGCCGCAACGCCAGGTTGCTGCCCACGAAGCCGAGTCCGCCCGTGACCAGAACCTTCTTCTTCTCGTAGCGCTTCAGCAGATACATGGTGCCAGTTCCAAGTTCCAGGTTCCAAGTTCCCAGTTCTTCTGATTTGCGGTTTGGAACCCGGAACTTGGAACCTGGAACCGGTTAGTTGGGCTGCTTGCCGGTGGAGGCGGGCAGTCCGGCGGCGCTCGGCGCCTTCTGCCGGCCGGCCGGCGCGGGCCGCACCAGCATGAGCTCGCGCCACAGCGCCAGCAGGTCGAAGAAGGTCTTGAACAGCCACCTGGGCCGGAAGAACTGCGAGCGGCCGACCGAGCGGTGGAAATGGTGGACCGGCACCTCGGCAAACCGGCATCCGGCATCTTGCAGCTTCTTGATCATTTCCACGCAGATGGTCCCGCTGCTGGACCGCAGCTCGAAGCGGCCGAACAGGGAGCGGCGCATCAGCCGGAAATCGCAGTCGATGTCGCGAATAGACAAGCGGAAAGCAACCTTCACAAGCCGGTTGTAAAGCCAGCCGATCAGCTTGCGGTAAAGAGGATCGGAACGGGATATCTTGTAGCCATTGACGACATCGACGCTATCGCCGGCCTGGCGGACCAGCAATTCCAGCTCGCGCGCGTCGTACTGGCCGTCGCCGTCGGTGTAAAAGATCCACTCCAAGCGGGCCGCCGCCAACCCGCTGCGTAGCGCCCCGCCGTAGCCGCGGTTGGCGGAGTGCCGCAGGGTGCGCAGCTTGCCCGGATACAGCCGGCACAATTCTTCGAGGATCTCGGGTGTGGCGTCGCGCGACCCATCGTCCACGACGATGACCTCGTACTCGGCTGCCACCCGTTCCAGGGTCCGCACCGCCGCAATCACCATGGAGGCGATGGTTCCCGCGTCGTTATAAGCGGGGAAAAACGCACTGATCCGCAACTGCTCTGTCGCTTTGGCCTCCACGACTCGCCCCCGAAGCGAAAGCATATGCGAAAGCGCGGCCTGCCCGCAAGCCACAATCGGCGCACAAAGGTCCACGGTTCAACTTGGGTCTGGCATTGGGAAGTGAAGCGGTCACTTATCGGTCGGTTTTTCCGGCCGGGGCGGGTTGAGCGCTTGCGCCAGTTCCTCGGCCAGGCGGGCCAGCGCCTGCTGCGTGCGCCGCAGGATCTCGGGATCCAGCGACGGCTGCTGCGCCGGGGCCACCCCCAACTGGCGTTGTGCGTGCTGCACCTGCTGAAGGAACTGCTCGCGGGCCGTGCGCGCTTCCTGGAGGAGCTGCTGGCGGTGCTGCTCGAGTTCCTGCACGACCTTCCGCTCGAACACTTGGCGGATATGGTTGGTGGAGTGTTCCAGGTCCTGTTCCAGCCGGCCGGCAAAATCATCGAGGGCGCGGGCGAACTTGCGTTGCAGCTCGATCTCGAAGCGGCCGGCCGTTTGCTCGGAGCGGCGGGCCAGCCGCTCGGCCATGTCCTCGTCGGCGTTGCGAGCGCATTGCGACAGCGTGCGGCTGGCCTCCTCCAGCCGCGCCGCGATGATCCGCTCGGCCCGTCCCTGGCATTGCTCGGCGAACTCCTTTTCGAGTTGGACCGCTTCCTGGTGCAGCCCCTGACGCAGGCTTTCGGTGGCCGTCTGGAGCGCATCCTTCGCTTCTTTCTGCAGGCGGTCCTTGGTAGAGAAAACGGCCTCCAGCACGTCGCCGCGAGCGCCGTCGGCGGCGTCCTGGCACAGCATCTTCAACTTCTGATCGACGCTTTTCTGAGTGGCTTCGATGAATTCGCGGACGCTCTGCTCCAGCGCCTGCTGGTTGCGCGTGACCACTTCAATGGCCCGCAATTCAAGCTGCTCGGTCTGGGCGGCCACGGCCTGCTGGATCTGCTCCTGAACCAGCGTCACGGCGGCCGACTGCAATTCGCCCATCTGGTCGGACAACTGCCGGCGCAAGCCGCTTACGGCGACGCGCAAGTCCTGCTGCATGGCCGACGCCAGCATGTTGTTGACGATGTCGCGGACGTCGGTGGCCAGCGGGGTGCTGGCCGCGGGGGCCGGGGGCGCCGGAGCGGGCCGGGTTGGGGCGCCCACGCTTGGGGCCGCAACGGCGACCTGAGCGGCAGGCGGAACGGCCGCCGCAGCCACCCGGGCCGCGGGTGGAGCGGCCGGCGCCGCAGCCGGTGCTGCGGGCGGAGCGGGCGGCGCGGCAACCCGCCCTGCCGGCGGAACGGCCGGCGCGGCAACTCGCGCTGCCGGCGGAACGGCCGGCGGGGGCGTTGGCGCCGGGCTTGGGGCGGCGGCCGCCCGGGCCGTCCCCCGCTCCACTGCTTCTTTCTCTTCCGCCGTGGCTGCCCGCCGCGCGGCCATGGCCACCCAGTCGATCGGGTCGTCTGGAAATTGAATGCCCCAGAAATTTTCCGGCTGCTTCAGCTCGATGGCGATTTCCTGCTGGTTCCCGCTCTTCTCTCCGAGCCGGACAACACGGGCCGCGGATGCTCTATTGCGGGACGGAACAATGACCTGAATCGTGGAGTCGAGTGCCAGCTCATGCGTAGTGATGATCTTTCCGCCCCCGCGGTTCACCACCACTGTGGCCGAGTTCTCGGTGAAGGATTGCCCGGCGACATCTTCGCCGCTGATGGTGACGGGAATAGCAACGACCAGCCGCTGGCCCGATCGCGCACCGGCTCCTGTTAATGAGCGGACAGCCACCGCACACTTCCCCCTCCCCGCGTAATACCAGAGGCCACACGATTTTGCAAGCGCCGCCGGCGGCCTGCCACACGCCAGCGCTCTGCAAATGCCCGCATATGGCTGATTCTCCACGCATTTCTACAGTTGAGCGGGCCTTTACGGGTGTGGTACTCTGTAGCAGATAGTGCCTCGACGGTGAGAGTAGCTCAACGGGTAGAGCGCCGGACTGTGGCTCCGGATGTTGCGGGTTCGATTCCCGTCTCTCACCCCATTTTTTCGTCCCCACCAAATCTCCTGCTGCCGCCCTGGAGCTTGCTGAGCGCGTTGATCGGCTTGCGCACCGGCTTCTCAAGGCGCTTGCCTTCCGGCGGGAACGTGACATCGGCCACCGCGACGTAGGAACCGCCGCCATATTCGGTGAATTCGAAGGTTTGGCGGTAGGTATAATGATCGCGGGCCTCGCGGCACTTCTTGTCGTTTTCGGCGGCGCGGCGGACCAGTTCCTCCAGGGAAGTTCCAGGTTCCAAGTTCCAGGTTCCAGGTTTTTGCCTGGCCGATTGAGGCTCGAACGTGCAACCTGGAACCTGGCACTTGGAACCTGGAACCTCACCGAGAGAGATCGATGGAAGAACAAAGAAAAGAAGAACCAGGGCCGCAAAGCGCATCGGCGGCCAGTATAGCACCCGAGATCTGGCGGTTCGTGGCGCTGTGGCTGCTGACGGCGGGCGCGCTGCTGGCCGGCGCCGCCGCCCAGTTGAGCCGTTACCACCTCGGCGCCCGGTTCCTGGCGGCGGTCATCGTCGCCTTCCTGCTGCAACTGGCCTGGTACTGGCTGCCGGGGTTCGACCGACTGCGCGGGCGCATTGAAGCGGTCTTCCCCGGCCGCCGCCTCATCTTGGTTCTCGGTGCGGCGTTGCTGGTTCCCTACTTCGTGTACGGAATCGGCACCGGCTCATTGAAGGCCATTCCGGCGCTGAAGCAGGTCAGCCTGGTGGCGCTGGTGTTCGGGGTGTATGGATTCTGGACACCGCGCCGGCCGGCGTTGGCGGTTCAGGACGTGGTGGTGCTGGTGGGCATTGCCGCCCCCGTTTATGTGAACTGGTACAACGACATCTGGCCCGCTCCCGTTCACTTGGATTTCATGGCCCGGCTTTTCGTGGTCGGGGCGACGGCGTTCGGCATCCTCTCGCTTCGCCGGCTGCCCAACGTCGGCTACCAGTGGCGCCTCGAAGCGGGCGACTGGATCGAGGGCGGAAAGCAGTTTGTCTTCTTCTCGATCATCGGCTTGCCCCTCGGCTTCGCCATGCGCTTTATCGCCTGGCGCCCGAAGCAGGCCGA
>Ga0315279_10011681_pt1 | contig 10113 bp, 11 predicted proteins | sample YL17G06_20_MG_FD_203694 | JGI IMG/M metagenome (GOLD analysis project Ga0315279, IMG submission 203694) | Sediment microbial communities from Yellowstone Lake, YNP, Wyoming, USA - YL17G06_20 | ecosystem: Environmental > Aquatic > Freshwater > Lake > Sediment | place: USA: Wyoming | collected...
CGACAGAATACATCCATGTACAAATCTAAATCCCCAGCTTTTTCTTAAAATCAGCCAGACTTATGCTGCCGGGTTCCTTTAGCGATTTCAGGGCATCCTTCAAATCAATTTCATCTTCTATCGCTTCAATATCTTGGATGAACGGGGCTGTAGGGAACCCGAAAAGATAATTTTGCTTCGGCATCACAGTAATACCAGGTAAGTAAGCGGGACCCAGCCTTATCTCACGAAGATTAGTTCCGGCGCTCTGGCCGATTGCTTGACTTATCTGCTCACTCATTACTCCTACCTCCCGGAGGCAATTTTATCTCTCTACAAATAATCCTGCGTTCTCCAAGAAACTCTGTTCCCGCGTAAATTTGAAACTTGTATTCTCCCGGATGCGGAAACACTATCCCGCTAATATCGAACGTCAAATTGGCAACTTGTCTTATATCGCTAAACTCCTGTTCAACAACGCCCTGAAAGAGGGGTTTATCTTCCTCCTCCACATCAACCAACTTAATATTTATTTTGGTTTTGCCGCGTCCATTCGTTAATTGACAGAAAAAAGCAAGCCGTGCGTGCCTTGCCGGATACGCAGGAGCGCTGATTGTTTCGAAGGCGCCTATAATGCTCGGCTGGTTACTAATGCGGTCAATAATTACCCTCTCGCATATAATAACCGACAGTAAAACGGGCGGTGGTATATCCTTTTGTATTTCTTTCTCAGGCATCAGCCACTGTGTAAATTATACAGATTCTTCGGCAAAAATCAAGGTTCTTCTGATGATTTAGTTCTATAGTTGTTACATAAGTTTACATAAACGGCAGCCAAGGTCAAGAGTTTTCTATTCTCAAAATTAGCCTTCTATTTTGTTAGCCGGCCCCGGATACTCCTTAAGACGTCCTGAAAAATCACCTTTTTTATCCTGCCGCGGGCAATACTTCTGATGGGTTGCCATATACTTTGATATCTCTGTTTCCACCCTATACCGTTATTGGCACCCGCGCCGACCCCTCTATTCCTTGCAAACTCTCATCTTTCCAGCTAATATAATGATGGCCCGCTTTAGGCAGGCCGGAAGGATTGAAAAATGCCGATATTTGAATACAAGTGCAATGACTGCGGTCATACGATGGAGTTCCTGGAGAAACAGGCGGGCAAACATACTTGCGAAAAGTGCAAGAGCGAGAATCTGCAAAAGCTGTTCTCAGGATTTTCCGTCGGGCAAAGTAAGCCGCCAGCCCCCGGCTGTGAAACCTGTCCGGGCGGCCCTCACTTGTCTGACTCCTGCCCGACCGGCACGTGCCCCTTCTCATAGTTTCCGCTTCTGGCGGACTGGCTCAAATATCTTCAAGGCCGGCATTTCGTGAGCGGCTGCGTTGTTTTTCCCCGGCAGGACGTTTCTGGACACTATTCGGTTCAGCCGGCTTTTTGGACTCTCTCTGCCTAACACCTTCGTCTGCTTTTTTCTTCTGGCCAGCCAGCAGGGTGTGGATGACTTCTTGCGGGGTGCATTTATTGTCCTGGGAAGCGGCTATGGTATTGACCAGATTGCACCACCAGGATATGTAGGATACGTTGGTCTGCTCAACCCCACTGCCGAGGCCGATTTTCTGTGCGAAGGCGCTTTGGGAAACCGGCGTCGTCGAGACCAATAAAGCCGCAAAGCTCCAGACAAGAAATCCGGCCAGAAAGCCCAGGATGCCGCCGCCTACCGTATTAAATACCCGTGGAAATGTAGGGATGAATTGCCCTGTAAAAAGTGCGTATGTTATACCCTGCAAAGTTACAAGCGTCCCTATTGTGATGGCTATCAAAATCAAAGCGTAACCATACGCGGTATCCGTGGCCGCGGGAACGGCATCGGCAACCACAGGGGTCAGAAAAATAGCTACGTAAATTGAGATTACGATGTTGAACACCATTGCCCAGGTCTGGTAGAACCCCATTTTAGAGGTGAAGTATGCAAAACATACGCCCACCAGTATTCCTACCCAGAATATCATAACTTTTATCCCACCATTCTCTTGAGTTCTTCGAGAGTTGTTATTCCGGCTGACACCTTTTTTAATCCCTCTTTCCTCATATTAAACCTGTCCTTCCTTGTGCCTTCGGTTTTCAACTCCGTAATCAGGGTCTTGTTGTTTGCGATGTCGGCCTTCAACTGGTCGGTTATAAGCAGCGGGTCACAGACTGCTATCCTTCCGAAATAGCCGGTTCCGCCGCAGCGTCGGCACCCTTCGGCCTGGAACATATTTCGGTATTCTATACCCTTTTTTTCGAACTCCTCGATTAGACCGCGGGTTAGCTGGGCCGGCTTTTTGCAGTGCTCGCAAAGCACGCGAAGCAGCCGCTGAGAGACCAATAGACTAAGTCCCGACGCCAGCAGCAGGGACGATACCCCTAAATCGAGCAGCCTGATTATTGCGGCGGTGTTACTATCGCAGTGCAATGTTGCCAGCACAAGGTGGCCGGTCTGCGATGCCCGAAGCGCAATCTCCGCGCTTTCCTCATCACGTATTTCCCCCACACATATTACATCGGGGTCCTGCCTGAGAACACTGCGCAAAGTCTTTGCAAAGGTAATGTCGGCTTTCGGATTGATTTCAATCTGGCTGGCCTGGGGCAGAAAGGCTTCCACAGGGTCTTCTATCGTAATGACATTGCGCGTAAAACGGTCTATCTGATTGAGCATAGCATACATCGTTGTGGTCTTGCCGCTGCCGGTTGGGCCACAGATAAGCACCATCCCCGATGGTTTTTTTATTACACTTTCTATTATCGAAAGCTGCTTTTCCGTAAGCCCTACATCGGTCAGTTTGAAAGTGCCCGCATCCTGGTTGAGTATTCTCAGCGCCAGCTTTTCCCCATTGAGCACGCCGGCACTGGCAGCTCGAAAAGAAGCAGTCCTGTTACCTCTCTTTGCGATAAAGGCACCATCCTGAGGCCTCCTCTTCTCGGAGATATCCATACTCGAAATGGCCTTGATGCTGTTTATGACCGCTCTGCAAGTCTCAGGTTCCAGTTCTTTCACTATTCTTAGAACGCCATCTATTCGTAATCGGATTGTGTATATCGCTTCGTCCTTAGGGTCGATTAGAATATCGCTGGCCCGCTGGTCGAGAGCATCGGCGATAACTTTCTCCGTCAGGTTGAGAATCCTGCTGTCCGGTCGTTTGCCGTGACCATGACCATATATTTCATCTATACTTTTGCCCGATGAATCAAGCAGTTTTATCGTCGAGGCGTCTTCGTCGGACGCGGATTCAGTGCGCCGGATATTGCTAAAGACATCCCGTATCTGGCGTTTTATTATCTCCAGGAAGCTGCCCTCGTTTTTTGAAGCCTTTTTCGCTGCATCCGCTATCAGCAGCGTAAGTAAAAGTATCGGGCCTGTGAAAAGGGTAATGATATTTGCAATCGATTTATATCGTTTTGGCACCAGCGGACTGAATTCAACCCGCTGCACGAAATAAAGGCAGAGATAAAACCATATCACCAGACAAGCGAGTTTAATCGGATTAAAGAATAGCGAGGGCGCAGACAGGACAGAATCAGCCATCCGTGACGATAAGTACGTCGAACCCGGCAGAAAAACCTGGATTAACTCCAATACCGGCATATACCTTCTCTTGCCGCAGATACCGAGGATAAAAAACCCGCTTGTTTCACATCAATATAACTCACTGGCACGCACAGTGTCCAGAGATTATTCAAAAAATCAGGCACGCATTTCAAGCACCGGCTCGCACCGGCGGTATCGCAGCAAACCCGCAGCTCAGAGGTCTTTTAGCTCATCCAGAAAAGAGTCGGACTTGTCAGATTCATCGATTTCCAGGTCAAAGAAGCTGTCCTCTTTTGCCGCGGCCTCTGCTGCTGGTTCTTTCTTTTTTGGGGTGGGTTGTTTGGCTTGCTCAGGCCCCCGAATGTCTTTGCCTGGAGCAGGTGGAATGATTTCTTTGGGCTGGCCGTCTATCTGAAGTAAAAATGTCAGAGGACCTATTCTGAGATAGTCGCCTGCCTGGAGCATTACTTCATCATCTATACGTTTGTCGTTGATATAAGTGCCGTTACGCGACCCAAGGTCACGAACCTTCAAAGTGTCTTTGTTATAGCTTATCTGGCAGTGTCTTCTGGAGACGGACATAAGAGGAATACGCAGGTCACAATCGTGACGCCTGCCGATTACCGTGGCGTTGTTCGGCAAAGGAAAGGCCTTTTGCGACCCATCCTTTTTGAATAGAATCAGGTTTATGTCCATCCTACCTTCCTCTCTGTTAGTCCAGGTCCAACTACTACCCTATTATATCGTCAAAAGGGACATAGAGGAAATAAAAAGACAGAAGTGAAAAGGCAAAAGTGCAAAAACGAAGTGGCTAAAGTTTCGCAACTACTTGCTGATACAGGTGTTATGCTTCGCCGAGGTGGCTGTTACGAATTCATAGTTTCCGCCAAAGGCGAATTCATCGACGAACAATGAACAACGAACAACGAACTAATAACAGAGACTTACTTGACAACATCGGCTTTGCCGATATATTCCTATTATTGATACCCGCCTTCGTTTGGTGGGTCGGTAATTCCGGAAAGATGTATGGCAAAAATAACACTGCCTGACGGCAGCACATTGGAAATTGCGAGCGGCACAACAGCAAAACAATTAGCTGAAAAGATAGGGCCGGGACTTGCTAAAGGGGCTATAGCAGCAAAAGTAAATGGCCAATTGGTAGATTTGTCCACATCTATTGACAGCCAGGCATCTGTTCAAATTATCACTGCCAAAGACCGGGAAGGTCTTGAAATAATGCGGCATAGCTGCGCCCACATAATGGCGGAGGCGATATGCAGTATCTGGCCTCAGACAAAACTGGTCTATGGTCCAACGGTTGAAGACGGGTTTTATTATGACATCGACCTTGATGAGCCGATTCGGCCGGCTGATTTCGAGCGGATAGAAGAAAAAATGCGAGAGATTATCAGAGCGGACAAGCCATTTGTCCGCAAAGAAATGACCAGGGCAGAAGCACTGGCGAAATTGGCCGGCGACAAATATAAGAGCGACAACATCAACCGCACACACAGCGACGTTATCAGTTTTTATTCACACGGGGATGGCTTTGAGGATTTGTGCCGGGGGCCGCACTTGCCCAGCACGGGTATGGCCGGAAGCTTCAAGATTATGTCCGTGGCAGGTGCATACTGGCACGGCGACCCGACACAAAAAATGCTCCAGCGGGTCTATGGCACCGCCTGGCCTACCAAAAAGCATCTCGATGACCACCTGCAGATGCTGGAAGAAGCGAAAAAACGAGACCACCGCGTGTTAGGCAGGCAGTTGGATTTGTTCAGCTTCAACGAGGCCGGCCCAGGCTTTGCGTTCATTCATCCCAAAGGTATGATTATCTGGAACGCCATAGTGGACTTCTGGCGCGGTGTTCACAACAGGTACAACTATCTGGAAATCCGGACACCAATTATCCTCAATGAAGAGCTCTGGCACAGAAGCGGGCACTGGGACAATTACAAGGAGAATATGTATTTCACCAGTTTCGACGACACCGGCTATGCGATAAAGCCGATGAATTGTCCCGGTGGGTGTCTGGTTTACAAAACCAGGCAACACTCGTATCGCGAACTCCCAATGCGTATTGCCGAGCTTGGCCTGGTACATCGGCACGAGGCCAGCGGCGTTATGCACGGGCTTTTCAGGGTAAGGCAGTTCACCCAGGATGATGCTCATATCTTCTGCACTCCTGAGCAGATTGAATCCGAAATAGTGGGGGTCATCGAACTTACAATCGAGATATACAAGGCCTTCGGGTTTGAAGACTTCCACATTGAGCTGTCCACCAAGCCGGAAAAGCACATCGGCTCGGACCAGATTTGGGACACGGCTACAAACGCTCTCAAAGATGCCCTCAGACATAAAGATATTGAATACAAACTCAATGAGGGCGAAGGCGCATTCTATGGGCCAAAGATAGATTTTCATATAAGGGATTGCCTGAAAAGGTCCTGGCAGCTCGGGACAATCCAACTGGATTTTTCTATGCCGCAGCGATTCGGTCTGGTCTATACCGACAAAGACAACACCGAGAAGACGCCGGTTATGATTCACCGAGCAATTCTGGGTTCTTTTGAACGTTTTATCGGAATTCTTATAGAACACTACGGCGGGAATTTCCCACTGTGGCTCTCGCCGGAGCAGGTAAGGGTCCTGCCGATAAGTGAAAAGACCAATGATTATGCCAGAGCCGTTGAGAACAGCTTAAAAGATACGCATATCCGCTGTAGTTGCGATTTTTCGGATGAGAAAATCGGCGCCAAAATTGCCAGAGCGCACGCCGACAAGCTGCCGTATATGCTTGTCGTCGGTCCAAAAGAGGCCCAGTCCAGCACCGTAAATGTAAGAATCCGAGGTCTTAAAGAGAACGTTACAGTGCCAATTGACAGATTCTTGACTATAGCAAAACGCAAAATTGCCGATAAAGATATGGAATTGGCCCTGCCGATGGCTGGTCCGCCATAAGCAGGATGTTATGAGTTCGTAGTTCGTTGTTTGTAGTTCGTCGATAAACAATGAACCCCGTTAGAAAAACGACTTTCCTTCTCCGTAGTAGGAACTACGAAGGATAAATCTTTTCTAACGGGGTGAACTAAAAATACTGACAACTATTAAGAAAGGTAAGGTGGTGCACGATAAGTAAAATAGGTTTAAGAATAAACGGGGGAATAAAAGCTGAGACAGTCCGGCTGGTTGACGCATCAAACAATCAAGTCGGTATCGTAAACTTAACCGAGGCGCTGAGCAAAGCCCGTGAAGCAGGCCTGGACCTTGTGGAGGTTTCCCCCGAAAGCAACCCTCCGGTCTGCCGGATTATGGATTACGGCAAATGGCTGTATCAGCAAAAGCGCAAGATACGCGACGCGCACAAAAAGAGCGCCCACCACGGAGGGACGCTGAAGGAAATCAGGCTCAAGCCCGAAACCGACAAACACGACCTGGCTATCAAGGTCAATCACGCCCGGGAATTCCTGGAGAAAGGCCACAAAGTGCAATTCACGATGTTCTTCCGCGGACGTCAGTTGCTGCACCAGAACCTCGGTTACGCAGTGCTTGACCAGGTTACTCAATCCCTGGAAGACTTAGCAAAGGTGGAGAGACCGGGCAAAATGACCGGAAGGCGGTTAACCTTATTGCTTGTGCCTAAAGGCAGCGGATAGTTACGCCGAAGGCATGCTGAATTTCCAGCCAAATGCAAGGGGGATGTCGCACGGTCTTGTAAAGAGCGGATTAAATTTCCGGCAGAATTTACACATAAAACGTTGACCTATAGCTTCAATTGATGTAGACTATGTGCTTTAGATTTTTACATAGACTGTCTTGAGAGAGTCAAATGCCGAAACAAAAGACCCATAAAGGGTTGACCAAAAGATTGAAGGTTACCGCGACCGGCAAGCTCAAATACCGGCGCCCCGGCGGCAGCCACCTTATGAGCAGCAAAAACGCCAAGCGTCGAAGAAAAATAAGCCGTCCGGCTATTATGACCGGCACGATGGCCAAAAGGACCAAGGTTAAACTCTGTATTTAGAATTTATATCGCGTGCGATTCGTGATTGGTGATTCGTGGTTCGTTGTCAACGAACTATGAACTCATAACAATTAACTATTCAAAGGAAAGTTGATATGACAAGAGCCAGAAAAGGCGCTGCAACACGCAAAGCAAGGAAACGAATCCTCAAGGCAGTAAAGGGACATCGCGGAGCACCAGGTCATTTGTATCATTTGGCCAAAGAAGGCGCCGTTAAAGCAGCAGTCGATGCGCGGATAGACCGCAAGCGGCGAAAGCGTGATTTCCGTGGTCTGTGGATTATACGGTTAAGTGCGGCCTGCCGACAACGAGGCATAAGGTATGGCCAGTTCATCAATGGCTGCAAAAAAGCCGGTATTGGGCTGAATCGAAAGATGTTAAGCGAAATCGCTATCGCCGACCCGAAAGGGTTCGACTCTATCGTTGAAGCTGCCAAAGCAGCCTGCACTTCGTGACGAGTTCATTGTTCATCGATGAGCTACGAACAACGAACAATAAACTAATATACGAACAAATGCTTGAGCAATTTGAAAAAATCGGCAAAGACGCCCTTGCCCACCTCCAGAAAGTTACCGACCTTAAACAATTGGAGGATTTCCGCATAAAATACCTGGGCCGCAAAGGCCTGATTACCGATATGCTCAGCCGGATAGGAAATCTGTCCGCCGACATAAAACCCCAAGCGGGGCAGCTTGCGAACAAAATAAAAAAAGAGATTACTGGAGCATTTGAGCAGGTAAAAAAAACTTTGCTCGAATCGCAGGAGGGAAAAGGCAAGGAGTTTATAGATGTTACTCTGCCGGGGCAAGTGGTTCGGACCGGCAAAATGCACATCATTACGCAAACCTTAACCGAACTGCTGGAGATATTTGGCCGAATGGGATTCTCCGTGGCTTATGGCCCGGAAGTTGAAGATGAGTGGCATAATTTTATAGCATTGAACATCCCGCCTGAACACCCCGCAAGAGACCCCGCGGATAATTTCTATATTGATGAAAAAATCCTTCTGCGAAGCCAGACATCCACAATCCAGATTCGCGTTATGGAGCGGCAAAAACCGCCCATTCGCATCGTTGCGCCTGGGCGGGTTTATCGGCCAGACACCGTTGATGCAACACATATGTTTATGTTCCATCAGCTCGAAGCCCTCGTTGTTGACGAGGGTGTCAGTATGGTGGATATGAAGACCACCATCGAGCAATTTATCCACGCATTCTTTGGCTCAGGGACGCGATGGCGATTTCGCCCAAGCTTCTTCCCATTCACCGAACCGAGCGGCGAGGTCGATTTGCTTCTGAAGGATAAAACCGGCAAAGAAAAGTGGGTTGAGATGGGCGGCTGCGGTATGGTTGACCCCAATGTCTTTGACGCTGTTGGAATCGACAGCGAAAAATATACCGGCTGGGCCTTCGGATTCGGCATAGAGCGACTTGCTATGCGAAAGTATGGCATAACCGATATTCGCCTCTTTTTCGAAAACGACCTGCGGTTCCTCGACCAATTCTGAATATTTTAACCAGCGTATAATACATAGTTAGATGCACTAATGAGGAAAATTCAGCGAAGCAAAATCACCGTGATATTTTTCAGCGGCGAGGTCGTAGGCTTTTGCTGCCTGGACCTCCTCCTCGAACTGCCCCAAATACACCTTCCTGCCCTTCGCCTTGATATACGCCAGCCACTTCCTCTGCCCCGGATGCCACGCCAGACCCTTATATCTCGAACGGTACCTTCCCTTCCTGTACTTGCCCCGGTTCATCCCATTCTCACTCCGCGTCGCTGCCCGAAGGTTCGCCTTCCGATTATCTAATCCGTTGCGATTCGCATGGTCCACAAACCTCCCCTCTCCAACGGCTAATACCTCCCGATGCATCAAAACATGCTTTACCTTCCCTTTCTCTCCCCTCACCCTTTGCGAGTGCACCGCGTAGAACCCGTTTTGTATCTTTCTCGTGTGCCATTTGTGTTTGCAGAGGCGATAATAATCATCCGGGTCAACGATGGCGAACTTGCCCTGCGTCAAAGGTATCCGCCTGAAGGCGTACCCATAGCGTATCCGCCGGTAGAGAAGGACCGGCAGGATACATATCCGCTCAAGCCAAGTCGGTATGGGAATTACAAGATGGGTGATTTTGGTTGCCCCCTTTGCCCTATGTCATTTCGACCGAAGCGGCGTGGAACGCCGCGAAGTGGAGACACGAAGTGGCGGTAGCTAAATCTATTAAAAAACAGATTTAATCAATCCACCAATTAACCAATTCCCTAATTAACTGATTGCCTGATACCCTGATATCCTGTTTTCCTGATACCCTTCTGCCTGATGACCTGATATCCGGATTTCCTTCATCCCTCCATAATTAGGACGAACTTGCGCAAATGTGTCGAAATCTGTCCCCTTTTTTAATGCATGAATTTCGCTAACTGACTGTGTAGAAACGAGTAAAAAAATTTTTCAAATTCCCGTTTTTTGTCCCAGACCCCCTGCGCATTTGGGCGTGCAAAAAAGTGTTTAGCCACTTATTCCCTGACCACTGA
>Ga0315279_10011682_pt1 | contig 10112 bp, 8 predicted proteins | sample YL17G06_20_MG_FD_203694 | JGI IMG/M metagenome (GOLD analysis project Ga0315279, IMG submission 203694) | Sediment microbial communities from Yellowstone Lake, YNP, Wyoming, USA - YL17G06_20 | ecosystem: Environmental > Aquatic > Freshwater > Lake > Sediment | place: USA: Wyoming | collected...
TCCTTTTCGGAAGTTTCATCGATGGTCGCGCCAAACCCAGCGAGCCTTTATGATTCTTCGTCACGAAATTGTAAACGAAGTCGCGGCACCTACACCTGTAAACGATGTCGTGGCATTCGTCACCTAACCCCTAACCCCTAACCCCAAGTCCCTAGCCCCCAGCCCCTTGCTTTTTCGGAACAAACCATTTACGGGCGGTGTCAGTCTAAGTGGGTAGGAAGTGAGAAGTGAGGCGCGCTCTTGCAGTTGAAGGTGCGAACTGCTATCTTGGGTGCGCGATGAACACCGCACGGTCCATCGGAGTGGCGCTGGAGCGCGCGCTGCCTGCGGTTAGCGAAGAGGCGGCCTTCGTAGCCGAGTTGCAGGCAGGGTCTGAAGAAGCGTTTGCGTATCTGCTGGCCGTCTTTCAGAACCCGGTCTTCAATTTGGTGTCGCATATCGTTGCCAACGAAGCGGATGCGCCCGACGTGCTCCAGGATGTTTTCGTCAAGGTTTTCAAGGGGATTCGGCAATTTCATGGTGAGAGTAGCCTGAAGACGTGGATTTATCAGATTGCGGTCCACGAGGCGTCAAACCACCGCCGCGGGTGGCTGCGGCGACTCCGGCGCGAGCCATTTTCCGTGGACGACACGGAGGTTGGAGGCAAGGTCCGGGCGGCGGAGGCGCACGCCGGGCCGGAAAGCCCTTACCAGATTCTGGAGCAAGCCGAGCGGCAGGAACTGGTGAGGCGCGCTCTGGCCAGCCTGGCCCAACCGTACCGGACGGTCGTGGTGTTGCGGGAGATCGAGGGTTTGCCGTATGACGAGATCGCCCAGGTGGTGGGCGTGGCGGAGGGAACAGTCAAATCCCGTCTCCTGCGCGGGCGGGAACTGCTCCGCCGCAAACTAGCGAACTATTGGGGTAGGTAAGATGTTTGAAAGCTGCGTCGAAATTCGCGGTCATTTTTCTGACTACCTTGATGACAGGTGCGAGCCTGAGGTGCGGCGTTCCATCCGGTTCCATCTGAGCAATTGCGCGTCTTGCCAGGCGGAGCTCGACCGGTGGCAGACGCTTCAGGCGGACCTGCGCGCGTTGCCGCAGCGGCGCATCCCTCCGGACTTGGCGTTGCGTTTGCGGGTGCGTCTGTCCCAGAGGCTCCATCGGAACCTCCTGAGCCGTCTCTGGGTCCGCCTGGAGAATGTGCTCCAACCCGTACTGCTTCCCGCTACCGGAGGGTTGGTGGCGGCGGTCGTCTGTTTTGGTTTGTTCATGGGGTCGGAAGTGGTCCCGCCGACGAACACTCCGGACGTGCCTCTGCAACTGGTTACGCCCCCTCGGGTGCGGATGCTGGCGCCGCTCGATTTCAACACCGACGATAAGCCGGTGGTGTTGGTGACGCGGGTTGACGCCGACGGCCGGGTGATGGGCTATCGGGTATTGTCAGGCGAGAGTTCTCCGGAGCTGATTCGGCGTCTGGACCGGATGATGTACTTCAGCCTCTTCCAGCCTGCTACGGCGTTCGGCAAGCCCACGGATGGCCAAGTGGTTCTCTCGCTGCGGCGAATCACGGTCCGAGGGTAATCCGGTTGGTCCTCACCATTTTCTTGCCCCAAACCATCCTCAGCTATTTCGGCGGCGTTCGACCCCGATCCCGAAGTTAAAAGGCTTTGAATGTGGCTGCAATATTGATAGCGCGCAGGTTAGATTCTGGAAATCGAGCTCCACGGAAGCTCGGATTGCTCCCTCGCGGGTGTGTAGAGGAGTTGGTCCTCCCGCCATGGCGGGACGGGACAGGAAAACGCGCCCGTCACGAACCCCGATCCCAAGCTCGAACGGCTATCGTCGCAGCGATTATGCTGTTTCGCCTTCGGGATCGGGGCGAAGACGCTGGTGAGTTAAGCCTCGGGATCGGCGTTCAGAGTCTCCTGCCTGGCTGGCGGCGGCGTTCGCAGCAGGCGAGGCGCCGATCTCGCTTTTGGCAGGGAGGAGCCCTGCTGGCCCTGCTAGCGGTACCGCTGGCGGTGTTTGCGCAGCAGCCAGGCAATGTCCTGCTCGAGTCGAATGAACAAATCTTCTGCATTCTAGCGGCGCTCAACGCGGGGGGCTACGACACCGGCTTGAGTGCTGGTGCAGCAGAGGTTCCCCGCGAGGAAGTCCGCGCCTTTCTGGCCAAGAAGGATGCCCCGATAGTGCATGACCTCGGAAAGTTTTACGTCGGCCATCGCGTGGAGTCCGACCCCGGTGCGGAACTGGGACAATACGTGTCGTTGGCGCTGCTTCTGGGGCCGCCGCCGGATTTCCGCTTCACCATACCCCAAACCGACCTTCCTCCCGACGCCAAAGACGTCGCGGGAATCGTCCCGCTCCTCAAAACCTTTTATAACCAGGGAGGCTTGCTCGATCTCTGGGCGCGCGTTCAGCCTCGCTATCGAGCCGCCGTTGAGCTCTACGCGGACGCTGTCCGGAAGAGCGTTGTCCTGACGGATGCGTATTTTCGCTTCCCTGCCGGGGCCTACTTGGGCCGCACCTACGCGATTTATCTGGACCTCCTGGGGGCGCCAGAGCAAGTTCAGGCGCGAATCTACGGCACCAATTATTACCTGGTAGTAACCCCTTCGAAACAACCGAAGTTGAACGAGATTCGCCACCAGTACCTGCACTTTCTCCTGGACCCGCTGGCGGCAAAATATGCTCCGGAAATCCATCAGAAGGTTGACCTCCGCGCCATCGTCTACCAGGCCCCCAGCCTGGCAGCCGATTTCAAGGAGGACTTTCCCTTGCTCGTCACGGAGTGCCTCATCCGCGCGGCAGAGCTGCGCATGGACAAGCGGCCCAAAGCTGAGGCCGAACGGAGCCTGGACGAGATGACGGCTTCGGGGCTGATCCTGGCGCGGTATTTCTACGAGGCCTTGCAGAAATATGAGCAGCAAGAGTCCTCCATGGCCCGCTTCTATAGGCAGATGATCTCGGATATCAACCTTCGGGCCGAGCAGAAGAGGCTCGCGCCAGTGAAGTTCACACCTCTGGCAGCACCGACAGCCCAGGCGGCAGCGCCTGTGGTCTCGGAAGAAGAGCGCCTGCTTAATCAGGGTGACAACTTTTTTTACGGGGGCCGCTATAACGACGCGAAGACGGCTTTCCAAACCGTTCTTGAAAAATTCAACCCCAAAAGCGGCCGAGCGCTGTTCGGCATGGCGGTTGTGGCGAGCAACATGCGTAAGCCTGACTTGGCCGAGGAGTACTTCCAGAAAACCCTCGAGATGGCGCGTGACCTGCGCATTGTCACCTGGTCGCACATCTACCTCGGTCGGCTCTGGGATTTGAAAGGCGACCGCGAGAAAGCCGTGAGCCAATACCGGGCAGCCTCACTTACTGCCACTGCCTACCCCGAGGCTTGGCGGGCCGTGCAAGCCGGCCTCGAGCGGGCTTTTGGCTCGAAGGAGTAAGAACGAACAACCTCTGCGGACGGGCGTGGCACACCCCGTCCGGCTGCGATGGGTAAGGACGGAAGAGCTGAAGGGTAAGAAGAAGCCTCCGCGACGCACGACAGGCTGCTAGCCCCGTGACCGCCTAAAAAGGTGCTTTTGGCCCAGCGTGCCCATTGCAAAGGCGCAGGATGCACACAACCACGGCCGGAAAGATATCGGGCGGTCACGGGACTAGCCAGCGTTAACCCCGATCCCAAAGCTTAGCTCACCAGCGACTTGGCAACTGGCGCGCGCTCCAGTCCGTCGGTTGACGGACGGCCTCCTCATATGCGCAGGCCCGTACCGTCCCGCCATTGCGGGACGGGCCGGGGGAGCAATCCGAACCTTCGGCGAATTTCGATTTGCACAACTTAACCCGCTCGGAGGCAATACGATAGCCATAATCAAAGCCCATTAACTTCGGGATCGGGGTTAATTGACACTGGACAGGGTTTCTTGTACGCTGAAACGTTGCCAGGCGTGGTTTCTATCTAGCAGTTTGCTGAAAAGCACCCGAGATGTCATGCTGATCCCGCCTTGCGAGAGAAGCATCTCAGCCTTTACTGACAGGCCATAAACCGTTTTTCAGCAACCTGCTCGGATAATTCGACAAGTGGGAGTTACACGCGAATGCGAAAAGTGCTTATCATCATTTCTGCTTTCATTTTGCTGGCTGGATCCAGCTTGTGGGCTCAGGCTCAAGCACCGCCGGCGGCGCCGTTGACGGAAAAAGAGGTCATCGCCGGCCTCAAGTCCAAGACCCCTGAACGTGTTATTGGCCTGGTGAGCGAGCGAGGTGTGGACTTTGATTTAACGCCCGAAATCGAGAAGAGGTTGCGCAAGGCCAAGGCGGATGACGCACTCATCGATATTATTCGCAAAGCGGGACCCACGGCGCGGGCGGAGGCCGCCAAGCAAGGCGGGGCCGCGACTGGGCCGAAAATTACTCCCGAGGAGTATCAGGCGCTGCGGCCAATTCAGAACGAGTTGGACCCAGACAAGGCCATCCAAATGGTCGCGGATTTTGAGAAGAAATTCCCCAACAGCAGCATGCTGACCTGGGTCTACGCCTTTGCCGCGAATGCTTATCAGCAGAAGAATGACATTCAGAACGCGGTGTTGTACGCGGAGAAGAGCATTAAGATGAAAGATGACAATGTAGCCACCCTTCTCATGTTGGCTTCCAGGATTCCTTCGCCCCAGTTCCTGAGGGCGCACGAAGAGGACAAAGAAAAGTATTTGAACGAAGCGGAGACTTGCGCCCAACGGGCACTGAAGCTTCTCCCCGACCCTGCCGTGGTGCCCAAGCAGCCGAATGAATCGGACGCGCAATACGCCAAACGCAAGGATGCCGCTGCCAGCGAGGCCCACGCTTCCCTGGGCATGGTCCACTTACAACGTTCCCGGATGGGTTTGGTAGGAATCGATAAGGGAGAACTGGCGACTTCTGAGAAGGAATACCAGCAGGCCGTAACCATGACGGACCAGCCGGCCGCGGAAGACTACTTCCGGCTGGGCGAGGCCTACTCGCTGGATGGCAAGGTGGACGAAGCGATTGAGGCTTTTACGAAGGCCTCCGACCTTGGCCTCAAGACTTATGCCGATCAGCGCATCGAGGAGTTGAAAAAGAGGAAAGCACAGGCCAAGCCCCCTGCTAAACCCTAACGCGGGGCCGAGGACCGGCAGCTCCGCTGCCAAGGACCGCGCCATCGGTTCAGCAACGCGGGGGCGGGGAAGGCTCTGTGCCCCCGATGGCGCCACGAATGCATGGCGGGAAATTCCCTCGACCAAATTCAGGAGACCATCGGCTACCGGTTCCGGGATCCCCAAGTTCTCCGGGAAGCCCTCACACACTCCTCCTATGCCCAGGAAGCTTCTGAGCGCGTTCGAGACAACGAGCAACTTGAATTCCTGGGCGATGCCATTCTGAACTTCCTGGTTAGTGTGCTTTTGGCCGATGCCTTCCCGGCATGGGAGGAGGGCAAGCTCACGCGCGCACGTTCGCGACTGGTGGCCGCTCCGCACCTCAGCGATGTGGCGACTCGACTGGAACTCGGGAGTCACCTGCGACTGGGCCGGGGCGAAGAGAAAACCGGCGGCCGTGCTAAGCCGGCGCTCCTGGTGAATGCGCTGGAGGCCTTAATCGCCGCCCTTTACCGGGACGGCGGCCTGGACGCGGCGCGGCAGTTCGCCGAACACTTCATCCTGCCCGCTGACCTGGCAGCGAGTGGCGACGAGCTATTCTCGATCGATTACAAATCCGCCCTGCAAGAGCACTTGCAAGGCGGCCGCCAGCCCCCAGCCGAATATCGCGTGGTGGAGGAAATAGGCCCTGAGCACCAAAAGACCTTTACGGTCGAAGTGATGGCAGGCGAGAACCTGGTGGCGCGCGGCCGCGGGGGAAGCAAGAAAGTTGCGGAACAGCAGGCGGCTAAGCTCGTGCTGGAGCGTCTGGGGAAAGAAGGCTAACCCCGATCCCGAAGCGGGAAGCCCGGTTGGGGCCTTAAACTGAGCATCGGGAGGAATATGTGGGCGCGTCAGGCACGACAGTTTCAATTCCGCGCCTGCGGGATCGGATTTTTGCAACCTAACCCACTGGCGCGAAAAAGGTTAGACTGGCTTACTGAACGGCAACTTCGGGATCGGGGCTAACGTGTATGGCTGAGGTCTACAAGAAGTCCAGCACGCGGGACACCTTCGAATCGCTGGTGGTGACCGTTATCTTGGCGATCTTCGGCACCACGTTTGCCCTTCAGGCTTTCAAGATTCCCACCGGGTCTATGGAGAACACGCTCCTGATCGGGGATCACCTGTTAGTCAACAAGTTTGCCTTTGCTTACCACACTGGCTTACTGTCTCGCATTCTCCCGTACCGGGAAATCCGGCGCGGCGACGTGATCGTTTTCAAGTTTCCGCCTTCCGAGGACCAGTCGGAGCCTGGCGAACACTTTGTGAAGCGGGTGATTGGCGTGCCGGGCGACCGCGTCCGCGTTTTCCACCGCCAGGTCTTTGTGAACGGCCAGCCGGTCTACGAACCTTTCGTTCGTCACACTTTCCCGGACCAGCTCCGTCCCGGGGATGATTTTCCGCCTACCGACGCAGATTATCTGCGTGGTGCGACGACGCGCTGGGGCGCGGACATAGAGAATTACGTCAAAGAGGGTGAATTGGTTGTTCCCCCCGGGTCGTACTTTGCGATGGGTGACAACCGCGAGCAAAGCTGGGATAGCCGGTTTTGGGGGTTTGTGCCCCGAGGTTTGATCACTGGGCGCCCGGTGCTGATTTACTGGTCGTTTGAGACGCCGCGGGAGGAGTACATGCGCACCGGGCTGGGGGACCGGATTTCGCAGACGGTGGATTTACTGGTCCATTTTGTGACCAAGACCCGCTGGCGACGTACCTTGATGATCGTGCGCTGATGAAGCCCGCATACCGACGACACGCCCGAAATTTCTTGATCGCCTTCGTGCTGCTGGGCCTGGGGGCGTGGCTTGTGCCTTCCTACTTCAGCGCCGAGCGTTATCGCCGGCGGCTGGAGGCAGGACTGGCGCAGGCGCTTCATCGGCCCGTAACCTTCGGCGCGGTCTCGTTTCGCCTGCTGCCACGACCAGGCTTCGCGATCGAGGACGCTGTCGTGCGTGAGGACCCGGAATTCGGCTCCGAACCGTTTGCTCACGTGGACCGGATTGACTGCGGCCTTCGCTGGCGCAGCCTTTGGCATTCCCGCCTGGATTTTGCTTGGCTACGGCTTGACCATCCCAGCTTGAACATGGTTCGCAAGGCGGGAGGCGAGTGGAATGTGGAGAAGTTGCTGCGCCAGAGCGGCCTTGCCTCCCCGCCCGGCATCGACGCCTCGGGCAGCACTTCCGGCTCACGTGGCGCTTTCGAGCTCGAAGCCGTGGACGCGCGTATCAACTTCAAGGTGGGAGCGGATAAGAAGCCTTTCGCCCTCACCGAGGTGCGCGCTCGCCTGAGCTTCGACCCGCTCCGGGGCCGGTTGCGGTATCGTCTGGCGGGTAACCCCGTCCGCACGGATCTGGTGCTGCCCACGCCCGGCGTCGTGGAGTTGACGGGGGAGTGGACGCCAGGAAAGGAGCTGGAAGGTCCCCTCAGTGCCACGCTGCGAACCCGTGATGCTTTACTCTACGACTGGGTGCCGCTGGTAATCGGCCACAACCCGGAGATTTACGGTGTGCTCGACTTGGAGATCCGCCTCGCGGGGTCGTTGCGCGTCTTGAGTCTCGAAGGCGAGAGCCGTCTCACCCAGGTTCACCGTTGGGAGCAGCTTCCGCCCTCTGACCCCATGCCGTGGACGGTCCACTTCCGCGGCCAGTTCGACCGCCAACGCGGACGCGTGCTGGTGGAAAGCCTGGACGCTTTGTTTGCCGATTCTCACCTGCATCTTTCGGGTTCCGTCGAGAAGATTCCGTGGTCTCCGGAGCTGGACTTGGTTGTGACGCTGGAGCGTTCGCGCCTGGAGAACTTGCTGGCGCTCGGCCGCCGGCTCTCAACCAACCTCGGGAACTTTGCCGTCCAGGGGCGGGTGGATGGCATGCTGGCGATTCAGGGGCCGTGGGCCGAACGGCGGTACGGCGGGTTCGTCGGTGCCCGCGACGTGGTGGTAAGCACAGCCTCGGGGAAATTTCCTGTCTCCGAGCTCGCCGTGCGGATTGACAACCGCGGGGCGCGGCTTGCGCCCGTAAGAGTGACCTTGGCCCCCCGCGTCGAGTTGGTGACAGAAGGCGCGCTCGACTGGCGGGACAACCCTCCGCGCTATGCGTTGGTTCTTTCGGCCAAGGGAGTGCCCCTTCGGGACGTGTTGGGATTCGGACGCGCGCTGGGCGCCCGCGCGCTTCAGGGATTGGACGCGACGGGATGGGGAACTGCGGCTCTGCGCCTTGCCGGGTCGGCTTGGCCGCTTTCCCCCCCTGCGCTCACGGGCCGCGTCGAGCTGCGCGCTGTCCGCTTGCTCGTGCCCGGCCTGACCGAGCCTCTCAACCTCCCCCGGGCAACTCTCCGAGTGAATGGCGATCAGGTAGTCGTCGACCCTGTGGTGGCGGTGTTGGGGACTAGCGTCTTTTCGGGAAGGCTGGGACACCAAGGCGAACGAAAGAACCCCTGGGAGTTCGATGTGCGGGCTGACAACCTGAGCCTGGAACAAGGGGCGTTGTGGTTTGACGCGTTGGGGCGCCGCAAGCCGCTTCCCCTGCTTGCGCGCCTTCCAGGCTTGAGCTCCTTCACCGCTCGCCGTGTGGCGGCGTCGAACCTATTTGCTTCCCTGAACGCCCGTGGGCGCTTCGCGGCTCTCAATGTAACCTACCGCGCATTGGCCTTGAAGGATTTTCGAGCCACTATAGAAGTCTCCGGTCGTGTTGTCCGCGTGGCGGGCGCCTCGTTCCGAGCGGGCGGAGGGCGTGGGCAGGGCAGCGGACTGGTAGATTTCACCAGCGTGCCCGCACGCCTCGCGGCGGATGTTTCCTTCACCGGAGGCAGTGTTCAGGCCCTGGCCTCGCGGCTGCCCGCAGCTCTTCGGGGCGCGCACGGGTCTATCTCTGGGACGGGACATCTTGCGACGCAGGGCCTGAGTCGTGAAGAGATGAGCACGAACCTGGAGGGCTGGGCAACGATTCGCTTCCAGGACCTTTTCCTGGGCGATTTTGACGCTCTGGAAGCTGTGGCGCGTGGTACCGCGTGGGGCACACTGGAACCGGCGCGCGGCAAGTCTGGTCCCCTTTCTACAGTGGCCACGTTGGAACTCCGGAACCGCCAAGTGGACCTTAAGAAGGCGTCCTTCGATCTGGCTGGCGCCAAGCTGGACCTAATGGGCACGTACGGATTTGACGGGGCGGTCGATCTGGATGTGCGCGCCGACTTGCGCCGTGTGCGGCGTCGCTGGTTGAACCACGGAGAGGAAGACAACGCAGCTCCACTGCTCGGCGAATTTCGTTTGGTCGGCCCCCTGGACAAACTGGTTGTAACTCCCCAGATGCGGGTTTCGAGCGCTAACCCCTGAGGAAGAAGCGAATGGCACTGGTCGGCGGAAAGAGGACAAGCGTGGGCCACCCTGGACTGTGCCCGACGTGGGCTGCGTGTGCCGCGCTTGTTGCTTGGTTGGGGGTGCCGGTAGGTCTGCTGCTCTTAACCCCGGTTTTATTCGTTTGGGGCAAGTCGACGCTGCCCGATTCCTCGCCGAACGAAGTCTCTTTGGCGGCCGCCCAGGCCCTGGAGTTGAAGCTCCAGCTCCTTTCTGGCTCTGATGAGAAGGCGCCGAAATCCTTCCAGCCCGTGGTCATTACGGAAGGTGAGGCGAATTCCTATCTAAAATACCGCGGCCAAGAATTCTTGCCTGCTGGCGTCCACGATGCCGTCATCCACATTACTCCGGAGCGCGTCCTGGGCGCCGCAGACGTGGACTTTAACGAATTTAGCCGCACCTATAGCAGCACTAGCGAGTGGGGACCCAAGGTCCTCGCCATGATGTTCAAGGGAAAGCAGAAAGTAACGGCCGCCGGGAAACTCGAAACTCAAAACGGTCTGGCCAAGGTCAAGATTGAGACCATGGCGATAGGGACGACTGCGGTCCCGGATTGGCTGGTAGACTTCATGGTGCAGAACTACCTCCAGCCGCGCTACAAGTTTGACCTGAGCAAGCCCTTCGAGCTTCCA
>Ga0315279_10011684_pt1 | contig 10111 bp, 9 predicted proteins | sample YL17G06_20_MG_FD_203694 | JGI IMG/M metagenome (GOLD analysis project Ga0315279, IMG submission 203694) | Sediment microbial communities from Yellowstone Lake, YNP, Wyoming, USA - YL17G06_20 | ecosystem: Environmental > Aquatic > Freshwater > Lake > Sediment | place: USA: Wyoming | collected...
CGCCAGCAGGCGCGGATCGGTTCCGTCGGCGTTCATCGTCGCCACGCGGCTGGTCTTGCCGTCGGAAGCGGTGAAGACGATCATCCTTCCGTCAGGCGACAGTTCAAACCCGAAGGAGTCCTTGCCAGGCTTCTCGCCGGCGGTCAGGTCCTCCAGGGCGGTCCCGTCCAGATGGCAGCGATAGATATGCCAGTTGCCCGTCTTGTTGGACTGGAAGTAGAGCCACTGTCCATCGGGGGGGACCTTCGGGTTGTTCGCGCAACCGAGGTCGATGACCCTGGTCAGGCCCGTCCCGTCGGAGCAGACGCTGTAGATGCTGCCCTGGCTGACGGCATCTTTGTGAAACCTGCCGCCGGAGTAAGTGATGTAGGAAAACACGATCGTTCCAAGCTGCGGCTGGGACGCCGCGGCGGGCCGGGCGGCTGCCATGGATGCTGTCTCCCGTGATGCGGCTGGAGCTTCTTGTGCCGCACCGGCTAGCATCGGCCGCCAGTAGGCATGCAACTGAGCTCGGCCTTTCGTCGGGACGGTGACCGCCCGGGCGTTGCCGCCGTCGGCGTCGGCCACGTACAGGGCCCGCGCGCCGTCGCGCGTGGAGCCGAACACCACCAGCTTCCCGTCGGGCGAAGGCTTGGGGTGATAGTTGTTCACCTCCGGCCGGCTGTGCGTGAGCTGCTGGACCTGGCCGTCCAGCGAGACGCGCATCAGTTCGACCGCCTCGCCCACCTTGGCGGTGTAGTAGACCCACTTGGAGTCGGGCGACCAGACAGGCAGGTCGCTGCTCTCGGAGTGGAAGTCCGGGTAGTCCAGCGTCTCGATCACGCCTCGGTACCCGCCGCGGTCGGCCAGCTTGCGCAGGCCCGTGCCGTCAGCGCGAATGACGTGCGGATGGCAGTCGTAGTGCTCCCCGGCCAGGAACAGCACCCACTGGCCGTCCGGCGACCAGGCGGGCACGAACTGGAAATCGTGCTTGGGGTCCAGGTCCACTCGCCGGGCGTTGGACCCATCGCCGTCGGCGAGGTACACCTTGTAGTCGATGATGTACGCAATCCGTCGCCCGTCCGGCGAGGGAACGATGCCGTAGATGAAGTTGTTCTGGCCTGAGGTTACCTGGCACTTGTTCCGGCCGTCCAGGTCCATGGAGAACGGACGTCGCTGCGCGCCTATCGAGGCCAGGAACGTCGCCCGCGAGGGATCACCAGGCCAGGGCGCCAGGCCGAGGTTCAGCGGGCTTACGCGCTCGAACGCGGTCAGGTTGACGGTCTGGCCGGTCTCAATATCCACCAGGCAGCAATCCGATTCCTGGCCGTCCGTTGTCTTGGCGAAGGTCCTGTTCTGCTCTTCCCAGGCGCCGACTTCGGGGCTCTTGTAGCTCAGGTTGACAATGGCGCGCCCGTCGGGCCACCAGCCAGCGAACCCGACGGTCTGGTTTTCGCGGGTGATGAGCGAGCGGCCGATCTCGCGCCGGTCGCTGCCATCGGCCCGGACGACCATCGCACGCCGCATCAGGCCGTTGTAATACTGCCCGCGCGAGTCGTCGCATCGGGTGTCGTTGTAGCCGATCCAGTACTCGTGGCGTTCGATCATGCCCGTGCTCCTTTGCCCGCAGCCACTGACCAGAGCCAGAGCTGACAGGCCGACCATGGATAGGAGAAGTGATGTCTGCACTATACCTACTCCTTTGCGAGTGGCCAACGCAGCAGGCTGGTATGGTCTTCTATCGCCCCTCCCGGGCCACGCTCAGCAGCGCCTCGACGTTGGATACCGGCACGTCGTCCTGGATGCTCTGGGACGGTGCGAAGATGTAGCCGCCGCCGTCGGCCATCAGGTCCCGCACCCGCCGCGCCTCGTCGCGGACCTCCTGCGGACTGCCGAAGGGCAGCACATTCTGCGTACTGATGCCGCCCCAGAACGTCAGGCGCGCCCCAAACCGCCGCTTGAGTTCGGCCAGGTCCATGCACTCGGGCTGGACGGGGTTGAGGACATCCAGCCCCATCTCGATCAGTCGCGGGATCAGCACCTGCACGTCGCCGCAGGAGTGCACCCACACGTCCTTGCCATAGGCGTGGATCAGGTCGTACTCGGCCTGTTCCCCGGGGCGGATCAGGTCGTCCCACACCTGCGGTGCGATCAGCGGCCCGCGCTGGCTGCCCCAATCGCTGCCCAGCAGCACGCCGTCGATCTCACCGATCGACAGGAAATTCTCCAGCATGACCAGGTTCCTATCGATGATCTGCCGGTGCAGCCGCTTGGCGAAGGCGTAATCCCCCGCGATGTCGGCCATCAGGTTCTCGAAACCTCGGGCGAACTGCGCCTTCTCAAAGTGGCTGCCGTAGATGCGGACCAGGAAGTACTTGTCGTTGTGCTCGCGGAGGCGATTGATGTTGTCGGCCAGGTTCTCGTAGGTGCCGTACCCCAGCACCGTTGCCCGGGAGGTGGGAACCTCGACGCCCGTCCAGTCCTGCGCCAGATTGTGCCACTGCCACCAGGGCACGGCGATGTCCTGCACATCGTTGTCCAGGTACTGCTCGCAGGTCCGGCCGCCCGCGGTGGGCGCCAGTTTCTCCCAGCTCTCGCGGCACAGGTCGATCAGGTACGGCACCCGCGGGGTCGTCTGGTGTGCGATGGCAGCCTCCACCAGTTCGCGTCGCGTCATTGTCATGGCCGATTCTTTCCGTGTCGGCAGGCGCCGGGGCTCGTGGCAAGCCGCGGCGAGCTGCCTCTTGCGGCGCTCCATGTAGCGCTCGCTGTAAAACAGCGCGCTGTCGCTCCAGGCACATAGAGCATCTGAAGAGGACTCCAAGCTAGTCCGCTCTCCTGCGGGACCCACTACACATCCGCCCGCTGGGCCGCCGCCAAGGCCATTGTACCGAATACGGACCGTCCAGAAGCACGTCATGCGCGACTGCAACGGCTGACCGGCATAGGGAGTCCGAATGGAGGCCCCGCAGTTCACACGGCCTGAATCCTACAGGTCCGCCTGGCCATCGGAGCCCAGCAGATCGGGCGAAGGGGCGACGCGCACCTGGTAGGCGGTCTAGGCTGTGCCGATGCGGTCGGATCGGCGCCGACATGACAGCACGGGCCGACGATCATCGATGGTGCCGCCTGTCTGGCTATGCAACGCAGATCCAGTACATGCATGGTTGACCTGGCAATGACAGTGCCACGGCCTTCCCGGTGCGTATACTACGTGAACCGCAAGGAGAGTTCCACAGGGGCAGCCTGTCTACCGTGGATAGCAGGCTTTGGGGGGTGCAATCACGCGGGGTCCCCCGGCTGAGCACCGCGCGTGGGCGGTCGTTCCGGTCGGTGTGGTACGCCTGGCATGGCAAACCGCGACGCCCACCGGACCGCCTGGGGGCCAATACGGGGGGCGGGCGTTCTCCTCGAGGCTGCGCAGCGCGTAGTGCATGCGGTAGCGAACGGGGACCTGGCCGGTCAGCAGGCGGGCGTTGTTCTGGAGCCGCCCCAGTGGGTGGACAGCCTCGGGGAAGTCGGCCAGCAGAAGCGGGTTCTCCAGGACGGCCTTGCGGATAGCAGTCAGAAGCTCAATCGCCCGCTCCTGCGAGCCGCCGATGAGGCAGACGAACGGCCGGTACCCGCTCAGTACCGCCCACAGCGCCGACAGGCGTGCTAGCGTCGTCTTGCCGCTGCCGCGGGGCATGGCGAAGGCGAACAAGCCGCCTTCCTTGACCGCCCGTTCGATCTTCTCGATGACACGGAGATGGTCTTCCGACCACGGCCGGCTGCACGCGGCCGCAAAGTAGGTCTCGCAGAAAAAGCAAAAGCCAGCCCGGGCGCGCTCCCGGCGGGCCAGGTCCACGATGTCTGGTACCGGGGCAACGTTCTGGCTTCGCCAGGTTTCGGTATTCTTGCGGGCAAGGTCTGCCGCCCGCGCGTCGATCTTCGGCTTGGCCGGCCGTTCGATCTCGCGGACCAGCCAGCGGAGATAGTCCAGCAGGCGGATGTGGCGCCCGTCGTGCCAGCGCCGGCCGGCGCGGTTCATCTGCGAATTCACCCGCCCGCGCGTGATGCACTCTCCCAGCGGCGTCGAGTTGATAAGCTGGACGAGCTCGTTGCGGCTCAACTTGTTGGGGTCAAGCGGCATCTTGCGGTGAGGCTCCCGAATCCGCGGCCTTTCGTTCTTCCTCCTGTGGCTCGACTCCGCTCGCCAGAGCCTGATTCAGCCAGGCCCCGTACACGATCAGGTCAATTCGCCGGTCCACCAGCGGCAGGCCGCGGCGGATGTGAGCGCGGACGGTCTTCGGCGCGACCTTCAGCAGCTTCGCCGCGGCCGTGAGCGACAAGGACCGGATGTCTAGTTCCTCGCTCACTCGCTCTCGCTCACGTTGAGTTGACAGTCCGATGCCCGCCAATTACCTTGTCCTACACACATCCATCTTGAGCGCCTTCGGAGACCGCCATGAAGACAAACATCGCTGAAGGATTCCATAAGGAGTTTGAGGCGTACCGGAGCTGCCTGGCCAACACGATCCGGTCCCTGTCCGACGACGACTGGACAAAGGGAAAGGAGCCGCGCGCGATGCCAGTGCATCAGGTCTGCCACATGGTCAGCGTCATCGCCCGCTACGCCCACTCCACGAGCAACTACTCCGGGATTCTCTTTGGTTGGAAGCCTCAGCCAAAGTACCCATCCCGACGAGACCTTCTGAAACTCATCGACGGGATATGGAAAGATGTTGCCAGCTACATCAATGATGTCGCTGCTCGGACGCTGATGGAGCGAGACTGGAGCGTTCCGCCGTTGCCCAAGCTTGTCTATCTGTTTCGGCACTCCGTATGGCATCTGGCCTGTCTGGGTGAAGAACTCAGGGCACGTGGCCTCCGAATGCCCAGCTACCTCCATTCTCTCCGACGGAAGAGGAGCTAGTCGCTGGCCGGGTAGTCCTGATTCGCGCCGCATCATGTCCCGATCCCCATGTGCTGTGCCGCGGGAGCGCTGCCTGGCCAAGTCTTGCCGGCCCGCTGGCGGGCCACGGCGTCCATGGCCGCAAGCTTGTCAGCCGGCGTGTAGGCCGTCAGATACCGCGTCGGGAGCGTGTCCCAGGTGTACGGGCCGAACAGTCGGGCGACATCGACATGCTTTTCAAGGATGGCCGTCTTGTGGGACATTGACGCGCCGCGGAACTTCGCGGAGGAGACAAGGCGGGCGATTGTCTCGGAATCATCTTCCACGCCGCGGAGCGCTAGGGCGTCGCGGATGTCCTGCCACCCGGCAATGCCGGCTACCCGGCGGACGTCCAGTTTGCCCAGGGACGGCAGGAGGATGGGCAGACTGTCGTCCAGGTCGATGAAGCCCACCGGCTCGGGCGCTGTCGCCGCCAGCGTCGTCTTGCCGATCCCACCGGGGCCGTACAGCACGATCCGGTGCCCGGCGTTGGGCCGGACCTTGCCGAAGCGGACTGGCCCGAGGAGCTTGGTCCGCGTCGGGAGGCCGCCCGCCGCTGGCGGCAACTGTCGCGGCAGGGCGGGGCCTGCCCGCCGCAGGGGCTGGAGGTGCTGCTGTTGCAATGGTCATTCGGTCTCTCCTTCGTCATGGGTTTCCCAAAGCTCGGTGTGAACGTCGGGGAGAATCTGAAAGCCGGCTGGCGGACGGCCCGGGTGAACGCGGACCGCGTTGAGACAAAGCTCCGCGAACTCGCAGCCGCGGCAGCTTGTGCGGGAGATGTTACGAAACCACGCCTGCGCCGGTTCGGCCAGGCGCCGGGCGCGGCGGCGGAACTCAAGAACCTGGCGTCCCTGCTGCCAAAGTTCGGCCTGAAACTCGGCCAGTTCATCCTCGAGACGCGGGACTTCCTGGCGCTGAAAGTAGAAGTCCAGACGCTTGCCGAGGACGAGATTGCTCGGTTGCTCAAGGCGGCGCAGGAGAGGCCGCTACGCGAAGCACTCACCATCCGCCGGGGCAAGAACACGGGCAAGCCGCTGGCCAAGGTCGGCGACCACGAGCGGCGGCGACTCGAACGTCTCGGCCAAGAGAGGGCGCTCGTCTACAAGTTTATGATGCTCACCGGCCTGCGGCACGGCGAAGTGGCTTCGCTGACCGTCAATGCCATCTGCCTCGATGAGACCAACCCATACGTTCAGGTCGAAGGTAAATATGCCAAGAGCGGCCGGGCGGCCACGCTGCCCTTGCGTGGCGACCTGGCCGACGATCTTCGCAAGCACGTCGCACGCCTGGCCGGTGGTGGCCAAACGCCGCCGGATGCGCGTCTGTTCAACCTGGGCCGCAACTTCCTGCGGACGTTCAACCTGGACCTTGCGGCCGCCGGGATCGCCAAGCGAGACGCCCAGGGCCGCACCGTGGACGTTCACGGCATGCGCCACACCTTCGCCACGCTCTTGGCCCGCAAGGGCGTCACCCCCAGCGTGGCTCAGAAGCTCATGCGTCACAGCGATATTCGCCTTACGATGAACACCTACACCCACCTCGATCTCACCGACACCGCCGGCGCCGTGGCGGCGCTGCCGGCGTTCTGATTCACCTCCACCTCTCGAAGTAGAGCTTCCGCCCATCCACGGAGCGACGAGTAAGCCCCGCATGTCCCACGGGTGGGTTGCGCGGGCGAAATCGCGCCAAGAGATTCCACCCGCAGAACCCTCGCCTACAGAGAGGAACTCGCCAAACAGCTGTCGAGCCTTCGGCCTGCGGGCCCTACTTGGCCGCGGGCCCTACTTGGCTGGCGGGTTGACTGGCCGGGCCGAATTGCGTGAGCGCGCCGAACCGCTTCACCGGCACGTGGCAATCTATGCGGCCCGGATGCTTGGCTAGGTATTCCTGGTGGTATTCCTCGGCCGGCCAGAATGTCGTGGCCGGGACGACCTCGGTCACGACGTCATACCCCCGCCCGCGGAGCAGGCCGATGAGCTTCTCGGCCGTCCGCTTCTGCTCGTCGTTCGTGTAGAACACGGCCGAGCGGTATTGCGTCCCCACGTCCGGACCCTGGCGGTTGCGCTCCGTGGGGTCGTGGATCTCAAAGAACCGCCGGGCCAATTGCTCATACGTGACCTTGGCCGGGTCGAACAGGATCTCCACCGCCTCGGCGTTGCCAGTCTTGCCGGTGCAGACCTGCTCGTACGTGGGCCGGGCCGCCGTGCCGCCGGTGTACCCGGAGCGGGCGGTCAGCACGCCGGGCACGGCCCGCAGCAGGTGCTCGACGCCCCAGAAGCAGCCGCCGGCGAAGATCGCCCGCTGCAGTGGCCACTTCTCCGCCGGCACAAATGCCAGCGACGCCGAATTGACGCAGTGCCGCGTGTCCCGCGGCGTCAGGCCCTCGCCCAGGAAGACGTGGCCCAGGTGCCCGCCGCAGCGGGCACAGACGATCTCCGTCCGGCTGCCGTACAGGTCGAGCTGCCGCCGCACCGCGCCGGGGATTTCGTCGTCGAAGCTGGGCCAACCGCAGTGCGATTCGAACTTGCTGTCGGACAGGTACAGCGGCGCCCCGCATTGCCGGCAGACGTACACGCCCTGGACGGTGGCGTTCCAGTACTTGCCGGTGAAAGGCCGCTCAGTGCCCTTGTCGCGGATGATCCACTTCTCCTCGGCCGTCAGCGGCGGCATCTCGTCCAGCCCAGGCGCTATCTTCGGAACAGACATGGGGACCTCCCCGGGTTTCTTGCTGGAGGCCGTCAGGACCAGGAAGCACGCCAACACCAGCAGGATTCCGGCCGCCACCGGCCAAACGATTCGCGCCTCGCCGCGCATCGGCTTCCTCCGGCCTGCCCGCCGTGGGCGGGTGCAAGTTCACAATCCATTCTACGCGCTTCGGAGGCAACGGCCACGCCGTCTGCAATCAGACGCAGCCCCCGGAATGTCGTGAGCCCGTGGTATGATGGAAGACGGCGAAGTGGGAACGCCGTGAGACCGTGAAGCAGGAAGACCCGGCCTGTTCGGTCCCACGGCCTGCGTCACACGTTCGCCACGTTGTTGGCCCGCAACGGCGTCCTGCCCGCCACGGCTCAGAAGCTCATGCGTCACAGCGATATTCGCCTGACCATGAACACCTACACCCACCTCGACCTCGCCGACACCGCCGGCGCCCTGGCCGCGCTGCCGACGTTCTGATTGACCTCCACCCCCGAAGTAGTTCGGGCTGGCGTGGGCTCGCCTCTTGATTGTCGCTTGAAGGCGGCGGGTAGCGTGACGCCGGCGCATTCCTTGGCGTTCTGGTAGGCCTGCTGCTGGCTCTTGGTCGTTTGCGGATGCAAGGATGTTGCCTCTCCCATGGCTTTAAGTACCATTGTCTCGGGTGGTCAAGTATGGCGGGGTGGGAGAAGGCTACGCGTGGCGGAGCGACTACAACGTCCTGGCCGATCAGGTCCCGAAGCTGCATGCGATGGTCCATCGATGAATGTGGACGAATTGGCCTATGGTGCCAGCGCGATCGTGGTGGGTGACTGAGGAAATCGAGACATCATGGTGACGCGAACACACATCGTGCTTGTAGGCCATACGGAGCTTGATTTCTCCGGCTCATGGGCGTTGTACGATCGGGTCCAGCCGCTGATCGACCGGGTCGCCGATACTACAGGCAAGCGCCCTCGTGTGACATATTGTGGCACGGCGGAGTTCTTCGGTGAGAAACTCGTCGAGGCCTTTCGATTCGTCGAAAGGGGCGATGAGGTCGGTGTGCACTCGCATTTGCCGGGTGCTCATCGTCCCAAGCATCGTTACCAGGGACGGTACGCCTACCGCTTCGATGAGCATGGCGTACTGAACCAGGATCGCGTGGCGGGCCCGCTTCGTCAACTAGCCGTTGCGCTTGGCCTGCCCGCGCCGCAGACTCATGTCTCCGGCATGTTCACGTTTCACCCGCGCACCATCGCGGTCCTGGAGGAGGCTGGTCTTGCCGTAGACTGCTCGGTGTTGCCGGGTATCCCCGCGACTCGCCATCCGGCTAGCGGGGACTTCGTGCTCGCCGACAACTCACGCCGCACAGATCCCCGACCATATCGGCCGTCGCGCGACGATCCGTGGGTCGCCGGCGATTCCCGCCTGGTGGAGTTCCCGGTCTCAGGTAACCTTGGCGGGGAGAACCTTGACGGCCAGCTCGAGGCGCTGCGCCAGCGGCTTGATGGCGGCAGGCCAGTCGATGTGTTCCAGAGCTACTGGCACCATTTTGAGTTCGCACAACTTGGCTGGACCAAAGGTAATCTGGACGATGCGGAGCGCTTCCTGATCGAGGCTGCTCGGGTTGACGGGACAGAGTTTTCGACGGCAGCGCAGGCGGCCACTGCCTTCGCTCAAGAGTCATGAGCAGAGCCAATCTGATGGTCTGATCGAGGTCCACGCCGCTGAGCCGCATCTTACCGGCTGGCGGCCGGGCGTGCCCAACATCCCTCAGCACGCTTGCAGCAGAAACATCCGACTGCATCGCCATCCGCCGGGCCGTTCCCGGTGACCAACTCGGTGCCCTCTTTCCCGAAAGGTGACCAACTCGGTGCCATACGGCAGTCCACCACAGGCGAGGAATGACGCGATTGTCACCTGTTGGCACAACCGGCCGCGAACGGAGGCTGTCGCGCAAGGCTTTGACGGGTTGCGACTTCGGGAACGCTGTCGCCGGAACTCACCGGCTGTCGCGTCCTGACAGCCCCTGACATGAAAGCGGGCGAAGGGATTCGCTCCGCGGCGCCTTCGGCGTCGAACCCTCGACGTCCAGCTTGGGAATACTACCGTTAGGCTGCAACGTGCCTCTATTGCGAGATTTACAAGCGAGTTCGTGGGTCAAAATGGCACCAACAAGTGCCTGGCAGGTCACTGAGCAGCCCATTACAAGTCGCCACCACGTGGCGACTGACCCACTCAGTGACCCACTTTGTTGACCTTCATGCGGCTACGGGTCCGCTTGTCTCGAAGCAGCCGATTGGCCCGCCACGGTCGGTTAGAGAGCGTTTCGCAGAAATGCGCTCACTGGAGCAAGTGTTCCTGGCGTCGAAACCGTCTCTCTATGCCAGCTCCGCTACCAGCGTGAATGCCCTACCTGAAGTATTGACCGGTCCGGGGCCGGCCGAAAATTGCCCCGGAACTGGCGTATTGGCTACCTTGCCTTAGGGACAGTAATCAAAGCCGACAGGCACTCGATGGCTC
>Ga0315279_10011686_pt1 | contig 10110 bp, 1 predicted proteins | sample YL17G06_20_MG_FD_203694 | JGI IMG/M metagenome (GOLD analysis project Ga0315279, IMG submission 203694) | Sediment microbial communities from Yellowstone Lake, YNP, Wyoming, USA - YL17G06_20 | ecosystem: Environmental > Aquatic > Freshwater > Lake > Sediment | place: USA: Wyoming | collected...
CGGCCACGGAAGTCGCGGTGAACGTCACCGGCGTCAGCGCGCCGGACGACGCGGTTACCGTAATCGCCCCCGGCGTAGTGCCTGGGGTCAGCACGGTCTGCGTCTTGCCGTCGCTGCCGGTGTTGGCTCCGGCGGGGTTCAGGGTCCCCTGGCCGCTGGCCACCACGAAAGAAACAGCGACGCTCGGCACCGGATTGGAGTAGTCGTCCGTTACCTGCACGATAAAGGGTAGTGCCAGGGCCACGGCCACCGGGCCGGTCTGGCTGTTGCCGCTGATGAGCTTCAGTTGAGTGGGAGGTCCGGGAATGGCAGTGATCGAGTACGTCGCCTTCTGAGTGGCGCCGGTTACCGTCGCCGTTGCCGTCATCGCCTGCGCGGTCTGGCCGAGCGTGACGGTGGTCGAGACCTGGCCGGACGCATCGGTGGTCGCCGTGGCCGTCCCGAACGTCGCCGCGCCGGCCGGCGCCACCGTGAACGTCACCTGCGCCCCCTGGAGCGCCGGTCCGCCGGCTCCCGGCGCGTTCACGCGCACCACCAGCGGATTCGCTAGATTGGTGGTGACCGCTCCGCTTTGTCCGCCGCCCGATACGGCGGTCACAACCGAGGCCGCCGGGACCGTCGCCGTGGCGTTGAAGGTGACGGCCGGCAAAGCACCCACCGTGGCGGTGGCTGTCGCCGCGCCCAGCACGCCGCCCATCGTCCAGGTCACCTGCGCCGTACCGTCGGCTCCGGTGGTCGCCGTTCCGTTGGAAGGCGTCAGCACACCTCCGCCGGCAGTGACGGCGAACTGCACGGTGGTCCCAGGCACCAGGTTGTTGTACTGGTCCTTTACCACCACCACCAGCGGGTTGGCGAGGGCCGAGCCGGCGGCTGCGGTCTGACTGTTGCCCGACGAAATGGTCACCGTGGCTGGAACATCCGGGGTGGCGGTGAGACTGAAGGTGACTGTCTGGGTGACCCCGGCCACGGTAGCCGTCACCGTCACGGCCTGCGCCGTCTGGCTGAATGTCACCGTGGTCGATACCTGCCCGCCGGCATCGGTGCTTGCCGTGGGAGTCCCGAAGGTTACAGCGCCGGCCGGCGAAACTGTAAAGGTCACTTGAGCGCCTTGCAGGGCCGGTCCGCCGGTTCCGGGAGCGTTCACCCGCACCACGAGCGGGTTGGCTGTTGCAGCCGTGACCTTGGCGCTCTGCCCGCCGCCGGAAACGGCGGTGACCACAGAGTTGGCGGGAGCGTTTGCGGTAGCGTGGAAGGTGACAGCCGGCAAGCCGGTCACAGTTGCGGTCGCCGTAGCGCCGCCCAGTACGCCGCCCATAGTCCAGTTGACTTGCGCCTTGCCGTCAGCCCCGGTAGTCGCCGCGCCGTTGGCCGGCGTCAGGCTGCCGCCGCCGGCGGTCACCGCGAACTGAACCGCGGTCCCCGGCACCACGTTGTTGTACTGGTCCTTCACCAGGACAACCAGCGGATTGGCAAGCGCCGCGCCGGCGGCTGCGCTCTGCGCCTCACCAGCCGAAATGGCGAGACTGGCAGGAACGTCGGGAGTGGCGGTGAGACTGAACGTAGCCGTCTGCGTGACCCCGGTGACCGTCGCCGTCACCGTCACTGCCTGAGCCACTTGCCCAAACGTCACCGTGGTCGAGAACTGGCCACTGGCGTCGGTGAAGCCGGCGGCTGTGCCAAAGGTAGCCGCCCCGGCCGGCGACACCGAGAAGGTGACCTGTGCGCCCTGCAGGGCCGCACCGGGCCCGGGTGCGTTCACCCGCACCACCAGTGGATTGGTAATGCCGGTGGCCACCGTGGCGCTCTGCCCGCCGCCGGAAACCGCAGTCACCACCGCGTTGGCCGGAGGTGTCGCCGTCGCGTTGAAAGTCAGAGACGGCAGAGCACCGACCGTCGCGGTGGCGGTTGCGGCACCCAGCACGCCGCCCATGGTCCAGGTGACCTGGGCCTTGCCGTCGGCCCCGGTAGTCGCTGTGCCGTTGGCCGGCGTCAGGCTGCCGCCGCCCGCCGTGACGGCAAACTGCACCGTGGCCCCGGCCACCAGGTTGTTGTACTGGTCCTTCACCAACACCACCAGCGGGCTGGCGAGCGCGGCGCCGGCCGCGGCACTCTGGCCATTGCCGGCGGAGATCGTTGCCGATGCCGGTACGTCGGGGTTCGCCGTCAGGTTGAACGTGACCGTCTGCGTGACTCCGGTGACCGTCGCCGTCACCGTCACTGCCTGAGCCACTTGCCCAAAGGTCACGGTGGTCGAGAACTGGCCGCTGGCATCGGTCAGGCCGGCGCCTGTGCCAAAGGTAGCCGCCCCGGCCGGCGAGACGGAGAAAGTCACTGTGGCCCCTTGCAGCGCCGCGCCCGGCCCGGGTGCGTTCACCCGCACCACCAGTGGATTGGTAATGCCGGTGGCCACCGTGGCGCTCTGCGGCGTCCCGGAAACCGCCGCAACCACCGCGTTGGCCGGAGGTGTCGCCGTCGCGTTGAAAGTCAGAGACGGCAGAGCACCGACCGTCGCGGTGGCGGTTGCGGCACCCAGCACGCCGCCCATGGTCCAGGTGACCTGGGCCTTGCCATCAGCCCCGGTAGTCGCCGTGCCGTTGGCCGGCGTCAGCGTGCCGCCACCCGCCGTCACAGCAAACTGCACCGTGGCCCCGGGCACCAGGTTGTTGTACTGGTCCTTCACCAACACCACCAGCGGGTTGGCGAGCGCGGCACTGGCCGCGGCACTCTGGCCATTGCCGGCGGAGATCGTTGCCGATGCCGGTACGTCGGGGTTCGCCGTCAGGTTGAACGTGACCGTCTGCGTCACGCCGGTGACGGTCGCCGTCACGGTCACTGCCTGAGCTACTTGCCCAAAGGTCACGGTGGTCGAGAACTGGCCGCTGGCATCGGTCAGGCCGGCGCCTGTGCCAAAGGTAGCCGCCCCGGCCGGCGAGACGGAGAAAGTCACTGTGGCCCCTTGCAGCGCCGCGCCCGGCCCGGGTGCGTTCACCCGCACCACCAGCGGGCTGGTAACCGCGGTGGCCACCGTGGCGCTCTGCCCGCCGCCGGAAACTGCCGTCACCACCGCATTAGCCGGCGGCGTGGATGTGGCGTTGAAGGTCAGCACCGGCAGTGCGCCCACCGTGGCAGTGGCCGTTGCCGCGCCCAGCACGCCGCCCATGGTCCAGGTGACTTGCGCTTTCCCGTCAGCCCCGGTAGTCGCCGTGCCGTTGGCCGGCGTCAGGCTGCCGCCGCCCGCCGTGACGGCAAACTGCACCGTGGCCCCGGGCACCAAGTTGTTGTACTGGTCCTTCACCAGCACCACCAGCGGGCTGGCGAGCGCGGCACTGGCCGCGGCACTCTGGCCATTGCCGGCGGAGATCGTTGCCGAAGCCGGTACGTCGGGGTTCGCCGTCAGGTTGAACGTAGCGGTCTGCGTCACGCCGGTGACCGTCGCGGTCACCGTCACTGCCTGGGCCACTTGCCCAAACGTCACGGTGGTCGAGACCTGGCCGTTGGAATCGGTCAGACCGGCGCCTGTACCAAAGGTAGCCGCCCCGGCCGGCGAGACGGAGAAAGTCACTGTGGCCCCTAGCAGCCGCGCACCCGGGCCGGGCGCGTTCACCTGCACCACCAGCGGGTTGGCAACCGCAGTGGCCACCGTGGCGCTCTGCCCGCCGCCGGAAACCGCGGTCACCACCGCGTCGGCCGGCGGTGTCGCCGTCGCGTTGAAAGTCAGAGACGGCAGAGCACCGACCGTCGCGGTGGCGGTTGCGGCACCCAGCACGCCGCCCATGGTCCACGTTACCTGCGCCTTCCCGTCAGCTCCGGTGGTGGCCGTCCCGTTGGAAGGCGTCAGCGTGCCGCCGCCCGCTGTCACCGCGAACTGCACGGTCACGCCGGGCACGGGGTTGTTGTATTGGTCCTGAACCAGGACGCTCAGCGGGTTGGCAAGCGACGCGCCGGCGCCCGCGCTCTGGCCGTTGCCGCCGACGATTGTCGCGCCGGCCGGCACATCCGGGGCGGCCGTCAGGGTGAAGCTGGCGGTCGGCAGACCGATGACCGTCGCGGTTACCACAACGGTGCCCGCAGTGTGGTTCAGTATCACCGTTGTCTGAACCCGCCCATTGCTGTCGGTGGTAGCGCTAGAAGTGCCGAGCGTCGCCGAACCCACGGCAAACGCGAAGGAGACCGTTGTCCCTTGAATCGGATTGCCATACGTGTCGGTCACCTTGGCGATCAGCGGATTGGCCAGCGCAGCCCCGACCGTCGCGCTTTGCCCGCCGCCGGACACCGCGCTGACTGTTGTGGCCGGGCCGGGATTCGCCGAGGCGGTGAAAGTCAGCGCCGCGAAGCCGGCTGTCGTTGCCGCAACAGTGTTATTGTTGGTGCCCGCCACCGTCCCCAACGTCAGCTTGGAAGAAGCCTGGCCGCTGCTGTCCGTGGTGACAGTGGTGGCCGACAGTGTTCCGCCGCCGCCGGTCACGGCAAACGTCACGGTGATTCCCGGAATCCCAACGGCGCCGGCGTCCTTCACGCTCACAACGAACGGGTTCGTCAGCGCCGTGTGCACCGTGCCCGTCTGGGAGTCGCCACCTTCCTTGTTGAAGGTGCTTGGCGTCTGGACAACCGTCAGCGTCGCATCAGCGCCGGGTGTGATCGGCACATTGACTTCGGCCAGTGCTGCGCTGCCCCCGGTGACATGGATGACATACCGCTGGCCGTTTCGCGCCGTGGCCGGCACCGTCATGCGGATCTTGCCGAGATACGTGGACCCGGTGAGTGGCGTGAAAAATGCGCTGGTCCAGGCGAGCGCGATCGTCCCGGCATCCGGGTAGTCGGTCGTGCCCGGCGCGTCGACCGCCGAGGTGAATGCCAGCCGATGCGGCGCGACCAGCGTGGGCGCCGGCGCGGCTGTGTCCGGTATCACGGTCACAGCGAACGCCAGCGTGTCCACACTTACGCCGGCATTCAGGCTCAGAGTCACCGGGATGTCAAAGGTGCTGCCCGGCGTCGCCGACCCGCCTCCGGCTGTGACCGTCCCCTGCTGGGCCAGCAGGGCGGGAGCCGCGGCGAGAAGAATCAGGCTGCCAACCAGGACCAAACGGAACGGGCGAATGAGCGGTTTCATACGGATCCTCACAGCATCTGCCGCGCATTCGCTTCACGCGATCGCGCGGGACACGTTTAAGAAACTAGCTTCGCGCCACGCTCTCCAGCGGCGCCAGCGGACTGGCACCGAGGGCGATTCCGGCGCTTACGTTCACAACATTAATCGGGGGGGCCGAATCAAGAACGGGGACAATCCACTGCATGGTGCCAGCGGCCAACTCACCATAGCCACCCTGTCCTCGTGCAGTCTAAGGACACCCAGCTTTCCGGCAGGCGCGCACCCACCCCGCTCCCCAGCCCGCCTACCCCATCCTCAGCATGCGGGCATATTGTACCTCTCGCTCCCTGGGAAGCAAGCAAAAAAACCAATGAGGACTTTCTTGTCGGTTTATAACTTGGCTGTATCTTCTGCAAACCTAGTTTGCGGATTAATTATTATGTATAACAACATACAGGACTTCCGTATCGGCCCATTCTTGTGACGGTTCTCAGCCAAATAGTCTGGCCAAGCTTGCTCCTGATTGACGGCCATGAACGGCACCCTATATACTGCGATCAGTAACGAGACGGGGTGTGGGGCCACAGCTTGGTCGGGCGCCGGCGCAGGCGTCTGGCCGGTCTGGCGTTTTCGGTCGGGATCGATGAAGCTACCGGTGAAGTCCATCTGGGCTTCGTCGCCGAAACAGCGAAGGCCCCAACCCTCATCGACCACGCGTTACCAGGAATGCTCGCGGCCGGATGGCTGGAAGAGCTGCAGGTGGGGAACAAACGGCGCCTCTTGCTCGGCTACATCCAGATCGCCGGCCCTGTGGCAACCGCGGCAGGCGGTACGGGCAGACCCACCGCAGCACACGCCACATTGTTGACTGTCAGCCCGTAGTCCCACAGGCGGTTCCATCCGGCAGGAGTACGGCATGAGCCGGGAACTGCGTTGGCAGAGGAGCCATCTCGGCCGTGGTAGCATTATTTTGCACGGTTTTCTTTTTGCTTTCGGCACTGCACCAGCGTGGTGTATCATTGCGCTGACGACCTAAGCTTTTCGCTTTGAGGACGCTATGGCACGAAGTTCTGGGCCAACTGGTCTTCAGAGAGCGGTGCTCGGCAACCGGAGTCCCTGGTTGGTTGTCGCGCTCTTTTTATTCCCCCTAACAACTCAAGGGCAGGCGATCATCACGCGTTTCGCGGGAGACGGATGGGGCTTGTTCGCCGGGGACACAGGGCCGGCCACCAAAGCATCACTGAACGCGCCGTCAGGCTTAGCGATCGATGGGACTCGCAACATATACGTCGCCGACCGTGATAACCATCGTATCCGCAAGATCAGGCCGGATGGCACCATCACTACGATTGCAGGCAACGGAACACCGGAGTTTTCCGGTGATGGAGCACCGGCAACCCAGGCGGGACTCAATCAGCCAAGCGGCGTGGCCGTGGATGCCTCGGGCAACATATTCGTCGCCGACAAAGGCAACCACCGGATTCGCAAAATCGGTCCGGACGGGAACATTACGACAATCGCCGGCACGGGGACAGCGGGGTACTCGGGTGACTCGGGCCCGGCAGCCGCGGCCACACTCAGTTCGCCCTCGGGCATTGCCCTCGACTCGGCCGGCACTCTTTATCTAGCGGATACGGGAAACCACGCGATCCGCTGCATCAATGGCGGCACGATCAGCACAGTGGCCGGGAAGGGGGTTTCCGGGTACACGGGCGACGGGGGGCCGGCCACGGCAGCCAACTTGTCTTCTCCGACGGGCGTTGGCGTGGATCAAACCGGCGACGTCTATGTCGCCGACACCTCCAACTACCGCGTCCGCAGGTTCACGCCCGGCGGCAACATAACAGCCGTGGCAGGCAGCGGTGCGTCCTGGTCGTCGGGCGATGGCGGACCAGCCACCATGGCCGGCGTTTACTGGCCGACCGGGGTGTTCGCCTATGGCTCGGCACTGTACATTGCTGAGTACTCGGGCCACCGTGTGAGAAAGATCGGGCCGGGAGCGACGATCAGTACGTATGCCGGCACCACGACGGGGGGCGGAAGCGACGGGGGCTGGGCGTCAAACGCCGCGCTCGGCAACCCGGCCGCCGTGGTTTGCGATCCGGATGGGAATCTCTACATCGCCGACTCCTCCGCGCACCAGATTCGCAAAGTGAGCCTCGTGGACGGGACCGGGGCAGTATTGATCGTATCGGGCAACTATCAGACCCGACCGGTAACCACTCGCCTGCTTTGGCCGCTCGTGGTGCAGGTGCTCGACGCCAGCCTGACGCCAAAGGCGGGCGTCACGGTCAACTTCGCGGTAACCGAGGGCGCGGGTACGTTTGAGAGCTCCAGCGTGGTAACAGGTGTGGACGGAATCGCGCAGGCCACACTGACGCTGGGGAACCTGGCGGGCATGACCACACTCACCGCGACCGCCGCCGGCGTGCCTCCTGCCGTCTTCACCATCACCGCGCAACCTGGGCCGGCGGCTTCGATCGTGGTTCTTTCAGGCAACGACCAGACAGGTGTGGCCGGTGAATTTCTTCCCGTCCCCCTGTTGGTCAGAGTGCTCGATCAGTTCGGCAACCCACTTCAGTACCCGGGCCTGCGCTACGGCGTGTCGGAGGGCGGTGGCTCTCTTTCCGACGTCGGGATTTCCGGGCGCAATGGCGAAGTCGAGACAAGATGGAAGCTTGGCAAGACACCGAGCAGCAACACGGTGCTCGCTTCCATACAAGATCAGCAGTTCCTCCAGGTAACCTTCCACGCCACCGGAACAGCGCCGCCGGGGGCCTCCATTTCCATCCTGGGCGGCAACTATCAGAGCGCGGAAGTAGGCCAGGCTCTTGCCAATCTCCTAACCGTTCGGGTCAGTAGTCAAACTGCCCCGGCGCTTGCGGGAATTGAAGTCAAGTTTGAGGCAACACCAGCCGCCAGCTTCAGCCTGAGCTACCCGACAACGGACACAAGTGGACAGGTGTCCGCGGCGGTGACGCTGGGCAAGATCGCGGGCCCTGTGACAATCACCGCTTCTGTGAGCGGATTCCCAGCGGCGGCTGTTTTCACCGCCACTGCCCGGCCCGCGCCTGCTTCGCAACTGACGATCGTTTCCGGAGATTTTCAGATCGGGCCACCGGGCGCGGCACTGGCAAGCCCTTTCGTGGTCAAGGCAGCCGACGCGGACGGCAACCCCATTTCGGGCGTCCAGATCGGTTTCCTGGCGACGGCAGGCGGCGGCTCGCTGAGTGCTGCAAGTGCAGTCACGGACAGCGACGGACTGGCGCGCGTCACCTTGACCCTTGGCACGAACGCTGGGACCAATGCGGTGCGGGCGTCTTCGGGAACGCTGCAGCCGGTGAGTTTTACCGCGACGGCCACGGCTACCTTGCCGGCAGCAATCGTCGTTGTATCAGGCAACAACCAGAGCGGAGTGATCCGGGCGACACTCGCCGGACCGCTCCTGGTGCAGGTGAACGATGCTTCAGGCACACCGCTGCCCGGCGTGAACGTCGCCTTTGCTGTCGGCTCAGGTGATGCCGCTCTGAGCGGTTCCAGTGCAGTAACGAACGCCTCGGGGCAAGCATCGGTCTCGCTAACGTTCGGTACGCGGGCCGGCGCTGTGGCTGTGAACGCCTCGGCTGGTGGTTTCTCGACAACGTTCACGCTCACCTCCACGGCAGGTGCCGCCTTCCAACTAAAGAAGATCTCCACCGACTGGCAGTGCGCGGTTATCGGTAGCATGCTTCCCGATCCAGAGGGTGTGCAACTTCTCGATGCCTACGATAACCCTATCGCCGGCGCAACCGTCCTGTTCGAGATACTGTCCGGCGGGGGAAGTGCCACGCCGGTTTCCGCCGCGACCGACGCAGCTGGCAAGGCGCAGGCCAGTTGGACGCTCGGCAGCACGCCAGGCAACCAATCGCTGAGAGCGATTGTCGGCGGTGTGGCCGCCGTGTATTGGGCGACGGCCACTGCGGTTCCCCCCGCCGCCATCGTTGTTGTCTCGGGCAATAACCAGAGCGCGGCGGTGAACACCAGTCTGCCGTCGCCGCTGGTGGTCCAGGTTAACACCGCAGCGGGGACGGGCCTGCCCGGCATCACCGTATATTTCACCGCCGATGTCACCTTCAGCGCATCGAGCGTGGTGACGGATAGCAACGGCCGTGCCGAGACGCGGGTCACTTTCTGGCAAACGCCGGGGCTGTTCCCGATCACCGCTGCGGTCACAAACCCCACCTACTCGGTTCAATTCAACGTGACTGCCACCGCGGGGCAGCCTGCCTCCATCAGCCTCGTCTCCGGGGACAATCAGACGGCTGCACCCGGTAACGCAGTTCCCAACCCGGTCGTGGTCAAGGTGGTGGACCAATCAAACAAGTGGCTCGACATGGTTCTTGTGCGCTTTGTCGTCACGTCCGGCGGCGGCTCAGTAAGCCTGCCCTCTGTAACAACCGGGCTCACCGGGCAGGCGCAGGTCAGTTGGACTTTGGGTAACCTGCCGGGCCTGAACACGCTCGCTGTCTACGTAGGCAGTTTGGCGCCAGTGACTGTGACGGCCACCGGCGTGGGTACGCCGGCCGGAAATCTGCCCGGGGGAATCGCCATCATTTCGGGTAACAACCAGTCGGCCAAGGCAGGAACGGCGTTGACGGATCCTCTGGTTGTGCAGGTGACGAGCACAAGCGGAGCGTCGCTGCCGGGAGTGACCGTGGATTTCATCGTGACCCAGGGCGCGGCCACGCTCAGCAGTTCTCACCCGCTTACTGGAGCGGACGGACGCGCGCAGGTTTCCCTGACGCTCGGCACCACGCCGGGCGAGGTGAGAATCTCGGCATCGGTGGCCGGCGTGCCTTCTACGGTCTTGTTCTCGGCTACCGCAAGTCAGCCCTCGGTCCCCTACCTGGTTGGCGACGCGTTCCCAACGCCATCGGCGGCCGGTGATTTGAACTTGGACGGCGACTATTATGACGCGGGCGAGTTCGGTGACGGCTCCCTGACCATCCTGGACCTGATCTACGCGCTGCGGGCGGTGACCA
>Ga0315279_10011687_pt1 | contig 10109 bp, 5 predicted proteins | sample YL17G06_20_MG_FD_203694 | JGI IMG/M metagenome (GOLD analysis project Ga0315279, IMG submission 203694) | Sediment microbial communities from Yellowstone Lake, YNP, Wyoming, USA - YL17G06_20 | ecosystem: Environmental > Aquatic > Freshwater > Lake > Sediment | place: USA: Wyoming | collected...
ACTCAGTGTTAGCGCATATGGGTCTTGCGGTAATCCTCCGCGGGGAAGGTTTCGACAAATTCAGACATCTCGCACAGGCGCGAAACGATCCGACTCTCCAGTTTCTCCTCCAGCTCGGCCAAGCTGAGGTTGGTGGTGATCAGGATTGGCCTGCAGCACTCATAGCGGCGGTTCACGATCAGGTAAAGCCTGTCGGTGACGAAACCGGAAGTCTTCTCCGCCCCCAGATCGTCCAGAACCAGCAGATCCGGCTCGTTCACGTCCTCAAGCAGTTCGTGCTCGCTCAACGGCGAATGGTCCGAGTAAGTGGAGCGAATGTCCGACAGCAGATCCACCATGTTGTAGTACAAGCCCGTGTAGCCCTTGCGGATCACTGCTTGAAGGATCGCCCCCGCGATATGGGTCTTGCCGCAGCCGATCACACCCTTCAAGATCAGCCCCCGAGGAGGGCCGTTCTTGAAGTTGAAGGCATCCACGTAGGATTTGGCCGCCTGCAGGATTTCCTTGCGCTTGGCGCTTCCCTTGGTCACGAAATTCTCGAAGGTCTTCCCCGCGAACTTCGCCGGAATCCGCGCCTGGTCCAGCCGGGCGCGTTCGAGGAACTCCGATTTCCAGGGCTGATCGGGGAACACGGCCGCTCTCCCCCGGCCCTGCGCGGGCGGAGCGGCAGTCTCCATCTGGGATGCGGCGGCGGGCTTATTTTGAGTTTTTGCCATGACCTTTGGATGATCCCGCCACGCGGCGCCGGTTTGTCCGGTAAAGCTCCTTCACCACCCAACCCAGACTCCTTATATCATTTTTCGCCGCGCGGGCAAAGACCTTTTCTATCTCATCGGGCGCGAATCGCTGGCTCACCAGATGAAGCTCATCCAGGATAAAACTGTTCATCTTGAAGCCCACCGTGTTCAGATAGAGGTCCACCACCCGCTCGAACGCTCTTTTTCCCGCCCCCGCGGGCCCCGTTTCCCGCGCTCCCTCTCCCCCGGCATAGCGGAAGCGGACACCGGACGGCAGGCGGTTGAAAGGAAACTCGTCCAGGACAGAGGATAGAGGACGAGGGGTGGGGAGGGGAACCTTGATCTCGACCAGGGCGGTCTCTTCGGGATGGCCCGGCAGAAAGAGGGCAATGCACTTTTTTCGCCGGAGCCCTTCGAGCGTGCGCATCGCCGTTTTGTCATCGAGTCCGCAGAGCCGGGCGAGCTCCGCGGGGGTCATTTCCATGGTCGCGGGCCGGGCGTTGCGCGCGCAATCCAATTCCACCAGGGTCTTGAAAACCAGCCAGGCGCTCCGGTTCACTTCCTCGTTCAACCACTCCGGCAAACCACTGTACTGCAGCCACAAGGGCGACGAGGCCATCGGTTCCGAGGAGGGTAGGGCGGGCGTCTCGCCTGCCGGCTGTAAAGGCAAGCCCGCTGAACCTGGCAGGCGGGACGCCTGCCCTACTGTCGCGGCCGGTTTCTCGTTCATTCTGGATCACTCCCGGGTGGAAACCTCGCGGACGGGCAAACGCAGCTCCCGCCGTATGCATGGCCAGTAGTACCTGCTGTAAACCCAGATCGAAATAAGGTTGATGGCGAGACTGAGACCCTCAGCCGTGTAGATGAACCAAGCCGCGAGATCGAGCCAACCCGTGGGCGCCTGCAAGTACCAATAGATGCAGCAGATCGTGGGGAAGGAGACAATAGTGCGGGCCTTGCCCGACCAGTTGGCCCTCGCGTCCATCTGGTGCAAAGCGCCGATGGACCGGAGAAAGCTCACCCACTGGTCCCGGATGAGAAAAACCACCGCCAAGCCGAGAAGCAGGGCGGCGTGGGGCATTTGCCGCTGGAGACCCGCCAGAAAAACCAGCGTGGGAAAGGCCACCAGGTAGAACACCTTATCCGTCATCGGGTCGGCGTAGGCCCCCAGTTTGCTGACCATGTTGAACTTGCGGGCGAAATAGCCGTCGAAGAGATCGGTGAGGGCGGACAGAACCATCGCGCCGAAGGCCACCGCGAACCAGAATGCGTGGCTGTGCGGCCCCCCCAGCACCCACGCGCCGGCGACCTGCCGCATGAGCACGAGATTCACTACCAGGAAGATCAGAATCAAAGGGATCCGCCCCAGCGTGAGCGCGGTGACAAAGAAGAATTTCGCTTTTTGGCTTGCGAGGGAGAGCGGAGGGCGGATTGGGGATTGGGGATTGCGGATTGCGGATTGCGGATTGCGGGTTGCTGGGTGCGGAGTGCGAAGCGTGGAGTGCGGAGCGCCGAGCGCGGAGGGCTGAGAGCTGACGGAGGACTGAGGGCTGAGCGCTGAGGACTGAATGCCGGGTGCGGGACGCTGAGTGTGGTTTTCTTCCATTTCCTTTTCCTCCAGGCTCTTGGCGGGCGAGACGCCCGCCCTACTTTGCCCCGCCTTCCATTCCTTCAATCCGCAATCCGCAATCCGCAATCCGCAATCCGCAATCCGCAATCCGCAATCCCCTATCTAGAAATGCCGCAACGGCGCCCTGCCTATGGGGAACACGTTGAAGCCGATCTCGAACAGGGCTTTGTGGTCGAGCAGATTGCGCCCGTCGAAGAAGAAGGCCGGCTTCTCCATGGCGCCGAAGACGCGGCGGTAGTCCAGGTCCCGGTAGCAATTCCAGTCGGTGAGAAGGGCGATAGCGTGGGCGCCCTCCGCCGCCTTGTAGGGGTCTTCCTCAAAGGTCACGGTCTCGAACCCTCGAAGGTCATGCCGCGCATTGGGAAGAGCCCTGGGATCGGTCACCCGGACAAGCGCCCGCTCCTCGGCGAGCCGTTGGCACACGCGAAAGGCCGGCGACTCGCGGGTGTCGCCCGTGTCGGCCTTGAATGCGAATCCCAGCACGGCGACCTTCTTCCCCGCGATCGTGTTGAACATCTCCGCGATCATGTTCGAGACGAAACGGTCGTGCTGGTACATGTTGATCCGGACCACCTGCTCCCAGTAGGACGCCACTTCCTCGAGTCCGTGCTGGCGGCAGATATAGACCAGGTTCAGAATGTCCTTCTTGAAACAGGAGCCGCCGAAGCCCACGCCCGCCTTGATAAACCGTGCGCCGATCCGCGAATCCAGGCCGATGGCGCGGGACACCTCCTCCACGTCCGCCTCGGTCTTTTCGCACAGAACCGAGATCGAGTTGATCGAGGAAATCCGCTGGGCCAGGAAGGCGTTGGCGACCAGCTTGGAAAGCTCCGCGCTCCATACGTTGGTCCGGATAATGCGGGACCGCTCCACCCAGTTCGCGTAAATGCCCTCCAGCTCATCGCATGCCTTGTGCCCTTGGGGCGTGTTCATGCAGCCCACGAGGACGCGATCGGGTTTCAGAAGGTCTTCGATGGCCGTCCCCTCGGCCAGAAACTCCGGGTTGGAGAGCACTTGGAACCGGACGTCCGTGCGCGAGTTGAGGATTCGCGCCATGGCCTCCGCCGTGCGCACCGGCAGCGTGCTCTTCTCCACCACGATCTTATCGCGGGTGGAGTGCTGGAGGATCTGCCGGGCCGTTTTTTCCCAGTATTGCAGGTCGGCCGCGTGGCCCGCTCCCTGGCCGAACGTCTTGGTGGGCGTGTTCACGCTCACAAAGATCACGTCGGACTCGGTGATCCCTCTCGCGATGTCGGTCGTGAAGAACAGGTTCCTGCCGCGGTTGCGTTTGACGATCTCATCCAGGCCGGGCTCATAGATCGGCAACTCATCGCTGTTCCATCGCGCGATTCGTTCCTCGCTGATGTCCACGAGCTCCACCCGGTATTGCGGGCACTTGTCGGCGATGACCGCCATGGTGGGGCCGCCGACGTAGCCGGCGCCGATGCACAGAATCCGCTTCTCAAAACTCATGATCTCGGTGTCTCCTTCAACACTAGCCGCCGAAAAACGGGGCGTTTTGCGATTTTTACCCCCGAATTGCGAAGGTTGGGCCACGTAGAATCAGGGGGCCGCGGAACCGGACCCCTTCATCGGAACCACACCCGGAGCCGATTCTACATGCCCGGTCCGGCAATGACAATCCCAAAAGCCGCCCAAAAGCCGCCGTAACCGCTCTTGGGGAGGGTCTTGCGAAATAAGTGGCGCAGGCTTTCCAGCCTGCGAAAAGCCATGAAAACATATCAGAAACGCAGGCTGGAAAGCCTGCGCTTTACGCCTATCAGTAGCCAAAGGCGAGACGCAGGCTGGAAAGCCTGCGCCACTCATTCCGCCATAGTAAATGCTCCATTTCGCAAGACCCTCCCTCTTCGGGTGCAACCCGCCGATTTGCGGAATGGTGCGCAGAAGCGTATTCAAGCCGTGCCACACGTCACTGAGCGGATGAAGGCTCAGCAATCCAAGGGCGCGCTTTCCCCACAGGAAGAGCCAGACCGCATAGTCCCGGAGGGACGGTTGACAATAGCCCATCGTTTCAACGGTGGGATAAGAGGCGGTCCATTACTCTCCCAAGTCCCGGAGGGACGGCTGATACCAATGTGCATTCAAAGAGATACATACTATCGACTTGCGAGACGGGATGAACGGGAAAGAAAAGGCGCAAGCATGGCTTGCGCACTCCAAAATGGAGACAGCATGAAAGAAAAGACGCAAGCGCGGCGTTTTTGGAGTGCGGGAGCCATGCTCCCGCCTTGTTTCTGAAGACAGGCAGACAAGGGTTTGTATAGTGTCTCTTTGATTGCTTTTCAGTATGATACTGAGTAGCGATCAAAGAGATACAATTCAAACCCTTGTTGAATGCATGAACATTGCGGGAAGCAATCTATGAAGGGCACGAAGAAACCCCCAGAAAAACGCACCACAGAGACACAGAGGCACAGAGGAAAGCATCGAATGGAAAGGTGGAAAGAAACCCTCTTGTTCCCCGGATCTTTGTGTCTTCGTGGTTCTTGTGGTTGTTTCTCTGCGCCTCTGTGTCTCTGTGCCTCTGTGGTGAGTTCTTCATTGTGTCACTTTGAATGCATATTGGTATGAGACCCTATCCGAAAAGGCGTTTCAGCCGACCCTCCGGGACTAGACGGGGAGGGCCGAGCGCGCTTTCCCACCACTGAAGTGCTGGGCTATTGTCAGATGTCCCTCCGGGACAAGAGCGCTATCTATCTCCTGCAAATCGGAGGGTTACACCCTCGCTCTTCGCAGCAGCGCGCTCTAGGGAAGACAGGCAACCGCGGATTGTATGATCTCGATCAAGGGCGCGGGGTAAACGCCGAGCCACACGAGCGAGAGCAGGAGAATAGCGAGCGTCGCGCCCGCGCAAAGACTTCCAAGGCGCCGGCTCGGGGCGTTCGCGGACGGCGGGAGGCTCGCGATCGTTGCGGCATCGGGCCGCGCCAGCATCGCCACGATCACGCGCAGGTAGTAGTACAGGCCGATGGCGCTGTTGACCACAAGGATGAACGCCAGAAACCAGAGGGAGGACCCAACGCCAGCCGCGAGGACGCAGAACTTGCCGACGAAGCCGGCGGTAAGGGGCATCCCGGCAAGGGAGAAGAGCATGGCCATGAACACAGCGGCCAGCCAGGGCTTGCGCCATGCCAGGCCTTGGTAATCTCCCATGTCGTCGGCGTCGCGCTCCGCCCGCGACAGGATCGCGACGATCCCGAAGGCGCCCAAGGTGGTGATGAAGTAGGCGGCCAGATAATAGGTCACGGCCAGCGGCGCCAGCGGTCCGCCGGCCAGGAAAGCGACCATCAGGTAGCCGAGATGCGCGATGGACGAGTAGGCGAGGATGCGCTTGACATTGGACTGGCGCAGGGCCAGAAGGTTGCCGGTGAACATCGAGGCGACGGCGATGCCCGCGAAGATCAGGAAGATCGTGTCAGGAAACGGGCTGAAGCCCGCACTACAAACAGACGGGCCGAGGCCCGCACCACGAACTGTGGGAAGGCCACCGGAAAAATGCGCGAAGTAGCGCAACAGGAGCGCGAACACGGCCCCTTTCGACACGGTGGCGATGAACGCGGTGGCCGGGGCCGGAGCGCCTTCGTACACGTCGGCGGTCCATGTATGAAACGGGACCACGGCCAGTTTGAACCCAAATCCCACGATAATCATTCCGAGTCCGGCCAACAGCGGGAGATCGCCTTGCGCGTTCTGAATAATGCGGCCAGCCAGGGCGGGGAAAGCCATGGACCCGGCGCGCAGGTAAACAAGGGCCATGCCGAAGAGAAGGAAGGCGGCGGAAGTGGCGGCGAGGATAAGGTACTTGAGTCCGGCCTCGATGCTGCGCGGGCGGGCGCGGGTGAACGCGAGCATTCCATAGAGGGCCACGCTCAGAATCTCGAGCGCCAGGAAAAAGGAGACGAAGTGGTTACTGGCCGCCAGGAACGCTGCCCCCGTCGTGGCCAGGAGCAGCAACACGTAGAATTCCTCCCGCCGGCCCTGAAGCCGGTTGAGATAGCCGTATGAAAAAAGAGTTACCGCGATGGCGGCCGCAACGACGAGGGCGACGTAGAATAGCGCAAACCGGTCAACGATGAGCAACGACGTGACGGCCCGCGGGACCATGGGCAATACGAGCGGGATGGCGGCGAGGGCAAGCGCGAGTCCGGTCAGCGTCAGGGCGGCGACGGCGAGGTGATTCCGCCGGAAGGCGATGAGGAGCATCGCCAGAATGGCCGCGACGGACAGAACAATCGGCGGGAGCAACGCGAGGAGGCCGGTGAACGTTACCGTGTTTTCTTCCGATATGTTTGATCGGTCGGATCGGACTGATCGGTCCGATCGGTCCGCCTTGACCCACGAGGGAGAGGGGATCGCCGCCCGGGTGACTGCCGCCGAGGCGAGCGATGCTGGGGCGGGCGCCTCGCGGCGGAGTTCCACAAGGGCGGGCCGGGTGGTATCGAGGACGGGCTGCGGATAAACGCCAAGCCAGACGATCGCGGCAATGAGGGCCGTCATCACGGCCATTTCGCGGAGTCCAAGATCAGGGAACGTCTTTTCCCTTTCTCCGGGTCCATGGAAAACCGCCTGGATCACCCACAGCGCGTAGATCGCGGACGCAATGAGCCCCGCCGACGCGAGGACGGTCCACAACCGGCTGGCTTGCCACGATCCGAGCAGGGTCAGGAACTCGGCGACGAAGTTGCCGAGTCCCGGCAGGCCGAGAGAGGCCCAGGCGAACACCATCGCGACTCCGCCCATCCGGGGCGCCGTGGCCCACAGTCCCCCCATCCGGCTGATGTCGCGGGTGTGGATGCGCTCCTGGAGGGAACCGGCGATGATGAACAGGGCGCCCGTGGCGATGCCGTGGCAAAGCATCTGCATCACCACGCCTTGCAGGGCCAATTCGTTCCACGCGAACACGCCCAGTAGGACAAACCCCATGTGGCTGACACTGGTGTAGGCGACGAGGCGCTTCAGGTCGGTCTGGGCGAAAGCCAGGACGGCCCCGTAGAGGATGCCGATCACGCCGAGGGCCATTGCGATGGGCGCCAGGGCGATGGCGGCGTCGGGGAAGAGGGGAACAGCGAAACGCAGCATCCCGTAGGCGCCCGTCTTGAGGAGGAGGCCGGCCAGGATGACGCTGCCGGCCGTGGGCGCTTCCGTGTGGGCGTCGGGAAGCCACGTGTGGAATGGAAACACGGGGAGTTTGACGGCGAAGGCCGCCAGGAACCCGAGCATCAGGAGCATGGAGAGGGTCCCGGACATTCGGGTCCCAAGCAGGCGCGTATAGTCAAAAGTGTACTGGCCCGTTGCGTTTCCATGGATGAAGTAAAGCGCGAGAATCGCCAGGAGCATGACGAGGCCGCTGAGCTGGGTGAAAAGAAAAAACTTGGTTGCGGCATAGACGCGGTTCTCATGTCCCCAAACGGCGATGAGGAAGTACATGGGGATCAGCATCAGTTCCCAGAAGAAGTAGAAGAGGAAGAGGTCCAGGGAGGTGAAGACCCCGATGATGCCGGCGAGGGTCCACAGGAGATTGAAGTGGAAGAAGCCGACGCGGTGGCGGATTTCCGTCCACGAGATCGCGACACTGATGATTCCGAGGAAGACCGTCAGAAGAATCATCAGGAGGCTCAATCCGTCCATCGCCAGGAACAGGCTGACTCCCATTTGGGGGATCCACTCGCGGTGGAATTCGATCAGCCACGGGCCGTTCCCAAGCGCGGCCGCGGCGGTTCCGGAATGCGCCCACAGGCTCAGCGCCAGGATCATGTCGCAGATGAGAGCGGCCAGCGACACCCATCGGGACGCGGCGGCGGACCAGCGGGCGGCGATCCATGCCAGGATGCCCCCGAGAAGAGGAATGAGGATGAGCCAGAGGAGCGTCATGTTGTTATCACCACGATGCCCAGAATGATCGCGGCGCCCAGGGCGATTCCCGCCGCGTACCAGCGGACCTGGCCGGACTGAGTGGCGCGCAGGGCGTGGTGAAGCGCAACGTTCAGCCACGCGATGGCGCGATAGATCAGGTCGGCCGCGTCGTCCCGGTTCGCGCGGGCAATTCGAAGGAATGGCATCACAAACAGGCGGTCATAGAGCCAGTCGAAGCCCCAGCCAACGAACCACCAGCGCCGGATTCCGTCGAGGATGGGGCGTTGCAGCCGGGCCTGCGCGAGACGCCGGGAGCGCATGTAGAGCGCATAGGCCAGGCCAATGCCCAAGAGCGGGAAACCCCAAGCTGTCGCTTGGAAAATCCATTCGCTTCCGACATGTCCGACGGATCCGTCCGATCCGACGGATCCGTCAGATCCGACTTGCCCCAACATCGCCGGAATCTCGATGAAGCCTCCCGCAATGGACCCAATCGCGAGAAGCACAAGAGGAATGTGAATCGCCCAGCCCGGGGCGCGAGTTGCCGTCGTCTTTGCTTCCCCGAAGAAGACGGTAAACACCATCCGAAAGCAGTACAGGCCGGTGAGGAAGGCTCCAGCCACCCCCGCCATCCAGGGGAACAGTCCCGCCGGGCCGGACGTCCAAGCCTCATGGAGGATCATGTCCTTGCTGTAGTATCCGGCGGTCACGAATGGAAGCGCGGAAAGGGAACATGCGCCAATGAGGAACGTCCAGAAGGTGACGGGGAGTTGGCGGCGCAGGCCGCCCATTTTGAGCATGTTTTGCTCGTGGTGCAGGGAGATGATGACGGCGCCGGCACCCAGAAAGAGCAGCGCTTTGAAAAAGGCGTGCGTCATGAAATGGAACATCGCGGCCTGCCATGCCCCGACCCCGAGGGCCAGAAACATGTAGCCGATCTGGCTGATGGTGGAATAGGCGAGAACGCGCTTGATGTCGGTTTGGACCAGGGCGCTGCATCCCGCCAGGAGGAGGGTGGCCGAGCCAATGATCGTGACGAGCGACTGCACGGCGGGGGCGAGAGCGAAGAGGACGTGGGTGCGGGCGAGCAGATAGACGCCCGCGGTGACCATGGTGGCGGCGTGGATGAGCGCGCTGACGGGCGTGGGGCCGGCCATGGCGTCGGGGAGCCAGGTTTGCAGGGGGAGTTGGGCCGATTTGCCCAGCGCGCCGATCAGCAACAGCGCCGCGGCGGCGACGGCGAGCCCGGACCCGGCGGGCCACTGCTGGGTTGCGCGCTGCATCATGGTCTGAATGTCGAGCGTCCCCAGTTGCGTGAAGAGAAGGAAGAGGCCGATGGCCATAGCCGTGTCGCCGACGCGCGTGACGATGAAGGCCTTGCGCGCCGCGGCTCCGTTGGCTGGATCGTCGCTCCAGAACCCGATGAGAAGGTAGCTGCACAGCCCCACCCCTTCCCAACCCAGGTAGAGCAGCGCAAGATTGTCGGCCAGGACGAGAATCAGCATCATGCTCACGAAAAGGTTCATGTAAGCGAAGAAACGGCTGAAAGCCTCGTCGTCGCGCATATACTCGGTTGAGTAGAGGTGGATGAGGAAACCGACGCCGGTGATCACCAGGATCATCAGGAGCGAGAGGAGATCGAGGCGGAAAGCCACGGACGGCGCGAAGTTCGCCACGTTCATCCAGGTCCACAGGGACTGAATGAACGCGTGGCTCTGGGGCGGATGGAGCAGGAAGAGGCCGCCGATCCAAAACGAGAAAACCGCGGAAACGCCGACCGAGCCGACGCCGATGGCCGCCGACGCCGCGCGCGGCAGCCGCCGTCCGGCCAGCGCCAGCACGGTGAAACCGGCGAGAGGAGCGGCGGG
>Ga0315279_10011688_pt1 | contig 10109 bp, 11 predicted proteins | sample YL17G06_20_MG_FD_203694 | JGI IMG/M metagenome (GOLD analysis project Ga0315279, IMG submission 203694) | Sediment microbial communities from Yellowstone Lake, YNP, Wyoming, USA - YL17G06_20 | ecosystem: Environmental > Aquatic > Freshwater > Lake > Sediment | place: USA: Wyoming | collected...
GACGGCCAAACCGGGCCTCTTCGAGGTCGTCGGCATCAACGACATCACCGACGTCAAGACGCTGGCGATCCTGCTGAAGTACGACAGCATTCACCGCCGCTATCCGGGCACAGTGGAGCACGATGAAAAGCACCTGATCGTCGACGGCAAGAAGATCCCGGTCATGGCCGAAAAGGACCCCGCCAAGCTCCCCTGGAAGGACCTCAAGGCCGAGATCGTGGTCGAGAGCACCGGCAAGTTCACCGATCGCGAGGGCACCGACCCCAAGACCGGCCAGCCCAAGGCCGGCTTCGACACGCACCTGAAGGCGGGGGCCAGGAAAGTGGTCATCAGCGCCCCGGCCAAGAAGCCCGATTTGACCTGCGTGCTGGGCGTCAACGACGATCAGATCACCCCCAAGCACACCTGCATCTCCAACGCAAGCTGCACCACCAACTGCCTCGCCCCCGTGGCCAAGGTGCTCCACGAAAACTTCGGCATCGTCAAGGGCCTGATGACGACCATCCACGCCTACACCAACGACCAGGTCATCCAGGACTTCCCCCACAAGGACCCCTACCGCGCCCGGGCCGCCGCCCTCAACATCATCCCCACCAAGACCGGCGCGGCCGAGGCCATCGGCGAAGTGATCCCCGCCCTGAAGGGCAAGCTGACGGGCTTCGCCCTGCGCGTGCCGGTTGCCACCGGCAGCGCGGTGGACCTGACCGTAGAGACCGAGAAGGCCGCCACGCCCGAGGCCATCAACGCGGCCATGAAAGCGGCGGCCGCCGGCCCGCTTAAGGGCATCCTGGCCTATACCGACGACCCGATCGTCTCCAGCGACATCATCGGCGACGCCCACAGCTCGATCTTCGCCGGCCCCTGGACCAAGGTCCTGGCCGACACGATGGTCAAGGTCCTGAGCTGGTACGACAACGAGTGGGGCTATAGCTGCCGCACCGTGGACCTGGTCGAGCGCCTCGCCAAGATGTGAGGGACGGGCGAAAGGATGAGGGATGAAGGATGAGGGATGAACGACGAGGGCTGAAGCCGCTTGCGGCTTGGCCGGAAGTCTACGCATTGCCGACCTCCCTCGGCCCTCTCTGAGCCCCGAACCCTGACCCCTGCCCTCGCGCGCAAGACGTCCCGCAGCCGCTACTTGCGCTTCCGCCGGCCCGCGTCGCATTTGCGTAACCCCGAGTTGCGCCCACGACAATTGCTGAGAAACAAACGGATCTTGATTCTCGGCGCAGACCCGCTAGATTGAGGGGGAATGAGGACGCCGTATGAGAGTTCATTTGAAGAAAGCCCTCTTCGCCGGACTGTCATTGGCTCCGCTAGTCATCGCCATTGCAGGCGCCGGCCCGGTTCTGGCCGAGCCGGCCGGTGATACGCCGTGGGCACGCGTTACTGAGAACGACACCGCCATCAAGATCGAGACCGACAAGCTCGAAGCCGTCATCCCCAAGAAGAACCCCAAGCACTGGATGACCGGTATCGAGAAGGGATCGTTTCTCGATAAAGCCACCGGCTTCCGCGAAGTGGGCGATGGGCTGATGGTCGTCGACTGGCTCATGGAGGCCGGCAGCGACGAGGCTTATGGCGATAAGGTGTACGCCCCGGACGGGCACGGCGTCGGCCGTTACACTTGGTACACCAGCGAGACCGATCCGGCCAGGCGATCCTACGCGCTCATGGCCCACGGCAGCAGTCATCGCAAACGCGTGGTCGAGGCACCCCAGCTCTGCCACAGGATGAAGCCCGTCCAGCCCGAGGTCATCCAAGGCAAAGACTTCATCGCGGTCAAGACGACCTATTGCTACGAGTACGCCGCCCCCGGCCGCAAGGCCGGATCGCGCTGGACGCAACTGATCGTGTTTCCCAAAGGAGAGCGGTACTTCGTCTTGATGGACAAGATCGACAGCGTCAACGATTCGGAGGAGATGTTCCTCCGCAGCGACGTGCCGGGCTGTATCCGTCACCAGCGCGGCGACACGTTCAGCGAGATGTATCTCAGCTACCTGAGCGGTCCCGAGGGGCTGCGCATCCCTTCCAGCGAATTTTTCACCCCTTTCCCACCCGATGTGAAGTTCGGCTACCGGCGCGACACGCACAAAACGCCGGAGCATTTCATTCGGGCCTACCATTTACGCGACAAGGCGACCGGCAAAGACGGCCCCTGGCTGGCGGGTCTGACGCTCGAACCGTCCGTGGTCTACGAGGCGTGGTGCAGCCAGCGGCCCGGGGACATCATCGTCATGATCGAGGAGATCCACGGCAAGCCTGTCAAAGCAGGCCAATCCTTCAGTGCTGCCCACGTCGTGGGCTACTTCGACACCATCGACGCCATGCACGCTGTGTACAACCGCTACAAGGGCCACACCGCCCTGAGCGTTGACGGATCGGGCTGGCGCCTGGTAAAATAGGCGACAAGAAAGGCCCTGGGCCAAACAAAGAAGACTCTCAGTCGTGGACTCCAAAAAACTAGTGTGTGGGACGGAGGTCTTCCCATGAGTACCGCGGAGATACTGGCGGAGATTCCGAAGCTTTCCCGGGAGGATCGTCGGCGGATCCTGGACCGGATTCTGGAAATGGAGGACGAAGCCCAGTCGGTCGAGGGGATTCGTCGCATGGCTGACGAAGCCTTTCAGATGCTCGATGCCATGGAGGCCGAGGATGCCGCGAGCCAATCCCAGTGAAGTCTGGATCGTGGATCTCGGATTGGCTGCCAAGGTCCGTCCGTGTCTGGTTCTCGGCGACTATCCCAAAGACGATGAGCTTTCGCTCCTCATCATCGTTCCTCACACGACGGCCGTGCGGAACAACCGCTGGGAGGTGCCGATCCCCAAGGTTTTTCTCAAGACCGGGGTGTTCCATCTCCAGCAGCTCCAGTCGGTCCCGATCGTCCGTCTGCAAAGGAGGATCGGGGAATTGACCGACGAGGAACTCCGACTCGTGCGATCGAAGCTGAGCGAGCTTCTCCATCTTGCCCCGCCGGCGACCTGACCCGGGGCGGCTGGCGCGCCCAGAAGGCAGCGATGAACGTGGTGAACGACCGCTACAAGGGCCACACCGCCCTGAGCGTCGACGGATCGGGATGGCGCCTGGTAGAATACACGACAAGAAAGGCCCTTGGCCAAACGAAGACTCCCGGCTCCTTTATCCGGGCGCTCCCAAGTGTTTGGACGAGCAGAGCGTCGCGGCAGACCGTTCGAATGCTGGCAACCATCGGCCGCGCGGAGAGCATCATGCATGACGAGCCCAGGGCTTTGCTTAGGCAGGCGATCCTGGCCTCCCTCCCGCACCTCCAGCCGCTGGTAGGTCAGTCCTTAACGCAGTACCTGGTTTGGCGGAAGCTCGACGACTCGCGGTGGCACGGCGAGTTCCAGCCGCGCGCTGACATGGTGAAGGTCTTTCGCGAGGCCCGCAAGCAGATCAAGGAGGCTAGTGCGGCCTTCTGCGATTCCTTCCCTGTCCGCCACCCCGAGTACGCCGGGATGGTTGGATTCCGCGGCAGCCAGCAGAATTGGGCGAACAACCACTCGCACATCGTCCGCAGCGCCCTCTGGTCGCTGTGGCGGCAGCACAAGACGTTCGATCTGAGCCACGCGCAAGTGGATGCCATCGTCCAGGAGTTCGCCGACTTCGTCGACAACCCGACCGTGCGCCTCCGATTCCAGGCCCAACTGGTCAACTTCAAGATGCCCGCCGAGTCCCTCGCTTTCCCCGGGGGGCTTCTGATCCGCCGCCTGAGCGAGGAAGAGGTGTCCACATTCCACGGCGGCCCGATCGCAACGCTCGGGTTCGTCCGTCCGCGGTTCTCAGGGCCGTATGAGTTCGTAGTTGAGGGCGAACTGGACGAGCCGAAGATGCTGGGAAAAAACTATCCGCAAGGCGAGAGGATGGCGGACCGCGCGAAGTCCGTGCTCGAGAAGGCCGTCCTGTGCCTGCGCACGTTCAAGGAAGGCCACGTCGGCTACGACTATATCCACTTCCGGCCGGTGACGTTTTGCCCCATCGGGTTCTTCCCGACCGTCGGCTACGGCGACAAGTACATCCCGTTTGGAAGCTACTCGCTGACCACGGACGAGTACGAAGCGTTGATGGCACACGCGAAGCTGATTTTCGCCTGCTCCGAGCCGGCGATGGAGATGGCGTGTTCCCGCCTGGCGGACGCCGAGAACCGCACCCGGCCCGAAGACCGCATCATTGACGCCGTGATCGGCATGGAGGCTTTGCTTCTTGCTGCGATCGGTCCCCCGAAAGGCGAGCTGAGGTTCCGGTTCTCCCTGAACTATACGATGCTGTTCCCGCCGGAGGAACGCGAGCACGCGTACCACGTGGCGCATGACCTGTACGACCTCCGCAGCCGCATCGTTCACGGGTCTTCCCTGGACGAGGACAAGGTCCAGATTGCAGGGGCGAAGCTGGCGCTCTCTAAGGCAGGGAAACGGGCTACAGACGCGCTGCGAACGATTATCATGCATTTCCTGCCGGAGAAAGGGGCGCAGTACAAGAACCATGAATTCTGGCAGCGCGCGTACTTCGGCCTGCCGAAGCCTCCTTAGCGGCCGCCCGGGTGTCCGTGCTCAGAAGTCGAGACTTGTGCGTGTGCCACTGCCTGGCCGATGCCGCCAGAGACCTTGAACGAAGGGGAGACGTCATGCCGGCAGCGGGCAAGCAGTGAGGGCCGGCGCCCTTCGATTCAGGCGCCATCGGGCGCGGCCGCTCTTGAAGTCACCCCCCAACACCGCTAGAATAGGGGGATGGATTAGTTTTGGGAGCAATCGATCATGGCCACATTGACCGACATTGGAACGCTTATCGCGCAGACTCCGGGCATTTGCGGCGGGCGCCCCCGGATCGCCGGGACCGGGGTCTCCATCCGACGCATTGCCGGCTGGTACAAGCTGGGGCTGACTCCCGAGGAGATCGCCACCCAGATACCTCATCTTACTCTGGCCCAGGTCCATGCGGCGCTGGCTTACTACCACGCGAACCGCGATGAAATGGAGGCGGAGATGGCGGCGGAGGAGGCCGAGGCTGATCGGCTGGAGCGCGAGCATCGCGAGTCCAGGCAGAAAGCATGACCATCCGGCTGTACTGCGATGAAGATTCGATGCGGCACGCGCTGGTTCTGGCGTTGCGCAAGCGCGGAGTGGACATTCTGACCGCACTGGAAGCTGAGACGACCGAGGAAACGGACGAGCGACAATTGGCGTTTGCCGCGGCGCAGGGGAGGGCCATCTATTCCTTCAACGTGGGCGATTTCTGCCGCCTTCACTCTCAGTGGCTCGCCCAGCAGAGGTCACACGCGGGGATTGTCTTGGCCCAGCAGCAGCAGTTCTCCCTTGGCGAGCAGATCAGAAGGCTCGCGAGACTAATCGGCGCCGTATTGGACGAGGAAATGCGGAATCGACTCGAGTTTCTCGGCGATTGGGGCTAGACACCGCACGGTTGCCCCTGCTCAGAAGTCGAGACTTGAGCGTGTGCCACTGCTTGGGCGCGGCCGCCAGATGCCTTCAGCGAAGGGGAAACGTCATGCCGGCAGCGGCCAAGTAGTCGCACACCCTCTATGGGACTGAATTGGGGTTAGATCCTGCGCCGGCGAGAATGGAACGATCCATGGGAGTCAGCCGCAGGCGACTTGCCGTTGGTTCGAGGGGCCCCCTCTGGCCACTTGTCTTCACTCCAGCCGGCGCGTTGTGCCGCCCAACCCGAGGGAATAATGCCGGCATCCCACCGGATGAGGGGTGTCACGGCCAGCGCATGTCCTCTCCCCCGCAATCAAGACTCAGCCACTAGATCGGGCACCCCAAATGCCGTACATTATCGTATTGCCGTGCGTGTATCTTCCCGCCTAAGAGTCCAACAGATTGGAGATCATCATCATGCCTCGCCGTACCTCCCGTCGTCACTTTCTCGCTCAGGTCGGAGTCGCTGGCGCGACGCTGTCGTTGGCCGTGCCGCGGCTGGCCCGCGCTCAGTCGGTCAACCAGAAGCTCGCCGTCGGCTTCGTCGCAGCCGGCGGCCAGGCCGGCTCGCATACGGGCACAACCCACGGCATGGGGCTCAACTGCATCTGTTTTGCCGAGACCGACAAGTCGCGATGGGACGGCGTGCTGGGCAAGAAAGGATGGGAGAAGGCCGTGGGTTACAACGACTGGCGCAAGATGTTCGAGAAACACGCCAAGGACCTGAACGTGATCTTCGTGGCCACGCCGGACCACAGCCACTTTGCCCCCTCGATGACGGCCGTCTCCCTGGGCATCAGTTGCTATACCGAGAAGCCGTTGACGTGGGGCGTGCGGGAAGCCCAGTTGCTGGCCGCCGCCTACGCCAAGAATACCAGGGCCGCCACGCAGATGGGCAACCAGGGCCACGCCGGCAACGGCTGGCGCACGGCCTACGAGTTGATCAAAGGCGGCGCAATCGGCGACGTGGTGGAGTTCCACACCTGGACCAACCGCCCGATCTGGCCGCAGGGCGGCGACCGGCCCACGCGCAAGGACAAGGTGCCGGCCGAACTGAACTGGGATGCGTGGATCGGCGCGGCCCCGATGCGTCCCTTCGTCCAGGGCGTTTATCATCCCTTCGCCTGGCGCGGGTTCGTCGATTTCGGCTCGGGCGCCCTGGGCGACATGGCCTGCCACACCACCGACGGCATCTATGCGATCATGGACCCGGGCTACGCGGCCACGGCCGAGCCGATCTTCATGACCGCCCCGGTCAAGGACCAGTTCCCCTCCGGCATGACCATCAAGATGACCTTCCGCCCCAAGGCCGGCCGCCCCGGATTCACTACGTTCTGGTACGAGGGACTCCTCAATCCCGCGGACGACAAGTCCTTCAACATGCCTCCCACGCCCGAAGAACTCAAGGCCGACAAGCGCCGGCTGCCGCGGACCGGCAACCTGGTCATCGGCACCAAGGGCAAGATGCTCGTCGAAGGCGACTACTGGGACAGCGCACGACTGATCCCCGAGGCCAAGATGAAGGAGTTCGGCAAGCCCAAGCGGTTGTTGGAGCGCTCGCCGGGCCACCACCAGGAGTTCATCATGGCCTGCAAGGGGGAAAAGCCGCGCGAGTTCAGCCAGTCCAACTGGGGTTACTCGGGCCCGATGACGGCGAACATTCAACTGGGCAACCTGTGCGCCCGCGTCGGCAAGAAGCTCGAACTCGACGAGCAGGGCCGGATCACTAGCGACCCGGCCATCAACGAGCTGGCCTGGCGTGAGCCGCGCAAGGGCTGGGGCCCGCTTGAGATGAAAATCTAGGCCGCGGGAGGTTCATCGCCGCTTTCAGAGTCAACCAATCGACCCCTTCTCCCGCCGAGGGGCGCGTAGTAGAATAGACGCTAGGACACGAGACCGCTGACGGAGGTACCGATGGACGCCTTGGCGGAGAGACTAGACGCCAGACTGCGCGAGTGGAGGCCTGAGACGGCGGACCAAGTGCGTCGACGCGTGGCGGAGTTGATTGAGGTGGCCGATCATGACGCACCGGATCTCTCGCGGTCCCGCCTTGTAGAGCAAGAAGTCTTGGACCTGCTCGATGGACCCGCAACCCGGTGAAGTCTGGTTGGCCGATCTGGGATTAGCGGCAAAGACGCGCCCGGTGGTGATCGTATCGCGGCCTGATCCGGACCCGCCGCGCGCTTTGATCCTGTACGTACCGCTGACCACGCAAGACCGGCACAGCCGGTACGAGGTGAGGCTTCCAGGGCTCGGGTTTCTCGAGCGTGACTCTGTGGCGAACGTGCAGGGGCTCGGTTCCTTACCGAGGCCCCGGCTTGAACGCAGACTCGGGAAGCTTACGGACGAGGTGATGGCGCAGATCAGGCTCGCTCTCATGTTTGCGCTGGATCTGGGAGGCGGACCCCGGTAGGACTCGCCTCGCTCGTCGCAGGCGACTACTGGGACAGCCCCCGGTCGTTAACGTCGATACGGCGACCAGACCGGACGGGCGGGTGCCACTGGCGTCTCGCCAGTGCGGCGCTCAACGTCGGAGGCGGCATCGGAGTCGGGAGTCGTTTCCTCTGGAACGAACGACGTGAGACTCGCGTCGCCCGCCGGGGCAACGACTCCCCAGCCCTTCTCCCGCGGCTCCTTGGGAAGCGGCTTGGACTGCCATGACGCGGTGCTGCCGGAAAACGTGGAAGCCTGATTCGCCAGGGCGACGTCCATTTCCCGGCTGGCCTCCAGCTTGCGTCCGTCGCGCGTCGTGTAACGCACGAACAGGTGCAGGTGGCTGTGAACCGGGGGCGCGGCCGTCCAGGGCAGCTCCAGGTAGATGCCTTCGCCAACGTCCAAGCGGCGGAAGAGCGTCGCCGCTTGTTCGGCGGTGAGGTCCCATCGCGCGACCCTGGCAGCCTCGCCCGCCAGGCCGCGATCCAGCAGGACGACACAGACCGGCGCCGCGGCGGCGAGCAAGCGCCCTTCGGCATCCCGCGGCTCGACCAGCAGGAAGATGCCTTCGTCGCCGGGCCGGCTGTCGAAGTCCCAACCGCCGACCAGCAGGCGGTGGAGCGTGATGCGGTCCACTTGGGCGCTGTCCGCCGAGGGAACGATCGAGGTCCCGCCCACGGGAACGGCCCACCCTGCGGCGGGCGGTCTGGGCCGGGACTTGCCGGTCTTGTCCTTCTCGGATGCCCCGCCTGGGACATTCAGCTTTCTCGGCTCCGGGAGCGGCTCGGCGTCCTTTAGCGGGCTGGAACCTTGCGGCGGGCTCGTGCCCGGAGTGAATCTCGGGGCCTCGCCGTCCTTCGACTCGTCTGGCCGCTTAGGCTGGCCCGGCTGCGAGCGCCGCGGAGTGCCGATCGGACTCTTCAGCGTCTCGGGGATCTGGTCCTTGGCCAGGGGCTTCTTCGGCGTCTCGACGTAGATGTGCGGCGTTTCCTCTTCCCCTGTCTCCGCAGACCGACGCGATGCCCGCGGAGGAACCAGCTTGGGACCGCCGGCCTGCGGCGACCGCCCGGTCTCCTCAGGCGACTCGAGTTGGGTCGAGGCCCGGCCGCCTTTGCGCAGGGACTGGTTGTCGCGACGGCACTTGGCCAGATCCTCTTGGCCCCGCTGGAGGTCGTCTTCCAGCGCGTAGATTCGGTCTTCCAGGTCGCGGTTCTCCCGCTCCAGGGCGGTAATCGCCGGGTTGCCGCGGCATCCTGCCGCCGCCAGGCAAGTGAGCCCGATCAGGGCAAATGGCCACGCCTTCATGGTGCGCAACTTCCTTGTCACGCCTCGTTACGCCTCGTTCCCAAGCTCCAGCTTGGGAACGCCCGCTATGAGCTTGGCTGCATGCGCTCGACGACCTGGTCGATCAGGCCGTAATCGCGGGCTTCCTCGGCCGACATGAACCGGTCGCGGTCGGTGTCCTTCTCGATCTTCTCCAAGGGATGCCCGGTGTGCTTCAGCAGAATCTTGTTGAGCCGCTCCTTGATTTTGCCGAACTCCTTGGCATGGATCATGATGTCTTCGGCGCTGCCTTCCATGCCGGCCATGGGCTGGTGGATGAGGATGCGGGCATTGGGCAGCGCGTGGCGCTTGCCCCGGGTGCCGGCGGCCAGGAGCACGGCGGCCATCGAGGCCGCCTGACCCACGCAGTAGGTGGCCACGTCGCAACTGATGAACTGCATGGTGTCGTAGATGGCCAGGCCGGCACTGACGCTGCCGCCGGGAGAATTGACGTAAATGTTGACCGGGGCCTTGGGGTCTTCGGCCTGGAGGAAGAGCAACTGGGCCACCACCGCGTTGGCCACGTCGTCCGAGATCGCCGAGCCGATGAAGACGATGCGGTCCTTGAGCAGGCGGCTGTAAATGTCCATCGCCCGCTCTTCGCGGCCGCTCTTCTCGATCACGAAGGGTATCAGGGTCATCTCAGTTTTCTTCCGCTTCCTGGCTCTCGGCGACCTTCTGTTGGGTGAGGATGTCGTCCACGATGCCGTACTGCTTGGCCTCTTCGGCGGTCATGTAGAAATCGCGGTCGGTGTCCTTGGCGATCCGCTCGATGGGCTGGCCCGTGTGCCCGGCGAAGATCTGGTTGAGGGCGTCGCGGGTCTTGAGGATCTCCTGGGCCTGGATTTCGATGTCGGAGACCTGGCCGCCGACCTGGCCGTAGGGCTGGTGGATCATCAC
>Ga0315279_10011689_pt1 | contig 10109 bp, 6 predicted proteins | sample YL17G06_20_MG_FD_203694 | JGI IMG/M metagenome (GOLD analysis project Ga0315279, IMG submission 203694) | Sediment microbial communities from Yellowstone Lake, YNP, Wyoming, USA - YL17G06_20 | ecosystem: Environmental > Aquatic > Freshwater > Lake > Sediment | place: USA: Wyoming | collected...
CGGGACTCCGGTAGAAGTCGCGGTTGACATCGAAACCGAACCGGGCCTGGTACGCGAGATCGATGTTGAGGCGCTGTTTGAGGAGCAACCCGACGCCGGCCGCTGCCCCGTAGAACGGGTCGGGTTTGCCGTTGCCGTTGTCGCCGGACTTGAGTCCTGGACGGCGGCCGGACGCGGGTTCCTCGTCGTAGAATACGCCGCCGCGAAGCGTCCACAACCAGTCAAGGCGTTCTTCCGGGTCTTTGGGAATGAACACGTACTCGAGTCCGAGCCGCGCGGTAGTCGTCGGGTTGAAATGGGAGCGGAGGGCCGGGTTGTCCAGGTTACTGAAGTCGACGAGGGAATGCCGGACGCCGTCGCTGCCCTTCACGAAGAAGTCGTTCCAGTCGGTGCGCGTGACGTCGAAGCTCAAGGTGAGCCGGTCGTTGACGCGCCACGCCGTTCCGACGGCCCATGTCGCGGGCAACCGGATCGAGCGTTTTTCGCGCGTGGACCACGGCGTCTGGACGAACAGGTAATTGCTTGCATCCGTCGGGAACGGCATTTGCCGGGACGGCAGCGTCAGCGCGTAAGAGCTAGACTGGGCCTGGTAGTTCGCTTTCCCGGTGAAGGCGGAATCGTAGCGCAGGCCCAAGCTCCAGTGGTTGTTGATCCGCCAGAGCGCGCCGATGACAACGTTCTCGCCCGAGAAGTCGCTGTATTCCTCATTGATTGTGTTCGAGTAGTAGCTCGTGAGGAAACGGGACAGATCAAAACCGGAAGCCGTGTAGCGTTGTTTCCAACCGTTCTCGGAGATGAAACTGCTCCGCCAGAGGTTGACGGAAACACCCAGCGACAGTTTCTGCGTGAGTTCCATGGCGAACGCGGGCGTGATCGTGCTGAGGCCGCCTTCCTGCTCGAAGTCGCGGAGGTTGAGACCGTTGCTCACGCGGCCTCGCCGGTCGACGGACGCCCGGTTCACTCGGAACTGGAAGTCGCGGGAAAAGTCGTATTTCCGCTGGTAATTCAGCGAGACGACGGCATTCCGGTTGAGGATCAGGAACGGGAGCGGGTAGACCACGCTGAGGTAGTTGAGATCATAGTTGTCCACGAAGTTGGACGAGGATGTTTCGTCGTGGTAGGGCACGTCGAACTCTTCGCTGACCGCATTGTAGGAACCGGCCACGGACATTTCCGGCAACTCGAGTTGGATGATGCCCGCCGGGTTCCACGATGCCGCGGTGGCATCGTCGGCGATGGCGACAAAGGCGTCAGCCATGCCCGCGGCGCGCGCCCCGGACCCGACCGGCGACGGCGATACGGAGATCTCGAGTTCCTGGCCGGCAACATGATTGGCAATCAGGAAAAAGCAAATGGTTGACAGGATAACAGGATGGACAGGATAGCGTCGGGCTTCGCGAAAAGAGGTCCGCCTTTCCAATGTCCCCGTCCTGACATTGGCTCTCGAAATCTTCTTATTGAAGGTAGCCATAATCAGGCTTCCCTTCGTGCTCTTCGTGTCCTTCGTGGTGAGAACGGAACTCGCACATAAAGCTGGTTTCCCACCACGAAGAACACGAAGAGCACGAAGAATCATAGAACCATCCGTTTCAGGCCGTCTCTGAGATACTGGACGTTGAAGTTCATCAAGAGCGATTTATACTGCTGCCCGTCAAAACCTCGTTGTTCCAACAAAGCTTTCTCAGCAAGACCATGGCACATGCTCACAAACCTCTCATCAATCCCTTCGTGCTCTTCGTGTCCTTCGTGGTGAGAACGGAACTCGCACATAAAGCTGGTTTCCCACCACGAAGAACACGAAGGACACGAAGAATCATAGAACCATCCGTTTCAGGCCGTCTCTGAGATACTGGACGTTGAAGTTCATCAGCAGACCAGTCTTAACTCCGGCCAGCTTCATTTACGTCAGCAGTTGCGCATCATGGATCGGCAGAAGCTTCTCGACGCTTTTCAGTTCAAGAATCAGCGAGTGTTCCACAAGAATGTCCAGGCGGTAACCGCATTCGATCAACACATCCTTGTATGACACGGGTAATGGCTGCTCCATCTCGAACTGGAGTCCGGCCAGGCTCAGTTCATGTGCCAGGCATTGCTTGTAAGTTGATTCGAGAAGTCCCGGACCCAGATTCCGGTGTACCTCCAACGCACAGCCGATCACCCGGTTAGACAATGTATCGAATTCCATCCCTTTGTCCCTTCCTACAGCTCTCCACGAAGAACAAGGAGAACATGACGAATGGCGTTGTGCATTCTCTTCGTGCTCTTCGTGTCCTTCGTGGTGAGAACTGAGTTCTCAAATCGCTGTGCCACTGTCCCATCAACTCATTTCATAATGACGTATTGTCCTGTCTCGATAGCGCCGCCTTCTTGTCCGCGGATAAGCGGCAGCAGTTCCGCAAAACTGTTCGTATCCGCGGCACGGCGAATGATCCCTTCCCGGAGAATGACCGGCCTGACGCCCAGGACCTCGCCCGAGTCGGGGTCGCGGACGTCTTCCACGTGATACACGAGGCACTTGAGGAGTTCGCGGACGCCCTGGTTCCGGCCAAGATCGCATGCGATGCCCGGCGCTGGACCCTTGGGCGCGGATCGGATCGTTGCAGGGAATTCCTGGAGCAGCCGGACAGCGAGCTCTTTCACGAGCCGGTCGCGCTCGAGCGTTGCGCCTGACACTTCCAGCCGCAGACGAGGAACGCCGGTCTCCGCGCTGATGCCTTCCATGGCAATCGTGAGGGTATCTCCCGCGCGCCGGACGTCCACCGCAAATATGACTTTCGCGGGCGCCAACTTGCCCAGAGCCCGTTTCCCTTCGCGTGAGCCGAGCAACTCGGATACGTTTTGTTCAGACTCGATCTCGCGGAGGAGGTTCCGGTTCACGATGGTGAACTGGCCGGTGATTTCCGGCAGAGCCGTCAGGGCGGCAAGAATGGCCTCCGCATCGTCAACGGATTCAGGATTGTCGGCGCGTGTGGCTTGTATCAAGAACGCGGCCGTGGGTTTTTCCTCGACGCCTTCCGACGCTGCGACGCCGGTCTGGTTCACTTCGGTCACCTTGCCCCGGACACGCGGGAACTCCTGTATAAGCCGGGCGCCCAAGTCTTCAATCAAGCTTTCGATCTGGTCCGCGGGCCCGGCTACGTCCACGCGCTGGACAAGGCGGACACCTGTCTCAGTGCTGGTCCCCTCGAGGACGATGTCTAGCGACTGCTGATCTTCGCGCACCCATGCGGCAAACATGACTTCCGCCGGAACGATGCGGCCGAGATCGATTTTTCCCCGGCGCGTCGCGATGCGTTCCGACAGATCCTGTTCCGCGAGGATCTCCCTCAGTAGCGAACGGTCCACCACGGTGAACCGGTCGCCTACGGCGGGATCGGTTGCAAGTTTGTCGAGGATGCTTTCGGCCTCTTGGGCGAACGCAGGATTCTGAGCGCGCGCCACGTTGCCCAGGAAAGCAATCCCCAGTTTGCCTTTTTTCATCTCCATGTCATTGGGCTTGCGTTGAACGGTTCTGCGAGTTTCCGCGCTTCGACCCTCGGCATCCTCGACCGTGACCGTTACCTCGTTCGGGCCTCCTTGCAATTGCACCCGGCGACTCACCCGCAAGCTGTTTCGATTGGGTATTGTCGGGAGGACTGCGTTGTTGAGCCTTACGGCCTGGATGGGCGCAGGGCCGTGAATACTCATCATGACGACGATCTCGTCCATGAAGTACTCCTGGCCTTCACGTAGGTTCGTGATATCCACGCGGAGAGATTCGTCGGACTTATCCGGGACGGCCGCGAACGCGATGACTTGGTTCTCAAACAGAAACGCCTGCACGCGGTCCGTGACGGACGTCCACCCCGCGGCATTGCGGGCAAAAACGAGACCGCTGGGCAACTCGCCGACCACCATCGTATCGAGCGGGAGCACGCCCTCGGTTTTGTTGCCGTATCCGTCCTCGGCTTCGTAACGCAAGGGCGGCTTGAGGTCTTCTTTTCGGAGTTCGACGGAGAACGCGACTAGGCCGCCGGCGCTTTCAGCGAGTGTCGCCGACTTGCCCATGACACGCACCGCGGCCACCTTGCCGGGATCGAGCGCGACGCCGCGGATAGTACCCGGCGCCACCACGGGCGTATCGAAACTGAGCACGGGCCCGTCCACATCGGACTGGAGACTCAGTTGTGATGAGACTGTTTTGCCTGACAGGTCCGTGACTACAATCTCGATCTGGTTCGCGCCAGGATGCAGGACCACCTGACTCGAGAACCGGACTTCCGGCGCGGAGACCTTAACATCGCACGGTTTTCCCGCCACGGTGATCGCAGCGACGTATGTGTCGTCCCGCGCGACGCCGACAACCTCGGTTCTTGCGCCGCCCACGGACGAAGCCGGGTCCGGCGACAGAATCGAGACCTGCGGAGGTTGAGTATCGCCGCCCTGCTGTTCAAGCCGCTTCTTACGCGCCGAATCCATGTAGTAGGCGCCGCGCGCCGAGAATCGCTGTGCCAAGCTGAGTTCGAGTTCCGCGATGCCGTCTTGCAGCCTGCCTTGGTGGAACATCGCGATGCCGAGTTCGCGGTGCGGGAAATACTCGGGAATAAAATGAAGGCCGTAGGTGCGAGGCCAGAGCTGGTCTCGATCCCGCCCTCCCGCCAGCGCCATACGGAGATCCTTCTCGGCTTCCGGATAGAATCCCCCTTCGAGAAATGAACGCCCCCGTTCATAGTAGTTCCACCATTGGCCGCGGAAGCGCCCTTCGGTCTTGCCGTATTGCACCCCGTCACGGACATAACGGGATACGTCGACGGAACGGGTCGCGCATGCAGAAAGCACGCACGCCAGGGCCAGCGCCGCAAGCCTTCGCAGGATCTTTGCCTTCCACTGCATGTCATTCACCTGTTGCAAACGCCTCGCTCGTAGGTCCGAGCTCCAGCTCGGACCTGGCGCATCCGAGCATATGTCGAATGGGTCCCACCTGGAGATGGGACCTACGGAAATCGGACCCACAGTTCGGACTTTTCACGTTATCTCGAGAACTTCCGCACGTAGCCATCAGATTGTCTCCGCCGGAGTGCCGCGGCACTCATGATCATCAATGCCATCACCAGCGCAACACCAGATTTACCGACCGGAAGCTCGGTCGGGTTGTCCACGTCATAGGGGTTGGTGCCGAGGGCATATTCCAGAGCGTCCGGCGCACCATCGCCATCGGAATCCGCATCAATGAAGTTGGGAAGACTATCGTCATCGGGGTCGGCCATGCCCTCAACGCTATCGGGAATCCCATCGTTGTCCGAATCCAGGTCCAAATAGTTCGGGACGCCGTCATGGTCCGCGTCGTCGATTCCCTCGACAGCATCGGGGATACCGTCTCCATCCGAATCCGAATCCAGACAGTTTGAAATCCCGTCGTGGTCCGCGTCGTCGGTTCCTTCTACCGCATCAGCAATCCCGTCGCCATCCAGGTCTCCCGGACCTGAACCTACCGTCTGTGTGACCGTCGTTAGCGCAGGAAGCGAGACGTTGCCCTCCGTGTCGCTCGCGTATATAGCGAATTGATACTCCCCGGCGACAAAATAAATATCCGCGCTGCTCTCGTAGCGGTTGCCGCCCGCTGGATGCAGCACCAGATACGGCGCATCGCCCTCCGGACCTGCCTTTGCCCCGCTCGGGTACGAGGTCAATACCGCCACGACCCGATCTATCCGCCCGGTGGTCGTCACGTCGTTCACCGAAAGCGGTGCCTCGGTCTCGCCATGCAGGGTCTGGGCGTCACAGGCGGAACGAACCAACGGGTCGTCGCCCGCCAACAGGATCCCGCAGCCGATCATGTAGTTGCGCGCAAGCATCCCATCGGTCTTGGTGTTATAGACGCCGTCGCCGTTGTCATCCAACTGGGCCGCTTGCCCCGCTCCGGCAAACGTCATCGCTTGCGCGGCGTGCGTGAAGGCTTGCGCAACCGTTGCGCCATTCAACACGCGCACCCAGAAGAATCTCGAGAAGCTGATGCTGCCGCCTGCGAAGAAGTGGGCCGTTTCGCTCGCAGTCGTGCTGGCAACCACAATGCGCGGTTTGCTGACCGGCGGCGTCAGCGAAAGCAAGAACGTGCCTGCGTGATCCGCGTCGTATACCGCCGTCACTTTGCCCGGCAGCGTCGATTGCAGGCTATCCAGCCATGTATCCAACTGAGAACCTGTCAACGTCTCCGTTGCGTTCACCTGGAACGCGCCGTCCGAACCGGGCCCAACAAGGTATACCGTGAAATCCTGTGTTTGTGAAGCGGCCAAGGACGTTATCACCCATTCGATGTTGCTCAAGACTGCACCGCCATCTACGCCGGGTGTAGTCGTTTGGCTGTAATAATAGATCTGGTCATCGCCGTAGCCTTGCGACTTCAACGCGTTGTAGCTCACCTGCGCGGTCTGTTCGATCGCGGGCCACAACGCGCTTCCCACAGTCCCGCCGGCTACGATCAATGCCTTCCGCGTCAACGGATCCGTTACCGTCACGTGCGTCAGTTTGGGCAGCGAGGTGTTCCCCTGCCTATCCCGCGCGTAGATCAAGATCGTGTATATCCCCGCGGTCGTGAAGCTACTGTACGTGACCTCGTACCGGTCGCCTCCCGCCGGTTGCAGGTCCACGCTAGGCAGGCCCGTCACAGGATTCCCCGAAGACGTTTCAGCGTAATCCGGCGGCCGCATTACGGCCCATACGTGTGTTACGCCCTCAGGGTCCGTCACCGGGTCCGCCCAAAGCATGGCTTCCGCAGTACCGTCGATCTCTTGGTCGGACGATACCGCACCTATCGTTGGCCCGGACCAGTTCTGCGGCGTGCCGTTCCCGATGTAGGTTGCCGCGGCCACGGCGCCGTCGCCGTTATCGCCCACACCGTCGCCCGTATCGTCCAAGAGAGGTGTCTGGAATTCATAGGCTTGCGTCAGTGCTTCGGAAGCAGCCGCGAACGCCTCGCCCACCGTCACCCCGTTGAAGACCTGCGTCCAGAAGAAGTTCGAGAAAGACACCGTCCCGCTCGATACAAAATGCGCAACCTCCCCAGGTGATGTGCTCGTCATCACGATCCGATTAGGGGCTGCTCCCAACATGGACAAGAAGCTGCCCGAATCGCACGCATCGTAGACCACGATCACCTTGCCCGAGATACCTTCCTGAAGCGTGTTTAGCCAACCGTTGAGTGCCGATGCGGACAGCGTCTCCGTGCCGCTCATCCGGAATATCCCCGTCCCCCCGTGGTCCACCAAGTACACCACCACGTCTCCCGTCGGCAGCCCGTTCAACTGCTCCGCTGCCCATGTCGTCAACGCCGACTGCAAGTTCGTATTCGTCGCGTCTGCGTCTACGTCGTCCGCCAGCCCGTTGCCGTCGAGGTCCAGGTCCGGGTTGGAAGAGATGTAGTAGAGGCTGTCCTTGGTGAAACCTTGGTGCAGCAATGCACGGCAAGCAAAGTTCGCACACATTTGAGTCGCGTCCCATAGGTTGTTGCCTGGAAAGGAACCTCCGCCGGCAACAACAACGGCTTTACAGTTTTCAGCGAGGGATACGGGTTTGAACTTCTGAATCCGGCAATTCCAAACGTCGGTGATGTAGACGGCGCCATCGCCGGAAACGGCAATGCCCTGGACACCATCAATCTGTCCCGGCGCTCCACCGAAACTGCCCCACATCGTGAGGAATTCCCCGTCCGACGTGAACTTCTGCACCCGGTTATTCCAGGAATCGGCGACATAAATGCAATCCTCGGCATCCACGGCGATCCCGGATGGCGCGGCAAACTGCCCCGGTTCGCTGCCATAGCCGCCCCACTGGCCGATATACTGGCCGCCTGAGGTAAATTTCAGGATTCGATGGTTGTCGTCCAGCATTGTGCTGTTTTCGGCTACGAAGATCACATCAGAGTGGCTGACGGCAATATCATACGGGAAATAGATGCTGCCCCATTCCAGGATGAAAGTTCCGTCCGATGTGAACTTTTGGATTCGGCAGTTGAACTTGTCGGCGACGTACAAAAACCCGAGACTGTCTTCGGCAATATTAAACGGTTCGTTGAACTGTCCGGGGCCGCTGCCCGGACTGCCCCATGTACCCACGAAATCGCCGGCACCGGTGAATTTCTGTATGCGGTGGTTCTCCGTGTCCGCAACGAAAATGAATCCGGTGCGACTCACGAGGAGACCCTGCGGTCGTTTGAATTCCCCGGGGTTGCTGCCGTAGTTGCCCCAGATCCGTACGAATTGGCCGCCAAGCGTGAACTGTTGTATGCGACAGTTATCCCTCTCGACGACGTACATCGAGCCCGCGTTGCTGATCTCCAACCCGATTGGGTCAAACAGTTGTCCGGGGCCGGTGTCCCACTTACTCCATACGGCCAAGAGTTGCCCCTGCGGCGCGAACTTCTGCACGCGCGTGTTTCCGGCGTCAGCCACATATAGGTTCCCCGCGGCGTCCACGGCAATGCCATCGGGAAGCTGAATCTGACCCGGATCGCTTCCATACTCGCCCGAAACCCGGACGAATTGGCCGTCGGCCGTAAATATCTGGATGCGGTGATTCGAACAGTCTGCAACATACACATATCCCTCGCTGTCAATGGCAAGCCCGTGCGGCTGATCAAACTCGCCATTGCCAGCGCCACCATTTCCCCACCCCAACACGAATTCACCACTTGCGGTGAGCTTCTGGACGCGATTGTTTCCCTCATCCGCAACGTAGACCGCACCGCTGGCGTCGATAGCAACGCCCCAAGGCCCTTGGAACTCCCCTGGACCGTCACCGCTCTGCCCCCACTCCGCCACTAACTGGCCGTCCGCTGTGAACTGCCGAATGCGGTTATCGAAGTATTCCGAGACGTACAAGGCGCCGGCATTGTCCACTGCTATCCCACGCGGATAGTTGCTAGCCCACTCTGCGACAAACCGGCCGTCGGTCGTGGACTTCTGGATGCGATTGTTGCGGGTATCAGCGAGATACACGAAGCCGTTGGCATCCACGGCGATGCCGTCAGGGGTGTCCACCTCGCCAGGGCCGTGGCCTATCCTCCCCCATCGGCCCAGGAACTGTCCCTCGCAACTAAACCGCTTTACGCTGTTGTTGTCGGCCGTGTAAAGGGCGCAGGCGCCGTCAATAGCGATGCCGGACGGACTGTCGAAATACCAGGGTTGCTGCAGTGTCGGCCACATGCGCTCGAACTTGTAGGTCGTATCTGCGGAGGCGCCACTCGACATCAGCCCCAACCCGAACGCACAGATCACCGGGACTGCCCAAACGTGGTTGGACCATCGCACTGTTTTTCCCATCGCTCGATCACTCCCCTTGGCGGTCGCCCACCATTAGGAACTTCTCTTCGAGATCGAAGAACACTGCTGTATCTGATAAGAGCCCTGAGCCGACCCTCGTCTTTGGACGGCATGTTCGCTTCTCGTTCCCAAGTTGCACTTGGGAACGGGCGTGTCCAGGAAGCTGTGCTTTGCGAACCTCACAGTGCAACTGTTCCAGCAATTGCGTTCCCAAGTACAACTTGGGAACGAGAGCCAATGAGAGCCAAAGCCTCTTCTGACGTTTGTACATTCTTGCCCGAAGGGCTCTTACATGAAAACCCAGGGCAACGCCCTGGGACAAGGCATTTCCCTATTGTGCGCCCTGAAGGGGCATGACATGGCCTCAATCCGAGACATAGCGTTCGTCATATCGAATGCCGTCGCGCCTCAAACATCTTTGTAACGCCCCTTCAGGGCTTTGCCTTCTTTCTGTTCGTTATGTTCCCAGGGCGTTGCCCTGGGCTATCATGTTATGGCCCTTTGGGCCGGAACGTACGAACTCCAGCGGCAGACTCCAGTGACAGACTCCAGCGGCAGACTTCAGCGGCAGACTCCAGCGGCAGACTGACAGTCTGCCCCACGTAATGTGCGGCGCCTTTGTCGTAGGTCCGATCTCCAAATCGGACGTTATGCTCAGTCCGATTTGGAGATCGGACCTACGATAAAATCGTGCCTTGTTCAGGCGCGGATTTCCGTCAACGCACATTACGATGCCCTCGGTCGTTCGCGGACGTACCAACCTTTCGCCGGGTCCGCCGGCAACTGGGTGCTGTCGAAGCCGTCGGCGATCAT
>Ga0315279_10011690_pt1 | contig 10108 bp, 9 predicted proteins | sample YL17G06_20_MG_FD_203694 | JGI IMG/M metagenome (GOLD analysis project Ga0315279, IMG submission 203694) | Sediment microbial communities from Yellowstone Lake, YNP, Wyoming, USA - YL17G06_20 | ecosystem: Environmental > Aquatic > Freshwater > Lake > Sediment | place: USA: Wyoming | collected...
CATTGGGTTGAGGAGGCGGGCCTTGCGAAGGGAGGCCAAGTCGAATTCAGCAGACAAGGAGACAGCAGCCTCCTGTTAACACCCCTAGAGCAGGTCAAATACGATGATGAAAAAGCTCGATGTGCGATTTCAATTAACCCAGACGAGGAACCTGAATCTGTGAAGCGGAGGATAATCTCGCTTTACGTCGTAGGTTTCTCGACGATTGAGATAGGATCCAAGTCAGGAAGCTTGACTACTCCGGTTCGGGAAGCAATCAGGGATGTAGCTCGGAGGAAGCTTGTTGGTACTGAGCTGGTTACGGAATCGTCTCGGAGCGCAACGTTGCAGGTGCTCTTGACTTACCCTCAATTCCTAGTGCCAGACGCGCTCAGAAGAATGAGCTCCATAGCCAATTCAATGCAGCAAGACGCAGTGCAGGCGCTGATTAATTCGGATAGCGAAATGGCTAAGCAGGTGTTGAAGATCGATGATGAGATCGATAGGTTCAGCCTGTACATTATCAGACAACTGAAGTGGGCGGTTCAACGTCTTCCTCTCCTTAGCAGAACCGGGTTAACTCTCCCAGTTGAATGTCTAGGCTACAGGATCATCACGAAGAGCGTCGAGCGGTCTGCGGATCATGCCGCAAAAGTCGCTCAGAATTCTTTGGCAATTCAACGTAAATTGGACGCAGCGATCTTGAAGGACATATCTGCACTCAGCAAAACCTCGTCAAACATGATGGAAACCGCTTTGCGAGCTCTCTTCTCGGCGGATTATCAGCTTGCGGAAAAGGTGCTCACGGACAAGGAGAAGATGTCAGAGCTGGAATCGAAGCTTGTGGAACGAATTCTCAAAGAGCGATTGCCCGCGAGTGAGTTGTCTGCGCTTCGATTGATCTCTGAGAGCCTCAGGAGGATCGGGGAATATGCTACCGACGTGGCGGAAGTCGTGTTGAACTTGACGGTTCAGAAATCAGTCAATCAATTCATGTCAAATTCGAAGCCGCGCCGTGCGCCATGAAACTGGCTCTCATGAAGCTTGAGTCTGCTCTGGGATGCTGTCCAACCCCATTACTGGGCTCGGGAGTATCCAGAGCACTGCTAGAATACTAATCACGGCTCCTAGAATAATGGTTGAAATTATACCAATACTTCCCCCGAGCACTCCGCCTAGGAATGAGCCTAGGGGAATTGTGCCCCAGACAATCGTGCGCATAGTTGCGTTCATTCGACCCTGCAGGCGGTCGGGAGTTATTGCCTGCCTGAGGCTGACTTGGTTGATGTTGTAGATCGCTGTTAGGGCGCCTGCAACGACTTGCCCGACGGCAAGAATCACTATGGGAGAGAAGTACAGTGCTAGAGGCACTATCAGCAATCCGATGTTCCCCATGCTTGACAGGGCAATGCTTCGACCCAAGCCTAGTTTTTTACTAGTGGGCCCCGCTACCCAGGCACCAAACAGTACACCCGCACTCCCTATGCTGAAGATCACTCCCATCAAACTTGGAGACAAATGCAAGTCTCGATATGCAAAGATCAAGAAGACGACGAAAAATATCGAGGAACCAAGGTTCGAGGTCGCCGTGCATCCAGCAATGTTCCTCAAAATGCGACTGCCCAGAACCACTCTTGCACCATCCTTCATCTCATTGAAGAAGTTCGGGTCAGTGGTTGATTGTGGCTTCGGCTCTTGCTTTTTGATTGAGAGGAGTGCGAGGGCTGACGTAAGAAATCCCCCGGCATCAACTGCGATTGCTCTGGCTGCGCCTACCAGATCGACCAGGAATCCTGCCAGCGCTTGCCCACCAACTTGACCTACTGACGCGCTAAGTTGGAGCTTTGAGTTTCCCTCAACAAGATCGGCTTTGTCGATTAGTACTGGCAGATAGGATTGGTAGGAGACGTCGAAGAAAACTGTGCATACCCCAGTGATTACTGCAACAACATACAGCAAATTCATAGACAACAGTCCTGTTGTAGAAGCGATTGGTATGGAACCCAAGATGGCCATTCGGCCGAGATTGGCGATTATCATGATGGGACGGCGTCTGTAGCGATCAGCCCAAACGCCAACAAACAACCCTAGAGTTGGAAAGGCGAGAAGTTGCAGTGTGCCGAGTATTCCCATTTCGAATGGACTCGCTCCCAATAGGAGAATGGCGACTGTTGGAAGCGCGAGTCCCGTTACCTGGGCCGTGAACTGGCTGACTGTGTCGCCGAACCAAAAGCGCAGGAAGTCTTGATGGTGCCAGAGCCTTCCTTCAAGTTGCAACTTCATCTATGCTAACTCCAATAATGTTCTTGGGGTTTGGGAATCATCCTGAACCTGCGGCTGACGAAGCATCCACTACATAAAAGAACAGAGCACATGCGGTGCTCTCACCGAATGGTCACAAGACGAGATGCTTGAGCTGCGAGTTCTTATCTAGGTTGAGGGCGGTGAGCTTCCTCGGTAAGGAACCTTACGAGAATGGAAGCCATTAGGATGGTTGAATTTTGATCCCGAAACAACGTAATGAGACTCTGCTCACATTTGACATCGTGGATGTGTTTGCTGAGGAGAAATATGCTGGCAATCAGTTGGCTGTGGTCAGGTTCGGAAAATACCTCTCCGAGAAAGAGATGCAGAAGATTGCTCGGGAGATTAACTACTCCGAAACCACTTTCATCACCTCTGGTACAGAGCGGGAGGGAGGGTATGATGTGCGCATCTTCACGCCCAAAGAGGAGATCCCCTTTGCTGGTCACCCCACCCTTGGTACTGCGTACGTGATTCAACGCGAGATCGTTGGAAAACCGGTTGAGAAGATCACGCTCAATCTGAAGATTGGCCAAATTCCAGTTACCTTCGGTAAGGAAGGGATCCTTTGGATGAGGCAGAAGCAACCGACTTTCGGAAGAACCTTCAATGCTCCGGAGCTCGCAAGAATATTGAGCCTCCAACCGGAGGCAATTGACGCCAGATTTCCCATTGAGGAAGTATCGACCGGACTCCCATTCATCATCGTTCCACTGAGAACACTCGACGCCATGAAACATTGTAGCACAGTCAAGGAGCTGTATTTTGACCTAGTCCAAGGGACAAATGCGAAGTCGATTCTGGTGTTCAGTCCGGAGACGTATGATAAGGAAAACGACTTGAATGTTCGAGTCTTCGCTGATTACTATGGGATAGCTGAAGATCCAGCAACCGGTAGTGCCAATGGCTGTTTGGCTGCGTACCTGTTGAAGCATCACTACTTCGAAACTGAACGGTTGAATGTGCGAGTTGAGCAGGGCCACGAAGTGGGAAGGCCATCACTGCTCCATCTCACAGCAGAATTCAAAGACCAAGAGATAGCTGTGTCTGTGGGTGGGAAAGTTGTCCCCATCGCCGAAGGAGAATTTCTCTGAACAACCATTTGCAATCACAGCCACGAACTAATTCACACTCCCGTTCCGTTGCCACGCGGTTCCAATGGAGCAGTTCGCATGCTGACTTGCCGGGTATGGAAATTCCATGCGCAACCATGGATTTCGTTGCGCAAGGAATATAACCGCAAGAATGGACTGAACTGGAGGTTTCGTGTCATGTCCAATCGCAGAAGATTCTTGAAGAGAGGAATCGGGGTCGTCTTGGGAAGTATTCTGAGCTTTCTCGCTTTGCCTAAGCTTGGAACTAGGATCTCGACTGATGTGTCGGCTATCGGTGATAAGCAGTTGCAGCTGCTCCAGGCAACGATGGGCCTCTTGCAGAAGGCAGGCATGCTCCGGGCGTCATCAATTTTCCATTACGCCCTTGACTCTGAGATAGAAATGGATTGGAGCGTTGCAATCCCACCGGAAGACGAAATCAGTCCCCAGATCAATAACCTCGCACAGCAGATTCTCGCACTAATCAACTAATAAGCGCGAGCGACAGGACGGACAGTGGCTGCGTCATCGTAGATTCCAGATTTGAATCTCAAACTATCTTGCTTACAAGCTGGTGTGTTTCACAGACTGCAATCTCAGGCGCCTGTCTTCAGTAAACCCGCCATTACTACTCGAAGGATGAGAAAAGATAGAATAGATTCGGAAGATCAGTCATGCGCCTAGCGATCGTCGCAGCATGCTGCCTACTTATCATAGTGGCTCTGCTGCAGCCTTCGACGGTTCACTCGGACCAATCAGGTGTGGCGTACTCGATTCCGCTGATGGGACGATGGTCCAGCTATACGATTAATGTCAGCATTCCTGCGGAGCCAGCGTGGGCACATGACATGGTAGTGAGCGCACTGCAGAATTGGACCTTGGCTCAGGAATGGTTCGCAGCTAACTATTACCCAAACGGGAGAATCTACCACCTAAATCAAACAAGTCAAGGAGCCAATGTGACTGTTGAGTTTAACGCAACCATCTCCGCGGCAGGGGAAACGCCGTCATGGAAGAAGAGCAACGGTGAATTCGTTGTCGCTCAAGTCGTGTTGAATAGTGGAATCTTCACGCAACCAGTGCCTCAGCCCTTTGTTAACTGCGTTGTCTTACATGAGTTTGGTCATGTGTTGGGTTTGAGTCATGTCAATGATCCTCAAGGGGACTTGATGAACCCAGTGCTTGGGGGTGTGTGCTCGATTTCGACTTTGGATCTGTACGCCGTGCATTTTCTTGGTGAGCTTAGCAATACATCCACTGTACCAGGATCGGTCACCTTGCCCCCGCAGATTCCGTACGAGCATGTCTATGCCATTCCTCTCCCAGAATTCTCAGCGCTGCCGGTTGTGTTTGTGCTTGCCTTTGTCATAGTCGCTATGGGCGCAACTGGAACCCACAAGCGACGAAAACGATTGTGAGAACGACCACAGCCGCGGTCTCGCTGCAGAAATCTTACTTCAGATATTGAGCGCTGAGCTTACTGAATGCTTCTGTTATCCTGTTGTAGAACGGGGTCTCCACTCCCGTTTGGAAACTTATGACTACTATGAGCTTTCCAAAACGATAGAATATCACCAGCGCTTTGCCATAGTGTGCGGTTACACCGCTGACTTCTCCAAGGAACGGGAACAACTTCTCTACTGACTCAAGGATTATCTCGGGAACTATGGACATGAAATTGCGCACTATCTCATCTGTGGCGTACGATGGAACTCCCTCGCGCTGGCTGGATATGAGAACGTGGTATTCGGAATCAACAATTGCAACATAACGGACCGCCTGATCAGCTTTGAACATTCCTTGAACAAATGCTTCAGTATTCACTGAGCATACACCCTCCAAACGTCTAGCAGTTCCTGAATTTGGGTCTTTGGTGACGCGGGGCAGCTCTTTAGAGCTACTCAGAGTCAGAAAAGACGATATGATACAATTGTCCTGTTCACGTAGACAGGGAACATAGTCACTCGGCGAATTCTTCAATTTGAAATTAGATCGGAACTAACCTAGTCGAGACCAAAGCGTTTCAGAACACGAATGACTTTCTTGTACTCCGATACGAATTCTCTTCCCTTCGCCGTGCTTTTGAGACTATCACTACGCTTCACAAGCCCAAGCTCGGCCATAGTTTCAAGATGGTTGCGGAACCGGTCCCATGGAAGGTTCACTGCATTCTGGACTCTTGTAATCCTCGCAATGCCATTCGACTCCTGAATGAGGATTGCGCACAAAATGTCATAGAAAATCCTCTCTCGATCTCGCCCGCGAACTTTCTTGCCCTCTTCCATTAGGAGATCACCGTCGTCGTTGCAATCCTTGCACCAGATTGACCGCTAAGACTGCAAGGCCAATGAACTCTAGAAGATGAGCCATTGAGAATGACCAGAATCCGCCGTCGAGCCGCCAGAGTAGATAACTGTACTGGCTAACGGCAAGCACTGCGTAGCTGGCAAGGATGGCAGTACCGATCCCATGTCGATCGGCTCCAACTCTCGGGTACAGATCGATCAGAATGTACGCGAGCAAGAAGATGTTTGTGATGCTGAGAGCTTCGTCGAAGGCTTGGTATGAAGGGATGCGCTCAATTTGAACTACTATTACCGTGGCCGCAATGACTGCAAGAATAAGCATGATTGAAACTAGCCACTCGGCAGCGCTACCCCACCTGCTACTCTTCTTTAACAGATATGTTACGGCCACAAATGCGAACCCGTAACTCTGACACAGAAGAGCGAGCCAAGTCAGCGGGTCAGTCAGCGCGGGGAGCGCATAGGAGGCGCTGGATGATAGATATCCTAAGGCTAGAAAGCTGAAACCAATGGGGAGACCTAGCAAGTAGTCTCTACGCACAACACGGAACAATTTGAGCGTAGAGCCCGCTACCACCAAAGCAAATGTAGCTGATACAAGCCCACTCGCTAACAATATCAACGACCCGAAAGTTCCCACTCAGTATCTCATCCAGATACGAAATTGATTAGATGTTAGCTAAGCGTTTTGCCAGTTCCTTCTTCCTCTCAAGGTCGGAAAGCTGCCTGACGGTCATTTGCGCGGCCGCTGGTGAGCCGCCGCCGTGCATGCAAAGTGCTCCCAGCCTTCCTGGACCTGCGACCATGCTCTCTATCAGCTTGGCTGCTCTCAACCTCTTCTCCGCTGTTACACCGTTCAATCCGCTGTAATATTTCTCGATAAGTTGGCCGATCTCTGGATTTCTCAAATCCAGCTCAGAGGGCATGCAGGATACCATGCCACCGCCAATGTCCTCGGCGATTTTCTGAATGTCGTACGGGAGCCGGGTGACGCTAATCTTTGTAACATTGGCGAGCAGGGGATCCGGAAACCACGCACCAGAAGGTGATGCCTGCCCCTCGAATGCCGCACCCAGGGCTTGCGAGTAAAGAGCCTCGGACAAGTAGGTCATCTCGGTCAGCCGGTCGGATAGTTGCCGTGATAGACCGTTGTACTCTGCTAGGAGAGCGGCGGCACCGGTCAGCACATCTCCGCACCCCGCCAGACAGCCGCCCAGCACCATCCTGTGGAGGAGCACGAATTTAGTCACGACGTCCCCTGCATAATCGTATTCACCGTTCATGAAGACTCGTTGTTTCGGGATGAAGACGTCGTCGAACATGACGAGTGATTCGGATGAGCCGAAGTTCACGTTGCCCTTGTCAAAACCCCCTTCAAGCTTCCTCTCGCCACCAGATTGCATATTGACAACCTGAACGACTCCCTCAGTGTTGAGTGGAATCGCGAAAGCAACAGCATGTTCCCGTTCCGCCTCGGAGAATCCCGTGCCGGGGTGAACGATGATTTCGTGTGAACCTATGGCGCCACCGATCATGCTCTTCGCGCCGCGAACCACTATTCCCTTCTTGTTCTCATCAACCACTCTAAGGTAAACATCCTTGTCGGGTTGATGCTTTGCCTTAAGCGACCTGTTGCCCTTCGGATCAGTTAACGCACCGGCGCAAGCCAGATCCTTGCTCTGCACCATCGTAGCATAACGCTCCAGTCGCTTATGATACTCGGTTCCGTTTTGCGCGTCCATTTCGTATGTGGTGTGCCAGAGTGCATTGAGCGCGTCCCAGCCGCAGCATCGGCTCGCAGTGCAGACACCAGTCTCTTGGCAGATGAGCCGGGCCGCGCGTACACGGTTCACCAAATCCTCTCTGGACCTGTGTATTGAACAATAGGCGCTGATTCGAGTTCCGTCATCTCTAGTTCGGGTTAGGAGGTCGGCGTTTTTTCTGTCCCTAGAGAGTTCATAGATCTGGCCGATGCCCTGTAAAGCCAAATGGGTGAAACGATTCTTAGTCACATCTGGGATGCGTTTTCCGCGCATGTACGCTTCGGCGTTCATTCTTCTGATGCTTTCCACGTATTGCTGCTTTGTTTTCAGGGTCATCGGTGAAACCTCAGAGAAGTTCGTTGGAGATTACTAGTCTCTGAACCTCGGATGTGCCCTCGTAGATCTCGGTGATCTTTGCGTCTCGATAGTATCGCTCGAGCGGCAGGTCAGTCATGTAACCGTACCCGCCATGAATCTGAAGCGCCTTGCGCGCTGCTTCAACAGCTGTGGAAGCGGCGAACAGCTTCGCCATGCTTGCCTCCTTCGTGTGTCTTGCACCTTGATCCGTAAGCTGAGCCGCCTTGTACGTCAAAAGTCTCGCAGCCTCAATTTCCGTCGCCATGTCCGCGATCATCCAGCGAATGGCTTGGAGATCAGCGATTGGTTTTCCGAATTGAACTCTTGACTTCGCATACCCTATCGCCGCGTCCAAGGAGGCTTGGGCTATGCCCACTGCCTGTGCCGCGATGCTAATCCTGCCGCAGTCGAGCGTTTCCATCGCTATCTTGAAACCGTCTCCGGGTCGGCCGAGCATGTTCTCAGCGGGCACGCGCACATTGTCAAACTTGATTTCGGAAACTACCGATGAGCGGATGCCCATCTTGTCAAATATCTTTCCAACTTTGACTCCGGGCATATTTCTTTCAACGATGAAGCATGAGATTCCGCGATGTCCGAGGGACTTGTCCGTCATTGCGAAGACGAGGTAGGTGTTCGCAATTGGAGCGTTCACAATGAAGTATTTGCGCCCCGTGATCACGTAATCATTACCCTTTCGGACCGCCTTAGATTCCATTGAAGCGACATCGCTTCCGGCGCCGGGCTCGGTGAGACAGAATGAGCCGAACTGTTTTCCTTGCGCCAAGGGTTTCAAGTAGCGCATTTTCTGTTTCTCGGTTCCGAACCATAGCAACGGTTGACTTACAAGTGAAACGTGAACAGCCAGAGTGACTCCGAACGCAGCGGAGGCCTTCGAGATCTCTTCAACTGCGAGGACATAGCTGATCACGTCCCGCCCGCCCCCGCCGTACTTTGCTGGCACTGGGAGACCTGCCAAGCCGACTTTGCTTAGTGTTCGCCAAGTTTCCATGGGGAATTTGTTGCTCTTGTCCCAGCGGTCCGCATTCGGCGCTACGTGGGTCTCAACGAACCTTCGAACTTTTTTCATGACGTCTTTCTGACGTATGCTGAGTTCAAATTCCATTCAGGTCACTTCGCTCGACCAATCGAGCGCAAGCAGCCCGTTAAGGAGATTATCCAAGTATAGTATCCGCAGACAAGGCTGGTATATACTTCCAATCCCTCAGCGCGGCAGTAGTATATTCCGGAAAGTTTGACAGTCGACTTCGATAATCTAGCAAAGCACTCGTTATGAGCGGGCACTGGAACAGAAGCTTTCGCTGGTCGCAATGACTCTCCAAACTCGCAACTGTTCTCCGACCGCATGCGATGCATGTGCAACATGCGGAGCAGATGCCTTCGTGGTCTGCGGTCACTGCGCTTCTGAGATGATGGGCATCTGCATGAGCAACGGCTAATCAGATTAATACCGTGAACCTCAGCCTACCCCGTGGACGTTGATTTGAGTTCAAAGTGGTGGGGTTGGGGCGACGCATCAAAATCGTACGACTTGCAGAGTCGTCCGAGGTTTCTCAAATTTGTACAGGAGAAACTGGAAGTCTCAGGTGAAATCATTCAACAACCCGTCAGCCTAGACTCTGTGAGAGTTCCCCGCTCAAGAGCTGAAGAAGCATTTGTGCGGAAACTTGCAAGCATTTTCGGTCCTAACAACGTAGGTCTTGATGACAAGGAGCGATTCTTGCACAGCCTTGGCAAAGGCTACTTGGATCTAATTCGCGCTTGGAAGGGAACTCCAAGCAGCGTGCCGGACGTAGTTGTGTGTCCTTCTAATGATTCTCAGATTGAGAAACTGTTCAGTGAAGCTGCAAACTGGGATTTCGTTGTTGTGCCCTATGGCGGCGCAACCACAGTGGTCGGGGGCGTAGAGTCGCGAACTGAAGCTGGGAAAGTTGTGGTCTGCCTCGATTTCAAACTCATGAACAAGGTTCTGAAGATAGATGAGAAATCGTTCCTTGCTGAAGTCCAGCCCGGTTGCCTTGGACCAGAGCTGGAACAGGCGCTTGGTTCGGTCGGGCTCACGCTGGGACATTTCCCGCAATCATTCGAATACTCAACCGTTGGAGGCTGGGTTGCCACAAGGAGCGCTGGATATGAATCCACGCGCTACGGAAAGATTGAGGACATGGTCGAAAGCCTTCGCCTCGTCACTCCTCAAGGCATTATTGAAACCCCTCTAGTACCTGCGTCAGCGACAGGCCCCGACCTCCGCCAGATACTCATCGGCTCAGAAGGAACGATTGGG
>Ga0315279_10011691_pt1 | contig 10108 bp, 9 predicted proteins | sample YL17G06_20_MG_FD_203694 | JGI IMG/M metagenome (GOLD analysis project Ga0315279, IMG submission 203694) | Sediment microbial communities from Yellowstone Lake, YNP, Wyoming, USA - YL17G06_20 | ecosystem: Environmental > Aquatic > Freshwater > Lake > Sediment | place: USA: Wyoming | collected...
AAAATGTCCACCGCCCCTTTTGCAGCAAGATCCATGTGTGCAGAGAAGGCAAAACAGGATAGGCCCGTGTCAGACAAAAGCCCTTGAATCATTTTAGCATTCATTTCAGAAAAATAATCTTCGTCAAAGGAATCCATATAGCCCTGGATGAATGCTAGTTCTACGTGATCTGCTCCGAGCCGGGAGATTTCATCGAGGGCAACAGACAGATCATATCCATCAAAGGCTGCCGTGCTCACTGAAATGATTCTATCCATTTTTATCTCAATCCACGTCCTTCTCTCTGTCTCCAGAGAATCTGCCAAGGTGTCTGTATTCCATTATGTCCCGAATTTACTCTCTGCTCCTTTCCGTTTGAATATTCTGATCTTAAGCCATGCGATGAATCGCTTGTAAAAGGGCATCTGGCTGACGAACATCCACACAATGAGCAGAAACAGAATCAAGGCAACAGGTCGAGTGAAGAAAGGCCAGAAACTCCCCTGGGACACCATTAAAGCCCTCCGAAGGTTTTCATCAGCCATGGGTCCCAGGATGACTCCAATGACAAGGGGAGCGATGGGATAATCCATAGACTGCATGAAATAGGCCAGGATGCCTATTGGAACCATCAGATAGAGATTGAAAACCTTCGTTCCAAGGGCATAGGAGCCGATGACGCAGAGCGTGAGGACCACTGGCATAAAGATGGGAGGTGGAATCCGGAGGACCTTCACCACCTGTTTTGCCAGGAAGATACCACTGATGAACATGGCGAAGGAAGCGAGACAGAGAATCGCCGTCATCTCTGTGATAAAGTGGGGGTGTTCAATGGAGATCATGGGTCCTGGAGTGACGTTATGAATCATCAGGGCTCCGAGAAGCATGGCCGCAGGCGGGCTACCTGGAATACCGAGAGTTAGGAGCGGGATAATAGCCCCACCGATACAGGCGTTATTACCCGTCTCGCACGAGATGACGCCTGCATACTCTCCTTTTCCGAAGTTTTCCGGATGTTTTGACGCCTTCTTGGCTGCGCCGTAAGAGACCCATGCAGCAATGTCTTCTCCGATTCCAGGCACTGCCCCGATACCCACGCCAATCAAGGCAGAGCGAACAATTGTACCAATGTGTTTGGAGATGATCTTCAGTTCAGGAAGAACACGCTGAAATTTCTTGGCTTCTCCCACTGATAATTGATCCCGAATGACCTGGATGATCTGTGGGATTCCGAAGGCGCCGATAAGAACGGGTACGACTTCAAGCCCTCCGTCTAATTCGGAGATACCAAACGTGAATCGTGGAAAGAACTGGAGATGATCCCTTCCTATTACCGCTAAAAAGAGACCTATGAGTCCTGAAATCCATCCCTTGTAAACGAGATCCTGACCGGTTAATCCTCCGCTGATCATAATTCCGAAAAAGGCTAAAAAGAAGAATTCGAAGGAGGTAAATTGGAGAGCCAGTGTAGAAATGATTGGAGCAAAGACAGCGAGAAAGAACATTCCGACCATGGTTCCAATAAAGGAGGCGGTTGTGGTGAGACCCAAAGCTCTCCCAGCCTCTCCCTTGCAGGCGAGTGGATAACCATCCATTGCCGTAGCCGCTGCCGCGGCCGTTCCTGGGATGTTGACACAGATCGAGCCGTAAGATCCTCCGTAGACTGCTCCTACGTACATTCCGAGAAGGGTGATCATGGCTGCATTTGTATTGATTCCATATGTAAGTGTCGTTAGCAGGCCTACACCCAGGGTTGCCGTCAGGCCTGGCATGGCACCAAAGATGATTCCGAGAATGGTGGAACTAAATAAGAGGAGCAAATTCTCCAGGCTAAAGGCTAAATGAAAGACGGTAACGTAGAAATCCCAGATTCGTTCAAGGATAAACATAGGACCCGTTCCCTTATCTTCTTCGGGTTAGCGAAAAGCATAGCGGACGATGTTCATGAGTTCAATAAATGCTCCCTCCACAGGAAGCGGAACGAGAAGAAAGTATTTAAACGAGGGAATGAGGATCAGAGAAGGCACGACGGACATAATGAGAGAGAGCCTCAACTTTTTTCTCATGACCTTATCCCTCCGTATCAGCGTCCAACAATAAATGACATAGGCAAGAAAGAATAGGAAGACCAGGATATCCATGGAATAGGAAAAACTTTTGTTGAGCTGCTTATCAATTCCAGCAAGGGAGAGAATCAGGAAGAAGAGGCATCCCGCAAGATAGAATGTGAAAAGTTTCTTCAGGATTCCGGGGTCATCAAAATAGAAAAGAGAGATAAACACCATCAAGCAGAGCATGGTGCTCAAGAAATAATCGATCCTCGGAATATATAGATATACGTAAGCAACAATGACAAGGAGGATTCCAAGGAAGCGTAGTGTTTTCCCGGATGAATCCTTCTCCCGGTGGGACAGGTCTTGAAAGAACTTCTTTGCCCCTCCATCCTTAATCGCCCTGTTGCATAGGACGATTCCCATGATGATGATGAGGCCGCCGATGCCTAACGGAAATAGACCTGGTGAAACGAACCATACGTTCATCACCCCTCCCCAGCTGTCCTTCATGGGGATAACGGTAATACTATATAAGACCATAAAGATTCCAAAAGCGATAAGAATGATGCTGGTGATGAAATCTTTTTTTCTCAGCTCTGTTTTGTCCATGATTTAACCTTGAATAAAAGTGCCCCTTTTATGTCATTCCCGTCTGAGGTTTTCATCTCTCTTGTTTGATGAACCTCTCATAAGCGACTCTCTAAGAAGACGAATATCAATCCCCTCACCCCCTTAGGGAGGAGGTGAGGGGGTGATGGTTATGGTTTAGGAATCTTCAGCGTTTCGGGATTCACTTTTGCAGCACCCAACTCCCAAAGGGTCCAGGCAAAAAGTGACTCCAATTTGTCAAACTCGTCCCTGGCAGCCTTCCCCGTTTTACCTGAGAGGGCGTAGTAGTTCTGATCTGCCCAGTTCTTCATCGTGTCTGTTGCAAGCGCTTTTTTGAATGTGTCTGCAATGACCTCCTTCACATTCTCTGGAACGGTTGCCGGAACGGCAAAACCAATGGCTTGCATGATGGGCAGGTACTTCGAGAGACCCGGATAAGGGACAAAGGCAGAGGGAATGGCCCCCACATCTTTCATCGTGAAGGGCGCGGGGGTCAGCATGGCGAGGGACCGTAATTTACCGGCCCGGATCAACTGTTGCTGTTCGGCGACGGAGGTGACGACGACCGACACCTCGCCCGTCATGGCTCCCGTCTGGGCCGGGGCTGATCCGGGGTATGGGATGTAATTAAACTTCACTCCCGCTCCTTTTTCGAGGGCGAGCAAGTTGAGGTGATGGATCGTCCCTGAGGCACTTGCGCCAGCTCGAATGGAGCCCGGTTTGGCCTTTGCGGCCTCCATCAGTTCTTTAAGATCTTTATAGGGTGAGCCGGGTGTCACGGAAAGGACATCCGGAGACCCACCAACAATGAAATAATCCCATACATACATTCTCTTGTTCCATCCTCCCTGGACTCCTGCGGTCACACAGGACTCTGAGACCCCCGCCCAGGAGTACCCATCGGATGGGCGGGAATAGACTTCATTCATACCAATGGAGCCACCCACACCACCTGGCTTATTAATCACATTAATATTTACCTTCCATATCTTTGCCATTTCGCCGGAAACGATACGGTTGCAGACATCGGTTCCACCGCCTGCAGCCCAGACGACCGTATTCGTGATGTCCCGCATGGGGAACTTTTTCTCAGCGGCAAGCCCCCAGCTTGTACAGACGAATAGAAATAAAATCGTTAATGATAAATATTTCTTCATGGCCTCCTCCTTTCTTTTATCTTAAAATTTGGAAACGAATGGTGAAAAGGTACGATGTCAGTTGACGGTTTTTCTCACCTCCTTTTTCTCAGGGTGACCCCTCCTGTGGACAGGGGTCCGATTTAAAGGCTAAGCCAAAACCTGTTCCTCCAGCCATTGCAAGGTCTCGATGGTCTTTTCTTGATCGATCATCAACTGAAGTTTCCGGGAATCAAGGCGATTGACGATTTTAATCACCTTTTCAGTCGTTGCAACGGTCCTTTGAAAGGCCTCAACGGGATTGAGTCGCACCGGGCTCATATCTGAGGTCACCCATCCCCGGTAATTAAATTTCTTGAGATAAAAAAACATCTCGAGATAGTCCCATAAATTCCGGGTCGCCGGGATCAGATCCCAGTCCCATTTTCTGTTATTATCATTGATATGGATATAGAAAGGGATTCCGTGCGATTGAGCCAGACATACGGATTCTGCCACTGTCTCACCCACCATGAGCGAATGGCCCACGTCAATTGTTATTCCCAGGTTGGGTTCACCGATATCGTGAATCATACAGATTGTCTTGGCTGCCGTATCTAAATAACAGTTCACCCGGGTTTCCGATCCCTTATATTCAAGAAAAAGAGCAATGTCTTTGCGGTGCCTGGCTCCTTCCTTAAAGGTAGAGACCATGTTCTTCCAAGCTTGCTGATAATCCACCTGAAAAAGATAATCGTACCCATCACTCAATGGACAGCAGGTCACTTTATCTGTGCCCAACTTTTTCGCAACATCCATGCCCTCACAGAGGAACTGGATCGCCTTGTTGCTTAGCTTCTTTGAATTGACACTTGAAGATCCTTTGACGAATTCGGGTTCGCCTTTAATATTGACATTAACGGCTGCTACTCCAAGATGATATTTCTTAAGTGCTTTCTTGATCACATCGAGATCCTGCAGCTCGTAGGGATAGACGATTTCAACCCCTTTTGCGCCTTTGACTTTAGCCACAGCAGCAATTTTCTCCTCAGGAGTCTTTGATTCATGATACTCGCTAAAGCGGTCTTTCAATTTCCCCATAAATCCTGTAATGATCGCCTGTTTGATTTCCATTATGATTCCTTTCTTAGAAAATATTGATCGCCAGCCTAAACCCTATCCTTTTAAAATCTTTTTCGTTTTTTCCCCCTCAATTTCCTTAATCAGCTTTTCTCTCGAGCGCCTTAAATGGAGGCGGGCCGCCTGCTCAGCCTGGTCGGGATCCTTCTTCATGATGGCCTCGATAATCGCCCGATGTTCGTGAAATGTTTCCCGGGGCACTCTGACGAGTCCTGCCCGAAAACCACCCAGGTAACTCATGGTGATGATACTGTAGGTCTCTAAAATACCGGATAGAAGCTCATCACCACCAAGTTCAATTAGAAAATTATGAAAACGTCGATCTTCTTTGGCATACCTCTCCACACTTTTAGTATTGTTTGACAATTTCAAACCTTTGAAAAAACCCTGAATTTTCTGGACCTGCTCGTCGGAAATCTGAAGGGAAGCCCTTCGCGCTGCCAATCCCTCCAGGACTTCTCGAAGTTCAAAAATGCGGATCATTTCCTGCTTGGAAAAACGGCGAACGTAGAATCCCTTTCGAGGGATAGCGGTGATCAGTCGTTCCTGTTCAAGCTTCTTGAGGGCGTTCACTAATGGGGTCCGACTTATCCCTAAGTCATTGGCTAATTTTTCTTGGTAAATTTTAGTCCCTGGCTTTAGCTTCTGTTCGAGGATCATGGACTTCACTTGTCGGTAAACTTTATGATCGAGGTTCTCGTGTTCAGCGCCCAATTTCTTCATAGATGGTTTCCTGGTGGAATCGATAGGGGATAATGATTTTTTGGTTCTTACCTCCATGGTTGCCGACCATTCCTCAGGATCTTGGGTTCATTTGAGGGCAAAAGGAAAAAATGAATTTTGCATTCTGAATGCAAAATAGACTAAACGAAATAATTTGTCAAGGAAAATATTTTCCTCAAACCATTACTTCGCAGAAAACTTTTGAACGGTCGTTTGTCTATAAACCTCACCTGGCCTGAGAATGGTTGATGGGAAGTTTGGCTGGTTCACAGAATTAGGGAAGTGCTGTGCTTCCAAACAAAAACCGTGATACTTCTGAAGGAGGATGCCATGGGCCCCCCTGTAATTATCGAGAAAATGTCCGGAATAGAATTGCATACCTGGTTCGGTGGTGTAGATTTCCATCATCCTCCCGGTTAAGGGTTCGTGAACGGTCGCTGCCAAAGAAAGGGGGTGTCCCTGTTTCCGGAGAACATAACAATGATTGTATCCTCCTTCCTTCACCTGTTCGATTCGAGTCCCTATCTTTATAGGTTGAGTGAAATCCATCGGGGTCCCGTGGACACTCTTTAACTCTCCTGTGGGAATTCTATCATCATCCGTGGGAAGGTAGTAATCCGCATTGATTGTCAACACATGGTCAAGGACATTCCCGGATGTCAGTCCTTTGAGGTTCCAGTAGGTGTGGTTGGTCAAATTGATGGGAGTGACCTTGTCTGTCTTTGCCTGGTAGGCGATTGTCAATTCATTCTGGTTGTTCAAAATGTAGCTGACCTTGACAGATAGGTTTCCGGGATATCCCTCTTCGCCGTCCACACTTAGGTAAGAAAAAAATACACTGACAGAATCTCGATTTACTTGTTTCTTGGGTTGCCATATCACCTTATGAAACCCTTTATGTCCTCCATGGAGATGACTGGGAGGGCTATTCTGGGGCAGTTGATATTCCACCCCATCCAGTATGAATCTCCCTCTTTCGATGCGATTGGCATACCGTCCAATGGTCGCGCCGAAAAACCATGTATCCCAGATATACCTTTCCAGGGTGTCAAATCCCAGCGTGACTTCGTCAAATCTGCCACTTCGATCTGGACTCCTTAGGGAATTCAAGATGGCACCAAAATTGGTCACTGATGCTGTCAGTCCATTGTCATTGGATAGTGTGAATTTTTCGATATCATATCCTTCGGGTGTTTTGCTGAAAATGTCCTGCCTAATTTCCATTATTTCCTCTCAAGCAAGGGTTTCTTATTCATGATTTCGAATGATTTTAAAATTACCATAACCCTCTCAGAGCATCGAGAAATCAAGAACGATTTTAGGGAATAGAGTTGACTAAAAGTGAATTTTGAATTCAAAAGAGGAGTATTGATGAAAGAGGCCCCACACAGGGGCCTCTTTCCGTTTCAGTTTGTTTTCTTTTGGGCCTCTGCTTTCGCCTTGGCCATGGCTTCGTCCTCTCTTTTTACATCCTCTAAAGTCTTAGGTTTCAGTTTCTCTGGTATGGGTTCCAGACCATACTTCCACTTCAAAAACTCAATACCAGTCTTAGGATAAAGGGCATAAATGAGTGTATCACATAGATCTTTTGCCAACCCCTTCGTTTCTTCTTTCGCCTTTTCTATTTCTGGCCCAATCAGATCTGCAGGCCGACACGTAATCGGCTCTTTCCCCTTTTTATACCCCTTCAAAACCAACTTCTTAATCTCATCCGAAATCGGCACCGGAGGCTTCCCATAAAGACCATAAACATAATCTTGCGTCTCCATGGAAACCATCTTATATCGGCCAAAGAGGACGTTGAGGACCGCCTGAACCCCTACAATCTGAGAAGTCGGTGTCACTAAAGGAGGATAACCCAGATCTTTGCGAGTCTTGGGAAGCTCTCCATAGACCTCACCAAGCCGATGGATGGCCTTCTGCTGCTTGAGTTGACTTACCATGTTCGATATCATCCCTCCAGGAATCTGATGCATCAGCACATTCGTATCAATGACCGCCATCTTCGTCGTATCTACAAAGTCCCGATACTTGGGCGCTATCGTCTCCAAATATTCCCCCAGTTTTAATAATTTGGCAAGATCTAATCCCGAATCCCAAGGCGTCCCCTCTAAGGCCACAATAATCGGCTCCACTGCAGGCTGGGAAGATCGAAGAGCAAATGGAGCTAATGCCGTATCAATAATGTCTACCCCTGCCTCAATCGCCTTGAGATAGGTCATCGAAGCCATCCCGCTTGTATAATGCGTATGAAGTTGAATCGGAATCTTCACTGTCTTCTTGAGCGCTTTGATCAGTTCATAGACATCGTACGGAGCCAAAAGTCCTGCCATATCTTTGATACAAAGGGAATCCGATCCCATGTCCTCCAAAATCTTTGCTTTCTCAAGATAGTAATTCAGATGATAGACCGATCCACCCATCTTCCTTTCAGTCAGAGAGTAACAGATCGTCCCCTGAATATGCTTACCCATCCTTTTGATCACCTTGAAGGCCATCTCAAAATTTCGCTCATCATTGACCGCATCGAAACAGCGGAAGATATCGATTCCCACCTCTGCCGATTTCTCAACAAAAGCCTCCACCAGATCATCCGGATGGTTGCGATAAGCCACCAGATTCTGCCCCCGAAGCAGCATTTGAAACGGAGTCTTGGGCATCAGTTTCTTCAAAACCTTCACCCTCTCCCATGGATCTTCACCTAAGAATCGATGGGCCACATCAAAAGTCGCCCCTCCCCAGATCTCAACCGAATAAAATCCCACTTGGTCCAACTCCTCGGCAATCGGAACCATGTCTTCTGTCCTCATCCGGGTGGCCAGACTCGACTGATGCCCATCTCGAAGGGTCGTATCAGTAATCTTGATTGGTTTCTTTGGTATCTTCTCCATACCTTCCATTTTTTCCCCCTTTTTCAAAGATTTTCCTGAGCCAGACGATAAGAAATTTTTAAAGATGCCCTTGCGATATTACTCATAAATCTGTTAACATATTGAAAAAATTTTTTCAAACGAAAACTTTCACATTTTATATTGTTTTGTATCATTTTTCTTGACAAAAAAAAATATTTTCATATATTTATCTCTTTAAATTTACCCCGTTAGAAAACCCCACCATCTATGGTGAGGATGATATAAAAGAAGATATGAGCTCCTCTCCAAAGGATGGAGCTCAAAGCCCCACCTTTTCTAACAGGGTTTATTGATTCAAATGGGGACTAAATGTTTACTTTGAAATTGGATGAAATTCCTGATGAGGGGTTGGACCTGAAGTGGACAGAGGAAAGGGCTTCCCTGTTGGGCTATTTGAAAAATTTCTCCCAAGTCGACTTCGACTTCGAAACCCCACTCCTATCCGAAGTAAAAATCTGGAAGGCAGGTCAATCTGTTTTATTGAGGGGAAAGATAGAAACCCATCTCCGATTGCAGTGTGTGAGGTGTTTGAAAGAGTTCTCCTATCCTCTCTCTTCGACTTTTGAACTCACCCTTCACCCTTTAAAGGGAACCCCCTTTAAGGAAGAGACTGAACTGGATGTAGGCGAGATGGAATCGAGTTTCTTTGAGGGAGGAGAAATCCACCTCTCCGAAGTCGCATGCGAACAGATCTTTTTAGAGATCCCTTATCAACCCCTCTGCCATGAGGAATGTAAAGGGCTTTGTCCGGTATGCGGAAAAGATCTGAACCTCTCCTCTTGCGAATGCTCGAAGGAGGAATTTGTATCAGGTTTCTCTGTCCTTAAGAAATTGAAGCTTGAATCGTCATAGAGAAATGAGTTAAGAATTTAGAATGAAGAATTTAAAGTTTCAATTTAAAAACCAATATCTTAAACTTCCAATTCATAATTCATAACTCATAACTCTTAATTCATAATTTAAAAAGAAAGGATGCTTTAGATGGGGGTTCCAAAACGTAGAACTTCTTCAGCCAAAAGGGATAAACGCCGGACGCATAAAAAATTGAGTTCTCCCAACTTCTCCCTTTGTCCCCAATGTCACGAACCTCTTCTACCTCACAATATTTGTAGACATTGTGGTTACTACAAGGGGAGGGAGATCATCCCGGTCGAAGAAGAGAAATAAACCCCGCACTTATAGAAAGTGCGGGGTAAATGTTTAAGAGGATGAAAACGGAAGGTACAAGATGAAAATTGCAGTCGATGCCATGGGAGGAGATTTTGCCCCCCAAACCATTGTGGAAGGAGCCTTTTGGGCCTCTAAAATACATGGGGTGAGAGTGGTCTTAGTAGGAGATGAAGACCAGGTGAGCAAGGAACTTTCCAAATATCCTACTTCGAAACTTCCCATCTACATTCATCACGCTTCCCATGTGGTGGCCATGCATGACTCTCCTTCCACCGTTCTCCGGAGGATGAAGGATACCTCCATCAAGGTCGCCCTCGATCTAGCAAAGGAAGGCCAGGTGAGCGGTGTGGTCTCCGCAGGGAATTCAGGAGCGGCAATGGCCCTGGCCATGTACATCTTCAAGAAA
>Ga0315279_10011693_pt1 | contig 10107 bp, 8 predicted proteins | sample YL17G06_20_MG_FD_203694 | JGI IMG/M metagenome (GOLD analysis project Ga0315279, IMG submission 203694) | Sediment microbial communities from Yellowstone Lake, YNP, Wyoming, USA - YL17G06_20 | ecosystem: Environmental > Aquatic > Freshwater > Lake > Sediment | place: USA: Wyoming | collected...
TACGAATGGTATTCGTGGAGTCGTCAACAAGGAGTTGACGCCGCAGATGGCGACCAGAGCTGGTGCGGCTGTTGGAACTTTCTTCAAACACGGGAACCTTGTAGTTGGTCATGATGCTAGAACGAGTGGTCCTTTACTGGCGCGCGCAGTGATCGCAGGTCTAAATTCAACAGGATGTAACGTGCTTTTCGCGGGAATGGTGCCCACTCCTGCACTGCAGTACTGGGTGAGGCGACGTAGAGCTGGCGGCGGCGTTATGATAACCGCGTCACATAATCCCGCTGAGTATAATGGTATCAAAGTGATCTGGAAGGATGGTATCGAACTGTCCCGTGAGCAGGAAATCAAGATCGAAAAAGCGTATTTTGAGAATCAGATGGACTTCGCTGAATGGAATGCCCTAGGAGAAACGCGCGAGCTAAAAGGACTAATCGAGGAATACGTTTCTGCGATAAAGAAACACGTGAATGTTGATGCAATAAGAAAGAACCATTATCATGTTGTGGTTGACGCAGCTAACAGTGTGGGCAGCCTAACTGGGCCACGATTGCTGCGCGAACTCGGTTGCAAAGTAACTGAAATCAACGCAAAGATGGACGGTACATTCCCTGGAAGACTTCCTGAGCCAAGACCTGAAAATCTTGGCGGTTTGTCTTTGATGGTGAAAGCGACTAGTGCAGATTTGGGCGTTGCATTTGACTCTGACGCTGACCGGGCGATATTTGCGGATGAAAATGGCGAAATCGTGGCGGGAGACAGGAGCTTCGCCTTGACTGAAAAGTACTTTCTGATCGACAATCCAGGCGAGAAGATTGTCACGTCAATCAGCTCGTCAACCATGATCAAAGACGTTGCCGACGAATACCATGGAGAGGTCGTGTGGACCAAGATTGGAAGCGTTACCGTCTCACAAACCATGAAGAAGTTGAAAGCCAAACTGGGCGGGGAAGAATACGGTGGAATCTTTTACTGTCCGCATCAACCAGTTAGAGACGCGGCGATGGCGACCGCGCTCATTTTGGACATAATGGCCAAGACTGGCGAGAAACTGTCAACGTTGCTTAGCGAACTTCCACAATACTTCATCGGCAAAGGACGGATAGAATGTCCAGAAAAGTTCAAACAGAGGATTTTGCAGAAACTGATTGAACAGTCCAGAGGGTTGAATGTAAGCACTCTCGACGGAATCAAGATATGGTTCAAAGACAAAAGCGCCATTCTAGTGAGACCGAGTGGAACTGAACCAGTTTATCGATTGTACGCTGAAGCCAAAACGGCCAGAAAAGCAACGCAACTGATCAATGAATACGGTTCACGGGTCAAGAAGATAATTGAATCGCTCAAAACCTGAAGAATAGTGGCTCAGAAAAGGTCAACGTCTGGAAAGACTACTTAATCTTCTCCAGATTCTCTTCGATATTTTGTGGATTCATTGCCATGATTTCCTCAAAATACGGCAGATGCTTTGAAGGTTTCTTCCAAATGAACACTTTCTTGCCCAAGCAGTGGGCGACTCCCATTTCGAGAAAAGTGTTCCCTCCAACGTAGCCTCTGTTTCTCGGTTTGTCAAAATTCAACACTAGAACGGCATCGCTTATCCTGATTTTTTCAAAGTGTTCGTCCATGAGCTGCTTCTTTACATCGAGCAATTCTTGAGTGAGGTTGTTCTTGCGCATCGCGTAGTATTCGCAAACATCAATTGTCTTCTTGTTTACTCTGACGTGTTGAGGATACAAGAGAACTTCGAATCCTTTCTTCTCGAGTTCTTCCTTGATTTCCTGCGCGCGCCTTGCAAATTGTGCTGATGAACATATCGCAACTCGCATGGTTAATCACTGATGAAGCTCTACTCTAGGTCCCGCTTACTTTCTAGTTTTTCGTTCAGTTTTAGCAAATTGTGGATTGCAGTTTCTTCCCTGCATTGTCCCGTTCTATCCAAATAGAAAGCAAGTATGCCCAATCTCTTCGGAACTTCAAAGTCAAAATAGCGATCATCGCCCACGTGAGCCATTTCCTGCGGAGCGATATCGCAGATTCTGCATACTCCGCTGTAAAGACTTGCTGCGTCCTTGATGAGTCTGAAATCTGAAGTTGAAGAAAAGACGCGATCAAAATAGTGGGTGATATGTGTTTCTTCAAGTTCTAGATCGACGAATTCCCTTTGAGCATTCGAGATTACTATCAGTCTGAACCCTTTGCTCTTTAGATTTTCTAAGACTCTGTGTACTTCAGGGAATATCTTGATTCTGTATTTGTAACTTTTCAAGACTTCGCTCGGAGAAATGTCCAAGCCGAACTTCTTTATCCAATAATCAAGACTGTACCATTCAAGTTTTCCTCTGCCTACTTTGTCATATTCGCTTTTCACTTCTTTCTTTGCATCCTCTAAAGAAATGCGCTTCTCGAGGGCGTACACACGGGGAATTCCTTCCAGCCACACAGAATCTGCAAAGGAAGTGTCGGTGATGGTTCCATCCAGATCGAAAGACACAACTCGTATAGTAGTCATTTATCGCTGCCCTTCAAGTGTCTAGACATTGTTATGTTTCAATGAGCTGGTGAATCGCCTTAGGAAGGTCGCCACTCTTCCTTGAAGAAGATTTCTGAGAGAACTTTTCTCGGTCTAGCGGCGGGTTTTTCAGCTGGTACGCCTATCGGTAGTAGCGCGACGACTTTCATTTTAGTAGGGATCTTGAGTAGACGTTTGACCGCGTCTTCGTCGAATGCGCCTATCCAGCAGGAACCGTATCCGAGGGTTGTGGCGGCCAGAACAATGTGTTCCAAGGCTGTCATCGTGTCTTTTTCGCACCACTTTGCCGAGACGTCAGGATCACCAATCGCCACCACGATGACGGCAGCATCCTTAAGGAATGTTTGATCGTTTGCTGCTTCTGACAAAGACTTCTTTCGGTTCGAGTCTTGGACTACTACGAAACGCCAGGGTTGACGATTGGCTGCTGAAGGTGCCAGACGTGCAGCATCGAAGATAGTCTGTAACTTCTCCTCAGAGATGGGTTCTGGACTGTATTTTCTGATGCTTCTGCGAATCTTGATTGCTTCAAAAACGTCCATTTTCGCTTTCCTTCCTTGGAGTGCAATCTTTCATGGAAGTTATTATCTTTTCGTGCATTATTGGCTCAGAATGATATCCTTTTCAGTGAGTGTGATTGTGAGTTGGGCTATTGATTTCGGATTCACAATTCTTTTGAATTCAGAGTCGAATCTTAGTGTTAGGATGACTATGAAGAAACATGCTTCTGAAAGGGTCCGTGGCAAGGAAAAAGAACCGATGTGCGGCTACTGTAAAGGTACTGGTCGCGATTTGTCACGGTCGCTTTGGGGCGAATTCGTATGCCCTGTGTGCTGTGGAACGGGAAAACGTGTAGCTAAACACGTGCAAGCACCTCAATGTTGAATAGATAGGGTTTACGCCACATTTTGCACCAAAATCTATTAAGAATACGCAACATAGCTTTTTGCGAGGTAGTTTTGTTGGTCACTGCAAGAGAGCTTCAGAGGAGAATAGACAGATTTCCCAGAGTTAGGCTTGTGAATTTGCCTACTCCGTTGCAGAAGATGCCTCGTTTGACGAAAGCATTGAATGGTCCGCAGTTGTGGATAAAGAGGGACGACTGTACGGGTCTAGCTTTTGGTGGTAACAAAGAAAGGAAAGCGGAGTTCGCAATGGGAGATGCGTTGAGTAGAAAAGCTGACATTGTGATAACAGCCGGGCCGGTTCAATCAAACCATTCACGTGCTACAGCGGCAGCTGCGAGTAGACTGGGCCTGAAAGTCATTCTAGTTTTGAGTGGTGAAGAACCGAAGACTTATGATGGAAATCTTCTCTTGGATTGGCTTCTGGGAGCTGAGATTCGGTTTCTCCACGGAAAAGCCAAGAAACTGGGCAGAGCGCAGTTCATGGAAGAGATAGCGGAGGATCTGAGGAAGAAAGGGCATGTTCCCTACGTGATACCCGGTGGAGCTTCCTACCCTCCTGGAGCAATTGCCTACGCGAACGCTATGCTTGAACTGTTTAAGCAGGCACGACTTAACGACTTTGAAATTGACCACGTCGTTCACGCTGCTGGTTCAGGTGGGACACAGGCTGGACTAGTTTTGGCCAACAAAATCCTAGGAACAAAAACCGACGTTGTGGGAATTTCCGCCGAACCGAACCTCAAAGATGAATTGGTCGAGAAGACAATTGAAATTGCAAATGCGACTGCCAAAACGTTACACGCCGGCGTTGCTGTGAATTCGGAAGACGTAATTCTAAACGAGGATTACGCTGGAGAGGCATATGACGTGCCGACTTCAGAAGCTCTGGATGCTATTAGTCTGGTCGCGAAGACTGAGGGGATACTGCTTGATCCCATCTACACTGGTAGAGCCATGGCTGGACTTATCGATCTTATAAGGCGCTGCCTTTTTAGGAAAGACGACAATGTTGTCTTCTTGCACTCTGGAGGGACGCCAGCGCTCTTCCCGTACAAAAGCGAGTTCGTTCGGACCACTCATTATTGACGCTTCAGTAACTTTCTATTTTGTTGCCTGCGAATCTCAGCGTATTTTGGGCGTTTTTGTCAGCAGCGGCTTGAATGCTGCATGAAATTGTGGAAAAGATTTATTAGAGTGGAGCTAGGATTGTCGGTGCGGGTCATGGAGACCCAAATTAGCGAGATACAAAAAACCGAAACAAACGGAAAACAAATCCGTCTTGACCTTTTGAAAACCACAAACAATAGGCACAGACTCCTGCCTGCACCCGAACTGCACGCAATTGTGAAGATCGAGTCAAGTCTGCTGAAAGGCGCAAGAGAATATTTCGGAAAACAAGGTTTCAGCGAAGTTGTAGTTCCACACATGACAAAGGCAACAGGTGCATGCGAAAACATCGCGACGATGTTCGAAATAGACTATTTCGGACCCAAAAGATACCTTAGCCAAACCGGACAACTCTATCTCGAAGTCTTGACGCCATTCCTAAAGAAAGTATGGTGTATCGGACCCAGCTTCCGCGCAGAATCCATGGTTGACGGACGACACTTGACCGAATTCACTCTGATCGAACTGGAATTCACGGGAGACTTCGATCAACTCTTGCATCACATTGAAGGCGCAATATGCTCAATGATAGACTTGGCACTCAAAGAAAGCATCGAAGAGCTCACTTTTCTCAACGCTGACATAGAAAGACTCAGAAGAGTCAAACAACCTTTCCAGAGAATGACATATACAAAAGCTGTCGAAATGCTCTTAGACCTCGGAGTTCAATGGGGCGACGACCTCAAAAGCAATCACGAAAAACTGCTAGTCACTCTCACAGGAAATCAACCGCTTTTCATCACACACTACCCGAAGAACATAAAATTCTTTAACATGAAAGAAAACGATGAGAACTCAGCAGTCGTCAACAGTGCAGACCTGCTTATGCCTTCGAGCGGCGAAGCAGTCGGTGCAGCAGAAAGAGAGTATAGGCACGAGAAACTCCGCGAGAGACTACTTAACTCATCGATGTTCAAACAGCTTGTCGAGAAAGGCGGAAGCATAGATGACTTCAAATGGTACCTCGAATTCTACGAGAACAGTGGAGTCCCGCACTCTGGATGCGGAATAGGACTGAACAGGATCACACAATTTGTGCTAGGTACTGACGACATAAGGGCAACGACGGCATTTCCAATGAACAGGGAGTCAATTCTGTAAAGTCACATCCCTTTTTTCTTTTCGTGGCCAATCTCGGATAAACAATTCGCATTCCATAGACACACTTGTGAGAGTGCAGTTCAGAGGTTGAATGAGGCCCTAGGGGGTAGGGGTGTTTTGGTTGAAAAAACGCGAAAAAGCTACGTATGCAAGGTGCGGGGGGTGGAACTTGAATCCACGGCATTTTCTTTTCCGAAAGAACATGCATTAAGAAAGTCCTTCTTTTCCTTCATTTTTGACACCGTCGCCGTGTAGACGACAGCAAAAACCATGGTGAAACGGTCAAATAAACAGTTGTGGCGCCGTATTCTAGAACTCTTCTATTCAAGCGCGCGCGCTAAAGAAGAGAGAGGGTGGCGGGAGTTTTCTGCGCAAGTGTTAAGTTGTTGCCACTTGTTTCATAGAAGCGGTGACTTTTAGAAATTGGAGTCCAAACGAATCGTCAAGAGCGATCTTCCGTTTGGAAGTGAATTCTCACCATCCCAAATCGATCTTGCAAACGTGATCGAAATCGCAAGCAAGAGTCCAGACTGGAAATCCTTTGAATTAACGGTCAAGTCGAGATACTTTGACGTTCACGCTACATCAGAATATAACAGAAGAAAACTCGCCAACAACTGTAAACTGGGGATGATTGCTTACGGTATAATCGATCGTAATGCCCAACTTACCGATTTTGGCAAACGACTCTATTCGCAGAAAAACAACAAAGATGAATTGTACAAAGAACTGGCAAAACACATTCTTCTCAACAAGCATGGACTGGCATTAATTCAATGTATACAAGACATGCAATCCGCCAATGAACCCGTTAAACTCACCGCACTGAGAGAATGGCTAGAAGAACGTGGTGTCCACTTTCCGAGAGGCGGAAAACATCCTAGTATTATGCGACTTTGGCTTGAGAAAACTGGAATCTTCTATCCAGATTCATGGCGCATCAACGAACACAGACTTGAGGAAGTTCTTGGGTCACATTTGTCTGAAATCGAAGACCTTGCATCTTTGTCGCCTCAGCAGAAAGCGTTCATAAAAGCTTTGGCAAACCTTGAAACGCCAAGTCCTTTCTTGTCGAATGACGTTGAGAAGATGGCGTCTGCGACATACGGCGTCAAATTCGATGAGAAAAACTTGCCCAAGCAAGTCTTGTATCCACTAGAGTCCTTGGGCTACATCAAACTGAGTCGTGGAACAAAGCAACTAGGTCGTGGGGCAAAACCCTTCTTCATAACCCCTACGGAAAAAATGAAGAAAGATTTGATTGAACCTTTGTTGAAACAGCTTGAAGACCAAGTTAACGCTGATCTAAGACCTCTACTACGAAAATCCATAGACGAAATCCTTGTTGATCTGAGAAGTGATGACAAACATCTAAGAGGTTTGGCTTTAGAGGCTCTTGCCTTCAAGATACTGCGCCTTATTGACCTCAAATATATAGCTACTAGATTGCGGGGTACTGAAACGGGGGGTGCAGAAGTTGATCTAATCTTCGAAGGTTTACGTCTGGCTTTTTCAAGATGGCAAATTCAGTGTAAGAACACCGCAAGAGTGGGACTGGACGATGTTGCAAAAGAAGTTGGCCTTACCTTCGCATTAAGAAGTAACGTCATCGTGGTTGTCAGTACTGGAGAGATTGGCACCGAAGCCCGCAAGTATGCTGGTCATGTTATGTCGACTTCCAATCTTGACATCATACTAGTTGACAAGCACGACATAGAAGACGTCAAAGCGAACCCCGTTAGTATTATTGATGTTTTGACTAGGGAAGCCAAGAGAGCGATGCAGATCAAGAAACTGAAGATCGACGGATTTACAAAATCAGATAGTGACGCAACTACACCTTAAGGAATTGGGCCAGCAGTTCTCTTAGATTGAACCTCAAGTAACTTGCTTGGATCGAACCTATAGATTGAACCACGCAAATACTCTTCGTCCAGTTCAAAGCATAACCATTTTCTCTTTAGATTCTCTGCCACAGCACCCGTTGTATTACTACCGCCAAATGGGTCAAGCACTATCTCCCCTTCATCCGTCAGAAATTTGACAAAGAATTCTGGAAGCGAAGGCGGATACCGTGCTGGGTTCAATCTTATTCCATGCTTTCGACACATGCTCAAGTATGGACTGTTTGAGTCGGTGTTCGAAATGACAAGCAAGTTTGGCGGAATCGCACCATCATGTCTGCGATTGAACTTAGTCGAGATATTATGACCAGAAGGTCTTAGTTTGGCTTTGTAGCCCTTCTCGAAAAGCTGAAGCATCGATTCGCTGTATGGTTTCAGAACCTTACGGTTGTTTGCCTTTGGCAAATCAGTCTTGCCGAACCACCAAATAGGGTCAACAGCATCCTTGATTCGCCATCTTCTGACTGTCACCCATTCTGCTGGAGTTGGCAATTTAGCGGGATTGAACCAGTAGAAATCTTGGATGAAAACAAGTTCCTTTGCCAGCGCCAAGAGTAGCTCAAAGTTGTACAAAGCCTTGCGAGGTTTCCCCTCAAGCCACCCTCCCCCTATGTGAATGACCAGACTACCATCTGGCTTCAAAACTCTCTTGAATTCCTTGGCAAACGGCATAAACCAACCTAAGTAATCTGCCGCCTCGACATTGCCATATTCTTTCTTTCTTCTCAAAGCAAAAGGCGGTGATGTTATGATGAGGTTTATCGATTCATCTGGCAATTGTGGAAGTAAGTCTTTAGAGTCCCCATTATAGGCTGCACCTAGAGAAGTTCTGTAATATGGTAAAACCGCTTCCAATAACGTCGGCTTACAAACATATGCGCCTAAATCCTCGCGTTCCAAAGACTCCTTGCTCTCCGCCATTTGTCCTTCCACGAAGTCCTATGACTCTCCGCCAATCTATTTGCCTTTCGTATGAGTGGCGCGCTTGTCATAATCTCTATGATGAAACTCGCGCGCGCACCCGATCTCTGTATAGAAATTGTCGCACCATTTCTGGGTTGGGAACGTACAATTCGCGGTTGTCGTATGCTCGGAAGTTGGGTCTTCTTACGGGCACGCCTAAGAACTCGGCGTACTGGCACACAACGTCCAATGCATTTTCCTTCACGCGATCAGTCCGATTCTTGCTCAGCACTTGTGTCATCATGTCTTGCGGTGAACCGTTCAACTGTTTCAAATAACGAATTTTCTTTCAATAGTCGACTCTCTGTTTCCACGCTTCATTAACCATACTGCAAAATTGACCAGTTCGGCGGGTTGCTGTTGAGTGCGGGGGGTGGGACTTGAACCCACGAAGGCCTTCGCCAGAGGATCTTAAGTCCTCCCCCTTGTCTTAGGTTTCTGACCGCCTATTTAGACCTGGCTCGGGTACCCCCGCTGCAACCAGTAGAGTTGACACTGTTTCGTAGTTTAAGTTTTCTACAGGTTCTCGTCTAGGCTAGTACCAGTAGAGTCGCAGAAAGGTGGTCTGCTTGTCGCTACTCTTTTGCCTTATATGGACTGAGTGCGATGAGTACCGACGTTAACCTTTGGAACCAGCCAAAAAAACTTGAGCAACTATTGTCATTACATATAAACAAAATCAAAACTAGCTAACAAGACAGGATACAAAGAGAAAAGGCTAATTTGTGCTTGAACATGAAGAAAGCAGGTGGGCGGGTAGCTCAGGACGGATAGCTAAGTCGGTGGTGCTGTGTGCTAAATCGGTTGGTCTGGATAGAGCACCGGCCTCCTAAGTCGGTGGTCGTGGGTTCAAATCCCACCCCGCCCGCTACAGACGAACCCAGCATGCTTCCAAGAGTGCGTGTATTTGCGAGGAAAGCCTTTGTAGCTCCTTTGCGTGACATCATGACCCTGAGAACACAGCCAGGTTACCTTTGTCTGTCACAATTCTCACAGTGTATTGGCCACTAGGTATGCCGACATCGTCTCTGCAGAAAACGAGACCTTGACCAGAATTCAGGTAGATGTTCACGTCATAACGCCGGTGAAGCGAGGAATTGATAACCCATAGGGATACTATGTGAGAAGTCATAGTTCCACTGTTTCTGAATATGAAGTAAGGTCCCCCACTGGGGGGTTGCAACATAACTAGATCAACTTCTAGGTCAAATTGCACACTTGAATTCTTGACTCCCGTCACCCTTATTCTCCATTGCCCAGAAGTGTCATGGAAGTATGTTGGGTTTGCTGTTATGGTTTGGTTTTCCACTTCATCCACGTATGGGTACATGCTAGAGTTATGGGAAATGAATCCGTCGCCGCTTGTTGGATACGAGCCAAGGTTGTAGTCGAACAGTTGAAAGGTGACCGAGACATTACTGGTGCTCCAAGCGTCATCAATCATCCAAGTGAGGGATGTCCAGTTTCCGAGATCTGATGTTCCGGTGAATTCTGCTTGAATCGTGAACCCACTTGGGTCACCAAAATAGGCAAA
>Ga0315279_10011694_pt1 | contig 10107 bp, 11 predicted proteins | sample YL17G06_20_MG_FD_203694 | JGI IMG/M metagenome (GOLD analysis project Ga0315279, IMG submission 203694) | Sediment microbial communities from Yellowstone Lake, YNP, Wyoming, USA - YL17G06_20 | ecosystem: Environmental > Aquatic > Freshwater > Lake > Sediment | place: USA: Wyoming | collected...
ATTCGCGCCGCGCTTACCGGCCATCTGGTTTTTTCCAGCCTGCACACCAACGACGCCTCCAGCGCCTATACGCGCCTTATCGACATGGGGATCGAACCGTTTCTCATCGCATCAACGGTCATCGGCGTCATGGCGCAGCGCCTCATTCGGCGCATCTGCACGCGGTGCCGCGAGGAATACGATCCCGACCCGCAGGTGCTGCAGAAACTGGGGCTTCGCGCGGGCATCAAGATGTTCAAGGGCAAAGGGTGCCCGCAATGCAACGGCACGGGATATAAAGGCCGCACCGGGCTCTATGAGTTCCTGCTTCCCGATCGTCAAGTACAGGCCATGATATTGCGGCGCTCCACGTCCGACGAAATCAAGCAGTACATGCTGCAGCGCGGCGATTTCGATTCGCTGCGGCGCGATGGCCTGCGCAAAGCCCTGGACGGCATTACGACCCTCGAACAGGTGCTGGGCGCCACCCAGAACGACTGATCGAAACGTCCACGCCACGGTTTTCAGGCGGCATCCGGAATTACCTGCATGACAACAAACGGCCACCTCGCCGCACCCCCGGTCCCGACATCAATCATCGACAACGTGCCGCTCAACGACGCGCAACGGGCGGCGGTGGTGTATGACGGCGGTCCTCAGCTGGTCTTTGCCGGCGCCGGTTCGGGAAAAACCCGCGTTCTTACCGCAAAAATCGCCTGGCTGATCGGGCACAAGCGGATCACCCCGCACAATATCTTCGCCGCCACCTTTACCAACAAGGCCGCGCAGGAGATGAAACAGCGCGTACGCGCGCTTACCGGCAGTCCCTGCGATTCCCTGTGGATCGGCACCTTCCATTCGCTCTGCGCGCGCATCCTGCGCCGCGAAGCCTCCCGGCTCGGTTTTCTGCCGTCATTTACGATTTACGATGCGGACGACCAGGTGTCCGCTATGAAAAAAGTCATCAAGGAAATGGAGATTGACGAACGGGCGATTCCTCCGCGTCAAGCACTCGGGGCGATTTCGAAATACAAAAACGCCTGCACGCCGCCGGAGGACCTCGATCCCGCCGCCGCCCCGTTTTTTCAGCGCGAAATCATCCGCATCTACCGGGAATACGCGCGCATGCTCAAGCGCGTGCAGGCCATGGACTTCGACGATCTGCTGTGCAACGCGGTGTACCTGTTCCGAAAAAACCCGCCGGTGCTGGCGTCGTATCAGGATCTGTTCCGCTATGTCCTGGTGGACGAATACCAGGACACCAACCTTGCGCAATTTTATCTGGTGAAACACCTGGCCGGGCGCAGCAATGCCATCTTCGTGGTGGGCGACGACGACCAGAGCATCTATGGCTGGCGCGGGGCGAACATAGAAAATATTTTATCATTCGAAAAGGCGTTCCCCGGGACCCACACGTTCACGCTGGAACAGAATTATCGTTCGACCCAGGCGGTATTGCGTTTCGCCAACACCGTGATTGCCGGCAACACGCGTCGTGCGGAGAAAAAGCTATGGACCTCGCGCTCCGGCAGCGCCCGGGTCCGGGTGACGCGCTACATGGACGGACGGCAGGAGGCCGACTGCATCGGCGACGACATCCGCGAACTGGTGCGCGGCGGCATGCCCGCGCCCTTGGTCTGCGTGCTGTTTCGCACCAACGCCCAGTCGCGGGCGTTTGAAGAGGCATTTCGCAGAAAGCAATTGCCCTATGTGCTCATCGGCGCCGTCGGATTTTACGAACGAAAAGAAATAAAAGACTGCCTTGCCTATCTTCGGTTGATCGTCAACCCGCTTGATGACCTGAGCTTCGAACGCATCGCGAACGTGCCGCCGCGCGGACTGGGCGACCGGGCTTTTAAGGACCTGCGCACCGCCGCCCGCGCCGCCGGATGCTCGCTGCTGCAGATCATTCTCAAAGGTGATTTTTCCATGGTCGCCGACCGCGCCCGCAAAGGGTGCGCCGACCTCAGGGAATTATTTACCGAAGTGAATTCCTGGAACGCCGCCGGCACGGCGCCGCATGAGGTCCTGAGCGGCATGCTGACGCGCACCGGCTATATGGACATGCTGCAGGGCGACGACAGCGAAGAATCCGAAGGCCGGCTCGAAAACATCAACGAATTGATGAATACCCTCACCATCTGGTCGGGCGCCAATGAAGGAAAGGCACTGTCGGATTTCCTGCAGGAAGTATCGCTGGAAACGGACGTTGACCGGTGGCAGAAGCGCGACGACGCCGTTAATCTCATGACCATGCATTGTGCCAAGGGGCTGGAATTCAAGGCGGTGTTTCTCGCGGGACTCGAAGACGGCATCCTGCCGTCGCGCCTGAATTTTGACGATGAGGAGAAAATGGCCGAAGAGCGCCGCCTGCTGTACGTGGGGGTAACCCGCGCCATGGATGTACTGCGCTGCTCCTACGCGGAACAACGCTGGCGATTCGGTTCCGTGACCCCCATGTCCCCGTCGCGTTTTTTACACGATGTGCCGCCGGAAGTTTTTGACTTTGAAGACCGCGCCGCGTTCCATCCGGCGCGTGAACCGGCTCATCATACCCGGCGCAATGCCGTTGCCGCGGGGCCATCCAAATCCTGGCGCGGGCAGGATGATCATCCAAAGTATGATGCGCCCGATCATTTTACCCAGGAGACGGTCGCTTTTCGCATAGGACAATATATCACCCATAAAAATTACGGTCGGGGCAGGATCGTCAGCCTGAGCGGCTTCGGCAAGGACCTGCAACTTACCATTGTATTCAATGACGGCGCGCGGCGAAAGCTCATGGCCGCCTTTGCGAATCTGGAGAACTCATGAAGGGATTGCGCCATATATTTTTATAGCGTCCGCATGGCGGGAAATCCGTAGACAACCCCGGGATGCAGACGAATGGCGGAGGCAAGCCGATGATCGACCGGAAAATCGTTGAAAACGTGGCACGCCTTGCGCGCTTGAAACTTACGGAGCAGGAAACCGAAGCTTTCACCGGCCAGCTTGGCTCTATTCTCGAGCACATCGACCAGCTGAACAGCGTGGATACCTCCGGCATTGAGCCCACGTGTTTTCTCGTTCCGAAACATGATCGGCTGCGTGACGATGATGTGCGCGCTTCGCTTCCGCATGACCAATTGACAAGCAACGGCCCCAGCGTTAAAAAAGGCCATTTCGCCGTGCCGAAAGTGATCGGATGAAAACGCCGGTTGTGCTGTGCGCCATCCCCGCCCGCTACGGTTCTACCCGTCTGCCGGGAAAACCCCTGATCGAAATCAAAGGCTTGCCGCTGGTCATGTGGGCATACAACCGGGCGGTGGATTCGGGCGCGTATTCCTCCGTTTGCGTTGCGACGGATGATCAGCGCATCTATGACACCGTCAAGCGGCATGGCGGCAATGCCGAAATGACCGCCGCCCACCATCAATCCGGGACCGACCGGATCTGGGAGGTGGCGCAGCGCATTCCCTGCGATTATATCGTCAATCTGCAAGGGGATGAACCGGATGTCCCTGCGGCATTTTTGCAGGATTTTTCAGCCCATCTCGCCGATATAGATAATAACTCCTTGCTTACCTCGCTCACCTATGCTACAATTATTGAGGCATCCAATCCACATGCTGTTAAAGCAGTGGTGAATGCAAAAGGAGAAGCGCTCTATTTTTCGCGTTCGCGCATCCCCTTTGATCGTGGCGTTCAAGGGCCGGTATACAAGCATACCGGAATTTATGGTTTTACGCGCGCGGGATTGAAGAAATTCTGTGGACTGCCGCGCGGCGAACTGGAAATGCGGGAATCCCTTGAGCAGCTGCGGGCGCTGGAACACGGTATGCGTGTCGTTTGTCGTGTGTCTGATTATCGCGCGCACGGTATTGATACGCCCGAAGATCTGGCTGCATTCGAAAAACTGCTGGTAACCACGGATAGATGATCCGTTCCGGCGCCGGTTCAGCGCATGTGGTCATGCATACTACCATGGACCTTAAGAAAACCCAGGGCCTTCATATTCTTGTTGTAGACGACGAGAAATCGATCTGCGATATCCTCAGTCAATATCTCCAGAAAATCGGCTACCAGGTCACTACGGCGCGCACCGGTGAGGATGCGCTGCAGGTCATCGGTCGCGAAAACATCGACATGGTGCTTTCGGACATCAAGATGCCCGGCATGTCGGGCGTTGACCTTTTAAAGCAGATCAAGGAGCGAAGCCGCGCGGTGCCGGTTCTGTTGACAACGGGATTTCCTACGCTGGATACTGCCATCGAAGCGCTGAAACTTGGCGCTTATGATTATCTCACCAAACCATTTCATCTCGAAGAGATCGGCGAGAAGATCAAACGCGCCCTGGCCAACCGGCGCCTGGAAGAGGAGAACCTGCTTCTTACCAGCCTGGTTTCGCTGCACGAAGTCACCAAAGTCCTTAATGCCACGCACGAACTATACGAGCTGCAGCATAAGGTGCTGGATTATTGCGCACGGCTTTCCAAATCCGATGGCGGCGCCCTGATGTTTTTTGATGGAAAAGCAAACCTGATTTTTCTGGAAACGGTGGGCGATGCGTTCGAAAAACCCTTCTGGAGCCAGGAACCGATCCTGAATATCGCCCGCGGCGTTTTTGATACGGCGGAACCGACCATTGTGTCAAGCATGTCGCCGCAACTCACCACTGCGGGGCAGGCCGCGCCGCCCGGAGACGTGATCGAATCATATATGGCATTCCCGCTCAAGACGCCCAATAAAATAATGGGTATTCTCAATCTGGTGCGGCGGAAAGGGCAGCAGCAGTTTTCCACCCTCGACCTCGAGATCATCAATGTTCTTGCTTCGCAGGCGAGTATATCGATAGAAAACGTCAAACTCTATCAGAATATCCGCGACAACTATCTTAAAACCATCCGGGGATTCGCGCTGGCCGTGGAAGCCAAGGACCGCTACACGCACGGTCATTCCGAAAACGTCATGAAATACGCCATGATCCTGGCGCGCAAGATGGGCATGCCGGACCACGAAATCGAGCAGGTCAAGTCCGCGGGTCTCCTCCACGATATCGGCAAAATTGGCGTCAGCGACATGGTGCTCAACAAGCCGGGGAAGTTGACAATAGAGGAGTTCGAAGAGATTAAAAAGCACCCGGAACTGGGCGCGCGGATCATTGCCGACGTGCCCTTCCTCAAGTCGCTGGTGCCGCTGGTGCTCCACCATCACGAGTTTTACGACGGCAGCGGGTATCCCGAAGGCATCCGCGGCGACCAGATCCCTTATGGCGCGCGAATCCTGGGTGTATGCGATGCCTACGAGGCCATGACGTCGGACCGGCCCTATCGCAAAGCCATGGAGGAAGAACGGGCCATCTCCATTCTTACCGAAAACAAACACAAACAGTTTGATCCCAACATCGCGGATGCATTTATCGAAGTTATCCACTCCAAGCAGCACCGCCTGCTCTGATCCGCTGCGCCGTATGCCGATGAGTGCGCGTCGGCGTATCCTGCGTTCTTTCAAGCGCCGGAAAGCGCTTCCGCCAATACAACGAATAAATCTATTGCTTCATGGACGGCGCAAACGCATTTTTAATACTGCGCGGCCGGCTGGCCTGACCGCGGGACCCGGTATTTTATATCAGATAACCTATGGCACATACCTCCTACAGCGTTTACGGGATTGACTTCCGCAAAGATTGTATCTGCCTGGCGTGCTATCTTCCCGATCATCAATCCATTGAAAGCATCGTGGTCAATCCGCTTGCCGTTGAAGGCAACGACTGGTGGGCGGCCGCGCGGGAAGAATTCATCAAGCTGAGCGCCAAGCTCAAACTGTCCAGATATGACGCCGTTATTTCGCTTCCCGCCGAACACGCCGTCATCAAGCGATTTACACTCGATAAGGATGAAGAAGACATCGCCGGCGCGGTCCAATGGGAGCTGGGCCAGCAAATCATGGGCGATGTCGGCAACTATGCATTCGATTTCCAGCAGCTGTCGCGGGACGTGACCGACGGCTACAACGATTATCTCGTGGCGGCGTACCGGCAGGAGGCCGTGCAGCGCTGTTCCGAAATGTTGCGGGCCGCGCGGCTCCAGCCCGCTATCGTGGACCTCGATCTGTTCGCGCTCGTCAATGCTTTCGAGTTCAATTATCATGACGTGACCGCCAAACCGGCGATCATCGCCCTGGGCGAGAGCGACCGCATCATTCTGACGCTTACGCAGAACGGCAATTTCATCGACTTTGAGGTCGTCACGAACGATGCCGGTTTTCAGGACGGCGGCGTTTGCGCCAAGGCCATGATTGCGGGCATCGACGTCCTGCATGGCGCCAATGCATCGGTGTGGGGCGGCGTGCGGCCCGATGTGTGGCTCGCGGGATCGCTTTTTACCCAGGCGGACCTGGTCAACGGAATTAAAAACGGGATGGAACGCACCGAGCTTTTCAATCCATTCTCCTCGGTCACCTGTCGCGCCGAGATCGCGGAAGAAGACATCAGACGCTTTTCGCCGCAGCTTGCCGTTGCCGTGGGGCTCGCGGTGCGCGGCGGAAAAGACCTGCACCATGATTAGAATCAACCTGCTTAAAAACACCTCGCATACGGCGACGCGCGAACATCCTCTGCCGGTCAAGGCAATCGCGTCTGTTGCCGGCGTGATGGTGTTTTTGGCGATATGCATCGGCGGCATGGTACTGTTGAAGCCCCTGCTTGCCCGGCGGCCGGCCCCGGTTGTCATGCGCGCGCCGATCAAAGCCGAAGGCCCGCCGCCGTCCACCTTCGTCAAATCAAAAACGGTTGAAGATGTAGTGAATGACGCCGACACCAAGAGCGATGTGATCGATACGGCCAGCGGCTATCTCAATCTGCCGTATAATCAATTGTCATTGCAGGAAAAAATCAATTTTGAGGCGCTTTTCGCGCGCATGGTATGCGAAATGCTGGTGCGCGATGTGCCCGGTTCGATCGGCCTTGCCTCACTGACCTTGTCCGATTATCGCACGGTTTCGGCGACCGGCATCGGGTCGTCGCGTGCGCTGGTGAACGGGATGTTCGAATCGCTGCGCCGGGAACGGCTCGATTTTCTTCCCCCGCCGCGGTCCTTTATACGCCCGTATGCCGGCGGTTTTCATTTTGAATTCCTCTGCCGCGTCAAATGGGGACTTACGACCATAGATCCGTTCGTGGACATGTCGCTGAGCAATCTGCCGTATCGTGAATCGCTTTCGGCGACCGTCAAGGAATTTGAAAAGCGGTGCCGCGCCAGCGGCGTTGCCCTCCACGGCAAACCGGAACTGGAAACATCCGACCTTGCCGGCCCGTATCCGCGCTTTGTCTATCACATCAACGCAAACGCATCGTTCGTGCAGTTCACGAGGCTGCTGCAAAGCCTGTATGATGCGCGTATGCAATGCGCTTTCAAGGAGCTTACGCTGAAGGCCGCGGAAGAGTCTCAGGTTTCCATCGCCGCCACCATCGTTATTACCACAAAAAAGTAATTGCCGGTATGAAATTGCGGATCATCGGCGGAACGCTGGGCGGTACCTACCTGACCGTCGCCGCGGGGGATTTCCGGCCTACATCCCAGCAATGCCGCGAAGCCGTCGCCAATATCATCCGCGACCGGATCGAGGGCGCCGCCGTGGCCGATATCTGCGCCGGCAGCGGCGCGTTCGGTTTTGAGATGATCAGCCGCGGCGCGAAGTCGGTTGACTTTGTAGAAAAAGACCGGCGCCGCTGCAACGAGCTGCGCGCCGCCATCGATGCGCTGGACCTGCGCGATTGCTGCACAGCCGTCTGCGATGATGCGGAGCGTTTTGCCCGGCGCCGGGAGCGGCGCTACGACATCTGCTATTTCGATCCGCCCTATGACGATGCGCGACTTCAGACGCTGCCGGCCGCGCTGACGGAACTTCTTTCTCCATCCGGCATCTTGATTTATGAACGCCGCGCGGCAAAGCATCGGTCCCCGGAAGCGGAAACCGGAAAAGCCCCCTCTGATTGCCGGGAATACGGCGATACGCGCATCGAATTCTACCGGCGTTCCGATCCCGGCGATGCGGCCCCCGCGCTATCCGCCTGATTGTATTTTCTTCTCAATAGCGCACCTGTCGCAAGGAGTCTGCAATGCCGATCGCCATATATCCCGGTACCTTTGATCCGATCACCAACGGACACATCGATATCGCCCAGCGCGCTTCAAGAATATTCAGCAATGTAATCGCGGTTGTCGCTTCCAATTCTTTGAAAAACCCGTTTTTCAGCGCGGAAGACCGGCTGATGATGGCGCGCGAAGCATTGAGCGGCAATCAACATATCGAAGTCGTCAAGTATGATGGTTTGATCGTCAATTGCCTCAGAAAATATAAGGCGTCAACCATCATCCGGGGATTGCGGGCCTTGTCGGATTTCGAATACGAGTTCCAGATGGCATTTACAAACCGCAATATGTACAACGCCGCGGAGACCATTTTCCTCATGCCCAGCGAAAAATACACCTATCTCAATTCCACCATGGTCAAGCAGATCGCCCGGCTGGGGGGCGACATTTCGCCATTCGTGCCGGCGTGCGTGGCCAGATGCGTGATGAAAAAGATGCGCCGGCATTCCCGCTGACCGGCCGGCCCGGCCCTTATGCTCTACGCTTCACCGCCACGTATGACCCCCGCGGTCAAATATCTGCTCATCGCAACGCTGGGCGTGGCGATCGTGCAGATCATCCCGTATGCCAATTTGATGGTGCTGCAATGGGGATCAATGGTCCCTGCTCTTGCCTTCGGCCAGGGACAACTATGGCGCGCGCTGACCTACCTGTTCATCCATGGCGGCTTGTGGCATCTTTTTTTCAATATGCTGGCATTATGGATGTTCGGCATCGAACTCGAGCAGCGCTGGGGAATGCGCCGCTTCCTGGTTTTTTATGCCCTGGGCGGCATCGGCGCGGCGGCGCTCAGCGCCATCTGGTGGAACACGCCGATCATCGGCGCGTCCGGGGCGATCCTCGCGCTATTGACAATGTACGCCTATTATTATCCCGACCGCCAGATCCTGCTCTTCTTTATACTTCCCGTGCCCATGCGCGCGGCGGTCTTCATTTTCGGCATCATTTCCCTTCTTGCCGCCGCGCAGCCGGGCGGCGGCATTGCGCATCTTGCGCACCTTGGCGGCATTCCGACCGGATTGGCATATATCAAGGGGTATCCCGCCTACGAACGCTGGCGCGAAGATCGCGATGCGGTTGACCGTGAAATGCGGCGGCGCAGATGGGCCGAAGAAGCGCTGAAACGGGAAAAACAGTATGAAGAAATAATCGATCCCATTCTCCGGAAAATATCTGAAAAAGGCATGCAATCCCTGTCGCGGAAAGAAAAACGGACCCTCGAAAACGCCTCAAAAGAGACAAAAGAGAAAATCCGACGGTCGCCGATCGTTCCGCTGGATATATTCACGAAGCATTAAGCCATCCGCATGTACCGCGCAAACAACAGCAGGCTTCCCGCCATCACCAGTCGATCGGAAAACCTTGAAAAGAGCATGAGTGTATGTGCATATTTATAATAAGTATACACACATACGGAGGCATGTATGAGAACGAACATCGTCATTGATGACACTTTGATGAACGATGCAAAGCAGATTTCGGGTTTTCAAACCAAGAAAGAAACGATTGAATCAGCCCTTAAATTATTGATAAAAGTGAAATCCCAGTCATGTATCCGAAAATACCGGGGAAAATTAAAGTGGCAGGGTGATTTGGAGAGCATGAGGAAAGACTGATGGTCCTTGCCGACACCTCCATCTGGAGCGATTATTTCCGCGGCGTATATTCTTCTCTAACAGACCGGCTTCATGAACTTCTTGATGAAGAGAGAGTCGCCACGGACGATCTGATAATTGTTGAGCTCATGCAAGGTTTTAAGTCTAAGAACCAGATAGACGCTGCTCACCAGATTATTTCCCGGCTTGAATATTATGATCTAGTGGGCAAGGATATCGCCTTTAAAGCCGACGATAATTACCGACTTTAAGAAATGAAGGCGTGACTATCAGAAAAACCATCGATGTTATTATACCTAAGCCGCCAGGGGCGGAGAGGCCAGACGCCAGAAGCGAGAGTCCAGCCGGAAAAAATGCATACTCCAAAATGGAGGATCTCC
>Ga0315279_10011695_pt1 | contig 10106 bp, 8 predicted proteins | sample YL17G06_20_MG_FD_203694 | JGI IMG/M metagenome (GOLD analysis project Ga0315279, IMG submission 203694) | Sediment microbial communities from Yellowstone Lake, YNP, Wyoming, USA - YL17G06_20 | ecosystem: Environmental > Aquatic > Freshwater > Lake > Sediment | place: USA: Wyoming | collected...
AACAGGTCTCCATGCTGACATCGAGGATCGTTCCGCCTAGAGACGCGTAAGCGCCCGTGTCGGATATGATTCTGACTTGGTTTGCGAGCAACCTTCCTTGCGAATCGGCTCCGGTTCGAGCGGTGATAATCACTGGATGTCGCTTCATCCCCGCGATCCCGGACTCTTCGCGAGACAGTACCATCTTGACGGGGCGTTTAGTCTTCAAAGCCAGCAACGCGAGGTGAATCTGAACCGTGATTTCGTCTTTGCCCCCAAAAGCGCCTCCAATGATTGAGGATACCACACGTATCTTTTGGCGCGGGATTCCGAGCGCCCTAGCGATCTGAAGCTGGTCCCTATACGGGGCCTGACCGCCCACGTATAGGACGATGTTCTCCTCCGCGTCGACGAATCCTACACCGGCCTCAGTTTCCAGGAACATGTGCATCTGGCGACCGGTCCGATACGTGTTCTCGACCACGATTGCGCATTGCTTGAATGCGGACTCCACGTCACCGTTCTTGATATGTCCGTGGCGGTAAATGTTGCCGCCGTCATGGACTCGTGGAGAATCAATCTTCATCGCCTCAACGGGATCCGTAATCACCGGGAGCGCTTCATAATCGACCTCGATGAAGCTGAGCGCACGCTCGGCTGTCTCAGGATCCTCTGCCGCAACAAGTGCAACGGCGTCGCCTTCGTAGCGGACCTTGTCCTCACACAGAACCGGCTGATCAGGAGTCACGATCCCGTACCGGTTTGTCCCTTCAACGTCTTTGTGCGTGAGAACCGCAACGACGCCAGGCAAGGCTTGTGCCCGCGAGATATCGATACGTTTGATCAGCGCGTGTGGGCGGTTAGCTCTGAGTACCCTGCCGTACAGCATGTTCTTGAGATGAAGATCCGAATAGAACTTCGCTTGTCCCGTCGCCTTTTCGAGAGCATCGCGTTTTGTGACGGATTTCCCAACCCAGCGTAGGTCTCCCTCGCCTCCGGCAACTGGTGGGAAGACAAGTAGTTGGTCGCCATCCCTGAGCCGCGCATCTTGGTCGAGACGCATCCCATCTCTAACAACGTACAGGTAAAGTCGGTCACGCACGGGCAAATGATCGATGACATCCTGAGCGGTCGCATCTTCTCGGAGGTCCAAGACGAGCTCCCGCTTCTCGAGGCCGCCGGTAGAAGCTCCGTAGAGCTTGATCATCACCTTCATAGTTTCTGCGACCTCCGACGCGAATCGATCAAGTTGTCAACAGCCTTGTAGAGGAGTGACGGTATGACGGCGCGTCTGTAGTTGGCTGATGCTCGCAAGTCGCTGATGGGTGATGATTCGTCTGACGCGATCTTGCCTGCACTCCAGATCGTGTCGTCTGCGAGTATTCGATTCTTGAGGTATTCCTCGCATCTTCTCGCTCTAAGTACAACTGGGGCGACCGCGCCGAGGGCAACGCTAACGTCTGAAAACCTGTCGCCCTCAGGTGCCCATTTAGCACGGATCGCCAGACTGACGAGGGAGATGAAGTGTCCCTCTCTCAGGCCGAGCTTCAGGAATGTTCCATCGTAGGGCTTCTCGACCGCTTCAAATGAGATCTCGGTGATGATCTCATCGGGTTTGAGATCGATCTTACGATATCCGAGGAAGAACTTCTCAATCGGCACAAGACGTGCATTCTCGTGGCTTTGAACTTTCACATTCGCGTCCAACACGTAGAGTGGAGGAATAGTGTCTCCGGCTGGAGAAGCATTTCCCAGATTGCCGCCGATAGTAGCCCGGTTCTGGATTTGTAGTGATCCGATCGTTCTGCTGGCTTCGACAAGCATTCGACAAGAGCTGTTCAACGCGTGGGATTCGATTATGTCCGAGTAGGTGCTCAAGGCACCGATGCGAATCACGGATCCTTCTCTGCGAATGTATCGTAGCTCACTCAGGCTCGAAATGTCAAGGAGTTGTTTTGTTTGAAGCGAGGCCTCTCTTAGCTGAATGATCGCGTCTGTACTTCCTGCAATCGGTTTGATGCTGCCTGATCGGTCGTGAAGAACCCTCAACGCATCCTTGAGATTCTTGGCGGAAACGACTTCGATCTCACTAAGCGTCATTGTGTGACCGCCTCTAGTCCTTCTGCGCAGCCTGCTGGACCGCTCGGATGATGCTCGCGTAGCCTGTACATCTGCACAGGTTACCAGCTAGAGCCGTTTTGATCTCCTCGACGCTGGGGTTGGGATTTCGGCTCAATAGCGCTTCAGTGGAGACGATGAATCCCGGAATGCAGTGACCGCACTGGACGGCTCCGTTCTCTATGAACGCCTTCTGTACATGATCTGGCGAACCATCTCTCATGAATCCTTCAGAAGTAACGATCTCTGCTCCGTTTGCTTGCGAGATGAGCACGAGGCATGAAAGCACAGTTTTCCCATTCATCAAGACAGTGCAGGCGCCGCACTCCCCTTTCCCACAGTCCTCTTTCGGCCCTGTAACATCCAGCTTTTCTCGTAGGACTTCGAGAAGGGTGTAAGCTGGCGGAGCAGAGACCGATACTTGGCGTCCATTCAGCTTGAACGACAATAGCTTCTCCATATCGCCGTCTCCCTTGATCAGTGATCTCCTGCTTTCACATCCCGGCGCGCGACGATAGAGCGAGCATGAAGTTCTGAATAGCTACCGAAGAAAGAACCTATTAACGGTTTTTTTGGAAGCGCTCATCTTGTTCAGAACGAGAAGGATAGTGGGCGTGTAGGTCCGATGTCAAGTGCATTACTAGGATTTGCTCTTGTCTAGATCGCTCACCTGAATGCGACATCATGAGAACTGCTTCGGACCTCCTTGAAAAAAAGACGACGACGAAATACCCCCTCCTGCTACGGTTATCCAATGCCCTTCCCGATGCAATACAATCTGGCTTATTCAGCGATTCCTCCTCCGTCGTAGACCCCAGGCCCACACTCCTAGCTTGCCCTTTATCCGCTCGGGAGGGGTTCAAAGGCCACTCCTATGTTTCAGTGATCACCCTAAGGAAGAACTTATCTTGCGCTGCAGAAAGTGCACATCCAGAGACATGTCGAGTTCCACTGGCGCTGCACCGAGATTCATCCCGTTTAAACTCAGTTTTTGGGAGCGGTGCTTCGGATCAACGTTCCTCGAATACGAGCTCGCGAGGATGAAAGAATTCGCTCAAGCGAAGGATTCGAAGCAAGTCAAGATAAGTGGGTATGCCAAGAAAATCGGTGATGATTCATTCCTGCTTCTGCCGACATTGTATACTCCACAGGTAAGTCTTCCATGTGTGGTCGCCTCAGGCCATCTTCCGCCCGACAATGCCTACGTTACCGTTGAAGGGTTGACCGAATGGGGAAACCTGAGAAGATCTCTTGGAAGGGAATTCGAAGCCGACAAAGTGCTCTCCGTCCAAACTTGGAGTCGGGTTACTCCAGAATACGACGTTCCGAGACCGAAAATGGATTTCGCTCAATTCAAAGACTCGGCGTTTGGACACATAATCAATCTTGATCCCATCGTGAAAGATTTTGTCGCGTATCAGATGGTGAGCTGTCCCGATTTTGAGGGATTCCTCGGCGGGCTGAACATATCATTGTATGACAAGACCGCAAAAAGACATGCGCAAGCAGTTGCAAAAAACATCGGAATGATAGTCCCAAGAGACATTGGGAGTCCATACACGCTGAGCACTCCTTTCGGGGAGGTGGAGATGCGTTACAGATTCAATTTTCTCCAAATTGATGCAGACAAAGCCTTGTCTTCGGGGCTACGTGAGGTAATGACAAATCGTCATAGGGATACCTCCCTAAGCGAGCTCTCAATCTCATTGAGCAGCGCAAACTCCAAGCCCAAGACTCTGGAGGAACCCCCGTGCAGCCTCGTGGATTTTCCGACGGTACTTAATGAGGACGTGGATCTTGTCACTGCAAAAGTGGATCCGGATCTCGACGCATTCAAGTACATGTTGTATCAGCATCTCACAGCTCCCATAGTTGACGACTCTGCGACGATCCTCAGAGACCTCTCGGAGAAGCTGGTGGAATTGCCTAAACGGTTCGAAATTCCCTCCGACATGCTCGCTAGATGTAAGTTACTTGACGCAAGCTACGTAGGTAGGCCGCAGTCGATTCTGCGATTGGCACTTGCGACAGGTAGAGCCACCGGTCAGAGAACCGTCGGAAGCGCTGATGCCATCAAAGTTTACAACGAGTACTTCCTCACGAATTTTGACAATGTGATTCATGCTTGGTCCGAAAGCGATCTGTTCGCGCAAAAGGGCATTCCTTTGGCGAAACTCTCCGGGGACGAACGGAAGATCTTCAGGCTAATTGAGAGGTACGAAAGCACAGACAGAAAGCATGCCACTTACCAAGAAATCGCAGAAGAGACAAAGATGGACGATTATGTTTTGAGACAAGTTCTATTTGACATGGTACAGAGGAAAGGAATCCTGATCGAGTCCTCGCCGATGTGCTACAGAACAATCCCAGATGTTTCGACATGATCTTGACTTAAGGTGTGAAGCTACCCGTATCGCTTATCTGATTCCAACCTTCCCTACACGTTCGCAGTCGGGGCTCCTCTGGCACTTCTGATCTATCCAAAATGTGGACTGAATTGATTTGCGCCTTCCGAAATTAGATTGGCATGATCCCATAGCTGAGACCTACCGGATCTCAATCAATAAAATCGAACAGCATCGAAAGGAGGAGTTTGAGGCTGCTTACAGTCGATACGCCCAGAAGCTTTCTCATGTATCAATGATCTGGAACAGGCTCTGCGCTGATACCGACGCTCATGAAAGATGCCTAGAGTTAGCATTTGCCCGAGATAAGTGGATAGCAGGTGCAAGGGTGCCCCTCACTCGTCAAGAGTCGATGATGATGAAGGGGCTTGAAGAAGCGTCCGGGCCTCTATCTCTCGATTACGACGACTTTCTCATACACTCTAGGATTCTGATGGATCGCGTCATATTCCCCGCTCAGTTTCTGCTACCGAGGACACAGAACAGGCCTTCTCCTACGAGCTTTACGGAACATAGAAAGTTCTTTCGAAATACCAGAAACAATCCTTTTCGGGGCGACGAGGAGTATGCGGAGTACATCAGAGGAGATACTCAATGGTACGAGACGCTGCTCAGGTCATACCGTGATGATTTCGTGGTACACGACACCAGTTCAAGGCCCATGGGTTCGATCTCAAGCCCCACTCAATCCCCGCGCTTGATAAGAGCGCGCTCGCAAGGGATGGAGACTCTTAGATGGCAGCAAGCCTGGTCTCGACTAATTGCTTTGAGAGAGAAGTATCTGAACAAGATCCCTGGTCTTGACGACGCTACAGTAAACGCCTATGAATTGATCGATTTCTTGGACTCGCACTCCTCAATGATCGAATCCGTTGACCTGAAGACTTTGGCGGAGCTTCGCAGATCTGCTGGCGCAAAGCTACCAGATCTCCTCGAATTAGCAAATCACATTCGGGAGTTCCTGAGCTTCTTCGGTCAACACTTCCATGATAGGATGAGGCGGCGGATTTGAACCATGCGTGCGCACCAGCCGTCGGTTGGCGTCGTTTAGAGTGGGTGATCGTGCCCTTGGTGTTCGTCGTCGTCGCGCACCACCTGACCCACCACCACCTAACCCACGCACACGGACAGCCCGGTATGCTCTACCGAGATTCGGGCGATGGGGGTAATTGCTGCCCTCCAAGGCTCTTATCGAAGATGGAGGACTCTCAACGTGAGGCGAAGGCAGATGGCGATCGAACGAATTAGGAGTGTGGCTGTCGTCGTGTCTGATGAGAAGAAAGCCAAGGAGCGGTACAGGGACAGACTCGGATTCGAAGTTCAAGAAGACATGGAGCATTGGATCGTCGTTGGTCCACCCGGATCGCCGACAGGTATCCACCTGTGCAAAGGCGAGACGCTTGAACCCGGGAATACTGGAATCTTATTCTACGCTGACAATGTCGAAGCTACCTATCAGGAACTGAAAGGGAAAGGTGTCGAATTCACTAGGGAACTCGACAAGGCCGAATGGAATCAGAACACAAAATACGCCAAGTTCAAAGATCCAGACGGGAACGAGTTCTGGCTCATGCCAAATGTACACTAGCCACGCGTTCTCAACAAGAGCATCGGCATTTTTAGACTGGGTTGGAGGCGTGTCCGCACCAAGGTACCCTATACACAAAAAAAATACCAAGAACGACGGTTCAAATCTCGACGCCCGCACCAGCCTACCCACACACACAATTACCCAATTCAACGGTCCAATTTACGACGCCCACGCTGCTGATGGCACACACAAGAATACGTCTATCCTCCTCGCAAGAGCCGAACTGATCTTGACGCAGGGTCCTACTTCGCCCTAGCCTGCAACCGTCTTCTTTTTCGTCGCGGGGGAAGCCTAGTCTTCCTCGCCAGCTGAGAGAAACATGCCTCAGAGACCTCAGTCAGCTTGATTCGTCCGTGGTCGTCCTCCCATGGCTCGTTCTCCCAAACGGGGATGAAGAATCGTTTAGTCTCCAAGTCAAAACGGTAATCGAATTTCCGCTCTCCACGCAACGGCCTTCTGCGTGGTCTGAACACTCCGGGAAGTTGGAATTCAGTTGGCAAATAGAGAATCCTAGTCGGCTCACCTCTGAAATAGAGGACAACATACATTGGCAAGCAAGTGCCGGCTTCTACGCGCCTCTTCTGCGTTTCCCAAGTCGCCCCGGGCAGTTTGGAGATGTACTCGACTTCTGGATTGGTCACCGTGTGGTACTTCACTTGAGCCATAGACCCGCAGAAGGAGCAGATCACATCTGCAACAGGAACGCCTGGATCGACACTGAACGGATGGACGAAGGAAACGCTCCAACGCTAGCTGCTGATTACTGATGTCTTCAGACCGCAAGGCACCCGCCACTGCTTTTATATAAGTGGATGATCGAAATCCAATCGGTGCACATGCAACCGGCTCTTCCTCAACTTTTCCTTGATGACTCATTCGAGAGCACCAAAGCGATTAGTCTGTTGAAATCCAATGGTAATAGTAGGCGAGTTCAAATCCTGTCAAAGGGAAAAGACTTCAAAGATTGCGACTTTCAACTGCCAGTGCTATTTTCTATCAGCGGGATCTTTCGAGGTCTTAATCAGATCGAGATATTCCTAAATTCGCACTTAGAGTGATGAGAATCAGATCGCCCAGATCCTCTTTTTCCTAGGCTTTCGTTTCTCTAAATCAGCGAGCACCTCTTCTTCTGTTCTTCCATAGCCCGACGCACGACCCGCGAAGGGGGATGCGTCGACTTTGCCGTCTTCCTCAGGGAAATATAGCACCGTCTCTATCATCAAGTTGTCGGCTTGATCTATTTCCGACTTGACTCCCTCATGCATTTCTTTGTCCCAATAAGGTCTGTAGGCCACAACACAGTCCACATCACGTATGAGCCGAAAGTCGCGAAACCTGATGTTGGGGCCTATGTCATCAGATACCTCGGTGATCTCTTGCTCAACTAGCTCAATTGGATATTTGAGATCTCCTTCAGTAACCATTTGAGGGTGAGGTATCTCCCAGCGACTACTTGCATCAAGGGGACCTTTGAGGCCTTGGATTATTCGTTCGTCCATTGTTGTCGGACTGAATACTATGTACTTCTCCTGAAGCTTTTGAATAAATCCAAGCAATGCCGCCTTTTCCGAATTAAGCGTAGTAAGATCCTTAGTTGGATGTTTTCGTCTGAATCTACTAATGGGGTGGGCCGCGTATACGATGAGCCTTTCAGGTTCGAATATCAGTGAATAAAGCATTTGCGGCGGATGTTTGACTGCAACAACAAAGTTGGGTATCCCCAAGGCCGATGCGAGAAAGTCGGCTTGCATAGTTTCGACGCTTCTCCAGGCGAGAAGTTCGCACAATCGAAAGTAAGTCTTCTCAGGATCAAGCATCTCGTCAGATTTCTTTTTCACGCGTGCCCATGCGTCGTACACATCTTCAATGAAGGTTATTATGAGATCTGGCTTGAAGTCACGTATTCTGTCAAATGGAAAAGGGGCAAAGAATCGTGCGTCATGATACAGTGTGAGATGAAGGTTGAGAAATCTGTGACGGTATTCGTTAAGTTGCGAAATTGCCTGGTCCAGAATTTCACGCGAGTACTTTTCTTGCGCAGTAAAGTTAAGCGACTTGAGGAACGTGCCCCATTTAATTCCTTGCCTCTGTTCCAGAATGCCTTCAACATTGACTTGCTGGACATGTCCGGAGTACTGAGGCTTGACCTTCGTAAGGCAGGAAATCACGCTTCCGACTGCTTGTTCTTTCTTGCAACCAGTTATGCCAGCACAGATGATATTGACCATGTAGCCAAACTCACCTTCCCAGTGTACTTGAAGAGAAGTGAACGAGGAATCATGTCACAACACGGTCCAGACCACTCCTAAGACTACGGTCTTTAGACTTGTGTCGCCGCAGATAAGCACCACACTGATTTCTATAAATCGTCTGCAAGTTACACCCTTAAGGTTGCCTAGCCCGTGGTAACGAGCCACACGCAGATAGCCTGTTGCGAGCGAAGTCAAGCCCTCATCGGTTCAGTCGATTCATTTCGCTCGCATTTTGAATCAAAGTCGGCACTGTTATCACCATCAATTTCGCTTGCTCACATTCGCATGCGCTAGTCAGGCAAGTCGTCGATCCACTGTTCGCAATGTATGGACCCACTGGTGGTGCAGGCTACTACTGCCAGTAGGGTCAGTAGGGTAGGTAGGCTACTACTGCTCGGGATAGGGCTCTGATCTGGTCATTCTCTCCATGGCTTGTGGTATTTCACTAGGAACCCACTGGCGGGAGGCAGTCACCAGTAGACCCACTGATGGTGCAGGCTACTGCCAGTAGGGTTGGTGAGGAATCCTCCTAACAACCCCTCTTCCGGAAACATGATGTAGTGATAGACGTCGAGAGTGAGTATTGTAAGCTTCTCCGGAAGCTTGACCAACCCTGGCTGACGAAGCATCTCAAACGTCGAACCCGACATGACAAAAGGAGAAATCTCAGGCCCAACGGGTCAATTTCCACCGTCAGCACCGGGACCAAGTGATGCGCCCCGGAACTTTCAGACTACTTCGAGTGACAGCTAGTCGTTTAGCTGCTTGAATATGGCTTCGGGATCTCTCAGCGCCGCTTGGTAGAGTCCTTGCGCTTGGCCTATGAGTATCTCTTGCTTGTCCGCTTCCACGCCTTCTATGATCGCTGCGGCAACTTCTTGCGGGCTGATTCCTCGATACGCTTGCTCTTCCTCGCCAGCAAAGCTCGCGTCAAGTTCCGTGTCAGTGGTCGGCGGCGCTGCCTCAAACACTCGCACGGGTGTCCCGCGGAGTTGATGGCGCAGTGAGATGGTGAAGGAGTGAATGGCGGCTTTGATTGCGCAGTAGACTGGCATCGTCGCAATCGGCACGAATGCTAGCCCGGAAGAGATGTTCACGATGGCTGCCTTCTTCCTCTTCAGAAGGATTGGCGTGAAGAGTGCGCAGAGGCGTATGGTCGCGGCGAGATTGATGGTCACCTCGTCGTCTTTAGGGGATAGGGGCTTGTTCACGGTTGGAGATGTGAAGTCCATCTGCCTCTGGATTCCGGCATTATTGACCAACACGTTGAGGTTGGGAAAATGCGTTGTAACCCAACGGAGCAGGCTTCTCCTATCTGATTCCACGGAGATGTCGCACTGTCTAACGTGAAGGGCGGGCAGTTTCTGTTTTGCGGCTTGGAGTTTACCCTTGCGTCGCCCGCACACAATTACCACACTTCCTGCGTTGACAAACTTCTCAGCCAAGGCAAAACCTATGCCGGTTGCGCCGCCAGTGATGAGGACCGTATTTCCACTAACATCCAAATCCAGTTCAGCTCCCAGAGTCTACATGGGGGATTCGAGTTGGTTACATTTGAAGTGTTTGTGAGTTCTGACTGCACCGAGCTCGATCAACGAGTCATGCGTGACATAATGTGAGATCACACTCCCCAAAAGAGGTGCCGCTTTCCACGAAAGAGGAGCCACTTAGCGCTCTCATCAACGCGGAAGAGGCGTGAGTCCTGCGTGCCTCCTCTATTCTTTCCTGCTAGAAATTCAGGCAATTGCCAGGTTCAAATTT
>Ga0315279_10011696_pt1 | contig 10106 bp, 9 predicted proteins | sample YL17G06_20_MG_FD_203694 | JGI IMG/M metagenome (GOLD analysis project Ga0315279, IMG submission 203694) | Sediment microbial communities from Yellowstone Lake, YNP, Wyoming, USA - YL17G06_20 | ecosystem: Environmental > Aquatic > Freshwater > Lake > Sediment | place: USA: Wyoming | collected...
TCACCCCACCTGGGCGTCATCAATGAACCACATTGGCCTACCGTTCTGCGAGGACGTGCTTCAGCCCAGGCAGGCTGGGCGGGCCCTTGACGCTTTTCTTAGCAAGCGCTATGTTTGCCTCGGCTGACCAGGGCCGGGGACATCGGCAGCGGTTCATCTCCGGTGGCTGTCAGGAAGGGCGATCTCATGAAGACGCTATACATCAAGATCTCGCCCCAGCGCCTCGTGGCGACGCGAGTCCTGAGGCGCTTCTCCAAGAACATGTTCTTCGGCCCCCTGGCTCCCCTCCAGGAAGCAGACATCCCTTCGCCGCGCCTGCCCGGGCCGCGCTACGTGAAGATCCGTAATCGCCTGGCGGGCATCTGCGGCTCCGACCTCCACTTCGTCCAAGCTGAGGGCGACTTTCGCATCGCCCCGGCGGCCCTGCCTAGTCGGTCGGGCCGCTTGTACATGGGCCACGAGATCGTGGGTGAGGTGGTGGAGGTGGGGGCGGAAGTGACCGAGCTCAAGGTAGGCGATCGCGTGGTGCAGTACCGCGACACCAGCACCTGCCTGGGCAGCGGCCGCCAGCCGCCCTGCCGCCACTGCGCCGAGGGCAACGACAACCGCTGCGAGGCGACGGTCGACCCGAGTACGGAGCACGGCGCCATCGGCGGCGGCTGGGGCGAGGAGAGGGTGACCCTGGCTGGCTGCCTGCTGAAGATCCCCGATGATATCACCGACGAGCAAGCCGTCCTCATCGAGCCCTGCGGTTCCGGTACGCGGGCATCCCTGCGCCGGCCGGCCAAACCCGGCGACCGCGTGCTGGTCATCGGCTGCGGCACCCAGGGACTCATGACCATCCAGTCCATCCGCGCCGTCCAGCCCAACTGCGAGATCGCCGCCCTGGCCCAGTTCCCGTGGCAGGCGAACATGGCCCGCAAGCTGGGCGCTCAGCAGATTATCATGTTGGGCCAGGACGTCTACAGGGAGGTGGCGCGCCTCACTGGCGGCCGCCTCTTCACCGGTGTGCCCGGCAATCGGATCATCGTGGGGGGCTTTGACCAAGTGTACGACGCCGTGGGCAAGCCCAACACCCTCCGCGACGCCCTGCGCTGGACGCGGGCGGGCGGCACAGTGATCCTGCTAGGCGTGTATCTGGCACCCATGGAGATCGACCTCACGCCCGTCTGGTACAGCGAAGTGGACCTGGTCGGCGTCATGAGCTACGGCACGGAGGAATGGGAAGGGGAGAAGATTCCCACCTTCGAGCTGATCATCAAGTGGCTGCAAGAGGGAAAACTGAACTTCGACGGCTTCATCACCCATCGCTTCCCCCTCTCCCGCTACCGCGAGGCGCTGCTGACGGCCATCGACCAGCCGCGCACCCATGCCATAAAGGTAGTCTTCGAGTTTCCGCGTTCCTGATACGGGAGGTAGAAACATGCCCACACTAAAGGCCGGCGCCGCCAAGCGCATCATCACGCCGCGGGGCAACCTCTTCCTGGCCGGATACGGACAGGTGTTCCTGCCCTGGGGCCATCGCAAGTCCACCGGCGTCCACGACGACATCTACGCCCGCTGCCTCGCTCTCAGCGACGGCCAGACTACCCTCGCCTTCGTCGCCCTGGACTTCATCTCCATCTACCAGAGCGACATGGAGATCATCCGCGCCCGGGCGCTGGAGAAGCTGGGACGCCAGGACGTGATGGTGGCCGTGGGCACCATTCACAACCACTCGGCCCCCGATACCAGCGGCGCCTACGGCGGCGTGCCCCGCAGCTATAAGGAACTGGTACGCGAGCAGGTCTCGGACGCGGTGGTGGAGGCCGTCCAAGGCCTGGCCCCGGCCCGGATCGGCTTCGCCAGCACCAAGGTGGAGGGCACCATCAGGAACGTCCGCGACCCGGAGACGGGCCCGGTGGACGAGGGGGTGGAGGTGATGCTGGTGGAGGCGGAGGCCGGCGGCACCATCGCCGTGCTGGTGAACAGCTCCTGCCATGTGGACGTGCTGGGCGGCCGCAACACCCTCATCACCGCGGACTTCCCTGCCTACCTGAGGCGCGACCTCGAGCGGGAGCGGGGCGGCGTCGCCATCCTCTTCGTCGGCGCCCAGGGCGACCTCTACCCGCGCCAGAGCATCGAGGACCGCAACGACGAGAAGGGCCTGCGCACCTACGAGGAGGCGGAGAAGCTGGGCTCGGCCATCGCCAAGGCAGCCCTGGACGCCCTGGCCGGCGTGAAGACGACCGCAGAGGTCAACCTGGCCGTACGGGTGAGCTACCCGGAGCTACCGATAGAGAACCGGCTGTTCAAGATCCTGCGCCTGCTGCGCATCCTTCGCCGCCCCCTCTACAACGGCATGGTCCGTTCGGAGACCTGGGTGGTGGACATAAACGACGCCCAGATCCTTACCCTGCCCGGGCAGTTCTTCTGCAAGCTGGGCCAGGAGCTGAAGGCCCAGATGAAGGGAACCTACAAGTTCCTCTTCGGGCTTACCTGCGACGACATCGTCTACATCGTCCCACCCGACGAGTGGGACCCCAAGCGCAAGGCGGAGGAGGAGATGCTCTCGCTGGGCATCAACACCTGGCCCCGCTTCCGGGAGCAGATGCCGCCCTTCTAGTCTCTGATGGTCATAAACAGAATAATGGCGCACCGCATGAGATGCTTCGCTTCGCTCAGCATGACAGCGTGTGGGGGTGTCACCCTGAGCGAAGCGAAGGGTCTCTGCCGCCACGCTCAGGCGGCCGCAAGGACGTTGAGCCACTAATTCCTTAATGACCACAAGAGGCTCTCTTGGCCCTTCGACAGGCTCAGGGCGCGCGGTCTTCGGTCTCCGCTCATGGTGAGCCTGTCGAACCATGAGCGGGGTTTCCGCCGCCACCGCTAGCCCAGCAGTGTGCCGAAGATTCCCTTCTCGCTGCCGGGGATGAGGAAGGCGCCGCACACCTTCTCGTAGAAGGTCACCGGGCCCACACCGCCGATGATGGCGTAGGCGTAGCCCATCTCCCACATCGACTCCAAGCAGCGGAAGAGGAGGGCAGCGCCGATGCCGTTGCCGCGCAGGTCCGACCGCACGCCCGTAGGGCCGAAGAAGTTGCGGCGGGTGCACTCGTAGGCGGCGAAACCGACGACGAACCCCTCGTGGGTTGCCAGGAAGGCGCTGATGGGCTGACGGGCGAAGGCCAACTCCGCCTCCACCGACCACCAGGGGCCGAACTCCTTCTCGATAAAGGTGCGCAGGCGCAGGCGGTCCCAGGGCTCGGCCCGCCGGACGATGACGCCGGCCGCTGCCGCCCGCCGATAGTACTCGTCGGGGCTGGGCAGGTCGTACAGGCGCACCAGCATGTCGGGCATGGGCCGCTCCTTTCGCCGCTAGTACTGAGGGAGCTTGATCCCTTCCAGCCAGACGGCCACCACCGTGGCGAAGTCCGGCGGCGTCAGGTTGGCGCGCCCATCGATGATGACGTCCAGCAGGGCCGGCTTGCCCGAGTCCACCGCCCGCTGCAGGGCGGGGACGATCTGCTTTGGGTCCTCCACCCGCTCGCCGTACCAACCCGCCGCCTCGGCCATGCGGTCGTAGCGCACGTCGGCGAAATCGACGCCGATGTAGCGCTGGCCGAAGGCGCCGTCCTGTCCGGCCTTGATCATGCCGAAAGCGCGGTCGTTGTTCACCACCATCACGATGTTCGTGCCCAGGCGGACGGCCGTCTCCAGTTCCTGCACGTTCATCATGAAGAAGCCATCGCCGCAGATGGCGAAGACAGGCCGCTGCGGGCAGACGAGCTTGGCGGCGATGGCTTTGGGCAAACCGCCGCCGCCCATGCCGCTATCGCCGGACCAGAGGCAAGAGCCGGGCTCGTAGATGCGGGCCAGGTAGTGGGTCCAGATGGTGGTATTGCCGCCATCGGTGACGCAGATGGCATCGCGGGGGAAGAAGGTGGACACCTCCTTCACCACCCGCAGGGGGTGGATGGGCGCGCTGTCGGACTTGGCCAAGTTCTCGAAGTTCTGGAGCCAGGCGGCCTGGGCCGCTCGGTACTGGGCCAGAGCCGGGTTCTCGCTCCGCGGCTCGGCCATGGCTTCCAGGGCAATGCGGATATCACGCACCACCGCTCGGGCATCGCCCAGGAGGGCCAGATCGGTCTCCCGGTTCTCGGCCAGGGTCTCGGGGGCCGTGTCCACCTGGATGATCTTCTGCTGGCCGGGCTGGCCCCACACCGGCGCCCTTCCCCAGAGGTCGAAGGCACCCAGGCGACAGCCCAGCACCAGCACCACGTCCGCCTGAGAGCGAGCAGACAGGCCGCCGAAGCCCATGGATATCAGGTACTGGGGATGGTCCTCGGGGATGGCGCCGCGGGCGGTGACGCTGGTGGTCACCGGGCAGCCCAGAAACTCGGCCAGGTGCAGCACCTCTTGGGTGGCCCCCGCCCGCAGGACGCCGCCGCCGGCATAGATGAGGGGAATCTGGGCGTGGGCCAGCATCTCCGCTGCCTGGCGCACCAGCTCGGGATCGGCGGCAGCGGGCGACGTAGGCCGGTAGCGGGCAGGCGGCAGAATGCGCACCTCCTCCTCGTCGCCCTCGTCGAAGAGCACGTCCACCGGCAGGTCGAGATGCACGGGCCCCGGCCGCCCGCTGAGGGCCATGCGGAAGGCCTCCTGCACCAGGGGCGCCATGCGGCTCCAGTGGGAGACGACGGCGCTCCACTTGGTGATGGGCCGGAAGAGATCGAGCTGGTTGCACCCCTGGGTCGAGCCGTGGTCCGGGTAGGAGCGCCAGGTCTGGTTCTGACAGGTGAGCACCAGGATGGGGATGCTATTCACGTAGGCCTCGTACACCCCCGGAACCAGGTCTACTGCCCCCGGCCCCACCGTCCCCAGGCAGACGCCTGGCCTGCCGGTCAGGCGGGAGAAAGTATCGGCCATGTGGGCGGCGGCCTGCTCATGGCGGGTCATGATGAAGTCCAGCCCCTCGCGGCGGCCGAAGCGGTGGATAGCGTCCGTTATGCCCAGCGGCTGCGCCCCGGGGATGCCAAAGATGAACTGCACGTCCTCCTGAAGGAGGCACTTAATGAGGACGTCGGCCCCTAATAGCTTGCCCATGATTTCTCCTTCCGCCGTCCCTGGTTGGTTGTGTCGCCCTACTGTCCTTCTGTTTCCTCTTCGCCTGCCTGGCTGCCAGCCGGCGGCCCCGAATCCCGCGCGAAGGAGCGCAATCGCTCCGCCATCTCTCGCAGGCGCTGGTCAACCAAGAGGTTCAGCGTCCCCTCGGGGAAAGCGCCGTCGGGGCCCCGCTCACCCGCCGGCCGGCCGGTGAGGATTTCGATGCCCTGGTCGACGGTGCGGATGGGGTAGACGTGAAAGCGGCCCTGTTCCACCGCCTCCACCACATCTTCGCGCAGCATCAGGTTCTGAACGTTGCTCTCGGGGATGATGACGCCCTGGTCGCCGGTGAGGCCAGCGGCCTGGCACACATCGAAGAAGCCCTCGATCTTCTGGTTGACGCCGCCGATGGCCTGCACCTCGCCCTGCTGGTTCAGCGAGCCCGTGACGGCGATGCCCTGGCGGACGGGCACGCCGGAGATGGCCGAGAGGAGAGTGAAGAGCTCGGCGCAGGAGGCGCTGTCGCCCTCCACGCCCTCGTAGCTCTGCTCGAACACCAGGCGGGCCGCGAGGCTGAAGGGCTTATCGTGGGCGTAGCGTTGGCTGAAGTAGCCGGAGAGGATGAGGACGCCTTTGGTGTGGATAGGTCCGCCCAGCTTCGCCTCCCGCTCGATGTCGATGAGGCCGGCCTGCCCCAGGCCGATGCTGGCGGTGATGCGGGAAGGCCGACCGAAGGCGTAGTCGCCCAGCTCGATAACGGCGAGGCCATTGACCTGCCCCACTGCCTCGCCTGTGGTGTCCACCAGGAAGGTGCCGCGCTGGATAAGCTCCTGGATGCGCTCCTGGATCAGGTTCGAGCGGTGGATCTTGTTGTCGATGGCCTTGCGCACATGGGCCTCCGTCACCTGCGCCGAGCCGGCCCGTTGGGCCCAGAAGTTGGCCTCCCGGATGAGGTCGGCGATCTCCGAGAAGCGAGTAGTGAGCTTGTCCTGGTCTTCGGCCGTGCGCGAGCCGTACTCCACCACCTTGGCGGCGGCGGCGGCGTCCAGGGGTCGCAGGCCTTCGCGGCGACAGATGGTGCAGACGAACGCAACGTAGTTGCGCACGTTCTCCTCACTGCGGTCCATGCGCACGTCGAACTCCGCCCGCACCTTGAACAGCTCGCGGAAGTCACCGTCCAGGGAGTAGAGCAGGTGATAGAGCAGGGGCGGGCCGATGAGCAACACCTTGACGTCCAGGGGGATGGGTTCCGGCTGCAGACTCTTGCTGGTGAGGAAGCCCAGGCGTTCGCCCATCTCCTCCACCATGATCTGCCGGTCACGGATCGCCCGCTTGAGGCTATCGTAGGCGAAGAGGTTGCGCAGCACCTCCTCCACCGGCAGCACCAGGTAGCCGCCGTTGGCCTGGTGCAGCGAACCACCTTTGATCAGAGTGAAGTCGGTCTGGAGGGCGCCGTACAGGGCCTCCTTCTCGATGCGCCCGAGCAGGTTGTTGTAGGTGGGGTTCATTTCCATGACCACCGGCGCCCCCACCGTTTCGCTGTGGTCCACGGCCACGTTCACCTCATACTTGCGGAAGGGCAACTCCTGCGCCCAGGCCGGAATGGGTCCGGCGGGCGTCTCCGGCTGGGGCTGGCCGAGGAACTGGTCGATGTTGGAGACGATGTCCTCCTGCACTTCCTTGAGGTAGGCCACCACTTGGGGCAGCGCCTCGTACTTCTCCTCAAGGTCCTCGATGAGGCCGCCCACCACGTTGAGGGCTACCTCGCGGTTCAGGGTCTGGAGCCGCCGATTGGCCTCCCTCTCCCAGTTGCGCGCCTCCTTCAGCGAGCGCTTCAGCTCCGTCTCCACAGTCTCGCGCCGCCGGCGTATGGGCTCGCGAACCTCCGGGGCGAGGCTGAGGAATTCCTGCTCGCTCAGCGGGCGGCCCTCCACTATCGGCGTCACCATCCAGCCCACTGGCGTGGCCTGGATGGTGAACCCCTCCTGCTGGGCCTTCTGGTTGACCTGGGCCAGGAGCGCCTCCCGCTGGCGCTGGAGGGCCGCGCCGATGGCGTCGCGCCGGGCGGAGTACACGTCGCTTTCGAAGGCGGCGGGGATCTCCTTGCGCGCCCGCTGGATGAACGACTTCATGTCCTGCTGAAGCCCGCGGCCGCCGCCGGGGGGCAGGCGCAGTGCGCGCGGCCGATAGGGATCAGCGAAGTTATGAATGTAGCACCAATCGCTGGGCCGCTCCTCAGCCTTGGCCACTGTCTCCAGGAAGGTCTGGACGGCCGTCGTCTTGCCAGTGCCCGGCTGCCCCGCCACGTAGACGTTGAACCCCTTGGCTCGGACGGCCAGCCCGAATTCCAGGGCCTGCACCGCCCGTTGCTGGCCAATGATGGTCTCCAGCCCCGGCAGGTCAGCCGTGCTGCTGAAGCCGAGGCTGGCCGGATCGCAGACGTTGCGAAGCTTGGCTACGGGCACTTCTTCAGGCATGGTCATCACCCTCCGTTGGTCGCCTACATGATAGCACTGGCCAGCCTTACTGGCCCCACGGGTCGGGCGGCGCGTCCTCGACCACTCGCCTTGAGCTTGAGCAGGGGGAGCGATGGACGTACCATCTCTCTGTCGGCCATGGGCGGGCCAAGGAGATGGTCGCCCAGAGAAGCGCTCGTGTCAAATCTCCCAGCGCTGGCGGCTTGCCGCCGCACCGGCGCCTCGGTCAGGATGGAATCGTTAGGGGGGTCCGTGCGCACGAGCTTGGCCTCGGCCAAGACCGAGCGCGCCGAGAGCAGGGTGGCAGCCAATGACAAGGCGGCGATGGCCGTCGCCGCCAGTGCCGTTCGCTTCGCTGCCTTGCCGTGTTCGGTGAGCATCGCAGGTAGGAGGATTCTATCACCTGCTGACGTTGGAGCAAGGGGACTTTTCTTGTCCGGTGCGGAAAGCCCCTGCTATAATGCGGTAGCAATTCCGGCAAAGCTGCCTGCGGGCCAGCAGGCGTGACCCAGGCACCTCGGAGCGTTCATGGCTAAGACCCACAAACCCCTGGCAGAGGCCGACGCGACAGGCGCCCCGATACCATCGGGGCGTTACCACCGCATCGTGGTCAAATTGGGCACCAACGTCCTGACGGCCGGCACCGACCGCCTGGACCTGGAGGTCATGTCGTCTCTGGTGGGGCAGATCGCCCGCCTTATCGAGCAAGGAAAGGAACCCATCGTCGTCAGCTCGGGGGCCATCGCCTGTGGTTTGCATCGCCTGGGCGATCCCAAGGAGCGGAAAGACATCCCCTTCCGGCAGGTGCTGGCCTCGGTGGGGCAGACCTACCTCATGCGGGCCTACGAGGAGCTCTTCGCCTGGCATGAGATCGTGGTGGCTCAGACCCTCCTCACCCGCCGCGACCTGGCCGACCGTCAGGGCTACTTGAACGCCCGCAATACCCTGCTGGCCCTGCTGGAGATGCGGGCGGTCGCCATCGTGAACGAGAACGATGTGGTGGCCGTGGACGAGATCGAGGGGGCCAAGATCGGCGACAACGACAACCTCTCGGCCCTGGTGGCCAACCTGGTGGACGCCGACCTCCTGGTTCTGCTCACCGATACCCCCGGCCTGTTCACCGCCGATCCCCACCGTGATCCCCAGGCGCGCCTCATCCCGCGGGTCGAGCGCATCGACCGCGAGATCGAGGAGCTGGCAGGCGGTAGCGGCGGCCGTGGCGTCGGCGGCATGGCAACGAAGGTGCAGGCGGCGCGCCTAGCTGCCGCCGGCGGCACCGACGTCATCATCGCCGACGGCCACGAGCGGGACATCCTGACCCGCCTGGCGCAGGGCGAGATGGTGGGCACCCTCTTCCCGGCCACGGCGGACCGTATGGAGAGCCGCAAGCGCTGGATGCTGGCCGGCCTCTCGCTCAAGGGCAGCGTCGTGGTCGATGCTGGAGCGGCCCAGGCCCTGCGCCAGGAGAACCGCAGCCTGCTGCCAGCGGGCGTGCGCTCGGTGGCGGGCCCCTTTGAGCGAGGTGACTCGATCGCCATCTGCGACAGCAAGGGGCGGCGCATCGCCTGCGGCATCGCCAACTACAGTTCGGCGGACATCGAGGCCATCCGTGGCCAGCGCTCGGACCGCATCGAGGAGACGCTGGGCTACCAGTACGGGGCCGAGGTGGTGCACCGGGACAACCTGGTGCTACTGTAGGAGACTGTCGGAGGTGCGGGTAGACATGCCGGTGGAAGTAGTCTTCGACGACGTCACGCCGGAAGTGACCCCGGTGGAATTCCGGCCCGCCCGCCTGAGGCAGGAGGGAAAGGAGGCAGGTCATCAAGAGGAGTAGGTATGGGCTCCGTCGTTAAGAAGCGGCGCAAGAAGATCCGGAAGCACAAGCATCGCAAGATGCTGAAGAAGACTCGCTGGCAGCGCCGGCACGGCTAGAGCCGCGGCCGGTAGCCGGCCGGCGGGGTCGCGGGGGCGATATGGCGACGCGGCGTTTTCGGGGGGTGGTGCAGGTGCTGGGGAGCACGGGCGAGGTCGCGGCCAGCGCTCAGTGCGAGCTGGTGGTCGACGCCCTGGGTCTCGGCCTGGAAGAGTGGGAGGGCGTCCTGCGGGACGTCAGCCCGCCCGGCTCGCTGGCGGAGAAGGGCCGCTACCGTCTGCGCCTGCCCAACGCCGGCGAGGGGGAGATCGTCGTCAATCGGACGTTCCCCGGCGGCCAGGGCGAGGCCGCGGCCGTCTATCAGTTCTTGGGGAGCGGCCCGCCGCCGCTGCCCGAAGGATAGGTCATGCTGGAGAGCTTCCGGCGCAGGTTTGGTCGTCCGCGTCTCGCGACGGAGGACATGTGGGTGAAGGTAGCTACCACCTACCGCCCGGATGAGGTGGACGGCTGGCGGGAGGCCCTTCAGGCCGATGAGGTTCAGCCTACGATCCGGGAGGTGCCCCGCCAGCCGGGCCCGCCGCCGGCGCCGCCCTGTTGGGAGGTGTGGGTGCGGGTCAGCGACGAGCCCCGCGCCCGCCTGGTGCTGGGCTTTTCCGGACACAGCGTGCTCC